>Ga0181523_10004201_pt1 | contig 12596 bp, 9 predicted proteins | sample PEATcosm2014_Bin_43_FD_119752 | JGI IMG/M metagenome (GOLD analysis project Ga0181523, IMG submission 119752) | Peatland microbial communities from MTU Mesocosm Facility, Houghton, MI, USA - PEATcosm2014_Bin05_30_metaG | ecosystem: Environmental > Terrestrial > Soil > Wetlands > Peat | place... | reverse complement strand
GGCGTGTGGGGGGGCGGGGGGGGACGCCCCCCCGGGGGGTTGGTGGGGGAAAAAGGATTCCGGGGGGGGGGGGGGGGTTGGGGGGGGGGGGGGGGGGGGGGAGGGGGGGGGGGAGGACTTTATACAGTGGATGTTATCTCAACAGTAACCATCCAAAATGAAGTCACCCGGAACAAAAATAAAACACCGTCTCGACCGAACCGCTGGCTGCCCCACACATTCCCGTCTTTTGCGAATGTGTGGGTGTGCGCAGACTGGCGGAGAACTGACAACTGACAGCTGAGAGCCGACGGCTGAAAGCTGCCCTTCCATGCGCCGACTGTTAGAATTTCCCTCTCATGATCTTTCGCAGCGACAACCGCACTCCCGAGCAGATTCGTCCCGTCAACATCATTCCCGACTTCATCTCAACCGCCGAAGGTTCGGCCCTGATCGAGATGGGCAACACGCGCGTCATCTGCACCGCTTCGGTCGAGGAGACGGTGCCTCCATTCTTGCGTAATTCAGGCAAAGGATGGATTTCGGGCGAGTACGGAATGCTGCCGCGCTCAACTCTGACCCGCTCCCCGCGAGAATCGGCTAAGGGACGGCAAAGCGGACGCACCCATGAAATTCAGCGCCTCATCGGACGCTCGTTGCGTGCCGTGGCCGATTTGAAGCGCCTCGGTGAGCGCACCATCTGGATCGATTGCGACGTGATCCAGGCAGACGGAGGCACGCGGACGGCTTCGATCACCGGAGCATTCGTCGCGCTGGGCCTGGCTCTACAGCGGCTGATCGACGCGGGAACGCTGAGCGCGGCTCCGATCAAGGATTTCGTGGCCGCCATCAGCGTCGGCATAGTGGATGGCGAAGCTCTTCTCGATCTTAACTATGAAGAAGACTCGCGCGCCGATGTCGACATGAACTTCGTCATGACCGCAGGCAACAAAATTGTCGAACTGCAGGCCACCGCCGAGCATCAAGTATTTGACGACGCCCAACTCGCGAAAATGATGTCGATGGCGCGCCAGGGCATCCGGTCGCTGATCGCCAAGCAACAAACCGTACTCGGATCGCTGGCGCTGCGACAGTGAGCCCCAGAACCTACCACGGAGGCACAGAGGCACAGAGAAGACCTCTAAATCTGTTACAACCTAGGTTTTTCCATCTTTTGAATTCCTCCGTGCCTCTGTGTCTCCGTGGTAGGTGTCCTGTTAGCAGCGTCTGTGGTTTAGAATTGTGGCGTTGCTATTGCACTCATAAGGAGGATTTATGAAACTTACCCCCGGCAAACTCGCTGGAATGAAGGCTGTATCCAATGAACGTGGCGTAATCGCCGCCGCGGCCATGGACCAGCGCGGCTCACTGCAGAAATCTCTCGCCAAGGAAAAGGGTTCGGCCGTTTCCGACTCGATGATGGAAGAATTCAAGATTCTGGTAAGCGAGGTGCTGACGCCACACGCCAGCGCTATCCTGCTCGATCCGGAGTGGGGTCTGCCGGCTTCCAAGCGGCGCGCAAAAAATGCTGGCCTGCTGCTGGCTTATGAAAAAACCGGCTACGACAAGACTGGACCGGGAAGGCTCGGCGATCTGCTCGATCACTGGTCCGCGCGCCGTCTGAAAGAAGCGGGCGCGGACTGCGTCAAGATTCTGCTTTACTACACGCCCTTTGATCCAAAAGAGATTAACGACAGAAAGCACGCATGGGTCGAGCGGCTGGGCGATGAGTGCCGCGCCAACGACATCCCGTTCTTCCTGGAGTTTGTCACTTACGAAGAAGGCGTGGACGAAAAAGGCTTCGACTTCGCCAAGAAGAAACCACAAGCGGTCATCGAAAGCATGCGCGAATTCACCAAGGACCGCTACGGCGTTGACGTAATGAAGGTCGAAGTCCCGATCAACATGAAATTTGTCGAAGGGACCAAGTCCTACAAAGGTGAAAAGGCTTACTCGAAGCAGGAGGCGATTAAATTCTTCCAGAACGCAGCGGCCGTCTCCACCAAGCCGTTTATCTATCTGTCGGCCGGCGTGAGCAATTCCGAGTTCACCGAGTCGCTGGAACTGGCTGCCGAGTCGCATGTGAAATTCAACGGCGTGCTCTGCGGGCGCGCCACCTGGAAAGACGGCATCCCCGTCTATGCGAAACAGGGCGCGAATGCGTTCCGGAAGTGGCTGGAAGATGAAGGCGTGAAAAACATTAATAATGTGAACGATCGCCTGAAGGCCGCGACCTCGTGGTACTCGATCTACGGAGTGGAACCAGCACTGGCGCACGTGTAGGACGAAGCACTCAGCAATCAGCACTCAGCAATCAGAGGCGCTGTTAGTTGCTGAATGCTGAGTGCTGAGTGCTGAATGCCGACTGTTGACCGCAAAACCGCTCTGATCACCGGCGCCTCGTTCGGCATCGGACTGGAACTCGCCCGCATCTTCGCGCGCGAAGGCTACAACCTGGTTCTCGTCGCCCGCAGCGCGGATAGACTCCGACAGCTCGCATCTGAACTGGAGAAATCGCACGGCACGCGTTCGCTCATTTTGGCAACCGACCTGACCGAACCGGGAGCGCCCGCGTATTTGCTGGATCAGACCACGCGCGCGGACATTCAGGTGGATGTGCTGGTCAACAACGCGGGATTCGGACAGTACGGTATGTTCGCCGAAAACGATCTGGAAGAATGTCTGCGCCAGATTCAACTCAATGTGACCGCTCTTACCCACCTGACGCGCCTGTACCTTCCGGCAATGATCGACCGGGCAATGATTGACCGGGCAAAGATCGAGCGGAAAAGTGGACGCATCCTGAACGTCGCGTCCACGGCTGCGTTTCAGCCGGGACCGCTGATGGCTGTCTATTTTGCCACCAAGGCGTATGTGCTCCATTTGTCTGAGGCGCTGGCCAACGAACTCAACGGATCAGGCGTCACCGTAACCTGCCTGTGCCCGGGTGCAACGGCGACGGAGTTCCACAAGCGCGCGAATGCCACCGGCCAACGCCTGCTGAGGTTCGGCTCGATGGATGCGCGCACCGTTGCCGAAGACGGTTATCGAGCGCTGATGGCCGGAAAACCCGTGGCGATTTCCGGATTCAAGAATTGGCTGGTCGCACAATCCGTGCGCTTCTCTCCACGTGGGCTGGCGACCGCGATTGCGAGAAAAATGCAGGAAGAATAGCCGCCGATGGAGCGACGGGCGTTCCGCCCGTCCGGATGAACCTAAGCCGCAGAGATGCTGTACGCCGTGAGACGCGGCGAGCCACGTCTCTACCGTAGGACGGGTTCCGTTGTCTTGCGGCCTTCGAGCGCTGCTTGCACTCGGCTGTGTTTTCGGCTGTAGGTGAAATAAACGACCAATCCGATGATCAGCCAGATAATCAGGCGCGCCCAGTTCCAAATGCCGAGTTTGTACATCATGTAGCCGTTGAAGAGAATGCCCATGATCGGCACAAACGGGACCCAAGGCGTCCGGAAGGGACGAGGTTGGTCGGGGTTGGTACGGCGCAAGGCCATGACCGCGATGCATACAATCACGAATGCCAACAGCGTCCCAATGTTGACCATTTGTCCGATAATTGCGATGGGCGTCAGACTGCCCACGATCGCGGCCAGCAGGCCCACGAGCATGGTGTTTTTCCATGGCGTCCGGAATCGCTCGTGAACATCGGCAAAGAATTTCTTGGGCAAAAGCCCATCGTTGGCCATCGAATACAACACGCGCGTTTGTCCCAAAAGCATGACGAGCATCACGCTGGTGAGCCCGGCCAGCGCTCCGAGCGTAATGATGTTGGATGCACCGGTGAGGCCGCGATCCAGGAAAGCGCGAGCCAGGGGCGCTTCGATGTTTACGTCTCGCCATGGCACCATGCCGGTCAGAACCGCCGCGACGGCGATATACAACACGGTGCAGACCAGCAGCGAAGCAATGATGCCAATCGGCAGATCGCGTTGCGGATTCTTCGCCTCCTGAGCAGTAGTGGAAACGGCATCGAATCCGATGTAAGCGAAGAAGATGTAGGCTGCTCCCGCGCCGATTCCGGAGAATCCGAAAGGCGCGAAAGTCGCCCAGTCCGATCCCCAGTTGACGGCGTGGACATAGTGGATTCCCAGCGCGATCACGAACAGGACCACACCGACCTTGATGGTAACGATGGTGGCGTTGAAGCGGGCGCTTTCCTTGATGCCAATAACGAGAATCGCCGTGATCACCAAAGCGATGATGAAGGCTGGTACGTTTAACCCGATTTCATAGCCGAACAGATGCGGCGCATTCAACAGAGTGTGTGCTCTCAGTAACAGCTCGGGCGATTGTGCGGCCATGATCGCCGACTTTTTTGCGAGAAATGCCTGCGTGCCAGCCACCAGCGTAGGATCGGCGAGCTGTGCCATCTGGCGCGCGACGATGTCTTCCGCCGTGTGGAGTCCAGTCCAGTGGTCGTAGGCGAGCCACAGCGGCATCTTGATGTGGAAAATATTGAGCAGTTCGATGAAGTGGTTCGACCAACCGGAGGACACGGTGCTGGCGCCCATGGCGTATTCGAGCGTAAGGTCCCAGCCGATGATCCAGGCAAAAATCTCGCCGAGCGTCGCGTAGGCGTAGGTGTATGCGCTGCCCGCTAACGGGATCATGGCCGCAAACTCCGCGTAGCAGAGAGCCGCGAAAGTGCAACCTAACCCGGAAAGCACGAAGGAGAGCATCAGGCCGGGTCCCGCGTAGTGAGCGCCCAAGCCGGAGAGCACGAAGATTCCGGCTCCGATCACCGCGCCGACGCCCAACGCCGTCAACTGAAATACACCCAGCGTGCGTTTCAAACTATGCGAGCCCGTCTCTCGCGCCTCTTCCATCAGCAGCTCAAGCGGCTTTTTCGCAAAGAGGTCAGTCATCAGTGGTATCTCTCCCGTGTTTGAACCTTGTCAGTTAAACCGAAGTCGTCTGGGCACGCGGTCGCCAGATGTAGTACACCGGAATGCCAAGCAGCACGATAAACAATCCCGGCCAAGTGTATTGCGGTTTGTAGCGTAACAGGACAACGTCAATAAACAAAGCCATCACAATGTAAATCACGGGGAGTACCGGATATCCGACGGCCTTGTACGGACGCTCGGCCTCGGGATGAGTGCGGCGCAAGACGAAAAGTCCGACGATAGTGAGCACGTAGAAAACCAGCACCGCAAAAATGATGTAGTCGAGAAGCTGGCCGTAACTGCCGGAGATGCAGAGGACACACGTCCAGACCATTTGCACCATCAGCGAAATCGCGGGCGTTTTATAGCGGGGATGCAGCCGGGCCACGCTGCGAAAAAACAGCCCATCTTTCGCCATGGCGTAGTAGACGCGGGCGCCGGAGAGTATCAGCCCATTGCAGCAGCCAAAGCCGGAAATCATGATGGCTACCGCCATGAGCGATCCGCCGATGGAACCGAACATCTGGGTCATGACGGCGGTGGCGACGCGGTCCTCGCGGGCATACTGGATGCCGCGCTCCAGAAGCGTCGCTGCGGTCGGACTGCCCACTAGGGGCAGCGCACTCAGATAAATAAAGTTGCATGCGATGTAGAGCGCGATCACTACGCCGGTGCCGAGAGCCAGTGACAAGGGGAGATTCCGGCTGGGATTTTTCACCTCCCCGGCGGTAAAGGTAACGTTGTTCCAGGCATCGGCAGAAAATAGCGAACCGACCTGCGCAATCGCCAGCACGGTCAGCGTCGAGACGAAGACGCTTGCTCCCATGCCCCCGCTCACATCATGCAAAGTGCCAAGGCCGGCGTTGTGCCAGAAGTTTGCGCCGAAATTCGCGGCCACCGCTTGCGCGTTCCGGCCAAGGAATATTCCGAAGAGCACCAGGCCGAGCAGCGCCGACACTTTCGCGGTGGTGAAAATGTTCTGGATGAAAGCGCCCGTCTTCACACCAAAAATGTTGATGACGGAAAGCGCGATCACGACGAAGATGGCGGCGAGATTCTGCGTGTTCAGTCCAACATCCATGCCGCCGAGCATCATCGGGCCAACCGCGAACTTCGGTACTTTCCACAGGTGGATGATCCAATTACCGGAGGAGATAGCCGGCCAGAAGATTCCGAGGAATTTGCCGAAGGCAACGCCGACGGCGGCGATCGTGCCCGTTTGAATCACGAGAAACAGAGTCCAGCCGTAGAGGAATCCCCAGAGCGGGCCAAGCGACTCGCGCAGGTAAACGTACTGCCCGCCGGCGCGCGGCATCATGGCGGCCAGTTCACCGTACGTGAGCGCGCCGACGATGGTCAGAAAGCCGGTGACGACCCAGGCACCAATGAGGAGCGCCGGCGAGGTGACTTCACGAGAAATTTCGGCAGAGACTATGAAAATGCCCGAGCCGATCATGGAACCCATGACCAGCATGGTCGCGCTGGTCAGGCCGAGGGCTTTGACCAGTTCTTTATCCTGATGGGTGTGACGCTCCCAATCGCTGACGCTCGCGGGAACCGGGGGTGGAACGATTGTGCTCACGAACCTCCTAAACAGTCTGGTACAAAACTTCCGCATAGAGACGGGGCTTGCCCCGTCTCCGCTTGAACCGTCTCACACGCTGCCGGAGACGCGGCAAGCCGCGCCTCTACGGGAAAGCGTTTCCCCTGCAGAGCATTTCAACTTTGGTTTTTCAACTTTAACCCAATACCCCCAAAAATTCTTCTGCTGATTTGCGGGGATCCCGTAACAAGTCGGATATCACCGCCACTGAGTCAGCTCCGGCCTCGATGACGGAACGGGCGTTGGCCCGGGTAATGCCGCCGATCGCGACCAGAGGCTGGCGCGTCAGTTCCCTTGCCCGGCGAACGCCTGCGAGGCCGACGACTGGGTCGGGATTCGCCTTGCTGGTGGTCGCAAAAATCGGACCGATGGCGAGGTAGTCGGCGGACGATTTATCGGCTTCGGCTAGCTGCTCCGGATTGTGGGTTGATACTCCCAGCCAGCGAGCAGCGCCAACGATCAGGCGCGCGGCTTCGGGAGAGAGATCATCCTGCCCGACATGCAGGCCGTCGAAACCAGCGGCCAGGCAGAGGTCGGCGCGGTCGTTCATGATGAGCTTGACGCTTGCTCCGAGGCGCGCTCTGAGTTCACGAGCCTCGTCTAGCATTCGGCGAGCGTTTCCTGATTTGTTGCGGTACTGCAGCAGCGTGCAGCCGGCGCCGGCTAGTTCCTCTGCGGCGGCTAACATCTCGGCAACGTCGGAGAAACATGCGGGGTCGAGAATCGGGTAGAGGCGCGGTAGTTGCAACATGGGTTCAACCGTCGATGCGGCGCTTGCCGCGCCTAAGATCGCGGCAGCAGAGATGCGGCAAGCCGCGTCTCTGCAGACAAATTTTTTATTTAGTCGGTTCTTTCTTCGCCAAAAATCTCTCGATGAAGCCGGTATCAAAGTTACCCGCGCGGAAATCCGGGTCGGCTAGAATTCTCCGGTGCAGCGGAATGGTGGTATAGATTCCTTCCACAATAAACATTCCCAGCGCGCGGCTCATGCGCGAAATCGCTTCGTCGCGGTCCTTGCCACGAACCACCAGCTTGGCGATCAGCGAGTCATAATAAGGAGGAATCGTGCCTTCAGCGTAGGCGGCCGTGTCGATGCGCACGCCCGTCCCTCCCGGAGGGTTGAACGTCGTAATCTTGCCCGCCGAGGGCGTGAACTTTTCCGGATGCTCGGCGTTGATGCGGCACTCGATGGCGTGTCCGCGATGCACGATGGGGCCGTGCAACACATCGGCCAGCTTCTCGCCGGCGGCGATCATGATCTGACTCTTGACCAGGTCCACGTCCGTGACCATTTCCGTGACCGGATGCTCCACCTGGATGCGGGTATTCATCTCGATGAAGTAGAGCCGCCGCTCATGGTCCATGAGAAATTCAATGGTGCCCGCATTGTGATAGCCGATCTGGCTGAGCGTTTTGCTGATGACGTCTCCGACTTCCTTGCGCAGCTCGGGCGTCATGCGCACCGCCGGCGACTCTTCGATCAGCTTCTGGTGGCGGCGCTGAATCGAGCACTCGCGTTCTCCCAGACTGATGACGTTGCCGTGCTCGTCGCCCAGCACCTGGAATTCGATGTGGCGCGGGTTCTCGACGTAGCGTTCCAGGTAAAGGTCGCCGTTGCCGAAGGCGCCCGCGGCCTCCGACTGCGCCTGGCGGTAGAGCGCGGGCAGTTCATCCTGGTTGCGCACAATACGCATGCCGCGCCCGCCGCCGCCGGCCGTGGCCTTTACGATGACAGGAAAACCGATGTGCCGTGCCCATTCCTGCGCCTCTTCGGCAGAAGCGACTACTCCATCCGAACCGGGAACAATCTGCACGCCGTGCTGTTTCATGGCGGCGCGAGCTTTTTCCTTTTCGCCCATGAGCCGGATAACATCGGGAGTCGGTCCGATGAACTTGATGTGACAGGCTTCGCAGACTTCCGCGAAGTTGGCGTTTTCTGAAAGCAGGCCGTAGCCGGGATGGATGGCATCGACGTTTGCGATTTCGGCCGCGCTGATCACCGCGGGGATGTTGAGATAACTCAGCGCCAGCTGCGGCGGGCCAATGCAAATCGCTTCATCGGCAAAGCGCACGTGCAGCGAATTCCGGTCCGCCTCGCTGTAGATGGCCACCGAGCGGATGCCGAGTTCTTTGCATGCGCAAATGACGCGCAACGCAATCTCGCCGCGATTCGCTACCAGAATTTTCTTGAACATAGATATGAAAGCTCTCAGCTGTCAGCTCTCAGGAAAATCACCTGACTGCACAGCACTGGAACTTTCCCTGAGAGCTGCGAGCTGAGAACTGAGAGCTTTATTTTGCCGGCCGGACCGCGAAAAGTTCCTGGCCGTACTCGATGGGCTGGCCGTTGGCGATGAGCTTCTTGACCAACTCTCCCGCCACGTCGCATTCGATCTCGTTCATCAGCTTCATTGCCTCAACAATGCACAAAACCTGGCCCACTTCCACCGCATCGCCGACTTTGACGAATGGCGGCGCCCCCGGCGAGGGCGCTTCGTAAAAGGTGCCCACAATTGGCGATCGCACAATGTGCAAGCCTAGCTCAGGTTCGGGCGTGCCGGCGTTAGCTGCCAAATCAATCCGGCCGGGCGCGGGTCCGGAAGTCGGAACCGGGACGGGCGCAGGGTGCACGGAGATATAGCGCGAGTCTGGCAATGCGGCCGGTACCGGCTCGACGGCGCGCTTGATCTTGACCTTGACATCGCCGCGCTCCAATTCAAATTCGGCAATGTCCTTCTCGATTAAGAACTCGATGAGTTCTTTCAACTCTTTTTGATTCATGGATGAGGGCTGGTTCCGTTTTAGATTCTAAGCAGAGACAGGGCTTGCCCCGTATCACTCTGCGGCAGAAGACGCGGCAAGCCGTGTCTCTGCGGAAAATCACGCTCTAAACTCTAAATAATGACCAGTTCTTTGTCTGTCGGCGTTAGCACTTCGCAGCCCGAAGGGGTAACCACCACCACGTCTTCGATCCGCACACCGCATTCCCCGGGAACATACACCCCAGGCTCAACGGTAATGACCTCTCCCGGCTCCAGTGTATGGGCCTGTCCTGCCGCCAGTCTGGGTGCCTCGTGTATCTCTAATCCTAAACCATGCCCGGTCGAATGGGTGAAATACCGGGCCAGTTTCCGTTTGCGAAGCGTACGCCGGGCCGCGCCATCTACCTCAGCGGCAGTCACTCCCGGTCGAACGGCCGTGATGGCAGCCTGTTGCGCTTCCAGAACCGATTCGTACAGGTGTCGGGCTTCTCTCGACGGCCGCCCGACGTGCACAGTTCGCGTGCGATCCGAACAATAACCGGCGAGTATAACACCAAAATCGCACACCACGAACCCGCGCCCTGGAATGCGCGCGCCGGAGGCACGGCCATGCACAATGGCCGAGCGAGTTCCGGAAGCCAGTATCGTCGGGAACGACATCCCTTCGGCCCCCGCACAACGAGCTTCGTATTCCATGGCGCCGGCGACTTCGACTTCGCTCACACCCGGCCGAATTTTCTTAATTGCCATCTGGAACAGACTGGCGCCGAGTTCCACCGCCCGCCGGATAAGCAGGATCTCGGCAGCATCCTTCACCATGCGAGCGCGCTCGATTAGCGGCGGCGCGGAACGGAGGCGGAACTTCGTCCTCCCTTTCAGCACAGACGCTAGCCGGTCACGCATACCGGCGGTAATGGATTCCGCTTCGATGCCTACCGATGCGGGTGCCGAACGTCCTTTGTGCGCGATCAACCACTCCGCCGCTACCACCAGCGGAGACTTGCGCGCAATGACAATGTTCACCCTATTGACGTTGGCACCGTCGACCTCTTCCTTTGCCTGCGTGCGGTAACGGCCGTCGGTAAACAGGATGCATCCACGATCCGCGACCAGCAAGACCCCGGCGCTGCCCGTAAACCCACAGAGATAGCGGATATTCGGAAGGTGCGTCACCAGCAGCAAGTCCAGATGGTTGTCTTCGAGGCCAGATCGAAGACGAGTCAGACGGCCAGCGTGGTCCATAGAGGGAGTGTAGCAAGAAAAGGCTGCGAGCTCCGAGCCTCGAGCTACGAGTTCATGGCTTCAAACTCGAAGCCCGTAGCTCGTAGCTCGCCGTAAAAGCGAAGCCGCCGGGCTCTCGGCAGGTTCTCCGAGAAAGCCGGCGGCTTTTGCTGTTTTAAACTTCGCGCTTACGTCTGAATGATGCGCGGAGTAATGAAGAAAATCAGTTCCTGGCTGGTTGTGGTCACGGTGCGATGCTTGAACAGGTTGCCAAGGTACGGGATATCCCCGAGCACAGGCACCTGCGATATGGCCAGCGTGTTCTGGGTCTGGATCACGCCGCCAATCACCACTGTGCCGCCGTCGGTGACCAGCACTTGCGTGGTGGCCTGCTGCGTGATCAGGGACGGGTTGTTGTTGGAGTCTTCGTGGCTATAGTCAGGCAAGGTGTTTTCCACATCCACGTTGAGGAAAATGGTTCCTTCCGACGTGATCTGAGGAGTAACCGTCAGTCGCAGGAAAGCATCCACGTAGGTAGTGGTCGGAGGAGCGCCCAACGAAGCCGCGGTCATGATCGGTATTTTCACGCCCTGTTTCACCACCGCCTGAATGTTGTTCTGGGTGACGATGCGCGGACGGGAAAGAACTTTCAGCAACCCGCGCGACTCGGCCATGGTGAGAATCATGTCGATCCGCATGTTGTTGGAGAAGTTCGTAAATTGCAAACCGCTGGTCGGCCCGGTTACGCCCAGGTTCGAGAACAACGGAACCTGAGTTCCGCTCGCGGGCGTACCGACGACGGGATACAGCGGATTTGGCACGGCGCCGCCACCGACGATAATCGGCGAGGTACCAACCGCGTTTACGCCGCCAACGCCGGTGGTGCCGTTGCCCCAGCCTACGCCCAACTGCACACCGATGTCGCGAGCGAAGCTGCGGGTAGCCGCCACGACGCGGGCTTCAATTTCGACTTCCTGCGTCTTGCGGTCCATCTGCTGAATGATGCGGTCAATCTGCGGCAGAACCGCCGGTATGTCCGAGACGATCAGGGCATTCGTACGTTCGTCGGCCACAATGTCGCCACGCTGACTGAGGAACTTCTTGATCGGCAGTAACAGGTCTTTGGCGTGGGCGTAGCTGAGGAAGCGGGTGATGCTGACTTTGTCGACCGCGAGCGCCTCTGCATCGATCTGGGCGCGACGGTTTTCGGCTTCCTTCTTCAACGTTTCCACAGTGGCGATGCGCAGTACATTGCCGTCCAATTGGCGGGACAGATCGTTATTCTTGAGCACGATGTCCAGCGCCTGATCCCACGGCACGTCATCGAGCACAATCGTCAGATTGCCGTGGACCAGGGGATCGAGAACGACGTTCAGACCGCTGATCTCGTGAATCAGACGGAAGAAATCTTTCAGATCCACGTCCTTAAGATTGACTGAGATCGGCTCGCCCGTATACTTGGCGCCCTTCTCAGCCGGCTTCTGCTCCAACTGGACCTTCTGTTCGGCGGCCAGGTTGACTGCGGGCTGGATGGTCGGGGCGCTGGCGGCAGCTTGTCCGAGGGCGGCATTGGTCTTGGTGGCAACCAGTTCCGACGCCGTCTTGTCGGCAAAGCGACTGGCCGCTTCCTCGGCCTTCGCAGCCGGCTGGGCGGCTTTGTCGTCAGCCTTGTAGTCAGCTTTGGCGTCCTTCACCGAGTACTTGGGCTCGACCAGAGCAAAATCAACCGGCGCCTGGGCGTTCTCGGCCGAGGCCGGAACTTGCGCCAGCGACGCGGTGGAAGCTGATGCCAGTGGAGCCGAAGTTACCGGAGCCGAAGCCAGCACCAGTGGCGGCGCGGCGCTCGCGGCCACCGATTTTACGGTCGGCGCGGGTTGGCGATGGGCCAGAACCGCGTCGTGGATGGTGAGAACGAAACTGCCGTCCGGGCTCGCCACTAATTCATGCGGTCGGCTGCCGGCGCTGGCGAGATCGATGACCACGCGGGTGGTAGGCGGCGTTTGCCCATCCATCCCCACGCGGACGTCTTTCACGCCATCGCTGCCAACGCTGATGCGGCTCTGCGCCGTGGCCATCACGGTGTTGGGAAAGTCGACGACGATGCGCGCCGGAGAATCGAGTGTCGTCACT
>Ga0181523_10004199_pt1 | contig 12596 bp, 8 predicted proteins | sample PEATcosm2014_Bin_43_FD_119752 | JGI IMG/M metagenome (GOLD analysis project Ga0181523, IMG submission 119752) | Peatland microbial communities from MTU Mesocosm Facility, Houghton, MI, USA - PEATcosm2014_Bin05_30_metaG | ecosystem: Environmental > Terrestrial > Soil > Wetlands > Peat | place... | reverse complement strand
CTCCTCCTCGGAGAGGAAGCATCCACAGCCCATGGGAGAGGTACTTCTCGTAATACAAGGACTCGCGATCAATCGACTCGAAGGCAATCCAGCCGCCGTTGCGCGTCACCTGGATGGCTTGGCCGCCCCGCGACGCTCGCTTCCAGATCTCGTAGCGCTCGCCTTGGTTGTTGGAGTAGTAAATCCATCTCCCATCGCCGGACCAACTCGGAATGACTGAGTCGCCCTCGTCCTGCGTCAGTCGGCGGGATTGACCGCCATCCGCTGCCATCACATAGATTTGCCACCCCTGTTCCGTCTGGTGATCAAACGCGATCCAACGTCCGTCCGGAGACCAGCGCGGCGTGCCGGAGGGCCCTCGGTCGAAACGAGTTAACTGTACAGGATTCCCCCCGTCCCCATCGCAAACCCAGACCTGCAGCGAGCCGGAGCGGTTTGAGCTAAAAGCAACCCGCTTCCCGTCCGGGGAATATTGAGGGCTGTCTTCGCCGCTCGTCGAGGAGGCAAAGCTGCTTTGTGGCTTGCCGGGCTGAACCTGCCAGATATCGACATCGTCCAGGTTCTCCTCATAGACCAGCCGATTCCCCCGCTGGGCAATCGCCGGCCAAGTCTGCTCGCCTGTCACCGTTAGCCGGTCCGGCTGCGACCCTGCCCGAGCCGGGATTCTCATCAGGTGCTCGTTCGCACCGAATTCCTCGGCAGTCGCGTAGATAACCTCGCTGCCGTTCGCCGTCCATGTGGCCCCATCTATGTTGCCCCTCTCCAACAGCCGCGGGTCTCCTGTGGGCCGATAACCGGCCGCAAGGTCCAGAAGATACAGTCCGCCTTGATAGGCTCCGGTATGCCGCGTGAACAGCAGCAGACGGCCATCCGGGGAAAAGACAGGGTCGGCATCCCACGTCTGCGCATTCGGCGGCTTAGTCAAGACAAGCCGATCTCCATTCTCGACGGAAATCAGAGACAACGACGACGAATCCTTCTGGGGTTGGCCTTCACTCACAGCCAGAAACCGGCCGTCGGGCGACCACGCCACCCGATCGCCTATCATGCCTTCGTTAGCGCCGTCCCCGACATAATACGTAAACTGGCCCTGCGTGACTTTGCGCTCCGCGCCGCCTAACGCTGGGATCGTGTAAATCCCAGTGGTTCCGTTGAGGTTTCGAAGAAATGCAATCATGCGGCCGTCCGGAGACCAGGCCGGGCTCGAGTCAGACGAGGGGCCAGACGTCAGTTGCACGGGCTTCCCTTCGCCAATCAATTTCACATAGATATGGCTGACCGCGTCGCGCCTCCCTCGCCACGAATAAGCGACTTGATTGCCGTCGGGCGAGAGACTCGGGTAGGTTTCCCAACCAGGGGCGGCGGTAAGCGGCACCGGATTGAGAGGAACAGCCTTGGTTGCCGGCCGTGGCTTCAGCAGCCACCGGTCTCCTACGGCGATTGCAAGAACCAAGATGACACCGCACGCACCGGCAACTAGCCCTTTTTGTAATCTTGGTGGGGCGCGGGTTGGCGGCGGCTGGTCCGGCCGAGGCGGCGCCTCGATGGCGCCGATGAATCGATAACCCCTTCGCGCAGAGGTTTCGATAAACCGAGGAGCCCCGGAGTCGTCCCCCAGCGCTTCACGCAGCTTTCGCACGGCGCTGTTGATGGCGTTGTCGTAATCCACATAAGTCCCCGCAGGCCAAAGCTTATTCTGGATCTGCTCCCGCGTGACCAACCCTCCGGCATGCTCAAGGAGCAGCACTAGGATTTGCAGCGGCTGGTCCTGCAGCTTGATGCGCGTTCCGTGCTTACGAAGTTCTCCCGGCCCTGTCTTCAGCTCGAAGCCCCCGAACCGGTACACCGTTGGCCGCTCCTCGCCGTCGCCCGTCATCAGTCGAGTCTAACACTAATTCCCAAAGTGGCCACAAGAAGAAGGACAGCGCCGTGTCCTGCCAGTAACCCGCCGGCGTAACAGCCCTGAAACGCGGGACAGATCTCTTGCAACTGCCTATTGTTCAATAGCTTCCACCGACAGATGTGTTTCATAACCAGACCACTTGCGGGCTATGGAGACCGTCGCTGACCTGATCGACCCTGGGCGTGGCCAAAGGAGGCCACCCCATGAACCGGTCTTTGAAAATGCAGCTCGCACTGGGAATTCTTTCCGCCGCAGGCTGCCAGTTGTACGCGTCGAGCCGCCACTCCCAGGAAGCCGATCGGCAGACGGTTGTCATCTACGTTTATGACCTGGCAGGCGTTTCTTCCCGAACCCTGAACCAGGCCACCGAAGGGGCCGGCCGGATTCTCGCCTCCGCCGGGGTCGAAGCAGTCTGGCAGATTGGTCCCGCGGATGCATCGGAGGCTCACGAGTGCGACATGCAGGTTACGTCACATGGCACATCGAGCCGGCGTCCAGAGTCCCGGGACCACCTCGTCCTCAGGCTGGTGCGCGACTATCCGGAGCGGTCTCTTCCCGGCGCTTTGGGGTACTCCCTGCCCGACGCTCGCTTCGGGGTGCACGCTACGGTCTTCTACGACCGCATTGAAACGGTGAGCAAGACTGGCGACGTGTCCCTTTCCACGATGCTGGGCCACGCTATCGCCCATGAAATCGGGCACGTGCTTCTGGGAACCACAGAGCACTCGCCTTCCGGAATCATGAAAGCGCGCTGGGGAAGGGCGGACTATCGGCAAGCGGGAATGGGCCTCATGCAGTTCACGGCGCGCGAGGGTGAAGCGATACGAAAGGGGGCGGCGGTCCAGATATCGGCGCGGGCCAAAGGTAGTTGGCCGGCCTCGTATTTGGCGCGCTTGGCGCTCGACTTTTGATACCACACCGGCAGCGGATGCTTCTGGTCGTAGGGCATCAAGCGTATTGCGAGTGTCTGGCCATGCCGGTGGGCTTCCGCCAGCGCGTTCTCGACGATATCCCACCGCACGTGGCCTTGTTCCGGCTCCAACGTTTCCCAAAACCAGCGGCAATAGGCGATGGTCGAGGCTGGAAACTCCCGCTTCGCCGCGGCGGCCAGCGGACCCGTGGGCCCTTCTTCCGACCACTTCAATGCCGAGTTCAACGCATTGCCGTTGAAGCGCTGAAACGTCTGGATGCCCATCCCTGGATTGACCAGCACATCGTGGATCAGCTTGGGATGCACCACCACAGTTTGCGCCGCGGCGGCGGATGCGAACAAGAGAAGAGTAACGATCTTTGGCATGGCTTACCTTCCCGGCTGCATTTGGGGCGTCATGATATCGACTGGCTTATCCGCACCGTCTACGCGGCCGTGCCACACGCTCCCGCCGAAGGTCGTGATGTAGACCCCCGCCCAATCTTCCGGATCGGGAATCACGCGGTGGCCCCATTTGAAATTGAAGCCGGGGATGCGCGTCCAGTGCTCGCCGCGATCAGCCGAGCGCCAGGCCGAGGATTCAAATCCCGCCGCGTAAAGCAGGGCGGGGTTGCGCGGATCGATGGTCACGTCATAGACATGGCGGTCGCGATCGAGCACCGCTCGCCAGCTCATTCCGCCATCGGCCGTGAGGTAAATGCCTCCGCCCTCGCCGTGGGTACCGGCGGCGCGCGCCCACGCGGCGAGATACATACGCCGCGGATCGCGGGGATCGATGGCCAGCCCGTTCGGCCCGTTAACGCCCGAAGGCAACGGCAGGGGGGACCACGTTTCCGCGCCATCCACGGATTTGTAGACGGCGCCATCGCCGGCATCGCCAATGCTGCCGTTCTCGCTGCGACGGGCCAGCAGCACATACAGAGTTCCGTCCGCGGCCTGCGCCAGCCGCCACGCGAACGGCTCCTTCTGAGTGATTCCGATGTTCTTCGCCTGCCAGGTCCGGCCGCCGTCGGCGCTCTTATAGACGCCCCGGCCGAACGCCGCGACATACAGCACCCGCGCGTCCTTGGGACTGCGCCGGTCGAGCAGGATGTGGGTGGGAGCGGTCTCCGGCATACCGATGTTCGAGACCTGCCACGTGCGACCGCCGTCTTCACTGCGGCACACACCGCCTTTGTAAGACAGCACGGACACGCGCCGCCACATCTTAGGCCGCGGCAGGTCGTGAGTGTAACTCATGACGCCCCACATGCGGCCACGGACTTCCGGATCGAATGCGACCCAGTAGGTCGTGTTGGTCCACTGGCGCGGCACGCCTTCGACTGAGCGGGTCCAGGAGCGGCCGCTATCTTCGCTGCGGAAGAGCCCGATATCCGTGTAGGTGATGAACCGCCGCTTGGGATCGAACGGATCGAAATGAATGCCGTAGTTGGTGGTGACGTCGAGACCGGTGGTAGTCCAATCGCCGCCCGGCACGCGCCGGCTGTAAACTCCCTCCCAAGTTGCGCCGCCATCCACAGTGCGCATGGTGCGGCCGAAGTCCGTTCCGTAGCATATCTTCGGATCCTGGCTGGCGACGCCCAGCGCCAGCGGATTCTCGCCCCAGCCTGGTCCCAGGCTCTCGGTGATCCAGGCGTCGTGCACGTTCGGCGCGGCCTTGTCCGCTTCTTTCCAGACCAGGGTCCAGGTGCTGCCCGTGTCGTTGGTGCGCGCCACGCCGAGCCAGGTCTTGCCTTCGAGCTTCAGTTGCCCGTATGAGATATAAGCCGTTTCCGGATTATGCAGACTGGTTGCCACGGCTCGCATTGCAGCTCCGCTGCCCGGCAGTCGGATCGCGGTCCAAGTCGCGCCGGCATCCCGCGAGACGAATGCGCCGTGCTCCGACACGCCATAAAACACCGGCGCGCCCTCGGCCGGGAATCCACCCGAGATATCCGTGAAGGCGATCCCAGGCGGGGCTGGATGCGGCGACACCGCACCGCCGCGCACTTCGGCGATGCCATGCGGGCCGCCAGTGAATACCTTTCCACCGCCGCTCCAGATGCGCTGCGGAGCTTCCGGCAAACGCGCCTGCTCGCGCCACGTCGCGCCGGAATCGTGCGATACAAATAGGGCCGCGCCACGACCCTGCCGAGCCGCCGCGAACAGCGTTCGCGAGTCGGCCGGATCGATCGCCAGCGCCACGATTTCACCCAGTGGGTCAGGCTTCGCGATAATCTGCTCGTCGGCGTGATCGGAGTTCATCTGCACAGCCTGAATTGCCGCGGGGTTGGGCCACACCAGGTTCCAGGACTCGCCGTCATCCGTGCTGCGCCACAATCCGTGGACTCCCGCATAGATCGTTTTGGCCTGCCCCGGATCGAACGCGAAGAAGCGCACCGTCCCTCGCAGATTGAACATGCGCCACGTAGTACCGCCATCGTGTGTGATGTAGGCGCCGGTCATATCGCAGGACACCAGCACGGTCCGGGAGTCGTGCGGGCTGATGGTGGGATTGAACATGGCGCCGCCTCCACCGGGTCCGATCACACGGAAATCGCCGGGACGGGCGGCGATGGCCAAGCAAGGCACGGCGGCCACAATGAGCGTCAGGACACGTTTAATCGTCATAAGGTCACACCAAAACGGCCTTTCAGGAGCAATGCGCTCAACATTGAGAACAGCACCAGCCAGACAAGCCAGTGCAGGTCGAGCCCCAGCCAGTCGATGGTGGCGGAGGGATAGCGGATTTCGATCCAGTCGATATTGCCCGCGGGGAGCCGCGATTCGGCGGGATGCCAGATAAGATCCCACAGCCCGCTGACGCGCCGGTCCGAGATATAGCGCAAGCCGGCGCCGGCTTGGATGGTTTTCTCGACGGCGCCGCTTGACATCACGATCCGAAGGACACCGGAGACCGGAGCCTTGGGTCGAATGCGCCAGCTCACCTGGCGCTCGCCGATCACGCGCACCGGCGGCGTCTCAATGGCGATTTCGGGCGGCGCTGCCAGGCTGGGCGACGGTGCCGCCAGGTCCAGCGGAGTTTTCATTTGCACGGTCACCAGCGTTTCGCGGCCGGGCGGTAAAGGAGCCAGGCCGTACCAAGCCTCGAGATGCGCAAACAGCAGCACCATCGGAACCGTCATCACGATCACCGGCACGAGCATCAGGCCGAGGTATCGGGCATTCGCGGAGAGCAGCCCGATTTGCGCTTTCCAGATGAGCGACGGCTCATCGGTGAACAGCCGCATCTCGTATAGGCAGGCTTGCACACGGCGCTTGGCGGCCTGGATACCTTTCTGGTTCGATGTGCGCCCGAACACCCAAAGCATGGCCGCGCCGAGCAGCACGCTGATTGGGATGAGCGTCAGCATTACTCCAGATAGCCCAGCCCCTTCAGCTTCTTCACGATCTCTTCATCGGATTGCGTGTCTTCCAGTTTGGACAGCTCGCGTTCAAGGACGTGCTCGATAAATTCTTCGGGTCCGGAGTAGCCGGCTGCGGCCGAGCAGCGCTTCACGCGATCCCACAATTCCTTTTTCAGTTTGACCGTCCGTTGCCCCAACATATACGGTTCGAGCGTAGCACGCCATGTTGTGGCGCGGGTCCTCCAGGACCCGCTCTTCGCGCGACGGAATCAGCCAGATCCGAGCGCGAACAGGCCGGCGTTGACGTCGGCCGCAGGACTATGGTCCTGCCCCCACAAGTTACTCGTCATGTCAAACCGCATCGAAGACCGGTTTGCCTTCCATCCAGGCCGGGGGTTGGAGACCGAACAGCGTCAGCGCGGTGGGCGCGAGATCTTCGAGGCCGGGGTCAGCGGCGTCCATCTTGCGATTACAAAAGAAGACTCCCGGAACCAGCACCGGATCCACGCAATGATCGCCGCTCTAGGCTTTCCGATTGTCCTCGAAAACCTCAGATGTGACCATGCCCACCGCGGCGTCCCACGAGGTGCGGTAGCCTTCGTTGTAGCCGGCGATCAGGTCGGGCGCTTCGGCGAGGTACGGGCCCTTATACAGGGCGCTGGTGGCGTAGACGGTACGAATGGCGACGTGCTCACCGTCCATCAGGCTGGTGAGTTTCCCGATGAGCTCCTGCTTCAGGGCTTGGGCTTCGGCGCCCGGATTTACAATTCCCATGGCCTCGCGGCCTTTGATATTCAGGTACAAGCCGCCCAAACCCAGCGTGTACGCGCGCGTGCGGCTCCAGTCTACGCCTTTGAAATACCGGCCGGATTCTTTGCGGCCGCCGGCCAACGCAAGGTAACCGTTCCGCAGAAGCCAGGAGTTCAGATTGACGCCCCTCCGGAACGAGGTGAAGCCATGATCGGAGAGTACGAACAGGACGGTGTGCTCGTCCACGTGCTGCTGCGTCATCCCGATAAGGCGGTCTACGCGCTGGTAAAGGTCTTCGATGGCCTTGGTGTGAATGCCTGGCGGATGCCCGTTCTGGCGGGCGGGATCGAGGAAGCGGTAGAACATGTGCTGGACACGGTCGGTAGTGTCGAAGACACACGCCACCACGCCTCGCCGGGTCTTTTCGAGCGCATTGGAGAACATTTGCTCGCGCTCGGCCATCAAAGAGTAAGCCTGGTCCAGGAAACCTTGGTCGTCGATCACGCCTTCGTTCAGCGCCCAGGTGTCCTCCGCCATGCCGAGCGTGGAATAGATGCCCAGGATTTTCGCGAGATACGCGGCGTAGAAGGAAGGGTGGCTGATCGGCAGGACTGGGCTTTCGGGATCGATCTGCACGGGAGTGCAGTAGAGCGAAAACTCCGGTTCGATTTCGGTGGCCATGAAGCGGGCAATTCCGCTGACTTTCACGCCCAGGCCGGCGTGGAACTGCAGCTTGATCCAGGGCGTGTATGCGCCGAGGTCGAGCGGATACGATCGGCCTTCGATTTCGAGTTGCGGCGCGTGGCCGTTCCGGACGATTCGAAACGGGATCTGCAATGTGCCGCCGCCTTCCCACATGGTATTCTCCGGTCCTTCCAGCGAACCTTCCAGCACGCCGCCGTTGCGCTTGAGCGGGTAGCGGCTGCCGCTTTCGTAAGTGGCGGCTTCCAGGCGCGTGGTGAACTGCGAGAAGCTGCCCTGCGTGCCGCGCAGGTCGGGCGTCGACATGGCTGAGAGCAGGCGGCCGTTGAACTTGTCCGGCGGAAAGGTAACGGGCACCCGGATGATCGTCGAGCCGATATTCTGCGCGCCCAGCAATTTCCAGAAGGGCTGGCCCTTGCGCCGCATCTCTACTTGCGGGGGCGACAACGGAATCCGCAGTCTGCCGAGTTTCAGCACGCGGTGGGGGTTACCGACACGCGCCGTGGAGAGTTCCGGAACATAGGTCTTCATGTTCCGGTTCAGGAAGTCGAAGATGTTGTGCTTGGCCGGATTCACACCGGTGGCGAAGGTCGACCAAGCCACTGGCGAGAGCGCCGGAAATGTGGTGCGCAGCCGCCGGAAGCTGCCCTGGTCTTTGAGGCGCGCGAGGTTGAGGAGCTTGCCTTCGGCAAGGAAGCGTTCGGTCAGGTTGGGATCCAGGCCGTCCAGGCCAAGGAAAATCAGCTTGCGAATGCGTGCATGGCGGAAGCCTTGCCGCCGCAGGGCCAGCCGCCCAAACATGCGGAAGGGCCAGAAGATCAGGGAAAACAGGCTCAGGAGGAAGCCGGCGATAAGCGTCAGGAAGGAGCCCAGGAAGGCGAAGCCCGCGCCCGGTCCGACATACGCAAGCTGCGCATGTGGATTTGGGGTGTGCAGGCCGATCCAGATCAGAAGCAGCAGAATTAACAGCCGCTTATCGAATTTTCCCTTCCACAAACGGCACTTCCCACACTTTTTCGTGATGGATGGGACCGTGTCCGAAATATCCATCCTCACCGAACAGCTCTCCATGGTCCGATGTAATCGTGATGTACGTGTTCTTGGGGACCACATCAAACAGTTCCTCCACCACCTTGTCCAGATAACCGACAGCCCGAACCTGGCGTTTCCGGAGCTCTTCCATCTTGGCATCGTCGAAGAACTTTTCTTTGCTCTTCGCCAGCTTGCCGCCGACCACCAGATCGTCCAGATGCTTGAATACGCCGTGCACGCCGCTGATGCGCGGCCATTGATCCTCGGGCTCGTCCGGCAAGGCGTAAGGGTAGTGCGTCTCGCCGACATTCAAGAGGTAAAACGAAGGCCGGCCGTCGGAGAACCTGAGCTGCCTCACCATGGCGCGCATATCGTTGTGCCGGTCCATCAGCTTGTAGCTGTCGAAGCCCTGGTTCAGCACTGTCTTGGGATTGAGCACAGGCAAGGAAACCATGGCATGCGTGCGGTAACCCAGGGTCTCGTTCAGGAATACCGGTAGGTATAGTCGCGGCACGAGGGACCTGAACTGAATATCACGTCGGCCGAGACGTTCGTTGAATTGCAGGAAATCCTTCTTATAGTATTCAGAAGCGTAGACGTGCTTCGGGCTGAGATGTGGCATCAGCCCGATCAGCAGATTGTAGTGCGAGGGCGACGTCCAGGACGCATACGACCAGCGGCGCTCCACCTTGCCGAGCTTCTTCATTATCTTCGGCCGGGCGCGCATGAATGAGTCATAGCGGCAACTGTCGAAGACGACGAGGATGTAATTGTTACTGGACATAACGCCAACAGTCTGCCGATGGACGTGGGCGAAGGCGACCGGTTTACTCTTTGACCTTATCGGGCAGCGGCACAATCGTCACCTTGTTCGCCTCGATCGTGATTGGCCGCTTGAAGTCGCCGAATAGCGGCGAGACCACGTGCAGTTCGTATGTGCCGGGCTTCAGCAACAGCCCGCCGCCGGCGTTGTTCAGTTCGTCGACATAGCCGTAGTACTTGTCGTTGATGTAGACCGCTCCCGTATCTCCTATCACCGATAGGAACGACTCGTTCTCACCGCCGCCCAGCCGGAATCTCCCAAAAGGCGGCTCCGGCACGGGCAGCTTCTTCAAGGTGTAATGGATCTTGGTGGTCTTGCGCGCCGTAACCGTCACCTTCGTGGTGAATTCTTCATAACGCGGCTCGCGCAAGGTCACTTCAGCTTCGCCAGCCGGCGTGGCGTATTTCTCGGGCACGGTGAATCGTTCGGCCGGTCCTATATACTTGCCGTTGATGAATACCGCCGCGCTGCCCGGCTTGCCACGGGCTTTCACGTAACCTGTGTCTTGCGCGTACAGAGCTACTGGAATCAGGATAGCCACCACGGCTCCAAATCGTCTCATCGTGTTCCTCCAATGTCGCAATTTAAGCGTATCATTTCCACTCCCTGACGGTCGGGGCTCGGTAGACCTTGCGATACAACGCATGCAACCAGGGCCTATTGCATGTCCGTCAGCTCTTGGCGCACCTGCGGGATCACCTGGCCGTATTGTTCGGGCGAGGCTTTCGCCAGGAATGCCTGGAAGCATTCCCGCGCCCGCGCGCGATCGCCGGCCATCTTATAGATAAGTCCCAGATTGAGGTCCGCGTCGGCCAGTTCCGGATCCAGTTGCACCGCCTTTTCGAAATAGCCGCGCGCAGTCGCCGTGTCTCGCCGCTGGATCGCAATCACACCCAGGCCGTTATAGGCCGTGCCGTACCCTGGGTCGATGGAGAGCGTCCATTTGTAGACGCGCTCGGCATCCCCGAGACGGCCTTTCTCCATGTACGCGGTGGCAAGGTTGGCTTGGCTTTGCAGGTCGGCGGGGTTGAACTGAGCGGCCTTCTCATACTCGGGAATGGCTTCGTCCTTCTGGCCGGCGCGCACCAGCAGGTCCGCCAGGCGGGAGTGCAGCCGTCCGCTCTGTATCCCGTTGGCTATCGCGCTGCGGTAGAGCTTCATGGCGTCCGCCGAGCGCCCGGCTTTCTCGTATGCAGCGCCGAGTTCATAGTAGATATGCGGATCGGCGGCATCTTCGGCAAGCGCTTTGCGCAACATCTCGATGCGCCGCGGCATGGGAAGGCCGCCGCTCTCCACCGTTTCGAGCAGCTTTAAGACGCCCGTGCGATCTTTGGGATCGATTCCCTGTCCCTTCAGATCGTAAGAGCGCGACACAAACCCGGAGACGTAACCGAGCGACTTCAACTGGCTCAGAGTGCGCTCGTCCACCACGCTGGTCGCGACCTTCTCGACACCGTCGCTCCCGATCACCGAATTCAGCCTCGCTTCGAATTTGCGCACTTCCGCCTCGTGGCCCTGGATCACGTTGTGCGTTTCGCCCGGGTCCTGGGAAAGATCGTAGAGTTCCGGTTTCGGCGCACGGATATATTTCCACCGGTTAGTGCGGATGGCGCGCAGTTCCGCCCAGCCCATGTTGATCTTGGGATAAAGCGTCTCGGCATAGGAGAGCGTGGCGGAATCCTTTCCGGCGAAGCATGGCGTCAGGCTCACGCCTTGGACGGCGACGGGCGGCTGGCCTCCCATCAAAGCCAAGATCGTCGGCAGGAAATCGATCGTGCGGGCCTGCGACTGGATGCGCGCGCCGGCTGGAACGCCGGGACCCGACAGCAGGAACACGATTCGCAGCGTCGCATCGTAGAGAAAGACTCCGTGCGTATACTCGCCATGCTCGCCGAGGCTCTCGCCGTGATCCGAAAGCACGGCGATCAGCGTGTTACCGGGCGATTTCTTTCGGACGGCGTCGAACAAACGGCCGAGCTCATGGTCGGCATACGCGATCTCGCCATCGTAGAGGCGCTCTTTGTACTTTTCCCGGAAGGGCGAAGGCGGCTGGTAAGGGGCGTGCGGATCGTAGACATGCACCCACAGGAAATAAGGCTTGCCGGATTGCGCCTCTAGCCAGCGCACGGCATGGTCGACCGTCTCGCCCGCGCGGCGTTCGGCATCTTCGTCGAATTCATGTCCTTTGCCGGGCTTGGGCATCTGGTCGTCGTAGACCGCGAAGCCCTGGTTGAACCCGAAGAGCTTCTTCAAAACCGCCGAACTGATGAACGCCGCGGTATCCCAACCCTGCTGTTGCAGAATGGTAGCCAGGATAATCGTGGAAGGTTGCAGGACGAATCCGCCGGTGTCCCGGACGTGATGGGCGGGAGGATTCAGACCGGTGAAGATGCTGGCATGCGAGGGAGGGGTCAGCGGCGCTTGCGTTACGGCATTCTCGAACAAGACTCCGTCGCGCGCGATGGCGTCCAGGTTCGGCGATTCGATTTTTGAATAGCCGTAGCAATGCAGGTGATCGGGGCGCAGGGTGTCGATGGTCACAACCAGCAGGTTCAGAGGACGCATCGCCGGCGTGGCGCCGCTGCCGCCGTTGTTCTCAGATCGCTTGCAGGATGCCAGGAGCGCGGCTGCCGCGATGCACAGGCAGCAGAGAAGAGGCCTGTAGGTTCTCATGTAAAACCCGCTAGTGGAGGGCGGCCAATTTGGCCGCAGCCGCCTTTTAGGCGGCCAGAGCCGGCTGAAAGCCGGCTGCGGGCAGAATTGCCCGCCCTCCAAGTAAAGCAGCCTGCTCAGAATGTGAAGCGCAGCGCTACCTGCACCTCTCGCGGGCCGTCGGCGACGTCCAGAATCCGGCCGAAGGTCGAGTCGCTGAGATTCGTATCGGGATCGGCCCGTCCTGCCCGGTTAAAGGCGTTGATCAGATCGGCACGGAACTCCAGGAACATGCCCTCGCGGAAGGGGAATCGCTTGAAGAATCCGAAATTCTCCATGGGCTGCCAGGGGCCGCGCAGGTTACCGAATTCCCGCGGCGAATTGCCCAGCGAGAGCACCACACCGTTAGGCGTGGTGGGCGGCGGAGCAAAAGCCGCGGGGTTCAGATACCCCTGG
>Ga0181523_10004197_pt1 | contig 12598 bp, 24 predicted proteins | sample PEATcosm2014_Bin_43_FD_119752 | JGI IMG/M metagenome (GOLD analysis project Ga0181523, IMG submission 119752) | Peatland microbial communities from MTU Mesocosm Facility, Houghton, MI, USA - PEATcosm2014_Bin05_30_metaG | ecosystem: Environmental > Terrestrial > Soil > Wetlands > Peat | place... | reverse complement strand
GAATCTATCCTTGAGCCAACAGGCGGCGGCGATAACGTCAACTGTCTTGCCTAGACCTACCGCATCACCGTTGATGAAAACCGGCATGCGGACCATGTGATGTATTTGCTGGAGTTGATATTGCCGAAGGAGGAGAGGCTCTCCGCTGTCGCGCTCATGTACCGTGTCCCAGATGGTACGGCGGAGCGTAGAGGGCCACTCGAAGGGCAGAGCGCCGTCCTTCTCTAGGTCCCACTTACGAACCGCCAGAAGTTTTGCGAGCGTCTCCGGTTTGATGCCTAGTTCGGTGGTGTAGGGTGTGACCAATGGGCAGGTTATTTCGGGCATAACTCGCACCCAGGCGCGACAATTCCACGCTTAACATGCCATCTTATGTGTCCCCCCCTTTTTCCGCCTTTAGCTCGGCTCCCTTGTGTAGCCGGGTTGCCATACAACTCATTTCTTCTATGTGCTCCCTTGATTCGGTCCATTCTCGTCCCTATGATTGGCCCGTGTAATTCTACGTTTTTGCGGCCTCCGGCTCCGGTTTTTCCTCCGGCGCTGGCCCATTCCCGGTGTCGAGGGTCTTTGATCAATTTTTGACAAGTCTCCTTGCTAGCTTGAATCTGCTTGAAACGTCCTCTTTCATAAATCTGGGCGAACTGAGAAAGTTGAGTCCTATCAATTTGCGCCGATCTGTAACTTGACATTAAGAAGAAGGCAAGTTCAAATTCAGGAGAAGCAATAGCCAACAGATAGTGAGCAAGATAGTGTTCCGCAGGAGAGATACGAACTAAATTTCGAGGATCATTCTTTAATTCAGGAAACTCGTTCTTTGGAAGGATGTGGTGTCTATGGCCACCCTTGACCAACACAACGACTTGTTCTAGGAAGTCGAAATAGCGGCGGAAATTCGCTTTTGGGAATTTCTGTTTAAGAATCTCTTGTAATTGTTCCTCCATCCTTTACCTCATTAAGAAAACAAGTCCATTTACCAGAAATACCGGAATGCCCCGCGTTTGGCCAGATCAAACATGAGTTTATCAAACTCGCCACCCCAATCTTCGCAGTCTACAAAATAGCCGAGTTTTATGTGGCCCATCTCATGGAGAATACAAAATCCAACTTGCTTTTGCAGGTACTTTGGTTTCAACTCTTTTCTGATTTGGAGCAAGTAGGGCTTGGGTTTTTCACCCTTGGTTTTCGGTTTAGTCCAGAGCACGCGGGCGAGCCGATTGCCTGGTAAAATTCCCCATTCTACAGGGATTCTAGGTAACTTGTTTTTGAAGAACTCTTTGTTAAGAAAACGATAAAGCCTACGGAGCCATTTGTTGGTTCCGACCTTGGCTCGCGTAGGCATACTAATCAAGGGTTTAAAAGTCGCATCCTCCACTAGGAAGCAGACTTGCTATACCGTAATAGCTCTGATAGCGGCATTTCCCCGTTTTGATAGCAGGACAATCACGATGGTGTTCATCCTGTAGGCAAATACAACCTTCCCAGCGTGGATTAAACGGGTCGGGGTGTTTCTTATGCGCTGGTCGCAAACAGGCTTCGCTGCCGAACTCGTCCCAGCAAGCCTCACATTCAACTGGGCTGCCCTTCTTACCAGCTAGCTTCATGCGCATCCTAGCACCGTAGTCTTGGCGCTTCAGCTCTTTCCTACGTAGTTCCTGGACAAGTGCTTTGAAATAAGCATTCAGATTATTGATCGGCGGCGGAGTTTTGTCCACTGCCATCTTAACTTCTTCTTGCACAAGACGGGAGGCCAACCGGGTGATGGCCTTGCTTAACAATATGGGAGAATAATTGTAAAGATAGTGTTTCCAGACAATCGTGGTCCCCAGGCCCAACTCGCCATCACCGTCGTCTCCATGTATCTCCGGGATTCTGAAAGGTTCCAGAATTTTCTCCTTCCAGAGACGCTCGAGTTCTGGGATAATGATAGCACAATCCTCTTCAAATTGTCGTTTGTTTTCTAGTTGTTGGATGAATGCTTTGCGGGAGTTACTAAGATCCTCTGCGGGAACCCGGAGAGGGGTTTTTCTGATGGCCATAAGGCCTCCTAATTTGTGATGTGAGCGACGGACGCCGAACTATGGTGCCATGCTCTGTATTGAATACCGTAGCGCAGAAAAGAGGCCCGTTATTAGCGGGCCTCCGATCGTTAGTCGAGTTCTCGGGCGGCGTCAAGTTCTTCCTGGTCGGATTTTTCTACTCCATCAGATCCATCGTTATGAAAGAAGCCAAATACTCGATTGAATTGTTCGCGGAATTCTTTCTTGACGTAGGTCTTGAACGCCTTGTTCTGGGCCTCCCCTGAAATCATGGCATCCACCAAAGTCAAGATCCGGCCCGCTAGACACTTCAAATGGAAGTTGACCAGTTTCTCCTGCATAAGCACCGTGTCTTCGTACATCAGTACCGGCTGTTGTTTTATGTCGGCCTTAACCGACTTGTTTCCTCCGGCAATCCCGGCGCTTCGCCACTGGCTGGTAACGGTTTCTGCTGCAGCTGTTAGGGACGCATCTTCGAATTCATTCTTCGCTTTGCACCACACATATTTCGATTTGAAAGGAAATTGGTTGTTTGTGACGTGGTACCACGCGGGCGCGGGCGTATCCGTTCCGGCGGATAGAACATTTTCACGTTCCTGATCCACGGAAGCCCATATGAGTGGAAAAGTCGGGTTATGCCCGGTTAGTTTCTCGCTGCGTTCACAGGCTTCACATTTCTTCTCATCGATTATCACCTGTGGTTTGAAAGTTTCGGCAATTTCGTGAAGAGTTCCCCGGATGTCTTCCTTGACTTCCCGGATTTCGTCTTTCATCTTCGACAAGTGTTTACGTGCGTTGGGCTTTACGGACATGATAACCTCACTGTTGACTGTAGACTAGGAGAGTTCTCGCTCCACGGAGGTTCAATACTACTCGGAGAGAAGTTTCAGACTTTGTAGTTCGCGAAGGGCTTGCTGCATGTACGCAGGTGGGTCCAGCAAATCAAGGGAGAGATTGAAACAGTGGAGTAACACCTGGCCCGCTTGGACGGTGTAGGCCCATTTGAAGAAGGCCACGACGGGCGCATCAAGATAAATCTGTACCGCGCCTCGACTGAGGGGATAGAAAAGTAGCCGGTGGGACCATTCATTTCGCAGGAGTTGAAGAGTGGCCTCCTCTTCGATTGCGTTGAAAAAGATGAGAATCTCTTCCATGCAATAGGAGGAGAAATTTGGTTTACCAGCTTATTTTCAACTCAGTCCTATAGGTAAACCAGTTGTCGCGAGGGTTCAGGTCCGAAAGGTCGATGTGTTCCTCTCTTTTGACACCGAATTTAACCTGGTAGTCGAGGTCTTTGAAATGAGCAATGACCTTGTATAATTCGGGCTTGAAAGCAAATCTTGCCAAGAAGTCTCCCTCTTCTGCTTTCTTAGGCTCGTTTGAAGATGCCAGCCAGATGCTGGCCTTATCCTCTCCCTTGCGCACTGCTTCTGCAATGGATTCTTCAATCCAAGAAATGTGGTCCCTGAGCCAATTGGCTCGCTCGTTGCGCCACTTCTCGGAGGCCTTTGCTTGCCTTTTGCGTTCGGCGGCGTCACGTTCGTTCTTCAGTTCGGTCGCCCTTTTCTGGGCAGCGAATTTTGCCTCTTTGGCGTTCATTTTCATAAATTCACCACTTGATCGTCAGAATTGTGTCTCGCGTGTAGTATGGAGTTTCCGATCCACACTCTCCGCCGCTGTTCAGATACGCAGCGGAATCATCGTGGTGTGTATTCTCGCCTGTGACTTCACACTTGTAACCGTCGCGCCGGAGTTTGGCGAGTACAATCTTGACATATTTGCCCCACGGAGCATATTTGAGATAGCCCTCACCCCATGCATGATACCATGTGCGAATCTCCCGGTCGCCATAGTAGTAACGATCCACTTTAGTTGGGAGATATTTGTACTCCCCACGCAGGCAGTCGTGACCATCCTGAGAAAGTGTGATGGAGGTGCTTCTTTCACCATATTCCACTACGGATTCAATGGAGTCGCGGAACTGCTTCTCAATCTTTGCGATGCGTTCTTTGCGAAGACGCGGGACGGACTCCTTGAGAGCCGCCCGACGCTTTTTGAGTGCTGCCGATTTCTCAGCCGCTTCTTTTTGTGCGATGGATACTGCTTTGGATCGTGCTTGAGCTGCTTTCATTATCTCCTCACTACTCCTTGCCAACGAGTTTCAGAAAACGTTCCCGCCAAGCCTCACTTAGACTGGGGTGCCGGGTAGCTTTCTCTCGCGCCAAACGACCCGTCTCATTGTCCCACTTGCTGCCTTTCCAAAATCCTTGCTTTTTGAGACGGTCTTCAAGTTCTAAATTCGCGGGGCCGGGGTAGAAAGAGCACGTGACTTCGTGGAGAATTGGACACGGATCTACGCGGGTTCCGCGCAACTCCCAACCCCCGCATTCGTTGCAGGCGTGGTCGGATAAATCCGCGCATACGCGGTGGGAATCTCGATACATCAAGAATTTCTTAGTCATAGGAGAGGGATTCTTCTTCCCAGGTGGGAAGCCAATAGTGGATGGTAACTGGCATCCAGTAATTTTCGGGGGTAACTTCTATGGATTTAACGATGCCGCGATTGTGATGCATGACGGAAATACACGACGCCACGCAATTTAGTGACATGTGCTCTATAATGGGAAGATACCCGGTCAGCTTCTGTTCAACAGTCCGTGAATTGGTTCGCATTGGAATCCCCTTAATTGGCTCAATGGTTATTACTGTGATTTTAGAGTAACGTTGGGAAATTACGCCTTGTGGATAGCGCGCATGATGCAAGGATACACCCAAGGTTCACAATGGAGGTCTGGAACAACGGGAGATCTTGGCGCAGGGATTGAAGGGCTAGGTTTCGCAGGCGGAACTGTTGGTGGTTTAGGGTTCGAGGGTGCCACTTGGAGAGTAAATAAAAAGACAGCGACGATGAGAAGACGAATCACTCCGTTTCCTCATCTGAATCTGAGTACCGTAGATCCCGATCCACGTCCAGTTCCTGGATGGTGTCTTCATCTTCCTCTTCAAATTCTTCGTCTTCAAACTCTACAAAGTCCTCTTCAAGTTCTTCTTCGAGTTCGTCAGTGAGATCTTCGTTCTCATCTTCTTCGTAGCCCAATTGTTGCCTCCTATTCGTTAGGTAAAATCCCAAAGCTGGCCAACCACTGTAACAACTCGGACAAAGTTACTCGCCGCCAAGATTGTTGTACTGCCGGCTCCCTTGGATCTTTGACTTCAATTATGAAGTCGGGTTTTTCATCCAACTCTATGTAACCTAAATTTGGGATTTCTACCAGAGCTGTCCATGAATTTGACGGGTAGCCGTCTATCCATTGTTGTTGCAAACGTAGCCCGGTTGCTTCAATGCCGTTAATCCGAATCTCAATCGATTCGATCTTGGTTTCCATGCCTATTTAGTACCCGATACTCGCAACATTAACTTCTTCATTAGTCGTCGGTGCCGTGCTCGGGCGGCAGGAGTAAGGAATTTCGCGATACGTTTCCGGAACTTTTTGTACGGGTAGGGCTTGCGACCATTGGTCAACAAAAACTCACCCTGTTCTTTGAGTTCCTGCATCAGACGGCGTTCAGCTCGCCTCGGAAACTTGTGCCCTAACAAGCGGTGGTGGCGTAAATGCAAGATGGCGGCTGACCGCGTTGGTAACCATACACTGTTCTCTTGGGCGAACCGCATATTCGTGCGCCGGAGCATTTTGCACCCACAGCAACAGAACTGCCCGTTCACGTCACCGTACATGTACACTTCGTGGTTGTCATCCCAGGATCGGCAATAGCTCATTTGGATACCTCCAAAATCTTGGCTAAAAGATCCGCCTGCTTCTGATACCACCGAACCGCGTTTCCGGCCCGCTTGTAAGCGGTGGGCATCTTTTCAGCGGCGGCTTTAAGCTCAAAGAGTGATTCAGGCAACCACTCCTTACCAGTCTGGCGTTTGTAGTCACGGATCTTCAATAGCGCCCGGTGCTTCAGAGCACGCCAAGTTGCCATGCGCAATCGAACATCTGGAGGATTCGTTCGCACATCACGTTGCTCAGCATTGATGGTGGTTTGTAACCAGATTTGTGCAGCTTCTAACTGCTTGTGGAGTTTGGGATTCTCTTGGAATTTAACGAAGCAACAGGATCCGGTGGGGACAGAGAGGTCCGCCGGATTCTTGAGGATGTAGACGAGGCGTATTGATCGTCCACACAGGGTACACTTCGTCTCCGAATGGAGGCCGGAATCATAGCATTGGCCTTTGAAGACGAAGTTGGCAAGGTCGCCCATGCCTCTCTGCCCGATGCTTGTATTCATGTTGGTAGTCTACTAATTGGATTTCACTTTCGGTTAAGAGACCACCGGAGTGTTGCTGAGTCCATTGGTGCCGAAAACTCGACGATAGCGTTCAATTTCGATCGGTATGCCCAGAGCCTTGGCGTAGTTATCGGAGAGCTTAACTGCGGGCTTACCTTCAACCTTGGATACTTTGCAGATCAGACTGATTGGGTCAAAGTCCTGGCTAGGATCACATCCTCGAAAATCGTTAGTTAGAAAAGTTCCCCAACCCGCGCTAAAACCAATTCGTCCTTTGAAATAAGTGTGAAGATCAACGATGTCATCGACGTCCAGGGAGTCTGACGCGATGATGAGATGTTCAAGCGGATCACGGCCATGATCCTTGAGCCATTGGATGTATTCATCCCCGGCGATGTAAGGATTCTTGCTGTCGATACGTTGACCCTTCCAAGCAGCGGCCCAGTCAGGAGCATTTTCTAGAAATTGTGTAGTTCCATAGGTATCCGGTAACATGATGCGGAGAGCACCGTCGTAGGTCGCTTGCCATAAGTCAAGGACACGATATTGGGAGGCTTTCAGCGCATCGTCATCGGTTGTAAGTGCAGCCATGACCATGGGAATCTCATGCGCGTTGGTCCCGATAGCCTCTAGGTTGTGCTTGTAAGCGAGAAAAGCGTTCGATGTTCCAGTGAAGGCACTACCCAGATTCTCTGCCATGGCGTTAACCACATATTCCTGCCACAGAAAGCTGTGGCGGCGGCGGGTTCCGAAATCCGCCACGGCGAGATAAGGGACACAATTCAATCGTTTTATTTTATTCCAGAGTTTTGTTTTCGCTTGTGCGTACAGAATATCAAGATCAAATTCGCGGAGTCTTTTCAAACCAGCTCGGGTCTTGAGCTCGTCAATTATGGAAAGCACGTAAATTTCCCACATCATTGTCTCGGTCCAAAGACCGTCGAAAGTGAGTTGAAATTGCCCGTCTTTAATTGACAGTTCATAGTCTGACAATCGGAAATCGTGCTCGAGCCACTCCAGAAAAGCAGGTTCAAAAATTCCGCTACGACCATAAAAAGTGTTACCAGCAAGCCAGACCAATTCTGATCGACGAAATTGGAGATTGCGAACATGGTCCAGTTGGTTGATAAGCTCCTCACGCGGAAACTTGTCGGCTAGGCGGACGGAAATGGAGCGATTGAACAGCGAAAATGCTACGTGGGTTTTAGGAAAATGCTTCCAGACGAATTGGAGCATCAGTAGCTTGTAGAAATCGGTATCAAGCAGAGATCTGATTATCGGGTCGAGTTCCCAGTTGTGGTTGTGCGCCCGTTCTGCGAAATTAACGATCATTCTCGGTTAACGAATGTGAACGAATCGAGAAACTGCACCATGCCGATAGTTTCGGCACCTTGATGTACGACCACTACTTGATAGAGGATGTTTCCCAAGAGGAATGTGCGCTCATGGAAGTACATTGTCGTGCCATCTTTAGTAACTTGATACGTGAACTCCAGACCCTCATACCCTTGGGTGATGAACTTCTCCGAAGTCTTGGTGCCTCCCACGCCTTCTATAGACCCCGACTCGGAGCTACGCAATTCGGCCTCTAGAGTTGCCCCACTTTGTTGCCCCAACGCACAATCCCGTTGGGCGGTTGACGCATAATTCGCCACACCAACCGCATAGAAATCGTTGCCGGCTGGCGCGGAATAGCTTCTCAGATAAAGAGATGGGCATCCGGATACATTTCTTCTAGCGTTGACTTGTGTTCCTTTGGATCGGCTCCAATTTTCGTTAAGCTGTAGAGAAGAGCCACTGGTACTGCGATGGCAGCGAAAACTGCAAGCCCGGTTAGAATGTTCATCATGTTGTACCCTACTAACGGAACCCAAATTTCAGTTAGTCTTCGTTCTTGCGCCAAGGAGCTATCTTGAGCTTGTTCCGTTGTTTTCGCACGCTTTCTTCATGATTCTTTTGTTGCTTGCGCCGTTCGATTTCTTGTTGGCATTCCTTGCAGAAATACTGATCGTTGTTGTGCTTGCATCGGACGTAGGAGTCATCGTAGATGTTGAACAAGTTAGGCGATTCCTTTCACGGTTAGAAACGCCACGTTGCTTTTCTCTTGATTAACACGGATGTCGTAAGTGTAGATCTTCCAACCATCAAACGAGAGAGTAGGAGGCCGATTTGGTACGGAGAGAGCAAGTTCTAATGCTTTGACTTCTTCTTTGGTTAGATCCCGTTCAATAACGAGTCTCCCATAACACCGTGGATGGTGAGCGTTACCCGCAAGTCTTCTCTTAGGTGTATTGCTCACTTGGATCCTCTGTCTTTGGTTCTGGAAATAGATGCTCAACTTCATGGCGCATGTCCAGGTTGCGCAGATAACACGAGATCAAATAGCAAATGCCATATTTTGCTGGGTCTATATCGTGCATTAACCACGGCACATCAAAAGCCAAGTCAGTCAACTCGGACCAATTTTCGCAGCGCCCTTTGATTACGTCGTCAGCTAAGGTCGAGTACAGCGCCACCCGGTTGGTCATCTTCTTTTCGAGTTTCAGATTGTCGCAGCTGGTCGGTGTTACGAGAGCGAAAACAGAGAAGTTCATCTCGGGGTGGTCTTCCTGAAGTTTGGCTGCTATCAGACCACCCAGAGAGACTCCTACGATAAGAGAATTGGGTAAAATGAGCGGGAGAAACTTCTTCTCAGTATGGTAGAGAGCGTCCTCAGCCATGTAGAGAGGATCGGAATGGCACAAACCTGGGCGATGGTAGTGAATGTCTGGATAGCCATGAGAAAGGATCTTCTCGAGCAAAGCAACGGTGCCGTCAGGATTTCCGCCACGCCCGTGGAAGAAGTAAATGTCCCGAAACCGAGGCTCTTTGTTCATTCCTGGTTTTCCTTCAACTTTCGAATTTCGCCCGCCAATATGCTCATCCCACAGAAGAGAGCACTGAAAAGGTACTTTTGGTCACTCGTCACGTAAAACCACGATGGACAAAGCACGATGGCGATCGCAAAACAAAATGTGGCGACTTCGAAGAACCCCATAAAAGGAGAGGTTTTCACTTCGCTCCTTGGATGCCATTGTCCAACCAGGCATCAATTTCGTCGCGCCCACCGCCAGCTTCCATTATCTTGCCGGCTTCCACCTGACCAACCAACGTGGCTAACGGGGTAGAAACAGCGTGGTAGATCTGCCGAACGTCCGGGTGTGTAGACGCACCCGACTGTTCCAGGTAAGCGAGGAACTCCCGGCACTTGGCTATGACTTCTTCACCCAGCTTAACCGGCAGCGGTTTTAGGTGGAATTTGTTTCTTTTGTCTTCGCTCATATGTTACCTACACTCCGGATTCGTAATTGCGTTCTTTGCGGCTCGGAGATCAGCTGCGGTCAATTCTTCTTCCAAGGCGCGTTTTTCACAATCTAGTTCTTCCTGTTTGGTCCTAATTTGGGCCATGCGTCGGGAATATCTTTCCCAGGGAGTTTCCATTTCTGTTGTCCCTCCTTCTAATCTACCGCAAAATCTTTGTTTCCGCTAGTCTAACCACCTGTTCAGTTTCTCCAGGTCATTCCGTATTCCATCGGTGAACCCCAATGCGATGGCACACAGACAGCGGGGTATGAATAACAGAACGCTTCTACTTCTGGGGTTCGGAACGTGAGCAAACCAGCCTTCCTCCTTGTCCCGGTCGATGTGGTGTTTCCAGTGTTTCCTAACAGTGGGCCAGAGCAAGGCTCCTATCACACCATCGAACAGGACCATCAGGAAGATTTCAAATTCCCAGTGGGCCTTATCGTGAAGCAACGTCCAAAAGGTTTCGGTGTCTAAGATCACAGCGTCTGAACCTCCTCGAGTACCAGGCCGCAATCCAGGCAGACCTTGCCTTCAAAATTGTCAGCGAAGCACCCCGGCCCCGCCCGATGGTCAATGCGGATATACTCCACCACAAGGGAATGAAGACAGCTATGTACGGCCCACGGGCGCGGGGATGGTAGTGGAAGAAATCTTATGTCCTTGCAATAAACCGTGTCCCAAATATTGGTCTTTGTGACATCTGGCAAAAAGCGGAGAGACGGGGATTTCCGGATTCTAAACCACCGTAGAATTTGGTCAAAAGTCAAATGATCTCTCCGTCTTCTGCGTACGGGGCATCGGAACCTAGCAGCGTTCTGCAAAGATCACAAACTTAGCATTTGGTCCGTGGACTGGATTCTCTTAGAAAACCAAGAACCCAGCCACGGAAGGTGTGTTGGTTGGACGGCCAAAATCATTGGGCATGTTCGTCAGAAATCGCCTAGCGCACCGCAGTACTCGCAGGTTTTGTCTGGCGGACCGTCTTTTGGGCAGGTTGGAGAGTGGTCTACCGTTCCCCGCACAGGATAGACAGTCAACCCATTCTCCTTCCACATGTTACAGACTACTGGTCTATCATCAAGTACGAAATCGATCTCCCACTTCTGAAAGAGGGTTAGGAACATGTCTAGCAATTCCTTCTTGACTACCCGGTCCGGACGACCGTCCTCAGTTTCACGCATCAGCATATGGTCGAAGGGAACTCCTTCCCTCGCCAGCCAGGTGCAAGTGTCGTCACCGCTTCTTTCTTTCCGACCAGACAGAACCAGCACATTGTGGTCCTCATACAGAGCACGGACCCATGCTACCACGACAGGGTAGGGGTTGTCTAATAACACTTGTTCACTGAAGGGATTGCGGACATCGTAAGGATTGGCCAGCGTTCCGTCCACGTCAACCAGGACCCACTTGGCACCGGGCAGGCGGACGTTCCATCCTCCGTTGAGGAGGTCTGCCTTGTCGCGCATTGGCCGTGTGACGGTCACTGTAATCCCTTCAAGAAAGCGTCCATTTTCGGAAATTTGATTCCTGCTGCCTCTTGCGCTGCTAAGAACTCCCGACGCTTCTTGATTTCTTTTACGTAGGCCGGTGTGATGATGTAAAAACCGACGTACCAAAGCAACCAACGCAATGTGAACCCGAAGTAGACGCGCCAGTTCCAACCGACAAAGAAATTTGGAATCAGGTCTGGAGAGCCCATCCATCTGTCACACCGCTCCTGGCCAACCTGCATGCCAAGCCGTAGTGTGGTGCTCTCAAATTCTGCGTGGCGCTCAATCATATTTGTTCTGTATCTTGGCCCACTGCCGAAGTACGTTCTTGCGCATCTGCTTACTCATGCGCTGAAAGAACATGATCCCATCCAAATGGTCAACCTCATGCTGCGCGATGCGAGCTTCCATACCTTCCAGCTCCAGCACGCGCTCGTCACCGTTCAAATACTGAAACTCCATTCGCACGAACTGCGCTCGCTCTACCTGGTCATAGATAGTGGGGAGCGACAAGCAGCCTTCATCCGCCAAACTCCGGCCTTCGAATTCAGACAACACCGGGTTGCAGACCACAATCGGACTCAAGTCGTCGTTGTCCACGAATTTCATCGCGAACATCCGCTTTCGCAGGCCTACTTGCGACGCGGCCAACCCGACGCCAGTACCGGATTCCTTCAAAGTGAAAAGCAACAGGTTCCCGAACTCCGTCAGATTGTTCCCGAACTCTCCCTTGGCGACTGGACGACAGACTTCGGACAACACTGGGTCGTCCCAGTATCGGAGATTGAGTTTCTTTCCGAGACGCAGCACTTCTTCGTATTCTTCCAGCAAGGTATTATCCATGCTGGAGGTCAAAACATTATCTTCGTCCATGTTGTAAACTACCGCTGAAAAGGGCGTTTCGGCTAATACTTCGAACCACCGTCGTGCGAGTCGTCCGGGCTAACCGGCGTGAATGGATCCAGGTCGTCCTGGAGCTTTGTTTGAAGGTTGCCATACTGCGAATCCAACGAGACCGGCGCGGGGGTAAAGCTGCCCCAGAACGCTCGACCAGATAGATATGGCTGCCAAGCCAGGTCAAACTCGCAATTGTCCGGAGCGTTGGCGAAAAGCGGAGCGATCTTTTCGTCGGTGAACCCCGCATAACCGCAACCTATTCTGGTGACTTTGAAGGTCATATCGGGATGCATAGCGGCATAGCCAAGAAACTGGCGTACATAGTCCATAACTCTGCCGAAATCCAGAGTGCGGCCAATCCCATCACGCTTGGTGTACTTGGCTTCGCAAGGAGGATGATTCTCCATACTACGTGGGCAAGGGTTGCGGCGGACGGGCGTATTTTTCGGACAAACACCACCGGCCTCCAGATCCTTCTTGCATTCGGGTTTACCCTATGCCTGATGAGGCGACCGCGTTTGCCTATGAATGCTACTT
>Ga0181523_10004196_pt1 | contig 12600 bp, 10 predicted proteins | sample PEATcosm2014_Bin_43_FD_119752 | JGI IMG/M metagenome (GOLD analysis project Ga0181523, IMG submission 119752) | Peatland microbial communities from MTU Mesocosm Facility, Houghton, MI, USA - PEATcosm2014_Bin05_30_metaG | ecosystem: Environmental > Terrestrial > Soil > Wetlands > Peat | place... | reverse complement strand
TGACAATACCTTTGTGATCGCAACCGTCAATGTCGTCTTGCCGTGATCCACATGCCCGATCGTTCCCACATTTACATGCGGCTTCGTCCTCTCAAACTTTGCCTTGGCCATATATCCTCCTTAAGGAATCAAACGTCACTTATTAATATAAGTTCATTAATGTCAACGACCTTTTTCAAAGCCCATGACCGGAATCGAACCGGTGACCTCTTCCTTACCAAGGAAGTGCTCTGCCGACTGAGCTACATGGGCGATTTCAATTTCAAATGGAGCGGGAAACGGGATTCGAACCCGCGACCCTCAGCTTGGAAGGCTGACGCTCTACCACTGAGCTACTCCCGCACACACTGCGTAGGGGCAACCCTATGTGGTTGCCCATCTTCTTTTGGGCCAGTCTCAGCATTAGCGGAGGCCGGCCCTTACAAGTTTTAAATATATGGTGGAGAGGGAAGGATTCGAACCTTCGAAGGCAGAGCCAGCGGGTTTACAGCCCGACCCCTTTGGCCACTTGGGTACCTCTCCGAACATCTCTTTCCTGGAGCCACCGAAGGGATTCGAACCCCCGACCCACTGATTACAAATCAGTAGCTCTGCCAGCTGAGCTACGGTGGCGTCAACTTATTAATATAAAGGCGATATCATATAATTGTCAACTCAAAATTTGTGGTGCAACAGACCGCAAAATGATCAATCTTCCGCCTTTCGCACGCTCCCAGCAACTGCAGAGCTGACTCCTGCCCTTACAAAATAACCTTATTGAGGGGATACTCTACGATCCCAGACGCCCCGGCAGCCTTAAGCTTGGGGATGAGGTCACGCACGAGGCGTTCGTTTGTAATTACCTCGAAAGCATGCCATCCTTTGTCGGAAAGCGGAGAAATCGTGGGCGAGTGCATAGCAGCTAAGAGACTCAGAATCTTCTTGTATGAATTTTCAGGAACATTCATCTTCAAGCCCACTTTTTCTTCGGCGGCCAGTGCCCCCTTGAGCAAAAGGGCTATATTTTCCATCTTTTGCCTTTTCCATTTGTCCTGCCATACCTTTTTATTTGCGATAAACCGGGTGGAGGATTCAATGATGGTTTCGACTATCCTCAGATTGTTGGCTCTGAGGGATGCCCCAGTTTCGGTCAATTCCACAATAGCGTCCGCTAGATAAGGCGGTTTCACTTCGGTAGCTCCCCACGAAAAGTCAACCTGCGAGGTCACTCCTTTTGACTTGAGATACCTTTTGGTAAAACCGACTAGTTCTGTAGCAACACGCTTACCCTGCAGGTCCCTGATGCTCTTGATCTTGGAATCCATAGGGACTGCTACGACCCACCTGACCGGCCTGAAACCTTCCTTGCCATACTGCAGCTCGGCCACCTCGACAACATCTGCATTCTGCTCCTGTATCCAGTCAAAACCAGTGAGGCCGCAGTCGAGGTGCCCGTCTTCGACATACCTGGCCATTTCCTGGGCTCGTATAAGCATGGATTGTATTTCCACATCATCAAAAACAGGGTAGTAGGACCGGGACGATACTGATATGTGGTAGCCCGCTTTTCTGAAAAGCCGCAAGGTCGCCTCCTGAAGGCTGCCCTTGGGAAGTCCCAATTTCAATAAATTCTTTTTATTATTCATGGCACTATCCCCTCTCTTACATATCGATAAGTATAATTATGAGACGTTTATATTAAACAGTAGAGCGCCTTAAAGTCAAATTAGTATTTGGTGTGGAATATTCCGGAGACAATGGGGAATAGAAACCCTAACGCCGGAAGAGCTAATTATTAAAGCGGTAAAAAGGATTCTTGGATACTTCCTTGCAAGTCGGCATCTCCCGCGGCCTTGTGTCAGCAGGGCGCTTATTTTCCGACAATATCGTGTTGTGGACATATCTATTGACTGCGCCAACAAGGTCCTCGGGATTACATGGCTTTGTCAGGTATTCATTAGCCCCTTGTCTCATGCCCCAAAATTTATCAGATTCCGTACCTTTTGTAGTGAGCATAATGACCGGAATGCTTTTATATTGCTCATTATTCTTTATTTCCCTGCAGAGTTGAAATCCATTCTTATGCGGCATCACAACATCCAGGATAAGAAGATCATATTTCTCGTTCTTGATGCGAGCAATAGCCTCATCTCCATCCAGAGCAAATGCCATTGAATGCCCTTCGGCAGTAAGCACCATCTCTACGTACTTTGCAACCGTTACGCTGTCGTCGACTACGAGAATTTTGGCCATTTGAGTCTCCTTTGGCGTTGCCCGCATGCTTATCGACATAATGTGACCTACGTCACATAACTAGCCTGTACTATAGAATTTGTAGTAAAAAGAGTCAAGTGGAAAGTGAATTGTCTCTAAAATCAAAGGGGAGTGTGGAAATTACACACTCCCCTTTGCGATCGTCTGTTTCTACCTTTTAGAAGCCCAAGTGAGGCTTTGCGCCCTTCTCAATATCACGGCGGGCAGCCATATCCATGAGGACCTTTTCGGTTCCGAACTTCCCGTACTCATACTTCCTGAGTTTCAGGTCGGCCCTTGCTTTGTCAATGAAATTAAGTGTCATCTCCAGTATTTTTTCGACCTTCGGCTCAAAGACAAAACAGCCCTTGAACCTTTCCATCCAGACGTTCGTCATCAAATCGGTGACTCCAGGGCTGGCCGAAAATATGTTTTCACCGCCAAAGAGTACCGGGACTCCCGACGCCGCCACGTAACATGCAATTGCGATCGCCTTTTCGGACATCCATTCCGGCGCGATACCAACAGCTGGCATTCCCCCGATTTCATCAGAGAGTCCGCCTTCCGCTGCCATAGCGCTTGCGATGGTGAGTATCCTCGAATTATCGACGCAAGAGCCTAGTGCAAGGATCGGTGGCATACCGGTGGTCTCACAAACCTGGCGAAGACCGGGGCCGGCCAGTTCGTAAGCGGCTTCAGGGGTCATATGCCCTGCCATGCCACAGGCATGCGAGCCGCAACCCGTTGTGATAACGAGAACGTCTTGTTTGATTAGCTCGGTAATAAGGAAGTTATGGTTCGCCGTCGCGGGGATTCTTGTGTTATCGCATCCTACAACAGCTGCGACACCACGAATCCTTCCCGACATGATCGCGTCGTTCAGAGGTCTGAAAGAGGCCCTCCACTTTCCGCCTAGCATGTATTCGATATATTCATGGGAGAATCCGGTTACCATCTCACTCTTCGCACCCTTCCCGCGATAGCCATCCTTGGTCCTGTTCGGGAAATTGTCGATCGCGACCTTCATGATCGAACGGGCAAGCTCTTTTGCTTTAGTTTCATCTACCAAAGGCATATGAATGGCACCCGGCATCTGCGCCTTCACCGATGTAGTGATAACCTTGGTATGAAACTTTTTAGCTACGTCCGCAACGGCCGGCATAATACACTGGACATCGACGGTCATCGCATCAACCATGCCTGTCATAATTGCCAATTCCTGGTTCGTAAAACCTCCCAGCGTTGATATGCCGTGCCTCACCAATATCTCATTGGCGGTGCAGCACATTCCGGTGAGGTTGACTCCCTTTGCCCCCTTCGACTTCGCATAGTTCACGATCTCCGGTTCGGTCGATACTTCGACAAATTTTTCTGCCAGGTTTGGCTCGTGCCCGTGAACAACAACATTGACCATGTCGTCTTCAAATACCCCAAAATCAGCCCGCGCCCTCAACGGTTTGGGGGTGCCATAAAGAATGTCAGTGATGTCTGTAGCGATCATAGAGCCTGCCCATCCGTCACCAAGCGCAGTCCTGAGACCTGTAAGAAGCAGACTATCAGCATCGAGGTCTACACCGGTATGAGTCCTGTGCATCGCCTCGATAACCTCACGCTGAACCCCTCTAGGAACAATCTTCCACTTTCTCCATCTCTCAAGGGTTTTAGCTGGGGCACGCTTTGCATAATTTATCTCACCACTCTGGCGAGTGAAGTCCTCGATGAGTTTATGTGCCACATCCTTTGCGACATCGTTGACAGGTCTCCCTTCAAATTCTATCTCTAAAATACCTGCAACTTTATAAAGCTTTCTCACATCCTTGATCTCGAAGTCCTTAGTATGTCCTTCGGCTACAGCAAGTAAAAGCATACACATATCGAGACCATGGTCAGAGTGGGCAGACGTGCCGGCAGCTATCATTCTAACCAGATTTCGGGCTGCAACTGTGTCGGTAGTTGCACCGCATATTCCTTTTGCGTCTTCTTTGCTTGTGAGTCTGCATGGACCCATGCTGCAGTTCTTGCAGCATGCCCCGGTATGCCCGATCGGACAAGGTTTCATTTTCTCGGACCGATCGAAACATGTTTCAATGCCTCTCTCTTCAGCCCACTGCAATATCTTTTCTGCGTCGGGATTCGCAGGTCTTATTTTAGCTTTCTTTTTTTCGTCTTTCTTCTCAACAGGCTTTTCCATCATTATCCTCCACTGAACAGGGTTATTAAAATATCCGGTTCTGACAGCAACTTCTACAGCATTGAAGGCATTTCCAATGCGGGATGACCGACCTTAGTAAGGTGCTCTAATAGCTTTTCAGAATCCTCGCAGACCGTTTCGTCAGCTATCTTGTCGAACAGGTCCGGAAAGCCTTCCTCTGCAGCCCTCTTTTTAAAGACCTCCCCAATCCTCTCTTTGAGAGACGCTGGCATCCAGACAATCCTCCTGATGCCCCCATCCCCTAAAAGAAATTTTCTACTGGCGACGAAGTTAACTCCAACACCCATGAACCCTGGGGTCTGAGCGCCACCGCCGACAGACCCGGCAAAGGTCGAGAACTTCATGCCCACCGGAGTCATCCCCTGGTATCCGCGATGCACGAGCATGACACCGTTAGCTTCGGGAATTATGCCGACGATGCATTCGAAGCAGCCACACGAGGTCATGGGATTCTCCATAATCGTATACATATTTACCGTTTCGACAGCGCCTGCAGTAGCTTTTTGAATATATTTGTCGACGCCGACAAAACGTCCCATCTTGGCATCGAGGACTTCTTCTTTTTTGATCGGCTGGTTGCCGCCGGTGGGGTCGATCTCTTTGGCAGCCTTGCAATCAAGCCAGTTGAAAGCTCCGCATAATCCAAGACGCTCGGGTGATACGACACAGACATGGCTGGGCGCAAAGGACTGGCAAAGGAGACATGAGTAGAAATCCTCCACTGACTCGTCAGTAAGGTTTCCGAGTCTGGCGTCACGTTCGGCATAAGCCGCCCTCGCCTCTTTCAGTTTTTCGTTGACTTCCTTTTCGTCCAGATATAGCGTTACCTGGACCTTGTCAACAATAGATTTAAACCTATGATGCGCCATCGTTGTGTGAATGATGCCCAGGTGTTCGAGCGTAAAACCTGCCTCTTTAGCTTGTCTGCTTATCCTGACCCAGTTGACGTCACGCTGGCCCATATGCCATATACTCTGTGCCTCGTTGATATCAGAGTGTATCTTTCTCTCGATAACAGACTCGAAGTCTTTCTGCATCTTGCGGCCAGCAACTTCGATCACAATGCCCAGCGGCAGCTTCCCGCCCTTTTCATAAAGCTCCTGCCAGTTGTCGGGCTTGATGATGATCTTGTTGTCCTCTATTTCCTCCATCTCCCTCATCCGAACCCATTCAAAAGCCGGTGTCCTATTGCCTCCGAATTCAATGAAGGTATCTTCTTTCCTTATCCTCTCGCCCTCGAAAGCAGGACCGTAAGCGACCGGAATGGGTGGTTTCTCGATCGTAATCTTCAGACCTCTCACCTCTATCGCCTTCTGGACAATACGCGAATGATCTAATTCCTTGTCTACATGCTCATAAGTACATACACCCGTGGGCAGTATGACAGGCACGTCGGTATCGCAGACTGCCGGGAAGCCCATATTTATGGCACCAGCCCCAGTCGCCCACTTGATGTTATCCATCGGGCCGAGGGCTATCGCAAACGCAAAGACCCTGTCCTTCTGGTAGAGCAGATGCCCCTTGAAGTCTCCCGGCTTCTTGCCGCCGAAAATGAGGGAGGCCCTGATCGCCCAGTCTGCCGCATAAAGTATATGCTCGGTGAGGGGACCGAGAGGAACGATCCTCGAATCCCAGCCCAGTTCAATATTTTTTCTCAGGAGCTGCTTCGTAAAGCTGTCGCCGTTGGATTCTCCCGCGAGGAAAGTGAGAATGTTCCTTTCCTGTAACTCTCTGGCAATGTTCGCGGCAATGTCATCACTGGGCGCTGCGCCCAGGATACAGGCGAATCCCGGCATGGTGCCGTCTACAAGCTGGACGCCCAGATTCCTCTGGATGGTATCGCCGATAAACCCGTTGTACACATACCCCGTATCGGGATCCTTGGCCGGTTCAAGACCATTGATATACCTGAGGGCCATGAGGATCTCCTCCGCGAACAATGTAGCCATGCCGCAGTCGAGGGTTTCACCTAGATACGGGAGCCACATCTCCTCGGTAGGATCCTCATGGAGCAGTTCCTTCGCAAATCCGAGAGCTATCTCCATGTCGCCGAGCGTCTGCACCTTAAACGCCTTCATGGCATAGATCATCGGGAGATAGAAAGCTGTATCGGGAAATTCAAAGGCATAATCCTTTCCCTCTGCGGCGATCGTTTTTTTGAGTAATTCATCAGTCCTGGCTACAAGATCCCGTGTGCCTCTCATAACCGCTGTTGCTATGATCTTCGACATCCTGACCTCCTACAGTCGATTTTTTTTAAGGAGACTTCAGTTTGTACGGGCCTTCAAAAATGCAGGCAAACCATTGGCCTCTCTGGGGCCTACTGTAATCTTCCAACCTGGAAGCTTATCCTCTATGGAACCACTCAGGATCGCGACATATCCCGGAATGATGAGTTCCTTGTGACTTATTTCCTTTTCGATGCCGCTCTCCTGTATGAACTGTGCAATCTTCGCCGCCGTAAACTTTCCGGCAGCCCAACCAGTCAGAACCGAAAGACCCTCTGTATCCAGAACGGCAAGCCTCACCGGGACCTTGCTGCCCTCGATTTCTCCCGAAACTATAAAATAAGTAAGAGAGAAATTTGAGGTTATCAGTAAAGGCGCATCGCTAGTTGGAGTTCCTAACTTATAGATATCCTGCTTAACCTGCAACGGGACCTGCGGGTTTGTATAGATATTCTGCCTCAAAGTAAAGAGGGCGAGGCTCTTCCATCTGTCGATGCTGCTCATGACTATGATAGACGCATACTTCATCACGCCGAGAGACGCAATTAGGGTTTCGAGCATCACATCATCCCTTTGGGCAAATGTGATTACGGGGTACCCCACAGACTTATTCCCCTTCTTTAATGCTCCTCTTCTAATATATGTGTTGTCCCGCATTATTTCTTTGGCAGTACGCGCGCCAGAGTCAAGCACCATGTCCTCAACACCGAGCTCCTTGATCTTGTCGGTAAGTTCCGTCAGCCCATCTAGGTCTTCTGCTGCTACACCGAGAGAAACCTTATGGGTCTTTGCAACACTTGCCATTGCATCTACATTAGACTTATTTGCCCCGTAAAGGAGAGGCTTATTCGCTGCTACTACCTTCACACTCGCTTCCGCCGCTGCAGGATTGGTAGTTGAGAGGATCAGCGGGACTTCGGGAGCTTTAGCTGCGATCGCCTTAACAGCAGCTTCAAACTTCCCCGCATCGCCCGATGCATTGCTAACAAATATTGCATCGATCCTGAGCTTTTGGCCGACCCGTTCGATTTCAGAACCGAGAACCTGATCTACAACTGCATTTATCTCATCAGCCGACATCGTATCCTTCACTTCCACGGCAAAGGCGCATTGGTTGACAAAAGTTTTGTCATGCCTGAACAAAACGGTTTCTTCTCCCATTTTCACCGCTTTGTCTCCTGCACCGATAGTAACAGACCTGATCGGAGGAGCGGATGCTTCACCAAGTACCTTTTTTGCCTCTTCGGAGACATCTGGGCATAAATCGAGAGAAACCTGCCTCTGAGCGAGTTTCATTGCAAAAGCAAGGCATGTTGGATGACCGCACTTCTTGCAGTTAGTTTTTGGAAGCAGCTTGAATATCTGAACGCCAGATAACGCCATTTTTATTCCTCCCTTACATTAATTCATCAATGAATTTTTCTACTGCCTTAACTGCCTCCGGATGCCTCATGATCAAAATCTCAGAGCCGGCAATCATGAGTGCAGTTGCCGTCACTGCCTCCCATGCGATTGCTCTCTGCTCAAGTACTCCGCCAATAGGAAGTTCTGCTTCGGTAGCAATAGACTCTTTGGCCTTCCAGGCATTCATTCCGACATCGGCAAGCATAGGCATCTGCATCGTGGCGTCGTTCTGGGTCAAGGCGGCCAGCCTGATCCTCTCCATGACCGAATAGGTATAATCAAGACCATACCCAAGTCCCGAGCACATAGGATCTGTAACGAGATTTTCCTTATCAAATCCCATCTGAGTTATCAAAATATTCAACTGTTTGGAAAGATTGATGTCGAGCTGCGACATCGCTATAAGTTTGAGGTTATTTGCCATGCACGCTGCGGCGATTGTCTTATAATTCTCTTCCTGCGCCTTTCCCAGAAAACAGTTTTTGTCCTTGGCCGCTTCCGCAGCCGCAAGCAGTATGGCGGCGTCTTTTTCAACATGATTACTGCCAAGGATTATTAAAGGGACACTGATCGCGGCGAGTACTTCCTTTACTGTTTTGGCGGCATCTTCCGGGGAACGGTTCTGCCTGTCGGGATGGGTCCCTATCAGTCTGAGTGCAATTGCTTTTGCGTTCAGTTTGTCCTGACAATATTTCGCCCATGTGACGGGATCTCCGGAAACTCCCTCATATACCTTCTTAATGGTTTCAGGCCAGTCGTCCGGTGGGACATCCTGAATCTCATAAGCCACAACAGGTCTGTTAGGAACGTTTCCTTCAAACGAATGGAAAGGCAGGACATCCTCTCCGCCAAAAACAATTTTCTTGTCTATTCCCGCATCAATTTGAAAAACTTTGCCCGCAAAAGTCTCATTTGGTGCTGTAAAGGCCATATATACCTCCGTTCATTAATTTGTGAGTCGTGCGATGAAACAAATTAACTGTCGACCTTCGACACTAAGGTTACATTTCTAAATACGAATGAGCGTAAAGGGTCCTGTTCATGATTACATCTACAGTTTTTACAGTCTCGTTGACCTCCGCGGCATCGGCAATCGCTGCGGTCAGGCCTTCGTAATACAGCAGTGTCAGCAGGTGTTTATTCATTATGTGCCTGAGAGGTTTTGGCATACCATTTGATATATTGCTCAATCCTACTACTGTCTTCATCGGAGGATCATTCAACTCCTGGAACATCTTCACAGACTGTATCACTTTTAATGCTTGGTCCTGGGTAGTAGCTATCTGGAGAACGAGCGGATCAAGATACAGGTCTTCAACAGGCATGCCGTATTCCATAGCCCTCGCCATTATCTCTGAAGCTATTCCCGCCCTTTCTTCGGCATCGGCAGGAAGACCGCCTTTGCCGACGGTTAGGCCTATTAATTGCGCCTGGTATTTACAGCAACTTCCATGATGGGGAACCTTTCAGGGTCGTTCGATGTGGAGTTAATCAGCGGTCTGCCCCACTCGCCATTATGTACCTTTAATCCGGCCTCGATGGCTTTAACATTTGTAGTGTCAAGACAAACTGGAAGGGGAACCACTTCCTGGATGGTGGTTACCATCCACTCCATCATCTTCTCTCCACCGTCTTCAGCAGGGCCGATATTAGCATCGATCATGCCCGACCCTTCTTTCCACTGCCGTACAGCAATTTCCTGAATAGGTCCTTTGTCGAATTTCATCATTGCTTCACGAACACGTTTTGCGATAATACTCAGCTTCTCTCCAATGATTAACATGACTCCTCCTTTAAAAAGGCTTGCGTAGCTTCTCCGGCTTTCACTATTATAATCATTTTTTATGTAAAGTAAAGAGATATATGATAAAAGTTATAAGTGTATAATATTTATCTATAATTTCAAGCAATTCCCTCAGAAAAACTGCAGCCATATGCCATCTTTTGTTGCATCATATTAGCCTTTTCAATGCGCGAACATAGCGCCTTGTTCTTCCGTGCTTAAGTTATAATGCTCCCCCAAAGATTAGAGACGTAAAAACAGATAGTGACTACGGTATTCTGCATGATTCCAGAATACCGAAAAGCGCCATAACAGAGGGTGCCTCTTCCGGGAGATCGAAGACCGGTCTACCCTGAAGATCGAACTGAGCTATCATATCGTCCTGAGGGACAAGCCCTGTGAGCGAGACACCCACCCTTTCCGCCGTTTCCGTGAGCACAGATGAGTCGCTGCCGACCACACGGTTGATTATAAAGGCCCTTTTGACAACATCAAGCTTGATCTCGTCGACCAGTTCGTTGATCCTCCTGGCTGTCAGAATGCCTTTCATGGTGGGATCGCTGACTATGACAAGGAGGTCTATCTTATGGGCCGTGCGCCTGCTAAGATGTTCCATGCCCGCTTCGTTGTCAATGACCACGTAAGGATACGTCTCGGAGAGTTTGTCGGTATATTTTCGTATTATATTATTGGCAGCACAATAACAGCCTGGGCCCTCGGGCCTGCCCATAACTATCAGATCAAACCCTCCCGCCTCGATGACGGACTGATGCACTTCATAGTCGAATAACTGCTCCGTGGACATGCCGCCCGGTCTGTCTCCGCCGCTCCTCACAGTCTCGAGAGATTCCTCTCGCAGCCTTCCGACGGTGGTGTGAACGTCCACGCCGAGGGTCTCGTTCAGGCAAGAGTTGCTGTCTGCATCCACGCCAAGTATCGGCCCTTTTCTTTTGCTTGACAGATATTTGATCGTAAGGCCTGCAAGGCTTGTCTTGCCCGTGCCACCCTTACCTGCGAAAGCAATGGTATACGCCATAAGTCCTCCTTATACGCTCATCTTTTTTATCAATGGAATCACATCAGGCATCGCATCAACGATGAAATCAGCTCCCTGAAGCAAGCTAATGGGTCTGTATCCGTATGTGACGGCAATTGTCCTGATCCCGGCAGCCTTGCCGGCCTCGATATCGAATGTGCTGTCCCCTATGATAACCGCTTCTTCAGGTCTTATGCCAAATTCCGACAGTACGTATTGGATCGGGACCGGGGAGGGTTTTTTTTCGGGCGTCGTATCGCTTCCGACGACAAAGTCAAAATATTTCCTTATGCCGAGCAGTTCGAGCAGCCTTGTCGAAAAGTCCTCCCGCTTATTCGAGATGACAACCTTGGCGCATCCGTTAAGCGATTCCAGCGTATCCTTGACCCCGGGATAGACAGTCGTGTTGTCTGCAAGATGGGCGGAGTAGTGATCCAGGAAGCGTCTAATCAGAGGTTCCTTATCCGACGGAATGTGATGAATTTCGATGATCTTCTCGAAAAGCCTGGTTATGCCTTCTCCGATAAGGGCTACCGTCTTGGGCACTGTAACGGCCGGGACGTTCAGGCCTTCGAGGGCATAGTTGATGGCGTGGCAGATATCGATGCTCGAATCAACGAGCGTTCCGTCGAGGTCGAAGATGACAACTTGAATCGCCATATCATTTTAATGTACTCGATCATCGCAGAAAAGCTCAACATAGCCGATTCGGCAGTCTTATCTGGCCTTATAATACATAAGTCTGCGGGCATAGGGCGCGACGAGATCAACGAGTGCGTTCATCTCGCCTTCGTCCATTGGAGAAAATGACCTGGCGAGTCCAACATTCTCCTCAAGCTGCGCACTGGTGTCACAGCCGATAATACCCAAAGTCACCGGATGCGACAGGGCAAAGCGGTAAAATAATTCCATATTTCTGCCGGCGCCTGGAATCCTTGCAGCAAGGCCTCTGAAATATACCTTCATCGCGATAATACCCATGTCTTTCTGCAAAGCATCAGGCATGAGGTCAGTTATAAAGTTTAGGTAATGCGGCTCCGCGGGATTCACCGGCATCAGCACCGTATCGAACTCCGTGACATTGAGGCATCGGAGCAGAATTGCCGGGTCTTCGTGACCGGTTACGCCTATGAAGCGAACAAGCCCTTTCTCCTTGGCCTCCCTGAAGGCTTCCAGCGCGCCGCCGGGAGCGGAGACCTCTGCAATATCTTCTTCGGTCCTCATGTCATGCATCTGCCATAGATCTAGATAATCCGTCTTTATCGTTTTAAGGGTATCGTGAAGGTGATCGAGGGCGCCTTGCTTGTCGCGTGCGTGGGACTTTCCGGCCAGGAATATGTCCTTCCTCCTCTCGCCCAGTGCCTTCCCGTGATACGATTCGCACCCTGAATATGCCTTGGCCGAATCGAAGTAGTTGATGCCGAGGTCGATGGCTCGGTTGATGAGATTGTAAGCCTCAACATCCTGGCCGTACGTCCGCAACACGCCCTCTCCGCCCAAGCCGAGTATCGTCACATCGACTCCGGTTTTGCCGAGTCTACGTTTCGGGATCATGCTTTAAGTATAGGTGATATTCCTCTCATAGTCAGAGACTACGAGCATCCTGGTAGTTCAGGATACAGGTTCGTGAGGACACCCTTCGGTTTTTGCTCGATGAAGGATTCAACAAGAATCGGGCAATACTGAGGCATTGAAGTGCTCTCAG
>Ga0181523_10004195_pt1 | contig 12604 bp, 11 predicted proteins | sample PEATcosm2014_Bin_43_FD_119752 | JGI IMG/M metagenome (GOLD analysis project Ga0181523, IMG submission 119752) | Peatland microbial communities from MTU Mesocosm Facility, Houghton, MI, USA - PEATcosm2014_Bin05_30_metaG | ecosystem: Environmental > Terrestrial > Soil > Wetlands > Peat | place... | reverse complement strand
GCGCCGACCCGGAGCATCTGTTCGGCGCGCCCACCGCCGAACCATTGGGCAGCGACAGCTTCAAGCTCAGCGTCGACGCCCGCCCGATCGACGAGTCGTCGAGCGGCGGCGCCCCCGCGTACCTGCCACCCAAAGTGCGGGTGCCCCTCAACTCCCAGCAATGGCCCGATGAGCCGTTGGCGCGCACGAGCGTGCCCTTCGACGATCGGCCGACCGTCAAGCGAGTGTTCGAACGATGAGCGATCCCGAGCTCGGCAACGGCCTTGCCGCACAAACCACCGTCACGGTCGCCGACTTTGCACGGATTTTCCGGCGTATTCAGAGCGAAATCCACAAGGCGATCGTCGGCCACGAGCAGGCGATTGAAGAACTGCTGAGCGCGCTCTTCGCCGGCGGCCATGTCCTGATCGAGGGCGTGCCGGGTACCGGCAAAACGACCCTCGTGAAGAGCCTCGGCCAGGCGCTCAATCTCTCGTTTAATCGGGTGCAGTTCACGGTCGATCTGATGCCGGCCGATATCACCGGCACCCGGGTTATCCTGTCGGGGGCGGACGGCCGGCGCGAGTTCAGCTTTCAGCCCGGCCCGATCTTCTGCCATATCCTGCTCGGCGACGAAATCAATCGCGCGACGCCGAAGACGCAATCCGCCCTGCTCGAAGCGATGGCCGAGCGGCAAGTGACCGCGGGCGGCGTCACCTACCCGCTCGCGCCGCCCTACTTCGTGATGGCCACGCTCAATCCGATCGAGATGGAGGGCACCTATCCGCTGCCCGAGGCCCAACTCGATCGCTTTCTGTTCAAGGTCCGGCTCGGCTATCCGGGGGAAGAGGAGCTAGTGCGGATTATCAGCGCGACCACGGGCGCGCCGGAGAGCCCGGTCGAGCCGGTGTTCGCCGCCGTCGAAGCGGCCGGCGCGATCGAGCAGCTCAAGCGGCTGGTGCGCGAGGTTATCGTGGCGCCGACGATCGAGCATTACGCGGCGCGGCTGGTGCGCGCGACGCAGCCGGAAAACTCGCGCGTGCTGGGCGATCTGCATTCGCCGATCAAGGTCGACGCGGTGACGCGCTACGTCAGTTTCGGCTCGAGTCCGCGCGGCGCGCAGGCGCTGATCCTGGGCGCCAAGGTGCGCGCGCTGCTCGACGGGCGCGCCAATATCGCCTACGAGGATATCGACCGGGTCGCGCCCGCCGCCCTCGAGCATCGGATCATGCTCAACTACGCCGCCCATACCGACAACGTCGACGCGGCGCGGATCGTCGAAGAAGCGGTCAAAGCGGTCCAGGCGGCCCGCCGCTGAGGGCTGCGCGAGCCGAAGTCGATTTAAGATGAGGTGCGCTCAGGATAAAGATGCTGGAGCAGCGCGCATTTGAGCCCGAGTTTCTGAGCAAGCTCGACGGCCTGCTGCTGGGCGTGCGGCGCGCGCGCACGGTGCGTGCCGGACGCCGCACCCTGGGCCGCGTCCAGGGCGGCGGTATCGAGCCGGAAAACTTCCGTGAATACACCGCCGGCGACGACCTGCGCTATCTCGACTGGAACGCCTTCGCCCGCCTGGACGATCTGACGATCCGCACGTTTCGCGCCGATCGGCAGGTCGAAGCGACCGTGCTGGTCGACGCGAGCGCCTCGATGGGCGTGCCGGCGCGCGACGACAAGCTCGGACTCGCCCTGCTCCTGGGCTTGGGGCTCGCCTATGTCGCGATGAGCGAAAACGACCCGGTGCGGGTGGTCGCGATACGCGGTGATCGGGGTGGTCCGCGACTCATCGCGTCGCGCTTTTACCGGCGGCACGAGTCCTATTACGAGCTTCGCCCGCTCGTCGCCACGCTCAAGGCCGGTGGCGACACCCGGCTCGCCGCGGCGGTCACTGAGTTGCTCGGCGAGCGCCGCCCGCCGGGTATCGTGATCGTGATTTCGGATTTCCTCGTCAACGCGTCCGACTACGAAGCGGCGCTGACGCAACTGGTCGCGGCTCGTCACGAAGTCAAGGTCGTGCATGTGATGGGCGAAACCGAGATGGCGGGCGCCTATCCGCCGGGACCGTATCGCCTCCGCGACGCCGAGACCGGGGAGACCCGCGAAGTGATGCTCGGTCCGGCGGCGGCGCAGGCGTGCCATCGGCGCGCGACCGCGCATGCCGAACGGGTGGGCAGCTTCTGTGCCCGTCACGGGCTGAACCATATGCAGGCCTTCAGCGCGGCGCGGGTCGACGAAACAATCGTGCGCGACTTTCCACATCTGGGAGTGATCGTCTGACCGTGGGGCTGCTCAATCCACTCAATCTGCTCCTTGGTTTGAGCCTCGCGGCGCTGGTCGCGATCTACCTGCGGGCGCAGGCCCGGCCAACGATCGAAGTCTCGAGTCTTGCACTCTTCGACGAAGCGCCGGCACCCGTCGCGCGAAGCCGGATACTGCGCGTCGATCTGCTGTTCTGGCTCGAGGCGGCGGCGCTCGCGACGCTGACCCTGGTCGCCGCCGGCTTTTACGTGCGCATGGCCGCGCCGGTGAATCGACCACTGCGCCGCGCGCTGATCTTCGACCTGGGCGCGTCGATGAACGCGGTCGACGCTAATGGGACGCGGCTCGCGGCGGCGCAGCGGCAGGCCCGCGCGATCGTCGACGGCGCCCCGCCGGGCGATCAGTTCAAGGTGGTCGGCTATGCGCTCGAAGCGCGGATCATGCAAGCCCAGGTCAGTCGCAAGCCCGACCTCGAGCACGCGATCGACGCGCTCCGGGCGACCGCCGTCGCCGCCCGCCCGTCCGCGTTGCGGGCCGCCCTGAACAGCGCCAACACGGCCGAGAAGATCGACCTCTTCACCGACCATCCACCCGCCCCGGAGCTGCTTGAGGAGGCCCGCACGCGTGGCGCGCTGGTCGTCCATCAGGTCGGCAGCCCGGTCGACAACCTCGCGGTGCTGGCCCTCGAACCCGGGACGCCCAAAACTGCCGAGGGCCGCTGCCTCGTGCGCAATTTCGCCTACCGTCCGCAGACCTGCGAACTCAGGATCGATCTGGACGGCCGGCAGGTCTTCGACTCCCCCCTGATGATCGAACCGCGCGCGGTCGCCGCCGTGCGCTTCGGCCCAATCCCGCAAGGCGGCGTCCTCCATGCCCATATCACGCCCGCCGACGGGCTCGCGGCCGACAATGATCGCTATGCGCTCGCACCCAAAGGACGCGTGATGCGGGCGCTGGTGGTTTCGCCGGATAATGCGGTGCGCGACGATCTCGCCCGGGTTCTGCTCGCGGTCAACCCCGGCTTTCAGGTTACGACCCGGGCCAGTGCGCTGGACAGCTCACCGGCGGCCGACGGCAAGCAGGCCGAGCCCAACTTCGACCTCGCCATCCTTCACGACACCAACGATACCGGAAGCGCGGCGCCCGCCCACCTGTTCATTTTTCCACCATTGGGGCAAACCGGCACCGGCGCCGCGCCGATCCCGGTGACCGGCACCGCCAGCGCGGTCGAATTGCAGTCCCGTGCGGGAGTTGCCCCCTTGGCGACCCCCGTACTGCTGGGCGCCGCGCGCCTGTTCACGATCCCCGGATGGATGGACGCGCTGGCCCAGGGCGCCGACACCGCTCTCGGGACGACTTTGCCCCTGGCCGCAACGGGCTACACGTCACAGGGCGCGGTCGGGGTGATCGCGTTTGACGTCCGCAACCATCTGCTGCTCGATCCCGACCGGCTCGACGCCCTGCTGCTCGCGATCGACACAATCAAGGTATTGAGTACGCCGCCCGGCGCGAAGGTCGTAGCCACCGGCGACCTGGTGACGATGCCGACCTTTGCGGCGACGACCCTGATCGCGCCCGATAGCACGAGGACTCCGCTCACGCCTGACCGCTGGGGGCGGGTCCGTTTTCGGCCACTGGACGCGGGGCGTTACATTCTGGTGGCGAATCGGCAAGTAACGGAAGTCTACGCCAACTATTACGACGAATTGGGCTCCGACCTGGCGACGAGCGTGGCAGCTCCGCCAACGCCTCGCGAGGAGACCCGCGCCCCGGCCCGGCCGCTTATCGAGACCAAGGTAGTGCCGCTGACGACCGCGCTCGCCGGCGTGGTCCTGCTGATCCTCTTGCTGGAATCCGCAATCCTCTTACGCCGCGCCCGAACGTGGGGACTAAACCATGTTTGAGCGACCCGCACTCTTGTGGCTGCTCGCCGGAGCGCCGCTGATCGCCCTCCCCGGGCTGCTTGCGATACGCGGTGGGCATCGACTCGCCGGGTTCAGCGCGGCGGCCCTGCGGCTGCTCTGCTTCGCGGCGCTGGTGCTGGGATTGGCCGGGATGGAGCTGCCGGGACGGGGCGCCGCGCAGGGTCTCAGTCTCGTGGCTCTGCTCGACGAGTCGAGCTCGATCGCCCCTGATCAGCGAGCCTGGATGATCGCGCAGGTGAACCGGCTGCGTCGCGCGATGGATTCCCGTGATCGGCTGGCGGTCGTCGGCTTCGGGCGCGATACCCGCCTGCTGGCGCCACCGGACGATCCGCGTCTGGTCCGGGTCGCGACCGAACTCGCCCCGGACGCCGGCGCGACCGATATCGAGGGAGCGTTGGTGACCGCCGCGGGCCTTTTCAGCGGCGAGCGCGAAAAGCGGATGCTGCTCCTGAGCGACGGCAACCAGACCCAGGGTAACGCCCTCGACGAGCTTGCGCCGCTGGTCGACGACGGCGTGCGGGTCTACACCAGCGCCCCACCGCCCGCGAGTCAGCCACGAGTCGCGCTCACCAACTTCGCGGCGCCGGCCGTGGTGCGCGCGGGGGCCAGCTTCGCGATCCACTTCGACGTCGTCAGCGAGGCCGCCAACGCGGTACCCGCGATGATCAAGCTCTACGCCGACGATCGTCAGGTCGGTTACCGGCAGATCACGCTCGGTCCGGGGATCAACCGCTTTCAACTGCCCTACCAGGTGGGGCGCACGGGCGGCTACATGATGAAGGCGACGATCACCGACGCGCCGCCGCTGGTCGCAATCAATCCGAGCGCCGAAACCGCGCTGGCGGTCAATGCAGCGCCGCGCGTGCTGATGATTGCTGACAATCCCGCGGAGAGTCTCGGCCAGGTGCTCAAGCTGCGCGGCTATCAGGTGGATACCGCGGCGCCCCACGGACTGCCGCGGCACGCCGAGGACTACCTGAACTACCAGGCCGTGATTATCATGAACACCTCGGCCGCCGCGCTGGACGAGGACGCGCAGCAGGCGCTCAACCGCTACGTCGCGGATTTCGGCGGCGGCGTGATCGTCGGCGGGGACACGCTGCGCGACGCGCGTTTTCACGGCGGCCCGCTCGAAAAGGCTCTGCCGGTTGAGTTCGTGCCACAGCCGCCGCCGCCCTCGCGCGAACCGATCGCGATCTACCTGCTGATCGATCGCTCGAACTCGATGAGCTACAACTCGCGCTATCCGGCCGTGCGCGACGGGGAGCGGATTCGCTACGCCAAGCAGGCGGCCGCAGCCCTGCTCAACCAGCTCGACGATACCGACTATGCGGGCGTAATCGCCTTCGACTCCGAGCCCTACGTGCTGGGCCATCTGCGGCCGCTCGGCCAGGATCGCGCCCCGCTCCTCGACCGTATCCGGCGGCTGGAGCCGGGCGGCGGCACGGATTTCAAGGACGGACTCGAGCTGGCGGAGCGGGAGATTCTGGCGAGCGGGATCGGCGTGCGCGAGGTTATTCTGCTGACCGACGGCGATACCAACCGGCAATACCACGATCACGACCAGTTGATGGCCGACTACGTCAAGCACGAGATTCCGCTCTCGACTATCCGCATTGGACCCGACCTCGAAAACCTGCGCCTGCTGCAGGATTTCGCGCAGGTCAGCGGCGGTATCTTCTACCGGGTCGAGGATATCACCAAGCTGCCGCAGCTCCTGGTTCACCTGACGAACGAAGCCCGCAACTTCAAGGCGCATGAGCGTCCGCAGGTCGACAACCCGGCCCCCAGCGCCGTCCTGAGCGGGATCAATCCGAGCGAGATCCCGCCGATCGAGTTTATCGCCTTGACCCAGGCCAAGGACGGGGCGGAAGTGCCGCTGACGGTGCATCAGGGGGCGTCGCATACCCCGCTGCTGGTCACCTGGCAGTACGAGCTGGGGCGGAGCGCCGTCTTCGCCGGGGACCCGGACTCGATGGGCTCGTTCGCCTGGCTCCGCTGGAACCGTTACGCGGAGTTCTGGTCGCAACTGGTGAGCTGGGTCGCGCGCGAGGGCGACACGGGGACGTTCAGCCTGCGCGTCAATAACGCCGCTGGTGGCGTGCTGGCGATTGAAGCGGAGAAGGCCGACGCGGTTCCGGTCGGGAATCTCTTTTGCCGGATCGCCGGGCCGCATCAGGTGGCGGATATCGCCCTGAGCCAGGCCGGAGTGTCGCTCTATCGTGGCGAATCAGCGCCCTTGCCGCGCGGCAAGTATAATCTGGCCCTGATGATCAAGGCGGGCGATACCGAGCGTGTGCTCTTGCGCCGCGAGGTCGCCGCTGCCGGTATTGCCAGTGCCGACGCGGAGGAGCTCAAGCTCCAGCCCGTCAACGACAGTTTGTTACGGCAACTCGCGCTCGGCACGAACGCCGCGTATCAGCCGAGCCTGAAGGAGATTCTTGCCCCGAGCGGCCGTCCCGTGGCGACCTGGCGGCCGGTCGATTCGCTCCTCTTCCCACTCGCCATCTTCCTGTTGCTCGGCGAAGTGCTCGTGCGCCGCCGATTTCTGAGCTAGGGAACTTCTGCACAAGCCCTAGCTGTCTTCCCGACATAAACGTAGAGGAGCATTGGGAGAGCGCTGCGCGCAGGTCCTTCGACCCTTCGGCTTCGCTCAGGGCAGGCACGGCTCGCGCTGCTCGCCGGCTCAGGATGACAATGATGGTGCTGCGGCGAGAATCGAAAAATTTACAAACTCTCAGCATGACTTGAGAGTTGATTGAGAAAATGGGCGCTCAACTCATTCAAAGGGAGCCCGCGACCAAAGATTCCTGGAGGCTGCCAATCCCCGCACGAAATCGAGCGATCCATCCGTCACAGCGGACTGAATTGTAGTCGCTGTCGATAGCGGGTCTTAGCTGCTTATTTCGTCCCGCAGGTGCGGCGAGGTCCGCTAGAATTCACCGCCGTGCGAACAAGTCCGCACTCCGTCATCCCAAAGCATGACTGACACGCTGAAGCGCAGAATCCTGGTAGTAACGTCGGTGGGCATCGGCCGCCAGTTAAAGTAACCTGAGCGGCCCTCGCCAACCCTCTCGATCAGTCAGATCGTTCGAAACAGCGAACTGTCCAGCCGGGCGTATCCGCTACGCCCCTCAAACCCTTACTCCACCCGTCACCAAAGCTCGCAGGCCGCGCGCGGCGGCCGCGATGGCGTCTAGTTGCCGGCCCGCAACTCCTCGAGCTGGGCCGCGCCTTGCTGCAGGCGCCACTGATCGATTGCCTCGACGTTAAAGCGCCAGTCACTGCCGATCTTGAATCCGGGCAGTTGGCCCTTCTTGAGCAACCGATAGATCGTTGACCGATGAACGCGGAGGTATTCCGAAAGTTCGCCGACGGTGAGCACTTTGGCATCTGCTAGCATCATAGTCTGATTCCTCTTTAGGTCCTCTTATCCTCTCAACGTTTGGTTAAACTATCACATATTCCCATAGCCGCTAAACACTCGCCCCAATCTTGACCTCCCCCGAGGTCTACGACGCTGCCACCCCCCGGCGGCGCGTCCTTCCCTGGTGTCAGTAAACGGAGAGAGACTCTACGATTAGAGATTGACCCTGAGTCCGTCCAGTCGACCAGCCCGACCAACCAACCTTAGTTATTTTAATCAATTTGATAAAGACTTCAAGTGGTCCAAGGGACGACAAACTGGTTCTTAGTCGGCGTTCCGGAATAAGAGACCCACTTAGTCCTGATTTCACGGCAAGCCGGAAGCCTGCTAGCTTGCGCTGATGGCGGCGCAAATACGGGTTGGGGCGTCGGGTTTCAGCTACAAGGAGTGGCTGGGCGGATTTTATCCGGCCAAATTGCCCGCCGCGAAAATGTTGCCGTTTTACGCCGAACGGCTCGCCACGGTCGAAATCAATTACACCTTCCGCGCGATGCCCAGGCGGTCGATGCTCGAGGGATGGGCCGCCAAAACCCCGCCTGACTTTCGTTTTGCGCTCAAGGCGCCGCAGCGGATCACGCATTTCGCGCGCTTGCGCGGAGTCGGCGAAAATCTCGATTACTTTATCGCGACGGCGGGCGCCCTCGGCGAGCGTCTGGGACCGGTGCTGTTCCAGTTGCCGCCGGATTTGGCGCGCGACGACGCCCTGCTGGAGGATTTCGTCGCCCAGCTCAACGGCCGCGTGCGCGCCGCTTTTGAATTCCGCCATCGCTCGTGGTTCGCCGACGCGGTGCTCGATTTGCTACGCCGCGCGGAAGCCGCCCTATGTGTAGCAGAAAGTGACAAAGTGGCGAGTCCGGTTGTACGCACCGCGCCGCATGTCTATCTGCGGCTGCGCCGCGAGGACTATGACGACCCCGCGCTCGCAGCGTGGGCGGAACGAATCAGCGCGCTCGCAGAGGACGCGCGGGAGGTCTACGTCTATTTCAAGCACGAAGCCGCCGCGCCTGACCTCGCCGCACGGCTCCAGCGGCGCTTGGCCGCCACTTGAACGAAGCGATGAGCGGATTGGCGGGCAATTACCGGTACGAAATCCGGCGCGGGGATGCGATCACGGCCGTCGAGGAAGCGCATATCGATGAACATGCGCTAACCGTCATCCGCCGCGACAGCGACGGACGCACCGTCCATCAGGCCGACGCCACCCTCGACGCGGACGGCAGAATCAGCGCAATCAGTCTGCGCTACACGAGCGCACTCTTCAAACGCGACGCGCGCTATCGCGCCGATGGTGAAAGTTTTCGCGGCAGTATCAGCGTGATGGCCGGGCGTAACGAAATCGTGATCAAGCTCGGCCGCTTTGGTGAAGTCGAGGTGGCCGGCATGACGGCCTTCCGGGCCCTGATCCTGGCCCACGCGCGCGCCCGCGGGCAGTCGCGCTGGACCGGCCGGGTCGCGGTGATCGATCCGAGTTCGCTCGCCGCCGCCTCGCTCAAACAGACCTGCCGTCTCGGCCGCGACGGCAGGAGCTGGATTTATGAAGCCCGTATGGGCGAGACCGAGGAAATCGAACTGGACGAAGCCGGCCGGATCGTTCGGCGTCACGATAGTGACGGCGGCGAGAGCCGTCTGGTCTGGTTCGAACCGCTGCCGGGTCCGAGCGCCTAGGCGGCGGCGCGTTCGCGCGGCATCTTGCAGTCGCCCTCGAACTGCGCGCCCTCATTGAGCACCAGACTGGCCGTGGTAATCGTGCACTTGAGCCGCGCGGTTGCGAGCAGCTCGAGCCGCTCGCGCGCGATGATCTCGCCGTTCACCTGACCCGCAACCGTGACGCGGGTGCCCGCGATGCGCGCCGTCACCACCGCGCCCTCGGCGATCAGAATCTCATCGCCGGTAATCTCGCCTTCAGCCTCGCCTTCGATTTTCGCCGGCGCCTTGAAGTTGAGTTTACCCGAGACCTTGGTGCCCTTGCCGATCCGCGATTCGTAGGACCGTTCGTCGTTTACCGCCATCTAACCACACCCCTTACTGCCCCACCCCCGAATTGCGGCCGGGGCCCTTGACGCCCCCGACTATGCCGCGAAAGCGCGCCTGAGGCAATCCGCTTTTTCGCTGCCGGGCGCGAGAAAAACGGCGCCGTGCTAGGCTGGATGTTAGGCAATCTGAGCCGAAGACGGAGCGCGCGCGCCAGTGGAGCGAAGCGGAACGAGAAGACGAGTCTTCGCGGACGGGCTGCTAATGGCCGTGCTCGCCGTCGGCTGCTTCGCGTGCCACCCGCGCGCGGCCGGACCGACGCCCCTCGCGTCCCCGCCGAACCTGCCGTCGCCGCCGTCCGGAATTTACGGATTCGCCGGGGCGGGCGCGCCCTTCAGTGCGCCTGAGGGAGTGATCGGCGAATGCATCTGGATTTTTGACGAGCGCGATAGCTTGTTGATCGCGAAGGGTGAATGCGCGGAAAAGACGCCCGGCGAATTTCGCGTGACGCTCAAACCGGGCCGCTATGTGGTACACGGTCCGGGCGGCAATCGAAGGGTGATTATAAGACCGGGGGCGTGGGTCGAGATCAAATCGGTCGCTTCGCTGCCAATGGCGCCTTAACGATCACACCCCAGGGACACGGTTAGCGTTTCAGCAGCGCCCGGGCGATCGCGAAGCGATGGACTTCCGAGGGGCCGTCGTAGATCCGAAACGGCCGAATATCCCGGTAGATCCGCTCGACCACGGTATCGCCGGTGATTCCCATCCCGCCGAGCACCTGCAACGAGCGATCGACCACGCGGCCCAGCGCCTCCGAGCAGAACACCTTGTACATGCTGGTCTCGTTGCGCGCCTGCTCGCCCCGATCAAGCATCCAGGCCGCGTGCCAGATGGCGAGCCGGCAGAGATCGATCTCGATTTGATTGTCGGCGAGCATGAAGCCGACGCCCTGATGCTCGCCGATCGGACGGCCGAACGCCTGGCGATGGCGGGCGTATTCGAGCGCGATCGCCTGGGCGCGCCGCGCCGCGCCCAGCCAGCGCATGCAATGGGTCAGGCGGGCCGGGCCGAGCCGCACCTGGGCGTAGCGGAAGCCCTTGCCGACTTCCCCCAGAATACGCTCGCGGCCCACGCGCACGTCATGAAACTCGACTTCGGCATGACCGCCCGGAGAATTGCTGTCGAGCGTATCGAGCAGGCGCGTGATCGCGAAGCCGGGGGCGTTGGTATCGACCAGAAACATCGTCGCGCCAAGGTCGCGGCCGTCGGCGTCTTCGGTGCGCGCCATCACGATATTGATCGCGGCGCCCGGCGCCCCGGTAATCAGCCATTTGCGGCCGTTGATCACGAAATCGTCGCCCGTACGGCGCGCCGTGGTCTTGAGCATCGTCGGATCGGAACCGGCGCCGCCGTCCGGCTCGGTCATCGAGAAGATCGTGCGAATCTCGCCGCGCACCAGCGGTCCCAGCCAGCGCGCCTTTTGCGCCGGGGTCGCGACCTTGTCGAGCAGGTTCGTATTGCCTTCGTCGGGCGCTTGAATGTTGAGCGCGAGCGGGCCTAGCGGCGACCATCCCGCGGCCTCGAACACGACCGCCATCCCGCGATGATCGAGACCCAGCCCGCCGTACTCTTTGGGCCCGTGCGGCGAAAGCAGGCCGGCCGCGCGGGCGCGCCGCACCATCTCGAGCCGCAGGACTTCCTCCGGTCCATGCGGACCCTGACGCGGGTCGCGCTCGAGCGGAACAATCTGCTCATTGATGAAGGCTTCGACCTTGCGGCCGAGCTCGCGGATTTCTTCCGGCACCGAAAAATCAATCATCGGGGAAACTCCGTGGAGGTTGTAACGCGGCGGACCGGATCAGACGCGGCAGAGCAGTCCGCCGTCGATCGCGATTGACTCGCCGGTGACAAACCCGGCGGCCGGCGAGACCAGATAGATGAGCGCGCCGCCAAGCTCCTCGGGTTTCATCAACCTGCGGTAGGGCAGGTACTTGACCAATTTTTCGGCGAACTCGTCGGAGCTGTTTTGCGCGCTGCCCGCGGCGTCGAGCCATCCGCACTCGATCATATTGATCCGGACCCCGCGGCGCGCCCATTCGAGCGCGAGCGCGCGCACCAGGTTGCGCACCGCGCCCTTGGCGGCGCAATAAAGCGTGGCGTTGGGCACGCCCCGTTCGGCCATCACGTTGCTGATCACCACGATCGTGCCGCCGCCCCGCTGCAACATTACGCGCCCGGCCTCCTGACACGCCATCCAGACATTCTTGAAGTTGTCTTCCATCACGTGGTCGAAGTCGGAATCATTGGTCGCGTCGGCGGGCGCATAAAAAGGGTTGTCGAGCGCGGTGACCAGAATGTCGAGCCCGCCGAGTTTCCTGATAGTCAAATCGACCGTCGCGCTGAGGTCGGCACGAATCACCGCATGCTGGACCTGGGTCGGCACGTTTTTCTGTCCCGCCGCCTCGACCGCCTTGGCGGTCTCCTTCATCGCCGCCGCCGTGCCGGCCTCCTGTGAAGCGATCAGGATTTTGGCGCCCGCCTCGGCGAGGCTCACCGCGGCGACGCGGCCGACCGGATGCTCGGCGCCGATTACCAGCGCGTGCTTGCCGCCGAGTAAGAAGTCCCTGGTGCCTGCTGGAAGTGCCATATGAGTCCGTTCCCTGGTGGTCCCGACGAATTCGGGTCAGTTGGAGTTGGCGGGCGCTACGCCGGTCGGCGTGATGCCGCCGGCGAGGCCGCCACCATCGATGATGACGAGTTCACCGTTGACATGATTGGAAGCGTCGGCGGCGAGGAACACGGCGAGCGGACCGACATCCTCGTCTTCACCGACCCGGCCGACGGGAATGAATTTGCCGCCCTTGAAGAATTCCATCAGCGCCGCATTGTGCGGAAAGATGCCGGGCACGATGCAGTTGGTCTGAATATTGTCGTCCGCGTAGGTGAGCGCGAGCGAGCGCGTCAACTGGAGGATCGCACCCTTCGAGCAGGCATACATGTAGTTATGTTTTCCGCCACGCAGGCCATAACCCGAGGCGACATT
>Ga0181523_10004192_pt1 | contig 12621 bp, 11 predicted proteins | sample PEATcosm2014_Bin_43_FD_119752 | JGI IMG/M metagenome (GOLD analysis project Ga0181523, IMG submission 119752) | Peatland microbial communities from MTU Mesocosm Facility, Houghton, MI, USA - PEATcosm2014_Bin05_30_metaG | ecosystem: Environmental > Terrestrial > Soil > Wetlands > Peat | place... | reverse complement strand
GCTGTCGCCCCACGTCCCCCGCGCGGTGGCGTTCCAAATTCCCAGCGGCAAGGCGATCAGCCAGGCCAAGAAGGTAGCGGTTCCCGTCAGCAGAAGGGTGGCACGAACCCTCCCCCACAGCAAAGGTCCGACCGGGCTGTTATAGGCCAGAGAGTAGCCGAAATCGCCGCGAAGCACGGAAGCTACCCAAGCGGCGTACCGCACCGGCAAGGGCCGGTCGAGACCGGACTGCGCGCGCAGAGCCGCGGCGGTTTCAGCGGAGACCCTAGGGTCGGTGCGAAGCTCCGAAAAGTAATCGCCGGGCGCCAATTCGGCAAATGCAAAGGACAGCACTGAGACTCCTACCAGCAGCAGCAAGCCGTGCAGCAATCTGCGGCCAATGTATCTCACGCAGGCGCTCCGTCCAGGCTGAGAGCCAAGCTGGCGTCCAGTAACTCTTTGGTGAGCGGGTGTTGCGGCCGGGCGAGCAGGTCGGCGACTGCCGCATGTTCCACGATGCTTCCGTGGTCCATGACGGCGATTTCGCCGGCCAGGCGCCAGACCAGAGCCAAGTCGTGGGAGACCAGGATGTACGTCAGGCCGCGCCGCTTCTGCAGGTCCAGCAGCAGGTTGGCCACCTGGGCCTGAACGGAGAGATCCAGACCGGCAAAGGACTCATCCAGGATGAACAATTTGGGTTCGAGGGCCAGCGCCCGGGCGATGGCCAGCCGCTGCCGCTCACCGCCGCTGAATTCGAGCGCCGGCGTTTGGAGTGCCTGGCGGGAAAGCCCGACGGTCTCCATCAACTCCGATGCCCGTTGCCGCCGCGTCTTTCCGGTTCCGATTCTGCGAATCAGAAGCGGCTCGGTGACGATCTGGGCGGCGGTGAATCGCGGATTGAGGCTGGAAGCCGGCTCCTGGAAGATGAGCTGGATTTAGGCGCGCATGGCCGCCCGCTCGCGGCGGTTCAAACCGCACAGGTTCCGCCCGTCCAGCCAGATCTCCCCGGAAGTGGGAGCTTCGAAGAGCGCGAGGCAACGAGCCAGGGTGGACTTGCCTGAGCCGGACGGCCCCACCAGTCCGAGCGTGCGGCCACGCTCCAGACTGAACGTCACGCCTTGAATCGCCGGGCGGCCGGCGAAGCTCTTGCCGAGTCCCCGAACGCTCAGGAAAGGTTCAGCGGCCACGGGCGCTCCCTTTCCCGAACACCTGCCGCGGAGTTCCTCGTTCCACGATGCGGCCGGCCTCCATCACCAGGACCTGGTCGGCGGTCCTGGCCAGAACTCCGGGACTGTGGCTGATCAGCAGGAACGAGGTTGCCAGTTTTTCTCTCAGCTCGCGAAAGAGAGAAGAGAGTTCCACCACCCTGGTCGCGTCGAGGGCCGTGAACGGTTCATCGGCGACGACCAGCGCCGGCCGGCAAGCCAAGGCCTGGGCGATGACCACCCTCTGCCGTTCGCCGCCGCTCAACTGGTGCGGATACGCGTCGTACATGCGCGGCGTGGCCGCGAGACCCACCAGGCCGAATAACGATTCCAGGCTATCCTGGCGCCCATGCGCGCGCATCACTTCGGCCACCTGGTCGCGCACGCGCAGCACGGGGTTCAAAGCCAGCAGCGGATCTTGAAAGACCAGTGAGATCTCCGCGCCGCGGATGCGCTCGAGCTGGCGCTCGGACGCGGAAAGCACCTCGAAATCCCGCAGTTTGACGGAGCCGCGGACGCGGTAGCGAGGGGCGGGGAGCAGGTTCAGCAAAGCCAGCGCCAGGGTGGTTTTTCCGCAGCCGGACTCGCCGAAAAGTCCCACGATGGAACCCGCGTCCACCTGGAACGACACTTCCGAAACCACCGGGACCGCGGCGTTTCGCGCGGAGATCAGATCGACCGTCAGACCCCGAACCTGAAGCAGAGGCCCCGAAGGGTGCGCCAACGCCCCGGACGACATCCCTCCCATTCTGGCGCAGCGCGGCGCGGGCCGCAATGGAGATAGACAGGCCCAAGGATGTCAGCGAGGTCTTCGAGGCACAGGCGTTCAGCGGAAAAAAGGCGATCTGGCTTCCCGCCGTCCTGCCCGAACTCCATCTCACTCCCCAGTGCGGCGTGAGTCTGTGAGTTCGTATACGTGCGCCGCATATGGGCCGAACGAGTCGGTGAACGTAGCTCCACTCGGGGTCACGCTGTATCCCTCGTTGTAGACCGTTATACTCCCCGCTATAGGGTCCGCCCAGGTAAACGTCGGAGTGAGTGTATTGCCGCTCGTATTGGTGGCAATCAGGTAATACTTCCCGCCGGTTCCCGTCTTTACCCGCGTATGTAATCCCGCAGACTGTTGGGTATTGCCAATCAGTTTACGGTTGTCGTCCAGCGATGCGAGGACGGTCTGCAAGCCCGCTATCTCGTTCATCACGTTTTGCAGCCGCGTGTAATAGTCCAGCCGATAGCTCGGCCAAAGGTCTATGATCTCCCCGCTGAAAGCTGGAAAACCGGTCGTATTCACAGCAATGCTGACATGGTTGCTATCTATGACCGTGACCGGATAGTTTCCAGCCAGCTCCCCCCAACCCCCGCTTCCGAGAGTGAACCACGCCAGGTCTCCAGTAGTGAACTGATGAGGGGCGCCACCAAAGGCGAGTAGCGTTGGATTACCTGTGGTGACAGTCATATCTTGAAAATTAGTCCAGTCAGGTGGCCAACCGGTAACCCCGATATATCCATTGAACGCTCCCGAGAAGGAGGTGGAATCAATAGGAAGGGTAAAGGTATAATTATCCACAGTCGTAGCAGCTACCGCTGCCCCGTTCAGCGCAGCCCAATCTCCGGTCGCGCCCGCAATGACCACGTTGTGTGTGCCAGTCCCGAGAAAGTGCTGCACGATCATGTGGACAGTCGTCGGCTTCCCCTTGGTCACGGAACTGATCGCACCGTGATTGTTCTGATACCCCCAGAGACCCCCGCCGTACCGACCGATGGACCAATAGAACAACCCATTAGCCCCTTCCGCAATCGCCATGTAGCTCATATTGCGCAGGTCTGCCTGCGTGGGCCAGATGGCGTTCCCAGTGCCTTGAAATGTCTGGATTACAGTCGCGATGGGGCGGGAAGACTGAACCGCAGACCGTTCTGCCAGCGTCCCCGATGAAACCTCACCGAGACTATATGGTCCAGCGCCGTAAAAAGGATATGGGTCGGTAGCTATCAAGTCAAGTGTATCGCGCCAAAGCGACAAAGAAGGACCTGCCAACAGCGCCCCCCAAGTTATACTCCCCGGCGCGAGACTGTCAGTCCGCGCTTTCAACGCGAACGTGCCGGCCGCCGAACTCGATACGCATTCATCGGCACGGTAGACCCCAAAAAACCCAGGCATACTAGCTCTGGCCTGCACATCGGCGTTATCGGCACTCGCCCAGAAAAAGTAGTTCTGCTGCTCGGTTACAGCTCCAGAGCAATTGTCGGTTTGTACATACCAGGCACCGTGACTCTGAAGATCAGCCAACAGAAGAGACGCCGAGTTATTTAGCTGCGCCCCGAACGTGTAGTTCAGGTACACGTTCACCGGCAGAGAAAACAATCGCAAGTTTTGGTCGTATGCGGTTTCCCACTGGCTCTGGGATAAGTACAGAGAGCCCCCGGAGTCGTATACTCCAAGAATGAACGTGGGAGTCCCATTGAGCAAGACCCGCTGATACTGGTCTACCGCTACCTGAAAGCCGGTGCGTGTACTGGCTGGGTATTTATACACGGCATAGCAGGGGTATGGATTGTTGGAACTCGCGTTCACGCCGTCTGCGATATGAGTCATCTGAAATGACACGTTGTACTGTGTAGATTCGGCTAAGCCGGAGAAATCAAGGGCTGCGATCACACCGTTCGCGGGAAGAGTTGCGGGAATGGACCAAGATCCCGTCAATACCGTCTTACCGCCAGTGCAAGACGAACCAGTGCTCACCGTTCCGTCGATCCGGTAATCCGTCAGCGTTGCGTCGGTCGGAATCGTGCCCTGCGTAGGAGTGGGAACGACGGTGAAGACCGCCGTTTGGCTCTGGTCATCGAACATCATCCCCTTGAAGTTCGGGTACGGCATGAACACTGAGATGGGTGTCTGCTCTTGGGTAATCGATACGTCATCCATCCAGACCGTTCCGGTATCGTCGGCTATATAATTCTCCAGATCCACCATAATTGTCGATTGGGCGGTCATAATCTCGGCGGATAAAAAGAGTTGCACCCAACCCGACGACGTGCCTGAAAATGTAGGTGTGCAGGCACGCATGTACTGCCAGGGATAGGCGGGAGGGGCAGATACGCAAAGTCTTACGCCGTTCCCGCTCTTGCTAGTCAAACCAGTATATTGGACCCAGGCACTAATATCATACGTTCCAACCGGTTGCGAGGCCGTTGTTTGTTGTACATTTCCGCCTGAACCCGTCATCACCATCTTCACGCTGCTCGATCCGCTGTGGGAAACCGTGGTGTCGATCGTGAACTTGGATGCTCCGGTTTGTCCATTCGTCCATCCAGTCCAGCCCGATCCAAAACCTGGGTTCGTGATAAGATTTGGACCTGCTACAGGGCTAGGATAAGCCGACAATCCACCGGCTGTTTGAGCTAACCCGCTCAGAGGCAGCATCAGCAAGAACAACAGTGCCTTCATCTCTAGCCTCATCGTCTTAAGTGTATCACCAGATCGCTCAGCCGGCGGGTGACGGAAATCACAGAACGCTTTGAGGAAGTTCACGCGGTCTGGTATCTAACTACCTTTCGTTCCCACCGCCAGGATGGCGGATCCGACGCGCGATGGGAAGTGCAAATCGAGAAACCCCAGACCCAGCAGCCACGGAAACATCACCGCGAAGACCACTGGATTAGGAGCGTTGTCGCCGATCGCAAAGAAGATATCGAAAGCGAGTGTCCCGAAGAAGCCGAATGTGAAATAGCTGGAGACCACCCGGCCCCCAGCACCGTGGAATTTGTCCTCGATGTCGCGCGTGCTGTAGCCATCGCGTACGTGGCCGTATTCGCGGACGCTGAAGTTGATGCGCCGCTCGCGCCAGCGGACCAGCCGCAGGTGCCTTCTTTGCGGAATAGAAGGCGAGGTTACGACTAAATGGCCGCCAGGACGCAAGGCGCGAAAGAGATTGCGCAGTACGGTTCGATCGTCCTCGATATGTTCCAGCACATCCGAGTTCACGATCAGGTCAAACTCATTCTCGTACCCTAGGTTCGCAAGGTCCCCGATTCGGAACTCGAGATTCTTTAACCCCAGATGCTTGGCGGCCGCAATGGCATAGGCTGCGCGGTCCAGGGCCAGGTCCACGCCGATTATGTGCCAGTTCGGGTGCCTCCTGGCCAGAGCGACCGCCAGATCTCCACGGCCGGAGCCGGCATCCAGCACCCGCAGCGGCTGATTGTCGAGACCTAACTGCGAGATCGCGCGCATTACGTGGTTGCCGCGGATCCTCCCGGGCACATGGAGTTCGCCGAAAAGCCGGTATCCCCACCGTTTCAGTGGGTTAGTCTCTGAAACCCATTTCTCTTGTCCGTACATTGTGACACCGTTCATCGGCTGAAAGCTTGTGCGCGGCGAGGCGACGGGAGTTCTATCGGGGCCTTGAGGGTTGCGCGGATTTCTCCATCTCAAGTCTTTCGCGCGCCACGATCATTCTGCCTTTGCCCCTCTCCATCACCAGCGGCAACCCGACATTTTCGACCCGCAAGAACAACCCGTAAAGTCTCGGTCTGTAGATCAAATCGCAATATGGCGCATCGGTTTCCAGTTGAGCGCCCAGTCGTTGCTTGAACAGAAACACACCGTAACCCTTCTGATCTTCGGTTGGCGGCCAATTGACGCAGGCGCCGCCCAAATCATAGGACGTACAACCCTGCTGAATGGCCCAGCGCATCATTTCCACCTGGAGCGCCACGTTCGGGTAAAGCGCACGTTTCTCGTAGTCGAATGCGCCGTACAGATAGTGAGCAGACTGGCCGCAGGCGACGGTCAGGGTAGCGCCAATCGCGGCGCCCTCCGCTTCCGCCAACAGAAGAAGCGTGCTGTCCGCCGGATGGGTGTCCAGGAAGTCGTGGAAATGGCTTTCGTCCCGGACCGGCATTTCCTTGCGGTCCCCCATGCGCTTCATGAGGCGCGCGAAAGCCGGGATGTCCTCGCGGCCTCCCGCACGAACCGAGACGCCATGCTTAATGCTGTTCCGGTAGGATCGCCTCAGGGAGAGATGCATGCCCTGGATGATTCTCTCTATGCCTATACTCAGGTCGATGCGCATATTCAACCTCGGCATGTTCCAGTATGTCCAGGTCTGGGGCGACTGCCGGTGGTTCGGTGGCAGCAGCCGGACAAGTTCCGGAAAGCGATCGACGGGACACCTGGGGTTGATCCGGCAGAAGACGGTTGCCGTGTGGCGGCACGAGGCTTCCACGGACCGTAGTATCTCGCCGAGAAGATACTCATAGCCGGGTAGCCAAATGGGCCCCGATGGCACCATGGCGAACCCGAGGGACCCTCCCAACAGACGTTTGGTGAGCAGCAGGGCGCCGGCGACAATGGTCCCGGCAGACTCCGCAAAAATGAAACGACCCTTCCACCCCATGTGAGACCGCAACCGAGCCGCTTCGCAGCTCTGCTGATAGTGTCCCCATTCGGCCCGCTCGAGAAACCTGCGCCACCGAAAGCAAAACTCACCATCCGAAGCCGCCAGGTCAACCTGCGCGAGTTGAAAAGAGGACGCCGGGTGCGGCTCAGCCAACGCGACAGCCGATGCTGAGGCGGAATTGCTCGCCGGCACAGGCGTCTCGCCCAACGGCTGGGGACCTCCGCCGGGAGACGCCACGCGGCCGTCCAACCGCTCCGGCAAGGTTGGCCTCAAGGGGATCGCATCCCAGCCGGGATGGAGGCGAAACTTGGCGCCAAACAGATCGGACCACGGCCGGGGTATCCTTCCGACACACCGGAAGCCACATGTCTCGAAAGCCTTGCGGGACGCGGTATTGCGATCGTCAATGACGGCGTAAAAGCCGGAGTAGCCCGCGGCGTGCAGCTCGGCAAAAGACGAGGCAATCAAGGCCCGGAATATACCCAAGCCTCGGAACTTGGGAAGGACGTGACCGTGTCCCAACTCCACTTCGTTGGCGCGGAGCTCAATAAAGTGACTGGGGTAAACTTCGTCGAAGGCCCAAAGGACGCCGGCCAGCTCGCCGTTCGAAAGCGCGACGAAGCATTTGCGAACCGCCTTGATCTCATCGCGGTAATAAGCTTCAGGCAGCCCGGGATGGCGCACGCGCCGCAGTTCGTCGATGCCGGCGACTACGGTCACGAAAGGCGGCGCGGCTGGAGGGGGCGGCGGCGCACCCGCGGCGTAGAATACCTGGTGTTCGCCGGGCCGGCACATGTCGGCCAGGTACGTGACCATCCCGGAGACGCCCTCGTACCTAAAGCGGAGGCGTAGCGCCTCTAGGCGTTGAAGCAACATACGTCCACTGCCGTTACCGATCACCTTTTGAACCCCCGGGTGGCCACAGCGTGCATGTGGCTCGTGCAACAGTTATACGCATCACCCCTCGGCTCCGTTCTTGGCCGACTCGGCCGATACCGATCTCCACTCCGGAGGCAGTCTCAGTTTGCTCGCGCTCTGAATCAATTCCCTGACGGAGGTACCGATGCTGCGGAGTAAGTCCCAGGGGCCGATATCCAGGGCGCGACCCACCACCATCAACTGCCAGAACATGGCCGCAAGGGAGGCGAACGTGACCGCGAAGGCCACTCCAACTGAACCGGAAAGCCGCATTGCGGGATAGCCAATCAGAGCGAGAACCAGCGCTTTCAACAGGCTGGACCAGGCTGTAAAGTGCGCTCTGCCGACACGAAGCAGCATCTGCGTGGTCATTGTGCAGACGGCCCCAAAAATGCCGGACCACACCAGTGGGCCGATCAGTGCGCTCGCCAGCGCCCACTTGGGCCCGAGCGCGATGCGAACGATGAGGCCGGCGAATGCAGTCAAAACGACGCCAATCGGCACGAGAGCGGCGCAAAGCGCGCCGAAACTCCGCAGGTAGCCACGCCGCAGGTCGGATGTCTCCTGAAGCTTGGCGAATGCCGGCAGCAGGAGGGAGCCTGTGTGGGTGGCGAGTTGATCCGGAATGATCAGGGCCAGATAGCCGGCCATCTGGTAGTATCCGAGAGCCGCGGTGCCCAGGAATCTGCCAATGAGAAGACTATCGAGAAAGCGGCCCGGGAAAAGGAAGATGTTGTTCCAAAAGATCCATTTTCCAGTACGGGTCATTTCGCGCGCGCGGGCCCGGTCGAACTCCAACCGCGGGTGGAACGGCGTAGCCCAGTAGGAGGTGGCCGTTTCCGCGGCCTGTGCCGCCACCATGGAAATCACAAGTGCCCAGAAATTCCTGTATATCAGTGCCAGTGGAATCGCCGTGACAAGGCCGGCAACCACGCCGCTCATGTGCCAGATGGTCTCGCGCCGGAAGTTCATTTCCCGGCGCAGGCAGGCGACCGCGGGGCTATCGAAGCCTCGGATTAATATGATGATTGCGACTGCGCGGACGACGGGCGTAGCCCCCGGGTTGTTGAACAGCGATGCCGCCAGAGGAGCGCAAGCAAATAACAGCGCAGACAGCCCGATGCCTCTGAGGAGGTGAACCGTCCACGCGGTATTGAGGTAGAGATCCAGGTCGGACGGCGTCAGAATCAGAGACGTATTGAAGCCGCTTTGGCTAAAATACTCGATCCACTGCACGGAGAGCTGTCCGATCGCGGCGACTCCGAAGTCGACAGGCGAGAGGACGCGCCCCAGGATCGCGGTTCTGACAAACGCCAGCCCCCTGTTGCAGGCGCTGCCGGCAAGCAACCAGAACCCGCTCCGAACCACCTGCGAGCCTAGGGCCGGAGCATCGGGGGCAACCGGATTGGGTGGGACACCTGCTGGCATGGAGATCGGAAAAGGCTGTCCGTTACGCGGTTTTCCGGCCGGCCAAGCCAGCGGCGCCGTGGGCCACGCGCCCGTCGCGGCGTTCGGCGATCAACTCGCTGTACAGGTCTTCGTAGGCCCGTGCGCGCGAGTCCCAACTGTAGCGTTCGACGGCGAGGTCCCGGCCCGCGCGGGCCAGTTCGTCGGCGCGGGCGGGATTGCGCAGCAGGGCGACGACGTGCGCGGAAAACTCCCTCGGATCGTTGGCCACCAGCAGGTGCTTGCCGTGGACGGCCTCGATACCCACCGTCGAGCCCGGGTAACAGACGATCGGCATTTGCATGGCCAGGGCCTCAAGTATTTTGCTTTTCAGGCCGGTTCCGTAACGAATCGCGGAAACGTAGACGTTGCCGGAACAGACTGTGGAACGCAGATCGGGGAGATTGGCGGAGAGCCTGATTCCGGGCTTCGCGGACAGCTCCATGATTTCGGGATTCGGGCTGGCGCCGACCAGGTGATACTCGGCGTCTGGAATCTCCTTTCGAATCAGGGGCAGGACCTCGTTGGCGAATTCCAGCGCCGCACTGACGTTGGGCGCGTATCCCAGGTGGCTGTGGAACACCAGGGAGTTCCTGGCCTTGTCGGCGGGCACGGGATGGAAGTATTCGGTGTCAGTGCCGTAGGAGATGACCCGAGTGCGCGCCGCGGGCACGAGCCGCCGGACGACTTCACAATCGCGGTCGGCCACGACAATGCAACAGTCGTAGCGCGGATAGACGAGCTTCTCGTATCTCATCTCGTATCGATGGCGCAGGTGCAGATCGAACCTCTCGCGGAGGCTGAGCTTGCAGTTCAACAGCTCCTCGCAGCGCAGGACTTCGGAGTCGTGCAGGGAGAGAACCGTGGGGATCGGCAGATCCGGGGCGATCAGGCCGCCGGCAAAGCTGCCTTCCACGTGCATCACGTCCCAGGACTTAGCCTTTTCGCGAATGAGCTGGTTGAGCGCCTCGCGGCTGCGGATCGGCTTGCCGAACAGATAGGCGCTGAGGAAATTCACCGGCGCCAGCCAGCGGCGCCTATCCACCTCAAAGCCGACCACGCCGGTGCAATACGGTTTGGGCCAGTCGAGATGCTCGCGGTCATCGGCCGTGAGGAACGACACCAGCTCGACTTCGTGCCTCTTGGAGAGTTGCTTGATCAGATTGCCCCCGTAGAGGCGGAAGCCCCCGCGCGAAGGCAGATACGGCAACGCCTCGGATACCCAACCGATCCTCATGTGTTTTGACCTCTGAAATGGAGCGCGGCGGTAGCGCCAAGCGGAGGGTCCACACCCACCTGCGCGGGTTGGACTGCCACCTCGGACTCGTCTCCGGCAGGCTTTTTCCGGCGATGGCGCCTGGCCCTGGCTGCCAATGGCGGCATGGACATGGCAAGGAAGAGAAAGAACCAAGGGAACTTCTGGAACTGCGCGGAAATGAAAAACGCACCCACGCCGGCCCCCACGAATGCGGTCTGAAACGCAGTTGCGGCCGTTCTCATGAGGCTGCCCGGCCCGGCGCGCTTCCGGATCCGTTCCAACATTCGAAAAGTCGAGCCGTACATCATGAGGAAGACCAGCAGCCCCGGCAGGCCCATCTCCGCCGCGATTTCAAGATAAGTATTGTGCGCAATATGCAGAATCTCTTTCTCGCCGGGCAGTTGATAGTACTTCATCAGGGGCTTGAACGCGCCCACGCCGACGCCGGTTAGCGGATTATCGCGTACCATGCGCAACCCGGCCTTCCAGGCCAGCGTGCGTTCCTCTACGTTGATCATATCTCGCTCTGAAGGGGCGAAAAACCGCCTCAAAGGAGAATTCGCAAGAAACAGACTGGGAAACAGGAATACCGTACCGGCAACCGACAGGTAAAGCATACGCCGATTGGAGCGCAGCACGACCATAAGGAACATGGCGGCCATTCCCAGAAACGCGCCGCGAGATCCTCCCAGCGTGACGGCGACGGTGGTCACAAATACCGAGCCAAGGCAGAAGTAGGTCTGTAGTTTCCCGGCTCGTTGGATCGCGAGATAGGTTCCCAGGGCTATGGTGAACATCGCTGTGAGCGCGAAGTAGTTGGGATCGCCCGTTGGGCCGCTGGGGCGGTAGCCTTCGTAGATGCCGCGGTATTTCTGCCAATCCCGGATTGCGTACAGCGAGGCGAACGCGACTGAGCCGACGGCGGCGAGGAGCACCCCGCGGAGTCTCGAGTGGGAATCCACCACCGTAATCGTAACAAAGAAGAACAGCATGAACGAGATGCAATTGAATAAGCGGCTTTGCGACAAAAACCAAAAATTGCCGACGCGGACAAATTCTATGATTGCCATCGCCATGAACACAAAAAACCACCGTGCCGAACGCGCAGCGAAGAAGGACGGCACGCGCTCACGCTGGAAAAAGTGGACCGCTGCGTATAAGATGGAAGCGGCTCCCACGTACTTGATCACAGTGATGTTGCCGTAGGCATGGCCCCAGATCCGGTGGTACTCAAGCGGAAGGACAAAGATCAGAAAGTAATAAATAAGCATGGTAGAGTTACAACTGTGTCTCCAGGCGGTGACGCGCCAGCCGGCGCAGCCAACTGGGGCGGCCGCGCTCGAGTTCCGCCAGGTAAACGGATGTCGCATCGCTCGTCGGCGTGCGCGGGTCTATGCGCTTCAGCCCACGGAGCCCTTCCCAGAGGCCCCGCAGGAACGGCGCCGGCTTACCGGCACGCAGGCTGAAAAACGCCATCATCAGGAGCTTCGGGACCAGGTAACGGGCGCCTTCGAGGAAGCCGCAGTCCTTGTACGCGATCCAGATGTAGTTCCGGGTGTAAAAGTAGTACGGCCGGCTGCTGGAGCGCGTTTCCTGCGCCATGGAGTGGCAAACGGACACTCGGGGACAGTAAAGTATCCGGTACCCTCGGTCGAGTACCCGCAACCCCAGTTCGTAGCCCTCGTGTCCGACGAAAAGTGGCTCCCAATACAACCCGGCAACGTCGAATACCTCTCGCCGGAAGGCACTGGCGCCCTCGCCGAAGAAACTGGTCTCAAATTCCGTCTCGCTGAACTTGTGCCAGTCCCGCGGGTGGCACCATTCCCGCACACGGAGTTTCCCGGTGCCGGCGTCGCAGATTCGAAACGCCAGCACATGAATCTCGGGGTGCTCCTCAAAGGCCTCCACCACTTTGCTCACTTCATCGGCAGAGAGGAAGCTGACGTCGTTATCGATGGTGATGAGGATCTCGCCCTGTGCCTCGCGAATTCCCGCATTCCTCCCGCCGCACGCGCCGAGGTTCGCCGGCAGCTCAATCAGACGGATCGAGGAGCTTCGGGACTGCACCAGGCCCGCAACGTCCTCCTCCGAATGGTTGTCGACGACGATGATCTCCAGGTTCCGGTAGTCCTGGCGCAGCGCTGAATCCAGGCTCACCGCCAGTTCGTTCAGGCGCTTGTAGTTCAGGACGATGACGCTGACCAGAGGTTGGGATTTCATGCGCGTGTCCCGATCAGCAGCTCCTCATAGTTCCGGGCGATGCTGCGTGCCAGTTGCCTCCACGCAGGTGCGCACTCGGTAGTCGCGGCGCGGAGGGGCAGCCGGCGGGCGATCGCGTTCCATACGGAGTCCGGTTCGCTGGCTCGTCCCGAAAGCAGCTCCGGAACGCGGAATACCAGTCTCGCGGCGGCGCTGT
>Ga0181523_10004189_pt1 | contig 12626 bp, 31 predicted proteins | sample PEATcosm2014_Bin_43_FD_119752 | JGI IMG/M metagenome (GOLD analysis project Ga0181523, IMG submission 119752) | Peatland microbial communities from MTU Mesocosm Facility, Houghton, MI, USA - PEATcosm2014_Bin05_30_metaG | ecosystem: Environmental > Terrestrial > Soil > Wetlands > Peat | place... | reverse complement strand
GTGAAGGCGATCTTGCTTGCGCGTTCCCCCGGCGCAACTGAGCGTCAAGGACTTGAATCGGTCGCAAGGCCGTCAAGCGCGGAAAAATCCTATGCGCAGGTTCGCGCAGCTATTTAGGAACAGATGTGATGAGTACCAGTATTGAGCAGTCGATAGTTGAAGAAGCCTTGGCCTTGCAGAAGCGGTACCCGATGCTCACGCTGGGGTCTGCCGTCGACGTGATGATCGCAAGAGTGCAGGACGACGCTCGCAACGACTTTCTGCACTTCGGCAGCCACCTTGGCCGCATAGCCTCTACGCTCGAGTCCATCGCCGAGGGCGTGGCTGAAATGGTGATCGCCAGTCGCCCCAAGGATGACGACAACGGAGGCGTGCAGGAGGTGGGCCTGAAGATCACCGATCTCACGCCTGCCCTCAACAGCATTGGCGCGCCGCAAGCCAACACCCTCAAGGTGAAGCGGAAATGAAGAACATCGACACCATCGTTGCCGTGATCGAGGAATTGATCGACGCGAAGATCGAGGTCGCCAAGTATACCAACGACCGTTACGGCTACGTGCCCGGGGTAAAGAACTCGGCGGTCATCGACGCGCGCCTCAATCTGCGTCAAGCGCTGTTGGAGGCCGAATGAGCACCCGCCGCCGCATCCCGGCTCCTTCCGTCGAGCACGTTCACTTCAGCTACATCAGCGACGAGTACGACGGTGTCAATGCGTGCGCAGGCAATCGCAGCGGAGGCCAGCCGGGTTCGCGGCAATCGCAGACGATCGGCGACCGCACCGATGACTTCGAGAAGATCACTTGTCCGCGTTGCCGCGCGCGCGTCCTCGGGGAGATTACGCTGTGAGCGGCATCAACGATCGCAAGGGCGACCGATTCATCGGCAATGGCCCAAAATGGGAACATGTCGACGACAAACGCTCTCACTGGCCCATATGGCTGCAATACACAGCCATATTCGGTACCATTGCGGTGGTCGGCCTTGTGATGATCTACGTGGGTATCCCGCTCACCGGTATGGCCGCGCACAACTTCTGGAAGTTGTTCCTGTTTGGCTGGAACCTCATATCACCATGAACACTTGGGTCTTGATCATTATCCTATGGCATCAGACCCCTGCTGTCGCCATGCAGTTGTTCGGCAGCGAACGTGCCTGCAACACCGCCGCGTACGCCGTCAAGCAAGTTGATCCAGACAGCCGCGTCATCTGTACCCCCTATGCGGAGATTACGAAATGAGCACCGAATCCCCTCTCAACCGCCTCGCCAACGAATGCCACATGGCGAACCGTCGCTGGTGGCACGATCTGATCACCGACGAGCGCTTGGACCGCAACAAGGGCGAACTGTTGATGCTCATCGTCAGCGAGATCGCCGAAGCCATGGAAGGTGAGCGAAAGAACCTGATGGACTCGCATCTTCCGCACCGGCGCGCGGCCGAGGTCGAACTCGCTGACGCGCTCATCCGCATCTTCGACTATGCCGGTGCGTACGGTATGGATCTGGATGGCGCTGTCCGTGAGAAGCGCGAATACAACGCTAACCGGGCCGATCACTCGCGCGAAGCGCGGCTGGCCCCCAACGGGAAGAAGTTCTGAGATGGCTGATCCGCTGAACCCCAAAGACCTCATCGGCGCAACAAAGCTGCCGTTGGGCCTCGTCCCCGACGTGCTGGTGACCGAAGTGTCGCTGGCCTTCCTTGAGGGTGCGCTCAAGTATGGGCGCTACAACTGGCGCGCCGCGGGCGTGCGTGCATCCATCTATCACGACGCGCTCATGCGCCACATCTTCAAGTGGTGGAACGGCGAAGAACGCGATGCCACGACGCGGGTCCGACACCTTGCCAACGCTGGGGCCTGCATCGCTATCCTGCTGGATGCTGAGTTGCAGGGCAAGCTGATCGACGACCGGCCGATCGCCCAGCCGGGGCTGTCTGCTCGTATCGACGAGGCAATGGCAATCATCAAGCATCTTCAAGAGTTGTTCAAAGATCACAACCCGAAGCAGTACACGATCATGGACGCTCTCAAGGACGCGGGTGTGCCAACGCCCACGCCTGAGACGCCGTCGAACGTAGTCACGGGTCCGTTGGGGACTACCGAAGTCAAGTTCACGATGGCAGAGATTGAGGAAGCAGACCAGCGCCCGGAATGGGGGCTGGAAGCCACCGGTGAGACTGTCGCCGGGAAGCCTGTCGTGAAGCGCGTGCGCCGTCCTGAAGGCTACAAGGTCGGCGAAGAACACCCGGCAGGACCAGGTTCGACTAGCCCGATCAAGGAAGAAACAAAGCTGCCCCCTGGATGGAGTTGAGATGGAAGGATCCCCGACACTCGTCGAGATGGCCCGGTTCCTCATCGAGCAGACCGGGGATCTGAGCAAGTCTGTCGAGCCCGTGATTGAAATGATCCTCAAGCGACAGATCACACGGGGAACCGAATCGACGCAGGACGAGCGCGACGCGCTGGACATCCTGTACGGCTACATTGAGACTCAAAAGGAATTGAGACGGAGGGCAGGATGAAGTACATCGACTACGTATTCACCATCATCGTAGCGCTGATCGTGGTCTACGGGATCTGCTGGGGCCTTGCCACGGTCATTGACTCATTCGCGATGGCGATATGACTTGGGCCAACGGTAACTGCGCCAAGCGAGTGGTGGTCTGCAATATCGTGGATCCCAAGAAACTGTTCGGCGGTCCCGGTCTTGGCCGAGAACTGGACGACTGGGTTGTTGGCTACGGCAACAACGGCTGCATCAATCCTCAGCCCAAATGCCCGCGGGAGCCGGGGGAAGGCTACTTGAAGTGCAAGACAATCTGCGGCCAACAGGGGCACGCCGAGGATATGGCCCTTCAGGACGCCGCGCGCCGGGGCATCGACGTGAAGGGCATGGAGGCTCATGTGTACGGTCACAATCACGTATGCGGTGACTGCGGGGACAAACTGGTCGCGGCCGGGATCGCTCGAGTTATTGTTCATCTTACCCGTTGACAACTGGATAGTTATGAAGCATAATGATGATGCGACTTGGGATTTCATATTGGTGGTTGCCCTTGTCGCTATCGTTCTGTTAACCCTGTGGAGTTGCCATGGCATGTGATCAACCTTTAGCCGAGAAGTTCGAACAAGCCGCCCGGATGATTCAATCTGGCGAGTTCCACTTCGTTTCGGTCGTCATGAAGGAACTCGACGTGCCACTGCGCGCACGCAATACGATGTGGGACTTGTTTACGTACCCGGCAGTCTGGACCGACCTCGAGCTACGTGACGCAGGCGATGGTGTTAACTGGCGTCAGACAGCATTCTGCTTCGCCGCGGCGATGGCACGCTCAGGGGACTTCAAGGCATGATGACCCCAATGGAAATCGCTCGAGACGTAGGTCTGCATCACAACGGATGCTGGATCGTAGACGAGGCTAGGTTCACGAAGGCGATTGAGATCGCGCGCAACCGGAAGGCGAAGCCTACAATCACGACGGACAAAGGGCTGGGATGGTGTACGACCAAACCGAAGTGATGCGGATGTGGCTTGCCATGGGCATGTGTTTCGCCCTCGGTATGGCGGTGTTCACGACAATTCAGGCTATCTACCCGAAGGCGTGGTCGAACCTGATGGAACGGATTATTGAATGGTTCACAGGAGATAGATGATGGGCAAACCTACCCTCAAGCAAGAACTGGACAGCGCGAAGGCCGACGTGGCGTTTGCTAACAATCTCAACAAGGAATTACACAAGCGTATCGACGCGCTCACCGTGGAACTGGACGAGGCGCGCCGCGCCGGTGTCGAGCCGAGCATATCGGCCCTACTCCAACACCTTCAGACCGAGAACGACCGCCTGCAACGCGAGTTGGACGTTCGGTATTACGACGAATGCGTGGATGCCAAGGAACTGTCCGAGCGCAACAATGGCTTGATCGCGGAAGTCGCGCGGCTCACGCAAGAACTGATGACGACGGAAGCCGCCATCGTGTCGCTGGTCAAGAGGGTGGCATAGTAGAATCGGGGGTCGCCTACCTCACCGAGAACTGCCATGACCCTACGCTCCGCTCTCGCCGCCAAGATCCCGCGTCTGTATCAAGTCACGTTTGTCAACGATGCGGAAGTGCTCGCCGTCAGGAACAATGGACCGTTGCATCGGTTCTTGGCTACGGCCGATGCGGCATGGGGTGTGTGGGGAGGCCCTGAACCGTATACGACCATCAGCAGCCGGACGGCACATAGGCTGCTCGAGAGTCAACATGATCTCGCCGGTGCGCCCCTGTGGGCGTTGCTCCTGGGCGCTGCGCTCGAGACGGTCGACCCGGGCCATCTTCAGGGCGCAATGATCGCCGACGTATCCCGGCAAGTCGCGGGAATCTTTTATCTCACGGGGATCAGGGTATTGTCCCCACCTTTGAAGGTGTAAAGTGAACGAAGCACGATTGAAGGATCTGATATTTGAAGCCGGGCAAACCGCGGGTATTGTTGCCAACAGCACCCGCGCCGACCTCGACAACCGCATCGGCGAAGCCGACCTCCAATTCATCATCGCTCTGGTGCGCCTGATCAACGCCGAGATAGCCAAGGGCGATACGCGCCTCGAAGGCATGATCCAGGGCGGTGTCCTGCTGTTCGGTGGGAGCATGATATGAGCGCCAGCATGATGGACGCCCGCGACGCCGCACGCTGGCGCTTCTGCTTGACCTTTGGCTTCCCGCGCATGAATCAGAAGGGTGACGGCTGGATCATCTGGCCCGACGAGAAGACGGGCTGCCTCGGCGGTCAAGGTCTCACGCCCGAGCAGGCGGTTCATGCCGCCATGGTAGCAATGCGGGCATGATCGTGATCGACTTGCTCAAGTGGATGCAAGTTTCCGGTGCGTGCATTATCGGCGACGTGTGCTGGGCGCACTACACCCGCGCCATTGCACTCCACGACAGGCTCAAGGCATCCTTGTGGGCCGGGGCTATCATGGTCGTGGCACCCGTCGTGGTCATCAGCTACACCGAAGATCACATCCTGATCATTCCTGCGGTGCTGGGTGCGTTCGCCGGTACCTGGATTTCATTCAAGGACAAGTGATGAGTTGCACACTCGCTACGCTATGCCTTCAACTGGGCCTCGGCCTGTCGCACGCGATCCCACAGGACAACGGGATCTGGTACATGGACGGCCCCCAGTATCCTCACACGCTGCTGCTTAACAGCCCTCGAGCGTCGATCGCGCTGCGCTCAGATGATTGGAGATTCGGGTATGAGTATCTTGGACGGTTCGCTGCGGACGGGAAAGCCATCTCGTCGGTCAATCCCGTGGACATCATATGCGCCCCAAGGTGCTGGCCGCTATCGCAGTACGACGGGTCAGGCAAGGTGGAAGGCTTGTTCTTGGAGTACACCGCACATTTTGGTCCGGGGTATTTCGTCGAAGCTGGCCCCTGGATCTACCGGGCGACGTGGAGCGAAGTCGTCCCTGACTGGCTCGATCCCAGCCATATGGCGCTGGGACCGCATCAGACCGTGCTTAGCAGCGATAAGACATCACTCGGTCTTGTGGCGGGCATAGGCCAACGGTTCAGGCACTTCGAGGCGGTGTTCGACGCCCACATGGCTCAGGACCGCGGCTCGCAGCCGTCGATTGTGAAGCAAGTCATTCTCGGTGCCGAGATTCGGTACACACTTTGAAAGGAAGTAACATGGCTACAAGAGGGACCAGCAGCCGGGGCCACGAAATCATCGCGGAAGCCGCCCGGTTCGGCATTCAATTCGTGCTCCGCGGCAACCAGGTACAGCAGCGCAACATCGGCACTCAGCCGGTGGTCGAACTGCCCCAGTCGCTGCGTGCGGCCATCAACAACGAGCGCGGGCAGATCATGTCGGCTCTGAAGGATCTGGAAGCCATCGCTAAGCGTGAGCAGATCGAAGCGGACCATGCCAAGATCGCCGACTCAGTCAAGGCTAACTACGAGGCCAGTATCGGCAAGAAAGCGCCGAGAACGCCGGGATACGGAGACTAACGTGGAAGATACCAAAGACAACCGAGCACTCTACGAGGTCGTGTTCAGCAATGACGCGGCCGGTGCCCACGTAGCGACTCGCACCCGGGGTGACAATATCCTCAACGCCATCGTGCTGGCGTTGAATGAAAAGGCCGAAGACATCCGCGAAGCCAACGCGAGCGTCAGTGTCAAAGTCACGGTTATCGACGAGGCCGCAGAAGCTGCCGAGCGCGAGGCCAACAAGCACCTGTGGGCTCAATTCGAGTACGCCTGCACCGAGTTGAAGCTCGCTGGCTTCGTTCAAGATACAGGCACCGGCGTCTGGAAGCACGCCAACACCGGCATCTCGGCCATCGTGGATCCGCATTGGCGTGGCGTGAACAACCGGTTCGTCAGCTTCGGCGGTATGCGACTCGACGACAAGGATGCGAAGCAGTTCGTTTCCTACGCCATTTTGCCGTGGTACGGCGACGGCGCGTATCCCGCAGTGCAATACGAACTGTTGAAATTACTGGTACGAATAGTTACAATCCAGTAGTTGCGGGAATAGGGAAGGGGCCTCATACTGGCCCCGTTCCATCTGATTGGAGATTCCAGTGGCAGTGTTCAAAGGTACACCGTCGGCCAAGTCGCAGGAGAAGGGCAACCGCAAGTCGCGGAAGACCGATCGCTCCAAGCTGTGCAAGCTACGCGTCATTGCGGCCGAAGCTGCGAAGTTGCGCGCGAAGGCGGCAGGGGGTAAACGATGAGAGGCACCAAAGCCAAGGCGATCCGCAAGGCGGCGCGCCAGCGCGCGTTCGTCAATCAGGAGAAGCAGGTTGCGATCACACGTATCGCTCCGCTCTACATGACCGACCCGGAGACCGGCGATGTCAAGCTGGACGACAAAGGTGAGAAGGTTATCCTGATCCCGGCGCAGATGCACTACACGCATTACTGGCCCTTCATGCACTTCCGGCGTCAACTGAAGTTCCTGAAGCGCGGTGAACGGATCACCGGACTGAAGTACATGGGTGGAGGAACACATGGGGGAAGCTAAGCGGAGAGGTACCCGGGACGAGCGCGTAGCCGCGGCCGTCGCGCGCAACGCGACCAACCCGCCTGCGGTAAAGCCTGACCGGGAATACAAGTACCGGCTGCCGTATCGCAACAGAGTTCTCGATTACCTCTGGCTTCAATTCAGGGTCGGGACCGACAACAAAACCATCGGCGAACTGCGCGCCGAGGCGGTGGCCGAGAAGGATAGGTTGGCGCGCCTGCGTGCGGAGACGGAGGTCGCTAATGCGGTGTCAGCCGGGTGAACTGGTCATCATTGATCAGAAGGCGTCTGGTGGCGGATGTGCTTGCTATTTCGGCAAGCCGTTCGTCACCAACCGGATGTACATGCACGAAGACGGCACGGCGTACTGGATCTTCGACAAGCCGATGAAAGCCTGCGTTCACTACATCCACATCGACAGTTGGGTCCGCATGGTCCGTGACAGCATGTGTCGGCCGATCCGACCGCCTGCGGGGTTCAAGTACATCCCCTTCTTCAAGCCCCCGGTGACAACGTGACGGAGGCCATGTGGTTGTACCTGTCGGTCTTCTGTTGCACGGGGCTATATGCGGGCGTTCGCAGCTTCCAGCAAATCAACGTCCAGCACTCGAGATATGCCTTGATCGTGCCGACCTCGATTGTTATGGGTGCGCTGGACGTATTCTTGATCGTGAAAGCTGCGACAAACGGCGCGGCTCATCCAATGTTGTTTCTTGCCTATGGGATCGGAGGTGGTATCGGTAGCTGTATAGCCGTATTCCTGAATCATCGTTTCTTCGCGAAAGGAAAACCATGAAGCTCGCACTCTCAACAATCTTCAGCATGATCCTCGGCATCGTCATTGGCATCAACTATCAGACAGTTGCGGCACAACTCACGCCGCCTGACGCGATCGTAGCCGACGCCACGCCTAGCCCTGCGCCCGAGATCAAGTACGAAATCGTCGAAGCCAAGCCGGTTGGCAAGATCCCTTTCGGTTGGAACGGCATCATCGACGCCCACGGGCACCCGATGGTCGGCCAGGTTAGCGTACGCGACCGCTACAACGTGCTCAAGCAGGAACTCGACGCCGTCCAGTCCCCTGAAGATCGCATGATCCTGATGCGTGAGATCGCGGCGCTGCCGCCCATGGTGGTGGCCCGGGCTATTGCTGTGAACACCTCCCATGCGGTTATGGTCGCTTCATACCACGTAGAGCCGGGTGATACACTTACACGGATCGCCACCGGCCTCAAAACCGACGTGGGGGCCGTGTTCCAAGCCAATCCGCACGCTTTCGTCAACGGGGATCCGAATCTCCTGATGGCTGGCGTCGATCTGAAGATACCCGAGCATCAGACATGACCGACGAAGTAGCCAAGCCGAAGCGCGTACGCAAGGTCGCCGAGCCGATCCTGTATCCGATCACGGATGAGGATTGGCTTGAGATCAAGCACTATGTCGAGAAGTGGAGGCCGTTGCTGGGCCTGAAGGATTGGCGCATCAGCCTGATGAAGAAACGCTACAAGGGCAAAGACCTCGGCTGGGTTGAGATGTTCCTTGATGCCAAATTGGCTCGCGTGTGGGTAAGCGAGTCATGGGGTAGCGAACCCAAGGATCCCGGCGAGGCCGAACAATTCGTAATCCACGAACTCCTGCATGTCCGCAACAAGGGGATGCTGGCATTCGCGGCCGACCACGGGGCATCATCCCACGAAGATGTGCTCTCCGAGGAACATAGCCAGATCAACATTCTGGAAGACTTGCTGTTCAACGCATATGGTGACAAACATGGCCCAGTACAAACTAAGTAACGCGCTTCTCCAAACCGCAGTCGACGCCGCACTTAAGTTGGGTCAAGTCGAGGCGGCTCGAGCCACCGGCGTCAATCAGCGTACCTTCCGCGACCGTATGGCCGAGGCCGTGAAGCGTGGCCTTGTTAAGAAGAAGGATCTGGAAGCTGCCACGCAGCGCGCCGGTGAGATCAAGAAAGGCATGATCATCGAACCCGGCTTCAAGATCGAAGACTCGGCCGGGCGCATCCTGCAACTCCAAGACACCATCAGCGACCTCCGCGCGCGCCTGCGCGATCAGCAGCGCGAAGGGCTGGACGAACAGTACATCAAGGAAAAGATTCTCGGTCTGTTCGACGACTCGAAGTTGGTCGACGTTCCGCCCTGGACCATGACCGTGAAGAAGACCGGTCGCACCGTTGGTATTCCGATCACCGTCTGGTCCGACTGGCACTGCGGCGAGAAGGTATTCCCGAGCCAAGTCAACGGCGTGAACAAGTACGACATGACGATCTTCCGCGAGCGTGTCCGGCGTCTCGTCGAGCGCACGATCGACTTGCTCAAGAATCACATGGTCAACCCGAACTACCCCGGCATCATCGTCGCGCTGATCGGCGACCTTGTATCCGGTGGGATACACGACGAATTGATGGCGACCGATCAGGTAACCATCATGCCGGTGGTGCTCGAGGTCTTCGGTATCGTCAAGTGGGCCTTGAACCAACTGGCCGAGGCATTCGGTCACGTGTGGCTGATCGGACTGTCGGGCAACCACGGTCGCGCCACGAAGAAGATTTGGGCGAAGCATCGCAACTTCACTTCGTTCGACTGGCTAATCTGCAAATTCCTCGCGGAGTACTTTCAAAATGATCCACGGTTCTCGTTTATGGTGCCTGACGGTCTGGACGCCCGGGTTGTTGTTTACGGTCACCCGTACCTATTCACTCACGGAGATCGGCTTGGCCGTGGTGGGGATGGAATCATCGGATCTGCCGGACCTATTATCCGGGGTACTGTTAGAAAGCAGGCGCGCGATTCGCAGATCAACCAAGACTTCAAGACCCTCGTTCACGGTCATTATCACCAGTACGACCCGGGGATGCGAATCGTCGGAAATGGATCGCTCATTGGTTACAGCGAATATGCTTACGTTGAGGGATTCCCTTTTGAGGTTCCTCAACAAGCATTATGGATCCATCACCCTGAACGTGGACTTACGTTCCACATGGGGGTTCAGGTCGAAGACGTGGATGCAGGAGTTGTCGGTAAGTACGGAGCCTCCCCGGTAGAGTTCGGACGTATGGCGTAATGGATGACGATCTGCACCGCAAGCCGCGGTGCTTCTCGGATGAAGATTGGGCCGCGTGGAACGTGGCCCGAACTGCCCAGCATGGGCGTCCGAACACGATCGACTGGGCCTGCATCGACTGCACGCCTCTGTTCAAACGTCAGATGATGTCGGCGCGCCGGTGCGACTGGCCTTGCGTGGAGTTCTTCAAGATGGAAGACGGCACGATCGAAGGTCGTCGTACATCAATCGAGGGTCATCGCGGCTATACAGAAGGCCGCAAGGTCATCACACTCAAGGTACAATCCACTTAGCCGGTGCTGCACTGTCCTGCGGGGCGGTCGCTTAATGAGCAAGGTGCTCGCCGGCCCCTTCATGGAGGAACGTATGGCTGCAAGTGATTGGTTGGCACTAAATGACAAGTTGCGGGATTGCGATCTGCTGACCGCCGAGAAGATGCTCGACGACGAGATCATGGGTAAGAAGCGCTTGTCGTACATGCTGCGAATCAAGAGCCGCCGTGACGTTCTTCGCAACATCGCCGAGCGCGCCGAACTGACGCGCCACGCGGCCGGGGCCTAGCGGATCCCGTGGATCACTAGGATCTTGACCGTCCGGTTGTTGACCTCGGACTTCTTCGTGCTCTCGCTGGTCCGATAAGCCGGTACAACCCTCGGTAGTTCTTTCGTTAGCCGACGAGCGTGCATCGGCAATCCGCCATTCGCTTTGACCCATGCCACGTAACGCGGATACAGCGCATCCACGAAGCCTTCGCCGTTGAAGATTACCTGATAATCCGCGCCGACCTCACAGCATTCGGCCACAAACTGTCCGATGTTGTCTTCCTCGTTCTTGTATGCCGCCGTGGCGTCGATGACTTCGGCCGGGGGACGTAGACCGTTGGCGTACCAGTCCATTGCCCCTCGCACTATCCACGCGAAGATGCCTTCACGTTCGCCCTTGAAGCCACCTTCGACTAGCGTTTCGTCCTTGAGGTACTGCACGCGGCCCGCGGCAAGTTCTTCCTCGGTTCCGAACTTAACAAGGTACGGGATGAGCATGACCCGTCGCCAAATAGCGTAATCAGTACCGTTGATCCGAGGCCGGTGATTGGTGAATAGTTGTAGCTTGTGCGTCGGCGCGAACTCGAAGAAGTCCATTCGCATGAACCTGGCCTTGAGCCGATCGCCGCCCGTTGCGCGCTTGATGAAATCTTCACGGAGCGTTTCATTTTCCTTGCCCTCGCTAGAGGTTGCCAGCCGCATCCCACGCAGATCCGCGACTTCGGTTGGATGCCGGTTCTCACCCTTCGTGGCGGTCAACATACCGTCAGGGCACGCCCCGGCGTACGCCTTGCCGAAGACATCCTGAATCGCGTTCATTAGGGTGCCCTTGCCGTTCGATCCTTCGCCGTGGTGGACGGCGAACTTCTGCTCGCGGACGCTTCCGGTGGCGCTATATCCGAACCAGCGTTGGATGAACGGGGGCAGCACCGGGTTCTGCTGCATGATCTTGAACAGGAAGGCTTCGAAGTTCGTGCAAGTGGCCGTCGGCACGTAATCGACCGGGCATATCTTCGTCATGCGCAGCGCCGGATCGTGTGGGTGAAGTGTACCGTCCCGCAGATCAACGATACCGTTGTTGCAGTTGATCAGCCAGATGTCCTTGTCCAGCGATTCGATGTCAACGCTCAGGAGCTTCTCGAGTTCGCCCAGGGCGGCTTCCTTCGATGCCTTGGACTCGCACTTGATCGAGTGCTTCTTTAGCGCTTCGTGGCATTGATCCTCGATCGCGCCCATCAGCGGGTCCGCGGCGGCGCGCTTCGCTTCAGCCTTCAGCTTCCATTCGGCAGCCTCGTTATCGACGATGTCCGACAACTGCTGGGCGCACTTCCATGCTTCCTTCTCCTGCGGCTCCCACAGTTTGCCGTTCCACCCGTACCACTTACCCTCGCTGAACAGGATGCGACCGCCGAAGTGATCGAAGATCCGCTTGGCGTTGGCCTGATCCGTGGTCAGGTGCTTGGCTACCGGCACGTAGCCGTCGTCATTACTGATGCCCTGCGGTGCGCCCGGTGGCGGCAGCCCCTGCACCGCAGGCGCGCGCTCATGCTCATAGACTTCCTTCTGACGCGCGCAGGCCGATAGTAACGTGTCGCGTACATACTCGGGACGGTCGTGCCATTTGTCGCGTACCAGCGCGGAGGCCCACGCGAGCCTCCACATACGCGCGCAGTCCTTGCGGGTCCAGAACGCCAAATGAGCGAACAGCGCCATGTCGGCGCTGCTGGCATCGTACGGGCGCCCCTCGGCGGGGAAATTGTGAGCGAGCACCGGCGCGTTAGCCGTCCACAGATCGTCGAACGTGGCTTTCTGGCCGAACGTTGCGCCAGCGGACTTACTGCCGCGCATCTTGGCTAGGAGAGCGGCGTCCTGCTCGACAGGGACCGCGAGATCCGTCCAAATAAATTCGGCGTCCTGGCCGGTCTTTGGGAAGTAGTTGTCGACCAGCCACTTCAGTTGAGGTCCGCAATCCTTGTCGGCGCTACC
>Ga0181523_10004186_pt1 | contig 12628 bp, 11 predicted proteins | sample PEATcosm2014_Bin_43_FD_119752 | JGI IMG/M metagenome (GOLD analysis project Ga0181523, IMG submission 119752) | Peatland microbial communities from MTU Mesocosm Facility, Houghton, MI, USA - PEATcosm2014_Bin05_30_metaG | ecosystem: Environmental > Terrestrial > Soil > Wetlands > Peat | place... | reverse complement strand
GCCGCTCCGACCAGCGGATGCCGCCGCGCGCGATCGGGCCCATGCGCAGGTGCGCGCCCTCGAACTGCGGCCCATGCAGGAAGATCTCGAATGCCGGTCGCGGCTGCGGCAGCCCCGGAATCTGGCCGGGATCGAGCTTGAGCGCAATCGCAGTCCGCGGCTGGCCGTGCTCATCGCGGCGGAAGTAGTTGGTGCGCAGTGTCGCGCGCACGACGGCCAGGAACGCGCGCAGGATGCGATCCTCGTCCGGACTGACGACCGCCTCGATGACGCGCAGCACGCGCTGCTCGAGCAACGCCGCGCGCTGCTTGCTGGCGCGCGAGACTGCGGGCGTCAGGCGCTGCTCGAACAGCAGGCACAGCAGCCGCGCGGTGCGCGCATGCGAGGCCAGTACGCGCTCCATGTAGCTCTGACTGAAGGGAATGCCCGTCTGCAGCAGGTAGCGGCAGCAGGCGCGCAGCACCGTGACCTGCCGCATGCCGAGCTCGGCGGCGATCAGCAAGCGATTGAATCCGTCATCGTCGAGCTCCCCGGCCCGGATGGCCCGGAATGCGGCCATCAACCCGTCGGCGACGCGCCCGACAATGAAGCGCTGCAGCGCGTAGTGCTCGAGCTCGAAGTCCTGGATCCACACGACGCTGTCGTCGGGAAAGCTCAGGCGATAGGGGCGCTCCGCGATCACGCGCAACCCGAAATGCTCGAAGGTCGGCAGGACGTCCGACACCGATAGCGCCTCGCCGCGGCGGATGATGTTCAGATGCACGCGATGCGGCGGCTGCAGGGGCGGTCGGTAGAGCCGCAGCTGCATGCGTTCCGGCGCGCCGTCGAGACCTTCGAGGTCGAGGATGTCATCGACCGCCTGCGCGGCCTCGACGTCCTGGCGGTAGGAGGCCGGGAATACCTGGCAGTAGCGCCGCTCGAGCGCCATCGCGCGCGGCTCATCGAAGCGCGCGCGCAGCGCCACGCGCAGCCGGTCGCGCCAGGAGATCAGCGCCTCGGCGATCTCATGTTCGAGCTGCTCGACGCGAACGCGGGGCTCGCTGGCCGCATCGACGCGCACCAGGATGTGCAGCTGCGCCAGCGGCTCATCGCCGATGCTCAGGCTCGAGTCGAGCTCCCCACCCTCGAGCGCAGTGCGCAGCAGCTGCTCGATGCGCGTCTGGACCTGCGCATCGCAGCGCTCGCGCGGCAGGTACACCAGGCAGGACCAGAAGCGGCGATATTCATCCCGCCGCAGGATCAGCCGCACGCGTGCGCGCTCCTGCAGCACGAGCACCGCGCGCGCGCAGCGGATCAGGTCGGCGATGCTGGCCTGGAACAGCTCATCGCGCGGCAGCGTCTGCAGGATGTGCTGCAGGCGCTTGCCGTCGTGGCTGTTGGGCGCAAACGGGAAGTGCTCGACGACACGCTTGAGCTTGTGCCGCAGCCAGGGCACCTGCCGCGGATCGGAGCGGTAGGCGGCGGAGTTCCACAGGCCGAGGATGCGCGCCTCCCCGATCGGCCGGCCGCGCGCGTCGAAGCGCTTGACGCCAATGTAGTCGAGGTAGGACGGCCGGTGCACGGTCGAGCGCAGGTTCGCCTTGGTGATCACCAGCAGATCGCTCGAGCGCAGCGCCTGCTGGATGTTGGCCGCCGGCACGCCGCTCTCGCGCGCATTGCGGCGTCGCCGCCGCAGCAGCCCCAGGGCCGTCCCGGGCACGGGCAGCAGCTCCAGCGTGCGGCCGCGCCGTCGCAGCACATTCTCGCGGTAGCCCAGGAAGGTGAAATGGTGCGCTTCCATGTACTGCAGCAGCGCGCGGCTCTCGGCGATGACATCCGCGCGCAACGGCGGCGGATTGCGGCTGATGTCGGCGCACAGGCGCAGCACCTCGTTGCGCATGCGCATCCAGTCCCGACAGGCGCGCCGCACATCACCGAGCGCCGCGTTCAAGCGACGCTGCAGCTGCGCGCACTCGGCCGCGTCCCCGACTCGGTCGATGCGCAGGTACTGCCAGGATTCGTGCCGTCCGCCATCGGCGTCGAGATCCTGATCGAGCGCGCGGATGCGGCCGGCCGCATCGCGCTCGACGCGCAGAATCGGGTGAATGATGATCTGCGCGGACAATCCGGCCTGCGCCAGCGTCATGCTGAGCGTGTCGACCAGAAACGGCATGTCGTCGGTTACGAGCTGAACGACCGAGTAGGTCGTATCCGGCGCGGACGGTGCGCACAGCACACGCAGCAGCGTCTGCCGCGGGCGCCGGCGCCACCCAAACTCGAGCTGGTAGGCGCAATCGGCGTGCAGCGAGGCCTGATCGAGTCGGCGCCACTCCTCGCTCGGCACCGACCCCTGCCAGGCGTGCAGCAGGGCGGCCGTCAGGCGGCGGTGGCGCTGCGACAGCCGCGACGGGCCGCCGCCACTCATTCGGGTTGCTCGAGATCGCCGATCAGCGCGCCAAGAAAACGCACGGCTTCGCCGCCGGTAATCACGCGATGATCGAAGCTCAGCGACAGCGGCATGCGCCAGTGGATCTGGACTTGACCGTCCACTGCGAGCACATCCTGGCGAACGCGGCCCGTGCCGAGGATGGCCACGGCCGGCGGCACGACGACCGGTGTCGCGTAGCGTCCGGCCAGCGTGCCGAAATTCGACAGCATGAATGTGAAATTGCGCAGCTCCTCGCCCTTGACCGTCCGGTCGCGTGCGGCACGCTTGAGGCGATCGAGCTCATCGCGCAGCTGTGCACGCGACAGATGCTCCACGTGCCGCAGCACCGGCACGATCAGGCCATCGGGCGTGTCGACCGCAAGACCCACATCGACCTGGCTGATCAGCACGCGGCTCTCGGACGCAGCGTCGTACCAGGCGTTCAGACCGGGCTCGGCCCGGACGCCCGCGACAATCGCGCGCAGCACGCGTACCGAATAATCGCTGCGGCTGCGCCAGGCATGCAGGTCGGCATCGTCGAACACCGTGCAGGCGGCAACGCTATCGCGCGAGCCGCTCATGCTTTGCGCCATGGCGCGCCTGAGGCTCCGCAGCTCCTCGATGCGCGTGCTCCAGCCCGATGGGGGCTGCGGCGGCGCGGCTGGCGGGGAGCCCGACTGCGCGCCGGCGGGACCGGCGCGCGCGAGCACATCGGCGACCGTGATCAGTCCATCGCGCCCGCTGCCGCTCAAGGCTTCCAGGTCGATGCCGAGGCTGCGCGCCAGCGAGCGGGCGGCCGGGACGGCCCGGGCACGCGCGGAGCCGAGGCTGCGCCTGGACTCGATGGCGGTGCTGCCGGGGTAATCCTCGCCGCTCGAGGGCATGTGGCCGACGACGGTGCCGGAATCGGCCGCTTCTTCCGCGGCTGCAACCGCCGCGGCCGAGTCGGCGGCCTGCTGCTCGATAGTTTCCTGCGATGCGCCTTCGAGCGTGAATTCAACCAGCGGCGCACCGATCTCGATGCGATCGCCGGGCTTGGCGTGCAGCGCCGTGATCGTGCCGCTCACCGGCGAGGGGACCTCGACCACGGCCTTGGCCGTCTCTACGGCGAGCATTGGTGCGTCGACTTCGATCCGGTCGCCAACCTGCACGTGCCAGCGCAGCACCTCGGCTTCCGACAAGCCCTCGCCGAGGTCCAGTAATTTGAATACGGTCATGCGTGATGCCTCAGTCGGCCAGAGTGGTGCGGATGCCGTCCACGATGCGCGGCACGCCCGGGATGTAATCGTGCTCGAGCCGGTAGAGCGGCATGATGGTGTCATAGCCGGTCACGCGCCGGATCGGTCCCTCGAGGTCATAGAGCGCCTGCTCGGCGACGACCGCCGCGATCTCGGCTCCGAGCCCCGCGGTGCGCACGGCCTCGTGAACGATCAGGAGCCTGCCGGTCTTGGCCACCGAGTCGAGAATCGTATCGAAGTCGATGGGTGCCAGTGTCCCGACGTCGATGACCTCGCAGCTGACGCCCTCGGCGGCCATCTGATCGGCAGCCTTGAGACTGTCGACGGTCATGGCCCCCCAGGTCACGAGCGTGAGATCGCTGCCTTCGCGCAGCACGAAGCAGCGGCCTATCGGCAGGGCCTGGCCGTCGTCCGGCACTTCCTGCTTCGCAAAGCGATAGAGCCGCACCGGCTCGAGAAAGATCACCGGATCGGGATCGCGGATCGAGGCGAGCAGCAGTCCATAGGCGCGTGCCGGGGAAGAGGGGCAGATCACACGCAGTCCCGGATGGTGGCAGAGCAGCGCCTCGAGGCTTTCGGAGTGATGCTCGGGCGCGTGAATGCCGCCACCGTGCGGCATGCGCAGGACCAGCGGGCAAGTGAGTCGTCCGCGCGTGCGGTTACGCAGCCGCGCCATGTGGCTGGCGATCTGATCGAGCGCCGGGTAGATGAATCCCATGAACTGGATTTCGGCCACGGGCTTCAAACCCTGCGCGGCCATCCCGATCGCAGCCCCGGCGATCAGGCCCTCGGCCAGCGGCGTATCCTGCACGCGCTCCTTGCCGAAGCGCTGCTGCAGGCCGGCCGTTGCGCGGAATACCCCGCCGTTGGTGCCGACATCCTCTCCGAGCACGACCACCGACGGGTCCCGGGCCATCTCCCAGGCATGCGCCATGTTGATGGCCTCGACCATCGTCATTTTCCCCACTTAGGGTGTCCTCTTTTTTTCTTTATCAGGGTCGCAATGCGGCGAATCGACGTGCATCCTCTCGCTGCGCGCGCAATCCCGTCGGTAGCTGTGCGTAGAGATAGTCGAACATCGTATCGGTCGACTGCTTGGGCGTTGCCAGGTATTGCTTGACCGCCGCCTCGACCGCCTCGCTGCATTCGCGCCGCAGCGCGAGCTCGGCGGCTTCATCCCAGAAGCCCCGGGCCGTAAGAAAGGCGCGCATGCGGCCGATGGGCTCGACGCGCTGCGCGGCCTCGACTTCGGCGGCGCTGCGATAGCGGGTCGCATCATCGGAGGTCGTGTGATCGCTTAAGCGGTACGTGAGCGTCTCGACGACGCTCGGGCCGCCGCCCGCGCGCGCTCGCTCGAGCGCCTCACCGACCGCTTCGCGCACGATCAGCACGTCGTTGCCATCGACCTGCACTGCCGGAATGCCGGCCGCAATGGCTTTCTGCGCGAGCGTCTGCGCCGCCGTCTGGGCGCTCACCGGCACGGAGATCGCCCAGCGGTTGTTGACGATCACGCACACCAGCGGCAGCTTCTTGGCGCCGGCCAGATTCAGCGCCTCGTAGAAAGCGCCCTGCGAGGTGCCGCCATCGCCGATAAAGGCCAGCGCGCATCGAGCCTCGCCCCGGATCTGGAAGGCGAGCGCGGCGCCTGCCGCGTGCGGCATCTGCGAGCCGATCGGAACGCAGAAGGGAAAATCATGCGGAGTACGCCGGTAATTAGTCCCGCGCTCATCCCCGCCCCAGTACAGCAGGATGTCGAGCATGTCGACGCCGCGCCAGAACTTGGTGCCGACCTCGCGGTAGACGGTGAACAGGACATCTTCGGCGCGCATCGCCGATCCGACCGCGACGTGTGTGGCTTCGTGACCGAGACAGGAGGGATAGGTGCCGAGTTTGCCCGTGCGCTGCAGGTTCACGGCCTTGGTATCGAATACACGCGCGCGCACCATGACGCGGTAGAGATGCCGCAGCAGCTCGGGGTCGCTGGCGAATGCGGGCAGCGGTCCGCAGAGCGTGCCATCGCTTGCGAGGCAGCCCCGGTAAGGGATCTCGAAGCGCGCGACGACAGTGTCGGAACTCATGAGGAGAATCGTAGCATTAGAACGAGCGGCACAATCAGCGCGCCGCCTGCGCTCGATCATCGATGCGCGCGAGCAGGCTTTGTAATTGTTCTAACAGCATCAGCCGCTCGCCCGGCAGCATGGGCTCGAACAGGCTGCGTATATCGGCGGCGGTCTGCGGCAGCAGTTCGCGCGCGAGTGCTTCCCCCGCCGGGGTGATGCGCAGGATCGCGCGGCGGCGATCCTGCTCGCTGGCGACCCGCGTGATCAGTCCGCGCGCGCACAGCCCATCGGCAACGCGCGTCATGTTGGCCGGACTCTGCGCGGCTGCGGCACACAGATCGCCCGGATGCGCCACGCCGTCGGATTGGGAGAACAGCATCATGAGCGTGCGGTACTCGGTCTCATTGAGCCCGTGCGGCCGCAGTGTCTGCTCGAGCAGCGATGAGATTTCGCGTCCAATGAGCACCAGCAGCCGAAGCGTCACGGTTTCGACCACGGGTACCTCGCTGCAGCGCGCCGCAGTGCGCCGCACGGCCGCTTCGATCTCGGCCGCACGCTGCTCCAACCGGCTGGGTCTTGGTGGCGGATCAGCGATCACGGAGGCATTTTATCGTTGAATATTTCCGTACGGAATATTTACGCGTTTAATTACGTATAGCTTACGCTTTCAGCGTCCGCGGGTTCAGCCTCGGTGGGCTCAGCCTCGGCGAGTGCGTGCGAGATAGGCCGAGGTCTGCATTTCGACCAGGCGGCTCGCGGTACGCCGGAACGAGGCCTGCAGCCGCCCGCTGTGGTACAGATCGGCGGGGGCCGCGGCCGCCGAGACCACGAGCTTGGTGGCCTGGTCGTAGAACTCATCGACCAGCGCAATGAAGCGGCGTGCCGCGTCGTCCTGCTCGGGATCGCGGAACACCGGCACGTTGCTGACGATCACGGTGCGAAACTCCTGCGCGATATCGGCGTAGTCGTTCTGGCTGCGCGAGCCCTCGCACAGCACGCCGAACTCGAACCACGCCACATCCGCGCGGCAGCGTACGGCGCGCAGCGTCCGTCCGAGAACGCGCAGCTCGGTGACCGTCTCGCCGTGATCGCCCGCGAGCTCGTTGAACAGCCCCTGCAGGCGCGCCGCGGTCTCGGGCGCGCCACTGTCCAGATAGATCGGGACTCGCTGCAGCTGGCGCAGGCGGTAGTCCGTGCTGCCCTCGATGGGACACAGTTCGAGCTCGCGCTCCAGCAGCGCAATGGTGGGCAGAAAACGGCTGCGCTGCAGGCCGTCCCGGTAGAGCTCCTCGGGCGCCAGGTTTGAGGTGATCACCAGCCACACCCCTTCCCGCAGCAGTGCCTCGAACAGCGTACCGAGAATCATCGCGTCGGCGATGTCACCGACATAGAGCTCATCGAGGCAGAGCACGCGCAGGCGCGCGGCGAGCGCGCGCGCGAGTGCCTCGAGCGGTGCGCGCCGGTGGCGCAGCCGCCGCAGCTGTTCGTGCACGTCGCGCATGAAATGATGGAAATGGCTGCGCTGCCGGCCGGCGGGCGGCAGACTGTCGTAGAACAGGTCCATGAGCATGGTCTTGCCGCGACCGACGCTGCCATAGAGGTACAGCCCGCGCGTGCCGGCGGGCATCGGCCGGCGCCGTCTGAGCCGTTGCCACCAGCGCTCGAGAATGCCCGCTCGAGCGCTGCCGAGCAGCCGCACGCGCAGAGCATCGAGTCGAGCGAGCGCCACGCTCTGCGCCGCATCGGCGTCGTAGCCGCGTGCCGCAGCCTCGCGCGCAAAGCGCTCGCGCAGCGAGGCGCCGGCTGCGGGCGCGGCTTCAGGCGTGTTGATCGGAGAGGGCATCGGCCGCAGGGGTGCGCAGCGTCAGATCCGGCTCACCGAGCGCCGCGAGCAGCGCCGCGCGCGCAGCATCGCGCATCTGCCGCGGCCGATCGGCGGCCTCGGCCGCTGTGGCAGCCTGCGGCACCGGAATGCCGGCGAGCACCTCGACGTCGATGAGCCCCGCGCTGGGCAATGCGCGCTCGGGCGGCAGACAGCGGCGCGTGCCGCGGATGGCGATCGGGATCACCGGCAGATTGGCGCGCGCCGCGGCCGCGAATGCGCCGATGTGAAAGCGCAGCAGCCCGATCTCGGCACTGAAGGTGCCCTCGGGAAAGAATGCGAGCGCCTGCCCTTGCGCGGCGGTGCGCATCAGGCGCCGCGCATCGTTGGCGCTGCGATGATGATGCTGGCGTTCGACGAACTCCGCGCCGATCCGGCGCAGCAGCGTGCCAGCCAGCGGCACCGAGGACATTTCGCGTTTGATGACGAAGCTGAAGCTCGTCGGCAGCACCGCTTGCAGTACTACCCCGTCCAGGTAGCTCTGATGATTGGCGATGACCACACAGGGCGTGCTGATGTGCTCGAGACCATGAACGTGCACACGCATCCGGACCAGCCGCAGGACCAATCGCGCCACTCCGCGCACCAGTGAGCGGCGCCGCTGCAGGGAGGGCGTGAGCAGCAGCAGCGGGACGACGGCCACGGCGAAGCTGCCGAACAATGTCCAGGCATAGAGTCCGAACAGGAGGTCCGAGAGGCGATACGCGGTAGGGGAAAGCGCTGGATCTGCCACTGGAGAGGATCTTTGGATGTGATGCAGTTCTCTTTATGTTAACGGTACAGCTTCCTTGTGAGGGTCATCACATCGAAGCGCGACCCAAGCTCAGCATACTGCCGCGGCCAGGCCAGGACCGTTATCCAGGATATTTCTTTGACCAGACAGGCAACAGTGACAGTCGCGAGCGCCAGCAAGGACCCGGTCGAGCCGCTCATCACGCGCTTCCTCGATGCGGTTTGGATGGAGCGAGGGCTGTCGTCCAATACCCTGGCGGCCTATCGGGCCGATCTGGTCGCGCTTGCCCGCTGGCTCAACGCGCGTCACATGGCGCTGCCGAAGACCGGACGCGCCGATCTCATGGATTTCATAGCCGCGCGCGTACACGGCGGCGCGCGGCCGCGCTCGACGGCGCGCCAGCTCTCTTCGTTCCGGCGCTTCTTCCGCTACCTGATGCGCGAAGGACTCATCGCCGAGGATCCCACGGCACAGATCGCGATGCCCAAGATCGGCCGCTCGCTGCCGCGCTCGCTCAGCGAATCGGAAGTCGAGGCACTGCTGGCCGCCCCGGCGGTCGCCGACCCGCTCGGTCACCGCGATCGCGCGATGCTCGAAGTGCTGTATGCAACGGGCCTGCGCGTCTCGGAGCTGGTGCATCTGAAGGTCTCGCAGGCCAACCTCAATCAGGGCGTGATCCGCGTGCTCGGCAAAGGCAACCGCGAGCGCCTGATTCCGCTGGGCGAGGAGGCGGTACGCTGGTTGAAGACCTTCATCGAAGGCGCGCGCGCCGATATCCTGCTCGATCGCAGCACCGATTTCCTGTTCCCGACGCGCCGCGGCGACCGCATGACCCGCCAGGCGTTCTGGCACATCATCAAACGCTACGCCCGCAAGGCGAGCGTCGATCGCGATCTCTCGCCGCACACGCTGCGACACGCTTTTGCGACCCACCTGCTCAATCACGGTGCGGACCTGCGGGTGGTTCAGATGCTGCTCGGCCACAGCGATCTGTCGACGACACAGATCTACACGCACGTGGCCCGCGAGCGCCTCAAGGACCTTCACTCGAGCCACCACCCCCGCGGCTGACCGGCTGCGCGTGGTATAATTTGGCCATGAAACGCCTTCGCCGTTTGATTCCGGCGCTTGCCTTGGCGGCTGCCAGTGCCTGGGCCGCGGATGCACCCAATACCCCTGCTCCGGCACCCGATCCGTCCGTGGTCTCGAACCCCGAGGCGGCTGCGGCGACCATCCCCGGGGTCAAGAAAGAGGATGTGCGGCCAACGCCCGTGGCGGGCGTTTTCGAGGTGCGCCGCGGCGCCGACATCGTCTACATGAGCGGCGATGGGCAGTACGTTTTCACCGGCGATCTCTACAACGTTCCGACCCATAACAACCTCACCGAGGCGCATCGGCGGGTGCTGCGCCAGAAGCTCATCGACTCGATCCCCGAGTCGCAGATGGTGATCTTCTCCCCGCCGCAGCCGAAGTACACGGTCACGGTATTCACCGACGTTGATTGCGCCTACTGCCGCGAGCTGCACCGCCAGATCGCCGACTACAACCGGTTGGGGGTGCGCGTGCGCTATATCTTCTACCCGCGCACGGGCCCCAATACCGAGTCCTGGCGCAAGGCTGAACAGGTGTGGTGCTCGGCTGACCGCAAGGCGGCCCTCACGCGCGCCAAGCTCGGCCAGCCGCTGGACGCCAAGGCGTGCGGTGCGACGCCGGTGGAGCGCGAATATCAGCTCGGCAAGGCGATCGGACTCGAGGGAACACCCGGCATCGTGGCGTCCAACGGCGCGATGGTCGGCGGCTATCTGCCGCCGCAGGCTCTGGTCGACGAACTGGCCCAGCAGCAGAGCACGCCGCAGTAGCGGCGCATCAGCGCCGCATCAGCGCTCCAGCAGCTTGATCTTGTCCGGCTTGCCTTCCCACTGCTTGGCGTCGGCCGGGGCCGTTCCCTTTTCGGTGATCGCGGGCCATTTCTTGGCCAGCTCGGCGTTGATCTGCTTGAACGGCTCCTGTCCCGCCGGCAGCTCCTCTTCGGAGTAGATCGCCTCCACGGGACACTCGGGCTCGCAGAGCGTGCAGTCGATGCACTCGTCCGGATCGATGACCAGGAAATTCGGTCCCTCACGGAAGCAATCGACCGGGCAGACCTCCACACAGTCCATGTACTTGCATTTAATGCAGGTTTCCGTAACGACGAAGGTCATGCGTGCTCCGAGCCCTTAAAGCGGGCCGACTATTGTGCCAAAGCCCGTCGGGGCCCGAAAGCGCTCGCTCATGGGGGTCCTAGCGCAGCGGTCGGTCGATGTCGTTGTAGTGCACCCGCTCCTCCGCGGCCGCCCGGTCCTCGAAGAAGCTGCGCAGCGCAAAGGTGATGCTCGGAAAGGCGATATCCTCCCAGGGAATAGCGCCCTCCTCATAGAGTCCGGACTCCAGACTTTCGGCGCCGACGCCGAATTGACCGTCGATCAGCCGGGCGCGGAAGGTCACGTGCACCTGAGCGGCGTGCAGCACATGACTGATCGACAGCAGCGACCCAATTGCCACACGCGCCTGCGCCTCCTCGAGGGTTTCGCGCGCGGCGGCGGTCTGCAGCGACTCGCCGATTTCCATGAATCCTGCCGGCACGGTCCAGTATCCGCGACGCGGCGGGATGGCCCTGCGGCACAGGAGTATCCGACCCTGCCATTCCGGCACGCAGCCGACCACCACACGCGGATTCTCGTAGTGCACGGCCCCGCAGGCCGTGCACACCGCGCGCAGCAGGTTGTCGCCGGGAGGTATGCGCTGCTCCACCGGCTGGCCGCAGTCTGGACAGAATTTCATGGTCGATTGAGGTATCGTACATTCACCGGGGGAAGCTCTGCAGCGGAAATGGCCGCAACGCCGCGACGTGGAGCTTGTTCCAGGCCTCGTGGCGGAACTGGTAGACGCAGTCGACTCAAAATCGACCGGGCTTGCCCATCTCGGTTCGACTCCGAGCGAGGCCACCACTTGTCCACGAGCGACCTCAAGCGCAGCGATTTTGATTACCCGTTGCCCCCTGAGCTGATCGCGCAGGCGCCGCTGCCGGAGCGCTCTGCCAGCCGGCTGCTGGTGCTCGACGGACAGGCCAGGCGCTGGAGCGATCATGCGATGCGCGAGCTGCCCTCGCTGCTGCGCGCCGGGGATCTGCTGGTCTTCAATGACACGCGCGTGCTGCCGGCGCGGCTGCCGGCGCACAAGCCGACCGGCGGGCGCATCGAGGTATTCCTGGAGCGCGCCCTGGGCGATCGGCGAGCGCTCGTACAGCTGCGAGACAGCAAGGCCGTGCGGCCGGATATGAGGCTCGCCACCACCGGGGGCGAGGTGCGCGTGGTCGCGCGGCGCGCGGAGCTGTGGGAAATCGAGCTGCCGAGCGCGACGCACGAGTTCTTCGAGCGCCACGGGCGCGTACCGCTGCCGCCCTACATCCGGCGGCTGCCTGCGGCTGCCGATCGCGAGCGTTACCAGAGCCTCTGGGCACGCGCGCCGGGCGCGGTCGCCGCGCCAACGGCCAGCCTGCATTTCGACGCGCCGCTGCTCGCAGCGCTCGACGCACGCGGCCTCGAGCGCACCTGGCTGACGCTGCACGTAGGGGCCGGCACGTTCGCGCCGGTGCGCACCGAGGATCTGGCCGCGCATCGCCTGCACAGCGAGTACTATGAGATCGGCGCGGGCGCGGTCGAGGCAATCGAGCGCGCGCGCAGCCGCGGCGGGCGCATCGTCGCCGTCGGCACCACCGTGGCGCGCGCACTCGAGTCGGCCGCAGCGGGCCACGCGAGGGTCAGCGCCGTCGCGGGTGACACCGCACTGTTCATCAAGCCGGGATTTCATTTCCGCGTCGTCGATGTGCTGCTGACGAACTTCCATCTGCCGCAATCGACGCTGCTGATGCTGGTCGCAGCCTTTGCGGGTCGCGAGGCCGTTCTGGCCGCCTATGCGCATGCGATCGCCGAGCGCTATCGTTTCTTCAGCTACGGCGATGCCATGCTCGTGTTCCCACAGGCCGCGGCGCGGGAGCGTCCATGAGTACCCCGGGCAGCGGCCTTAAGTTTGAAGTGCGGACGCGCGACGGCGAGGCGCGCCTGGGTCGGTTGCACCTGACGCGCGGCGTGATCGAGACGCCGGTGTTCATGCCCGTCGGCACCTACGGGACGGTCAAGGCCATGACGCCGCAGGAGCTCGAGGCGCTCGGGGCGCAGATCGTGCTCGGTAACACGTTCCATCTGATGCTGCGCCCGGGCACCGACACGATTGCCCTGCACCGCGGGGCGCTGCACGGCTTCATGGGCT
>Ga0181523_10004176_pt1 | contig 12644 bp, 11 predicted proteins | sample PEATcosm2014_Bin_43_FD_119752 | JGI IMG/M metagenome (GOLD analysis project Ga0181523, IMG submission 119752) | Peatland microbial communities from MTU Mesocosm Facility, Houghton, MI, USA - PEATcosm2014_Bin05_30_metaG | ecosystem: Environmental > Terrestrial > Soil > Wetlands > Peat | place... | reverse complement strand
GTTCGAGGTGATGACCACGATCGGCCGCCGCCGGGCATGGATCGTCTCGCTGGTCTCGTAGACGAAGAACTCCATGCGATCGAGCTCCTGCAAAAGATCGTTGGGGAACTCGATATCGGCCTTATCGATTTCGTCGATCAGCAGCACTGGCCGCTCGTCGGCGACGAACGCCTCCCACAGCTTGCCGCGCCTGATGTAGTTGCGGATGTCCTTGACGCGGGCGTCGCCCAATTGGCTGTCGCGCAGCCGCGTCACCGCGTCGTATTCGTAAAGCCCTTGCAGAGCTTTGGTGGTTGACTTGATGTGCCACTCGATCAATGGCGCACCCAGCGCCTTGGCGATCTCGATCGCCAGCACGGTCTTGCCGGTACCCGGCTCCCCTTTGACGAGCAGTGGCCGCTCCAGCGCGATGGCGGCGTTGACCGCAACCTTGAGGTCGTCGGTGGCGACGTAACCGCTGGTTCCTTCGAAACGCATGACAATCCGCTAGCTTGAGCGCGGCCACGGGAGTGGTCGCCCGCACTGCAACTATGCAGGACCGACGCGATTTTGCAATGATCGGCGGCATGGCTGCCGGGCCGAAATCGGCTCGTCAGCGGCCCACAGCGGCGCGTTACGCAGGTCGCGACCGGATCTGTTCGAAAAGCCGGGCGACCTGCCGGGGGTCAACGACCAAGGCCGCCGGCAAATGCTGCTCCTCGGTCTTTTTCTCCATCTTTCGGGAATACATGGCCTTGTCGGCACGGGCTATCACTTCGGTCGGGTTGTCGAAGCGCCGTAGCATAGTGAACCCGGCGGAAGCACCGACCGAGCTGACGTCGCTTGCGAAGCACATCTTTATGGCTTCAATCTTCTCCTCTAGGGAGTGCGCCTTAGCCCGGGCGTCGCACTCGCGCAGATTCCAGAGAAGTACGGCGAATTCATCCCCGCCAAAACGCGCAACGGTGTCCGAGGCGCGGCAAGCCTTGATGATCGTTTCAGCCACGGCCTTTAAAGTTGCGTCGCCGGCAAGATGGCCAAATCGATCGTTGATGGACTTGAAGTCGTCGAGATCGATGAAAACGGCGGCCGCGGTCCTTTGGTAGCGGTTCACCTGCAAAACCGCGCGCGTCAACTCCCGTTCGAATCCTCTGCGATTGAAGATATCGAGCAGGGCATCCGTTTCTATTCTGGATTCGAGTTGCTTGATCTTAGAGCGAGCTTCCGCGAGCTCAGCCTCCAGCCCCCGGGTCCGGCTCAGGACCTCATCTTCAGCCAAGGCAAACATTATCCCCGATCCCCCGCCCTGCGATAGCAATCGCGCCCCGGGCAAGGCTCATAGCACGAGGCGATTACGCGGCGTTTATCCGAAGGCCTCGGATGCAAATAATGTTTCTAGGAGTTTGTTAATCGAGATGGGAGCGACGTTGTCGCTTGATCTATCGTTGTTCTACGAGTTATGCCGTTGTTCGGCGGGTGGTATGCTTAAGCCGTCCGACGCGAATTCCTTAAGTCGGTTTCTCATCGTACGGATCGACACGCCGAGCATTTTGGCTGCCCGTGTCCGGTTTCCGAGACAAAACCGCAGAGTGTCCAGGATCAGGTCGCGTTCGACGTCGGCAAGACGACGCCCGACCAACGCTCGTGTGGCCTCGTGTTGCGGAAAGTCGACTGAATCGCGGTGGAGTGGCTGCATGATGCAAAGTTTGCGTGATAAAGAGAACTAGGCGCGGCAGGGTAAAGAAAACTTTAATATTTTGCGCCGACGGCGAGCCCCGGTCGGATCTCAGCCATCCGCTAAGTGCACGGCGTGCGGCAAAGTATCGAGCTCTGGTTGGTGCGCTTGGCCGGTTACGCTTTGCAGCTGAAATCGGCGGTCGGGGGCTCAACGTGAATTTCGGGTTGCGAAAAGTTGGATTGACTTACCGGAGCGAGAGATCGATCGAGCCGACCGAGGGAGAATCGCTACGGTCAGTTTGACTAGAATATATCAATATATCAGTGTCTTATAAGGAAATGTCGCTGCTCCACAACAAGCTCAACTCGGGCGGTATCCGGCACCATCATCGTTATTGTCAGCGTCATAGTCCCTCGATATATAGGCCAGCCTCGCTGGGGAGGATCTACCGCAGAGCGTGCGCGGAGCAGAGGGACATGCAGTCGGTCAAGAGCAAAAACAATCGATACGACGACACGTTGAACAAGAACGGTAAATGCGTGCGGTCGTTCGAAAAGATCTACCGTCCTACGGACAAGGAACCGTTCATGAATGAGCGCCAGCGGGAGTATTTCCGCGTGAAGCTGCTCGATTGGCGGGAGGCCATTCTCAAGGAGGCGAAAGAGACGCTGCAGCATCTCCAGGACGACAACCAGAACCATCCCGACCTGGCCGACCGCGCGTCGTCCGAGACCGACCGGGCGATCGAATTGCGCGCCCGCGACCGTCAGCGCAAGTTGATTGCCAAGATCGATGCCGCGCTGCTGCGCATCGAGGACGGCACTTACGGCTATTGCGAGGAGACCGGCGAGCCGATTTCGCTCAAGCGTTTGGAAGCGCGCCCCATCGCCACGCTCTCGATCGAAGCGCAGGAGCGCCACGAGCGCCGCGAGCGGGTCTATCGCGAGGAATAAGCGTCCGCAGTTGGCGGGGCCCTGTCGAACACTGCCCCGCGACCGCCCGGGCGCCGATTTTTTCCAGGTTTTGCTCGAGCCAGCGCCGACGGCGGTCAATTTCCTCGACGTTGGCGGAAATGGCGCGGGAATAGGTCGGCTTATTCATCCCCGACCTACTGGGAAAGTTCCGCGCGGATGCCGTCAGGTCTTGCTGGCCGGGCGCCCCAACAGACTCGCCATCTCCTGCTCGAGACTGTCGTACAGCGCCTTGCCTTCCTTCGCCGAGGCGTCCGCCTGTGCCGGTTTCGCGTCAGGCGTGCGCGCGGGGTGTGGCGGAGCGGGTGGGACAGGCGGCGACGCTGGGGTCTCCGCTTGCTGCGCACTGGGCTCAGATGCTGCGCGCGGTGCCACCGCCGGGGCGGCCGCCTCGCGCGCGTCCGCCGTCTTGGGCTTGCGCAACGCCGCTTCAAGTCGGTGCGCCATTTCCGCAAGGTTTTGATCGACCGCGGAGGGGGATTCCGCATTGGCAGGCGGCGTCGGTATGCGCGGCTCGGGACGAGGTTCGGAACGAGGCTCCGCGCGCGGTTCGACTGTCGGCCGCACAACTGCTGCGGGCCGGTTGCGAGATGGTGTGACCGGGTGAACCGCCAGATTGTCAGCGAGGGCGGTCAATGCGTCGCGCTGCGCGCGCGTCGGCGGGGCCGCCGGCTCGGGTTGTAGCGGCCAAGAATCGCTCAATCCGCTGTTGGACAGGGGAATGGCGCGGGGCAATAGCTCTGCCACCGCAGGCGCACGGGCCGCCGGCGCCTCGCGCGAGGCCGGCATCGCGCGCACGATATTGGGCTCGACCACCACATCGGTCGGGCCGCCGATCAGCAACAGGTGCTCGACATTGTCGCGTCGGATGAGAATAAGGCGCCGCCGTGCATCGACGCTGGCATGATCGATCACGGCGAGCCGCGGCTGACGGCCGCGCTGTCCCGTACTGCCATACCGGCCGCTGCCGAACCGCCGGACTGCCCATGCGGCCGCGCCGATCAATCCCAGCACGATCAGAAATGCCAAGAAGAAGCGTACGGTGAGTGGCATTTCCGCGCCGAACAAAGTCTCGAACATCCGCCCTCTCCCCGTGTCGCCGCGGCGGCCATCGGATACCCAATGGTTAATCGTCGCTAACTTGCGCCGCCGCGAATACTAACAAGAAAACGGGCCCATAGCGAAATTCGCACTCACAGGCTGTGGCTCGATCATTCTCATGGTAAACGGCGGTTTGATGGCAAATCGGTGCCGAACCCCCTTAAGCGGCCGTTAACCATGCCCCCGGCTAAGTCTGCCCCGGTGCACCGCGCAAGAGCAAGCGCATCGAGGGCGGCGGTGCCGCAAGCCTCCGCGGTCATGACCCGTGCAATCGTTTCTATCGTCGCTCTTAACGCGGACCTGACCGCGTCGCCGAGATTGCCAGCGAGGTCCTGCGTCCGCGCTGTCCGGCGCGCGGGGCGCGGTCGTTGTGCAGTGTTGCGCGAACGCTCTTGCGCGCCGGTCGCGCAAGGCACCACAGTAAGCCGGCAGCGATCCACATCAGGGCAGGGATGACGACGCACGGCATGACCGAAAGCTCCGCCGGCGCCGCGCGCCGGGCGGTCGACCGCAGCGCCAATACGGCGCGCACCGGCAGTGTCATTCTGGTGCTGCTGGTGGCGGGGATGCTGGTTGCCGCCGCAGCCGGCATTGTGGTGCTCGGCCCGAGCGCCGCCGAACCGTACATCCTGGGCTTCTTGGCAGTATTGGCCACGGTCGGGGTGTTCTCGCTGTTCGCGCTTGCAAGCGGCATCCTGCGGCTGCCGGCGGCCGAAGCCAGCAGCCCGCTGATCAAGGCCGTCGTCGATGATGCCGTTGACGGCCTGGTCGTCACCGACGGTGACGGGCGGGTGGTTTACGCCAATGCCGCCTATCTCGATCTCATCAACGCGGCGGACGTGAACGAGATGCGTCCGGTGGAACGGGTGTTTATCGACGATGCGGACGCCTCCGAAGCGATCTACCGGCTGCTCAAGGCGGCGAGCGAAGGCAAGCGCCTGCAGGAAGAGGTGCGCATCGCCGGAACCAAGGGCCGGCCGGCGCGCTGGCTGCGCTTGCGCGTGCGCCCGCTGGGCGACGGCAAGCGCGTGCGACGCTTCACCGTCTGGTCGCTCAGCGATGTGACGCGCGAGCGCGACCGGCAGGAAAACGTCTTTCAGGAATTGCAGCACGCCATCGACTATCTCGACCACGCGCCGGCCGGCTTTTTCTCCGTCGATGGCAAAGGCGACGTGGTCTACCTCAACGCAACGCTGGCCAATTGGCTGGATCAGGATCTTGCCCAGGTCGGGTCGGGCGGACTTAAGCTCGCCGACCTTGTCGCTGGCGACGGCGCGGCGCTTCTGACGATGCTGCGCGGCGCTCCGGGCGAGGTGAAGACCGAAGTGCTCGACCTCGATCTCAAGACCCGTAGCGGCCGCACGCTCCCGGTTCGCCTGTTCCACAAGCTCGCCTTCGGCGCCGACGGCGCGCCCGGCGCGTCACGCACGCTGGTGCTCAATCGCGCGCGCGACGACGGCACCGACCCGCAGCGCGCGGCGGAAATCCGCTTCATGCGCTTCTTCCACCATACGCCGATGGCGATCGCGACCGTCGATCGCGGCGGCGGCATCGTGCGCACCAATCCGCTGTTCGTCCGGCTGTTCCACGATGTGCTGAGCGGTCTAACGGGCGAGGGTCGCGGCCGTTCGATCTCTGCCGTCGTCGCCGAGCGCGATCGGGCGGCGCTCGAAGCCGCCATCGCCGAGGCAGCTAGCGGCAAAAGCGACATCGCGCCGGTCGATGCGACGCTGGCGGGGCCGGGCGAGCGCTTCGGGCGTTTCTACGTCACCGCCGTCGAGGAGCAGGAGCGCGATCAGGAAACGGCCATCGTCTACACCTTGGAGACCACCGCGCAGCGCGAGCTCGAGAACAAAGTCACCCAGCAGCAAAAGATGGAACTCGTCGGTCAACTCGCCGGCGGCATCGCCCACGATTTCAACAACGTGCTGTCCGCCATCATCATGGCGACCGATTTTCTGCTCAATGCGCACAAGCCGACCGATCCCTCGTTCCAGGACATCATGCAGATCAAGCAGAACGCCAACCGGGCGGCCAGCCTGGTGCGGCATCTGCTGGCGTTCTCCCGCAAACAGACGCTGCGGCCGCAGGTCCTCGATGTCGGCGAGATTTTGAGCGATCTCACCATGCTGTTGCGCCGCCTGATCGGCGAGAACGTCACGCTCGACGTGGTGCACGCCCGAGATCTGTGGCCGGTCAAGGTGGATATCTCGCAATTCGAGCAGGTGATTGTGAACCTCGCCGTCAACGCGCGCGACGCCATGCCCAACGGCGGTCGGCTCAGGCTGCGCACCGCCAATGTGACGGCAAACGATAGCGAGCGTCTCCGCGCCAAAGGCATGCCGGCGGCCGACTACGTGCTGGTGGAAGTCAGCGATACCGGCACCGGCATCCCGGACGCCATCATCGACAAGATCTTCGATCCGTTCTTTTCGACCAAGGAGGTGGGCAAAGGCACCGGCCTTGGCCTTTCCACGGTCTACGGCATCATCAAGCAGACCGGCGGCTTCATTTACGTCGATTCCGTGCTGCGGGGGGGCACTACCTTCCGCATCTTCCTGCCGCGCCACGTTGCCAGCGCCGAGGAGGCGGCGGCCGAGCGCACCGACGAGGCCGAAGTCTCCGCAGTGACCGACGTGCTCGCCACAGCCGATCAGGTCAAGCGCGCGGCGGGCGCCGATCTTACCGGACAAGGCACCATTCTGTTGGTGGAAGACGAGGAAGGACTGCGCGCGCTCAATGCGCGCGGGTTGGCTTCGCGCGGCTATACCGTGCTCGAGGCCGGCAACGGCGTCGAGGCGATCGACCGGCTGGAAAAATTCGACGGGCAGGTCGATCTCGTGGTTTCCGACGTGGTCATGCCTGAGATGGACGGCCCGACCTTGGCGCGGGAGTTGCGCCGCCGCAATCCGGACCTGAAAATCATCTTCGTCTCAGGCTATGCCGAAGACGCGTTCCAAAAGCACTTGCCCGACCACGGCCAGTACGCGTTTCTGCCCAAGCCGTTCACGCTCAAGCAGCTCGTCGCCGCCGTGAAGGAAACGCTGGCCCGTTGATGGGCTTTCATCCTCCCCGCTTCGCGGGGCAGGAAGAAATTACTGCACCGGCGTGTCGCCGTGGCAGGAGGCGGGAGATCCCGGTGTCCGGTTCGGTTGCCAGGTCGGCACGTCGCATTTGGAGCAGCCGCCGAGCGCCGTAGCCAAGCCGACCACCAAGACAATCCGCAACAGGCGATTTCCGGCCATACGCGCCATACCCGATCCCCTTGGCCCGCTCTCGCTCAGCCAGCCGCATTATAGTCCAATAGCAGCCGACTACGACCTTGCTGCGGCGCCCGACAGCGATTGCCAACGTATCCGGCGCCGATTTCCATTATCTTACCATGCGGGGACGGTCGCTAACGCACGCAGGGCATTCCGATTTCCGACGTCCTCGGCCTGGACACGTTACCGGGCGTCGTGGGACAATGCGTGGAGCTATCCGAAATGGAATTTCGAGCCGTCAGTTTCCACGACGTTCGGGCATCTGCTGGATGCGTTGGCACCGACAGCTTACGGGGGCTCATATGATCCGCCATAGCGCCGCAACAATTCTGTGTGTTGCAACGATCGCCGCGGCTGCACTGACCCAGGCAACTTACGTCCGCGCAGCCACCAGGTTCGACGGCGCGTGGAGCATCGTCATCGTGACCAGAAGCGGACCTTGCAACGCCGCCTACCGTTTCAGTGGGCAAATCTGGAATGGAATTATCTATTACAGCGGCGGTCCGATCAATTTCAACGGACGCGTCAGGTCCAACGGCGCCGCGTGGGTGAGGGTTTCGGGTAGCTCGAATTATGCCGTGGCGCACGGACGACTGACCATTGGCCGGGGCAGCGGGACCTGGCGCGGTCAGACCTCCGATGGGTATTGCACCGGCACGTGGACGGCCACGCGGGCGTGAAGCGGGCGCGGACAACCTCCTGAGCCAAGAGGTGACCCCTGCGCTACGAACTTTATTACTGGCCGACCATCCAGGGCCGCGGCGAATTCATCCGCCTGGCGCTCGAAGAGGCTGGCGCCGACTACGTCGACGTCGCGCGCCGGCCCGGCAAGAGCGGCATGCCGGCGATGATGACGCTCCTCGACGGCAAGCGCATCGCGCGTCCGCCCTTTGCGCCGCCGTTCCTCAAAGCCGGCAAGCTCATCGTCGCCCAGACCGCGAATATTTTGCTCTATCTCGGGCTGCGCCTGAAACTCGCGCCGCGCGAGGAGGCGGGACGGCTCTGGGCGCATCAATTGCAGCTCACGATCGCTGATCTCGTGGTCGAGATTCACGACACCCATCATCCGGTGTCCGGGTGGCTCTATTTCGAGGAGCAGCGCCCGTCGGCGCGGCGGCGCACCGGGGATTTCTGGCGCTATCGCGTGCCGAAATTCTTGGGCTATTTCGAGCGCGTGCTGCACAAGAACGGCGGTCAATATCTGGTCGGCCGGCGGCTCAGCTATGTCGACCTTTCGCTGTTTCAGATCGTCGAGGGGCTGCGCTACGCCTTCCCCAAGCGCATGAAGCGTTTCGAGAAGAAAATCCCCAGCGTAATTGCGCTGCACGACCGCGTCGCCAAGCGCCCGCGCGTCAAAGCCTATCTTGCCTCGAAGCGGCGGGTCGCGTTCAGCCAGTGGGGCATCTATCGCTACTTCAAGGAGCTGGACGGCTGAGAGCGACTTTGTTGGCGCGTGATCTTTTCGGACCTTCCTTCGCCCGCCGAAGCGGGCTTCGCGAAGGCGGGAAAGCGCTGCCACTTTTCCAGATCGTGCTTTTGCGGCACCGCCGCGGCGTTTTTAGCCGAGCGCGCTCGCCCCGGCCATCGCGATCTGCTCGTCTTCGTGCGATTGCACGCCCGACACGCCGATCGCGCCGACGCATTCGTTTTGCTGCATGATCGGCACGCCGCCTTGAATCAAAATGCCGGCGGGAAACGTGACAAAGGCCGGGCGCTCCTTGACGCGATCCTCGAAGACCTTGCTCGGCCGCCCGGTCAGCGCCGAGGTGTGGGCCTTGCCTAGCGACACTTCGGCGGTAACCGGGGAGGCTCCGTCCATGCGCGTGAAGCCGAGCAGGAAACCGCCGTCGTCGACAATGGAAATCGCGACCGCCCAGTTGTTCTTGGCGGCTTCGGCTTCGCAGGCGGCCAGCATTTTCTTTACGTCTGCCGATGTCAGACAAGGCTTGTGACGCATGGTCGCTCCTTATGACGGAACTTAGGATTGACGCCGGGTGTCGTACCCCCGTAGCCTAGAGTGTGCTTCGCGGGGGCGAAGGGCGAGGTCATCATGACGATGAGATCAACGCGGCTTTGTTTCGCGGCGGCGCTGGCGATTGTGGTCGTAGCGTTGACGAGTCCCTCAGCGCGAGCATTCACCATGGAAAACCTGAGCGCCAATCCGGACGGTAATTCGAGGTTTGCTGATCCTGACGACCAGGTCAAGAACTTCGGCCAAAGCGCGCAACCGTTCGGCGGAAATGGTCCGACGGTGCAGTTCGGCGCGGGGCAGGGGTACGTCGGCGGCCTCCGCGGCGTACCGTTCGGCTTTCAGGGCGGCGACAACGTGACACCGCCCAATCCTTACGGACCGCGCTCCTTAGGCAACAACGACTGATGTGCGATTGACACCCCTCCGCTTGCGGAGGAGGAAAAGCGAATGACGGTCTTTCGCTTCAGCGCAGCGAGAAGCGGATCGGCACGGTCAGATCGAGTTGCTGCTGCGGCATGCTCTCCGGGAACGCCGGCAGCGGCTCTGCCCGCTTGATCATCGCCATCACCTCGTTGTCGAGATCGGCAAAACCGGAGCTGCGGACGATGTGGTGCGCGAGCACGTGGCCGGTGCGGTCGAGGCTGAAGCTTAGGAGCACAACGCCTTCCTCGCTGCGCGACTGCGCTTCGCTTGGATAGCGCTTGTAACGCTGCAGCTGCCGCACCAGGCTCGACTGCCATGACGACTCGATGTGCGGCGCTCCACCCTTGACGCGTTGTGCGGTGACCGGGGCGGGCGGCCGCGCCTCTTCGACTTTCTCCGGCGGCTTCACCACCGGCTCGGGAACGATTGCCGGCGTCTCATCCGGCGGTGGCTGCTCGACCTTGACCTCTTCGGTCGGCTTCTCCTTTTGCGGTTGGGGAACCGCCCTCGATTCGATCATGGTCTCGGGCGCCGGCGCGACATCGCGCTGCTCTGCGTCCGGCGTCGTGTCGATCGGAGCAAGCTCCACGGTCACGGCCACGGCGTCGTCGCCGATGTCTTCCTCCGGCTGATGCCAGGAGAGGTAGAAGGCGATGGCACCGGCATGAATGCCGAGCACGATGGCCGCCGCCGCCATCCAGCGAAACAGGTCGCGCGGGCTTTCGTCCTCGAACCATGACGGCGCCAGCGCGGTCATTTCGCTTCCCGCATTTCCAGGCCGACCAGGGCAACCTTCAGATAACGTGCCGCGCGCAGATCATTCATCACCTGCATGACATCGCCGTATGGCACGGTGCGGTCGGCGCGCAGAAAGATGCGCTGGTCCTTGTTGCCGCCGGTCGCGGCGTCGAGCGCGCCGCCCAGTTCGCCGCGCGCGACCGCCTGGTCGCCGATGGCGACGCTGAGATCGGCCTTGAGCGTGAGGTAGACAGGTTTCTCCGGCTGCTGCGGTTGCGCGTTCGACGACGGCAGGTCGACCGGCACATCGACGGTGGCGAGCGGCGCCGCCACCATGAAGATGATGAGCAGCACCAGCATCACGTCGATGAACGGCGTGACGTTGATGTCGTGCACTTCAGTGAGTTCGTCCTCACCGTGATCGAGACGAATGGCCATTGCGTTTATTCTAAATCTATCCGCGACTCTACTCCGCGGCCTGGGCGAGCGGCAGCTTGGCGCGATCTAGATCGCGGCTAACCAAGCGGATGATCTGGGCGGAGGCGTCGCCAAGGAGCGCCCGGTAATGCGCCGTCTGCCGCGTCAGCACGTTGTAGACCACGACCGCCGGGATCGCGGCGACGAGTCCCATCGCCGTTGCCAGCAGCGCCTGCGCGATGCCGGGCGCCACCACCGCGAGATTGGTCGTGTGCGCGTTGGAGATGCCGATGAAGCTGTTCATGATGCCCCAAACAGTGCCGAACAGCCCGACGAAGACCGCGGTCGAGCCGATGGTGGCGAGCACGCCGGTGCCGCGGGAGATTTTGCGGCTGGCCGCCATTTCCAGCCGTTCGAGCTGCAAAGCGATGCGCTCCTTCAATCCGTCGCCGTGTGCGTTGGCGGACAAGCGGATTTCGTGCCCGGCCGCCTGCATCAACTGCGCGACCGGGCTTGAACCTTTGCGCAATTGATCGTGCGCCTGGGCCAGAGTGGCCGCATTGAGGAGCATACGCAGGCCCCGCCGCACTTCGCTGCGCGCTTTGCGCAATTCAAGCATCTTGGCGAGGAAGACCGTCCAGGTCACGAAGGACGCCAAGGCCAGCCCGATCATCACTGCCTTCACCACGCGATCCGCGTCGAGATACATGCGCTCCAACGAAAGCTTTTGCGGCAAGAGTTCGCCGCCGACCGATGGCTCCCTCGACGGCGGCGGGGCCTCGCTCGCGCCGGGAGCCGTCGCGGCAGCCGCATTGGGCGCGGCGGCGGCAGCGGGGACCGGCGCAGCGGCACCGGGTGCCGAGGAGGGTCCGGCGGCCAGGACGGCGGGGGTGCCGGGGATGGTGCTGCCCTGGGCAAAGGCGGCATTGACGCAGGCCGCAAACAAGAGCAGCGCGGCAGCAAGTACCGCAAGCGCGCGGAAGCGGCGCTGTCGCATGAAAGTCGAAATTGAAGGGGCTCGCCCGAGGCGAGGTCTGCTCTGCATACGCAATGTAGTCACCCTCTCTGCCCGCTTGCGGCGCCCCAAACCGTTCCTAGCATGCCGGCAAACTGCGCGGCAAAAATGACGTTATAATGTAACATTACGCCCGGCCGTTGCTGCGTCATGACCGTATACTGTCGACACCGATGTGCAGCGGGTGAGCTGGCCTCCGGTTGCTCTTTTGAATTAGAATAAGCTGAAAGTGAAGCATTTTCAGTATCTTGCGCTACCGCGCCGTGCACGGTCAAGTGATCCGCACATAAAGAGGCGCTGGAAAAGCCGCTACCCCCCGCCGCGCATGCGCGCGAGCAGTTCAGCCGTCGGATAGGAATCGGCGGGCAGGCCATATTTCATCTGCATCGCTTTGACCGCCTGCCGAGTTTTCAAGCCCAAGAATCCATCGATCGTGCCCACGTCATAGCCGGCGCGCGTCAGCAAGCTCTGCAGCGCCTTCACGTCGTTGAAAGTGAGCGCGGGCGGCGGGTTGCCGCCGTGTAGCGGCGGCGCGCCGGCGATGCGGGTGGCGAGATAGGCCGCCGTCGTTGAATAGACAAGCGAATTGTTCCATTGCAGATAGACCTGGAAATTCTGATAGGCGAGGAAGGCGGGGCCGAAGCGGCCCATCGGCAACAATAGCGATACCGGTAGATTGTCGGCCGGCAGCGGCCGGCCGTCGGCGAGTGTAACGGCGAAGCCCGCCCATTTGGCGCGCGGCAGCGCGATCGAAAGGTCAGCCTGATCCCACGGCATATTCTCCGGCACGCGCACCTCGGTGAGCCACGGCTCGCCGCGCTTCCAGCCGAGCCCATGAAGATAGTTCGCCGTCGAAGCCAGCACGTCGGGCACGCTGCGAATGAGATTGCGTTTGCCGTCGCCGTCGTAATCGACGCCGTATTGGTAGTATTCCGACGGCATCATCTGCGTCTGCCCGAGCTCACCCGCCCAGGAGCCGATCATCTCCTCCGGCGTCAGATCGCCGCGTTCGATGAGGCGGAGGGCATCCAGGAGCTGGGCGCGGAATTTGTCGCTGCGGCGGCAATCGTAGGCCAGCGAAGCGATG
>Ga0181523_10004172_pt1 | contig 12654 bp, 14 predicted proteins | sample PEATcosm2014_Bin_43_FD_119752 | JGI IMG/M metagenome (GOLD analysis project Ga0181523, IMG submission 119752) | Peatland microbial communities from MTU Mesocosm Facility, Houghton, MI, USA - PEATcosm2014_Bin05_30_metaG | ecosystem: Environmental > Terrestrial > Soil > Wetlands > Peat | place... | reverse complement strand
TTCGCGAGCGATTTGTTTGCCCATGACGTCCAGCGCAGGTGCCTCAATGAAATGCTCGGCTCTTTTCTCGTGAGCCAGCAACGACTCCACCTCGCGTCGAACGACTTCGTCGTTTCCACAAGAGTCTTCGAGGAATTCAGCGCGGCGGCTCTCGTCCATTTCCAAGGCTCGCTGACACAGATCTTTGACTCTATGCCAGAGTTCAGGCTCCACGTTGATTGCCCTCGCTCAACTCCCGCAGAAGCCAAATCTTTGCCAATCTCCAGTCCCGCATTACCGTTTCGACCGAGACTTTCAAGACTTCGGCGGTTTCTTCTACGCTCAATCCACCAAAGAATCTCAGTTCTACGACCTTGCTTTCCCTCTCATCGATGGTCGCCAATGCCTGCAACGCATCATCCAGAGCCATCAGGTTTGGGTCGGGTTCGCTGCCGACGGAAGGGGCCTCGTCTAAAGACAGGTCAAGCGCTCCCCCGCCTCTCTTCTGGTAACCACGTGAGCGCGCAAAATCGACGAGAATGCGACGCATCAAGCGCGCGGACATGGCAAGAAAATGCGCCCGATCCTGCCAATTCATTTGCTCGCAATCAACTAGCCGTACGTAGACCTCATTGACAAGCGCGGTTGTCTGCAGGATGTGACCGTCTCGTTGTCCCGCCATGTAGTGGTGAGCCCTTCGATGCAATTCTTCATAAACCAGAGGCGTGAGCTTCTCCAGAGCCTGCTCGTCTCCAGTAGTCCAAGCCTTGAGCAGGCGCGTGACCTCGTGGGTCGAAGGCAGAACCATGCAAACCTCCTTAGTTTCAATACATTACACCAAGGACGCCGCAAAAACCTAGCCACCAGTGAATTGGGTTGGCGTCGAGCAGCAGTCTTCATTTCTTCAATCTCTTCATCCGGTTGCAGTTTTTGACTTCATTTCCCGTCTTACTAGATAGAGACAAGATTATGAGGAGACGACCGTTATGTCGTGTTCATCGTGTACCTCAGCAAACCGCCTAGAGTTTGGGGCGGAGATGATCATCCACTTTCCGGGCATGGAAGGTTTAGACGAGCCCGCAGTCTGGGCATTCCCACGCCTCCTGGTCTGCATGGGTTGCGGTCGTACGGAATTTACTATTCCGGACACCGCGTTGGCGGCACTTGCAGACGGTATTCGGGAGCATGAGCCGAACAGGCAGGAGATCCCTGTCGCGCTGGGTCCCGCGATTAGGGCTTGACGGAAGGAAGATCCAGCAGCAAGCCTTCTCACCACTCAAGAGTAAACGACGCCATATTTTCCGGGAGAGTAAATCATGACGAAACGCGCGCGCATTCTGATTGCCGACGACCACAATCTTGTCGCGGAGTTGTGCAAGAGACTGCTTCAAACGGAATTTGACGTGGTCGGAGCGGTCAGCGACGGTCGTGCCTTGGTGCAAGCGGCTGCCGAATTGAGGCCCGATGTAATCGTCCTCGATATTGCCATGCCCGTGCTGAATGGTTTGGATGCAGGGCGACAGGCCAAGAAAATACTGCCCCTCGTGAAATTGGTCTATCTGACTATGAATACTGATCTAGCAGTGGCCGCTGAAGCCTTTGAGCGCGGAGCCTCCGGGTATCTGTTGAAGACCTGTGCCGCCGCCGAGATGGTAGTTGCGGTGCGTGAGGTGCTACGTGGCAAATCGTACACGTCGCAGGGTCTCTCGCAACCAGCGATCGATTGCTTGCGGTGGCAACATAAGAAAATGGTCAACGAAGACGAATGCCTCACCGACCGGCAACGTGAAGTGCTGCAGTTGCTGGCTGAAGGAAGAGCGATGAAGGAGGTGGGCGCCATTCTGAACATGACGGCTCGAACGGTTGCGTATCACAAGTACCGGATAATGGAAGCACTTGGCGCAAAGTGCGGCACGGAACTCGTCAAGTACGCCGTCAGGAATCACCTTGTGGCTGCTTAGCCGGAGCCACTGGTAATCGAACCGCTCCTGACAATCTGCCCTAGCGCTTCAATGGCAACTAGTCGATCCCTTTCCAACCCCTTAGTCTTCAAAAACGTAACCAGCTGCTCAAAAGCTCCCCGGTCGAGTGTTCTCCCTTCATCCTGGTTTTTATTTCGCAGTTTGCAGTTTTGACGCGCGCTTCACGTCTTATTAGGTAGAAGCCCGCTGAGGGTGAAACCAATGGAATCCCGCCGGGCAATTGGCGTTCGCTGCGCTCAAAGTTCATGCCCGGTACGGAGTCGGACAATACCATCTTGTGAATTCGAATATTCAACCATAGACGAGAGGAATGAATACCATGAAACTTACGAAGCTGTTTTTCTTCTGCGCTGTTCTGTTAGTAGGACTCGCTGCGTGGTCGCAGGACTTCCCGCGAGCAGAGGTCGCTGCCGACTACTCATACGCCCGCTTTTACCCGGTCGCCGGTGGCACCCAAAGCCTGAGTCTGAATGGCGGAGGCGGCGCACTTGTCGTCAACGTCAACAACTACTTTGGAATCAAGATGGATCTCCAGGGTTATGGCAGCAATACCATCACCTGGACGAATCCGGCCGGGGGGACCCTCAAAGCTCAGGGCAATCTGTTCACCTACATGTTCGGTCCCCAGATTAAGTTTCGGACACCGAAATTCCAGCCTTTTGCACAGTGGTTATTGGGCGCCGCGCATAGCAACGTGTATGCAAATCTGACAAAAGCTTGCGCGGGCTCATGCACCACTTCGGGATCACCTGCGGGCAACGCTTTCGCGATGGCCATGGGCGGCGGTATCGACATTCCCATCAACAAAGCATTCCAGTTCCGACCGGTGGAGATTGATTACCTGATGACGCGCTTTACCAACCAGTTCAACAATTCATCGCAAAACAACTTCCGGTATTCCGCTGGCGTCAACTTCACCTTCGGAGGAGGAAGCAGCAAGTAGCTTGTCGGTGAAAACGTTTTTCGGATCCTCCGGTGTGTGGCGCACATGGCTCAACACCCGTTTCCAACTTCAGGGAGGTGAGGACACTCACCTTCCTGAGATTTGCTACCCAAGTTGCCACCCGTCGAGCAAGCGCGACGGTCTGATTGGGTTGAGATCAGAACAGAATTGTGATTTTGATCACAGACCTATGCTCGGTGCGTCCCCACTGGCACTTTTACCAGTAGTGGCAGCTGTAGGCTGACCCATAATGATGAGAGGTGCTCAACCTTGCGTTTAGTTTAGTCGCTCGGACGGTGCTCGAGTATGCGATTCGCGGATCAATGAGGAGTGGATCAACGAAGAATCGGAGGCTGCAAGGAAGAAATGGCTAAGCTTGTTTGCAGTGTCTCTCGTCGCGCTTTCACTGTTGGCCTTGGGTACTTATTCAAACAAAACGACGGGCTCAGACGGTACTCAACGCAACAGCTAAGGAGCTAGGTGCGACAACGACCAGTTCGAATTACCAGAAGCTCGGCGGGTACTAACGTTGGGCATAAGAGCCATTAATCACAGCTCTTTACGCAGAGCGTTTGGAAGTATTGAATTATCCCCACTGGCAGCGCAGCGGGGGAAGAAAAGGATGACGATTATGAAAACGAGATTTGCGATATGCGCGATGCTGGTATGCATCGCATCCACGATTGCCGTCGCCCAACAGGTCTCGGTCAATTACAACCACAGCGCGAGTTTCACGCAGTATCACACCTATGCCTGGGGTTCCAACAACGACAACCAGATTCAGAACTCGATTCTGGCACAGGTAGCGCAACAGGACATCAACGCTGCCATGCAGGGCAAGGGCCTGCAGATGGTACAGGAGAACCAGAATCCAGACCTGATCCTCACTGCCAACGGCGGCATGAGGCAGCAGACCTCCTACAGCGCCTGGGGCATGCGAGGCATCGGCGGCGGAATGGGTGGAATCACTCCGGAACAGAGTGTGGAAGCAACAATGATTGTCGACCTGTACGATGCAAAAACCCAGTCCTTGGTATGGCGTGGTATTGCGCAGAACACCCTGAACAACAACGGGAACAAGAATCAGCAGATGGTGAAGAACGCAGTACAGAAGATGTTTAAGCAGTGGCCGAAGACTTAAGAGTCAACGGATAGCAGTGCATCAAGAGGCGTGTGCTGAAGTCTGTGTTCGACCATGGACAAAACAGCAAGTCGTGCGGTTGTATTGGCCGGCTCCGCAGGACGGCCGAAAACAGAGCGGAATTTCGAGAGGTTGTCTGTGGAAGAGAATTCAGGCTAAGGAGAGTTCTGATGAATCGGAATCGTGAGATTGAACATGGACAAAGGTCCAGCAGGGGTACTTTGGTTTCGTTCAGCAAGAGCTTCATGATTCTTGGCGCATTAACCCTTATCGGGAGTGCTGCCGTGGTCGCGCAAACTATCGATCTGCAGCAAAAGTTTGCGGCTGTGAACCAATCCACAGCCGAGAATAAGCAAAGGCTGCAGCATTATCAATGGTATGAAACGACACAGCTTACTTTGGACGGCGATGCCAAGCCTCCGACTCAAAACCTTTGCCAATACGGCCCTAACGGAACGGTCCAGAAGACTCCGATCGGTCCTCCTCCGCCACCTCCAAGCGGCGGCAGATTAAAGCAAAGAATCATTGCAAAAAAGAAAGCAGAGATGCAGCAGTATATGGGACAAGTGAAGGGCATGCTCAGCATGTACGTTCCGCCCGACTCGCAGAAAATGCTGCAGGCCTATCAGGCTGGGAACGTCTCCTTGAATCCTGTGGGCGGCGTTGTGAATTTGGTGTTCAGGAATTATGCGCAACCGGGAGACCAGATGACCCTCTCTTTCGACACGACCGTAAAGAAAGTCACCTCTTTGAGCATTAATACCTACATGGGTGAAGCAAAAGACGCCGTGATTTTACAAGTGCAGATGGCCAGCCTGCCTGACGGCACCAACTTTGCGCAGCAGTCGGTACTTACCGCAACAGCTAAGAAGCTGGTGGCGACCACGACAAGTTCGAATTACCAAAAGCTTGGCGGGTACTAAAACGCCTCGCAATAGCAGCTGAATCCGATGCATCAGGGGTGATTGTTGTGAGGTTCATAACGGTGAATATCATCGAGGTCGAATCTCGACGCCGATCTGAAATCCACATGGTGGCATTGTTTGCGAGACTTGCAGTGCTGCTTGCCATCTACTTTTCTCTATTTGCAACTTCTGCTTTTACGCAAAATACTCTGCCCGAGACTCCCGAAGCAAAGAAGGACAATCAGCTAAATGTGAACTGGCTCTACGGCTCGTACATTCCCAAGGAAGTTCCGCTCGAATCTTTGAGCGCGGATCGTCGCTTCAAGCTCTATCTGCGGCAGACCTACACGACTTGGGGAATTTATATCAAGACGACTCTGTTTGCCGTAAGGGACCAGACGCACAACACCTATCCCGAGTGGGGCGACGGATTCGAAGGATTCGCTAAGCGACTTGGTTCGCGGCAGGCCGAATTCATAGTTCAAAACTCAGTTACGTCGCTGGGCGACGGACTGCTGGGATGGGAGCCGCGTTATGACCGTTGCCGTTGCAGCGGATTCTGGCCCCGCACACGGCACGCGATCGTTAGAAACTTCGTTACCTACGATCGCACTGAAAAGTCCTTACGCCCTCAACTCCTTCCCTACTTGGGTGCATTTACCGGTAGCGTCACCGCTACCACGTGGGAACCGGGCAACCCCAACTGGCAGGTGAAGGGATATCAGGCGGTGATCACCCAGGTTCCAGTTGGTATGGGAATCGATTGGATCGGCGAGTTCGCACCCGAGATCACTCGGGTCTTGCACCGGCACAAAAAATAGAGACGGTTCCCATCATCGTAGGCGTGATCGCCGCCGTTGACTTGCGAGGCGGCAGCAGTTTTCCATGGCTGTCCGGCGCGGGTGTGCCGGGTGCGGATAGAGAATCGAACTGGTTACCGATTCCATCGAGCGGGTTGGTGAACGTGCTCCCTAAGTGGCCACGATCCGAAGGACGAAGCAAAGAGTACCGAATATAAACTTCCGCCTATCCGCAAACTGCAGTAGATCTGTTCGCGAGTAAACGGGGAGCGCTTTCCAGAAAGGATCCTCGAAGAAGAAAGATACTCGGAATGCAGAAACAAGTGCAAAATCGCCTGGATTTGCTTCTTCTGTTATCGCTGGTGTTGGGGTGTTGGTCATCCTGATATACCCGATGCTGGATCAAGGTGACCTGCGGAGAGTGATTCTCGGCACACTGCTGTTTGTGCCCGTTGTTTTGGCGACGGTTAGGATGGCGAAAACAAAAGGCTGGGCATGGCCGTCGCTATTGTTAATGTCCGGCTTCTTGATATTTGCAGTGGCCAGTACTCTCCTTCCCAATCGTGCATTGCTAGCAACCAAATGGGGAATCCTCACTGTGTTCTTCGGATTGACCGTTGTCTCCTTGTTTTCCTATCTCAAGAATGCACGCACTGTTAGCAAATCACACCTCTTCACTGCGGTCAGCATTTATGTATTGCTTGGAATGCTGCTTTTTACCCTCTATAGTGCCTTCGATGTTCTCCAGCCGGGCTCCTTCCGGCACAGCGCCTCGGCGGCGACCGTCCGTCCAAGTGAACTGTTGTACTTCAGCCTGATAACGCTCTCGACGGTCGGTTACGGAGATATTGTTCCGCTGCATGGGGAGGCGCGAATGTTGGCAGCCCTGGAGGGGATGATTGGCGTCCTCTATGTTGCAATCACCGTCGCTTTATTGGTTAGTGCTTACTCACGACCGGTTGAGACTTGACGTGGTTTGCTTTCCAAAGGGCGCAGTGATTGGCCTTACAATCACTGGACTGTGTCCACGCCGAGGGGCCTGCTCGCTAGCGTCTCTGATCGACTGCGGCCTTCCCTGTGAAAAAGTCAGGTCGGCTCCTGCAATTGTTTTTTCGGCGCCTGCTCAGCGTTCACTCATGTTATGGCCTGCACTGGCATTTCTATCAGTAGCGAGGTAGCGGACGATTCGTTACGCTTTACATATGCACCGCCACGCCCATCTTCTTACCTTCGCTCTTTTCACGTTCGCGTTTGGGCCGATTGCTGCGGCTCAGCAACTCGTAGGCCACGTTTACGGCGGTGGTCACCCGGTCTCACAATCCACCGTGACGCTGTGGGCTGCGGGTCAGGCAGCCCCTACTAAGCTATCTGAAACACAAACGAAGGACGATGGTGCCTTCAGTCTAAAGTTTGACACCAAGAATGTTGGCAGCGATGTGCTTTACCTGATCGCTACGGGCGGCGAGTCCCGAATTGGCGACTCCCACGGAGAGAACCCCGCCATCGCGCTGATGGCAACGTTGGGCGCAATTCCCCCCCAACAGGTGACGGTCAACGAGCTTACAACCGTGGCTTCGGTGTGGACCGGCGCACAGTTTTTGAAGGGGGCCGCGCTCAGCGGACAGACGCTTGGGTTGAATATTGCTTCCGGCAACGTTCCGAACCTAGTGGACCTCACAACGGGTGGACTGGGACCTGTAATTCAGGACCCCCTGAACAGCACACAGACGACGACCCTCTCGCTCTTCAGCACATTGGGTGATCTGTTAGCGGGCTGCATTACTCGCGTGCAAAGCGACGCGTGTGCGAAGTTGTTCGAGGCTTCCACGCCTCCCGGTGGCGTCGCCCCTACCGATACGCTGACGGCTGCGGAGGCGATCGCACTCCATCCGTGGAATCAGCCCGCCAAGCTTTTCGCCCTGCTGGATTACTTTTATCCAGCCCCACACGGGCCGGGCTCCCGCCCCGCGCCGTTCCGGCCCTACCTCTTGTTTGCTCCCGGTACTTGGACAATCGCGTTGGTTTACGCAGGAGGTGGACTGGCGGGCCTCGGCGGCATCGCCATCGACAGCGAAGGGAACGCGTGGGCGGCAGACAACCAGATGGCTGGCTCGCAGTCCACCATGTTCGGCGGGATCGGAGGCACGCTCTCTGAACTCGCGCCCAATGGTCGCCCGATCTCACCCATGACATTTGGCTACACCGGAGGCGGCGTGGACTTTCCCGGTTGGGGTCTCACCATCGCAGGCGATGGCAAGGTCTGGATCACAAGCATCGAGGGCAAGACGATTTCGGTCTTTGACAAGACCGGCAAGCCGCTGTCCCCGCCGAATGGTTACAACTTCAATGGGCAACTGGGCGCAATGCAAGGCATCATCACAACTCCCAACGGGGATGTGTGGGCGGCGGACGCTGGCAAGAGTCAACTCGTTTATTTTCCGAAGGGGGATCCGTCTCGGGCCCGGATATTGTGTCGCACCGAAAACGATAAGCCGGTCGAAGGCACATGTCAGGTCAAAGGACCATTTCATCTGGCGATCGACTTCCAAGACCGGATCCTGGTCTCGAACGCCAACTCCAATACAGTGACACGATTTCCGTCGACCGATCCCGGCAAAGCTGAACAGATAAAGGTCGATTACAGCCCCCACGCCATTGCGATCGACAGTCAAGGGAACGCGTGGGTGGTGAATACCCTCGGCGACCCAGGCACCATGGAAACCCTGCATTTGCTGGAGAACAAGGCCGCCTCCGAGATCGACAGCAAAATGGACTCCGGGAACAAAGGTGACCAGGCAATCGAAGACTTCATCGCCCTCGTCCACATAATGAACGTTTATCCCAACGGAAGTGTAAGCATGATCCGTCCGGACGGCACTCAGGGACCCGGATCGCCGTTCAATGGGGGGCACAGCATCATTGGGCCTTGGGGGATCACCATCGACGGGAACGACCACGTGTGGATTGCAAACGGTTTTGCCAAGACTGTAACCGAACTCTGCGGCGTACGCACTGAGACGTGCCCACCGGGGAGCAAGACGGGCGACCCAATCTCCCCGCCTAAGACTGGATATGTGGGAAAAGGTATGCAGTATTTGACCGGAGTTGTAGTCGATCCTGCGGGGAACGTCTGGGTCGCCAACAACATTGATCTCTTGAACGAGGTTTGTATCCAGAAAGTTCCGGACGAAAGCCTAACAACACGATGCGGCGGCAACGCCTTCGTGGAGTTCTTCGGCCTTGCCAAGCCTGTGAAAACGCCAGTGATCGGCGGTCAGGTCCGCACACCGTAGGGCCAGAGGTCCGCTTGATTGCAGAACGTAACTTTTGCATCGCGCGGGCCGATGGCACGGTCCTGCCTCCGTTCGATGGCGGGAAGAGCATCATTGGGCCGTCTGGGTGGCGAACAACTGGGACAGACCGGATGAAGGCTTCAAGGAAGTGCCGGATCCGGCGCTAGCCACCCGCTTCGGCGGCAACGGCACAGTGGTCTTCTTCGGCTTGGCAAAGCCGGTCCGAACGCCGCTGATCGGACCGCCGACCACGCCGTAGAAGGGGTTACCTTTAGGCAACAGGACCCACAGGGAGCCTCCACTTAGAAGACGGAAATGGCGGTTTCACCGGTTGCAGCAGCACCATGATGCCCATATTCGCGTGATGACAGAGGTGCCTCTGGTCGCCAAGGAGTCGCTCATGCACTTAAAGACTCGTGATCTCCTGACTCACAGCTGGCAGTCGCAAGCCAATCTCTCCTTCTTCTTGTTTCTGCTCGTGGTGGTCGCGTTCGTGCTTCCCGCGATCGGCTTCGAGAAAAGTAATTTGCCAATCTACGCAGACGTCGCGTTTTCCATCATTTTGGTGGTTGGGGCCGCGATCGCCTGGGAGAACCGCACCCTGTTCGCGTTGACATCTGTGGCGTCAATCGTAGCGATTGTGGTGCGGTGGGCGACGTTGTGGACGCGAACAAACCCACTCATGCTGTGGCGAGCATCGACGGGTCTGGCAGCTATTCTGATGATTACGGTTGTATTGCTTTGGCAAGTGTTCCGATCGGGGCCGGTCACCGCGATGCGCCTCCAAGGCGCGCTTGCTGCTTATCTGGCCCTTGGCTTCGGCTGGGCCCATGCTTACCACATCGTAGCCTTATTAGATCCCGGAGCTTTCAACGCTACGGAGAGCGGTGTCTCGGCGGTGACCAGTTGGGTCAACTATAGTTTTGGAATGCTGACGACCGTCGGCTATCAGGGAATCCTCCCGGTCCACCCGGTGGCGCATACTCTTGGTTCTGGAGAGGCAGTGACGGGTCAGCTCTATTTGGCGGTGCTAGTGGCCCGGTTAGTTTCGATGCAAGTAAGCTACGCCAGGAAAGGGGCCGATGAAAGTTCGACTCCCACATCTTCAGCCTAAAATGGCAAACACCGTTTGGATTCTAACGGTCACGCCCCAACTCTCATATCGCCGATTGCGTTGACAACTGAACCAGCGGACAGCTGACGCAACATCCCTAATAACGCTTATTGGCCCGCTCGTGAGTGAGGCAGGGATTCCCAACAGACTTTTGCCCCGAGCGCCCCTACTAGCGAATGTCACTGGGGAACCAAATTCCAGCGATCTCAGGCTTCCTAAGCCCTTGCCTACTGGGTGGTCAAAAAGGGGGTTTTCCGCAGCAGCCGCAAGTGAGTGAATCCATTGCCCGAGAAATTAGCGTCCGTGGGGTGGGTTCGATAAGGGTTCGATAAGCGTTTTCCGAGAGTGTTTTAAGGACGTCAGGGAACCATCCGCGCCCGAATCTCAGACCCGGGACCCGGATTCTCTCTCGACGAGATCTCCCACGCAGCCGTCGCCAATCCCGACGACGATCCTCTTCGTCATGCCGAGGTCCGCGAGAAGCTTGGACTGCGCCCCGGCGGTTACGGAATCTTGCTGGCGCAAAAACTGGTGGATCAGGTTATCTATGGGCAAGATGGAAACGAAGTCCTTCTGATCAAGTACCTTGATAAGCCGCAACCGAAGACGACTTGAGAGGAATCCGACTTTCTTCAAGCCTACGCAATCCACTTTGCGATAAAGTAGGCAGCGCCTGCGGCGAGGGCTCCGATGATGAGTGTTTGGAAAGCACCTCGCAGCGGTGCCGCACCGGTGTAGCGTCCCTTGATGTAGCCGAAGACGAATAGAGCCAGGAGAGTGACGGCCACCGATAGCAAAAAGGCTGAATGCATCTGCTTGAGCAACATGTACGGACAGAGCGGAACAAGACCGCCGGTGGCATAGGCCGCGGCAATGGTCGACGCGCTTCGAAGGGCTCGTCCGGGACGGGGCTCTTCCAATCCCAGTTCAAAGCGCATCATAAAGTTGACCCAGTCTTTGGGCCTTTGCCGCAGGGCCATTACGACCGGCTGGCTCTCTTCCTTGGTCAAGCCATACGTTTCGAAAACCTCAGAGACTTCGGAGGATTCTGCCTCGGGAATCGTTTCCACCTCGTTTCTTTCCCGGGTCAGTTCTTGTTGATAGTGTTCCGCGTCACTTCTGGCGGCAAGAAAGCCGCCGAGTCCCATAGCGATCGACCCCGCTGCAATTTCGGCCAACCCCGCCACAACCACCACATGCGCGGAGGCGACCGCCCCCGATAGGCCCGCGGCCAGCGCGAACGGTACAGTTAATCCATCGGACATTCCGATGACGGTGTCACGAACAAACTCTCCGCCGGTGAAATGACGCTCGACGTGCAGTGTCTGAGGCATGCGAAAGACTCCTCCGAAGAACAACAGAGCATTTTCCTTCGACACACTCGCCCCTGCGAACTGTACCTTTTGACAGTTAACCGTCTGGAACGCGTGGCCTAACCTCGTGCAAGAGGGAGGCTTTCGACAGACGGATGCGCCTTTCTGTGAGTACGGGCACATGGAAGACAAGCGGTCAATGTGAAACTGAGAAAGCTGAGTGTCATTCTGCTTTTTGTCTGTGCTCGATTCCTCGGCGCGGACGGTGCGCCGAGACAATTGACGGAATCACGATGGACGGATGATTTCCAACAATATCTCGGGGCGATTGCAACGCTGGCTCTACTTACGGCCTCTGTCCTTCCCCAGAAGGCACCTGACAATGCGCCCGCCTGTTCCTCGAATGCCACTCCGAATCCGTGGGCATTCTCACTCATCACCAGCGGCTACATCGTGCCAGGGGGTGAGTCCTACGTATGGCCTGACTTTTCCGCTGACCGTGGCTGGCTTCACTTGGAAGCTCGTTACAACGACGAGGCTCTGAGGACGGGGTCGATGTGAGCAGGCTACAACTTCAGCGTGGGGAAGAAACTGGTGCTGAATGCGACCCCGATGGTGGGTGGGGTCTTCGGCAATCTGAACGGGTTTGCCCCGGGCTGTGCAATCACACTCACCTACAAGCGGCTTCAACTGTACAGCTCCGCTGAGTATGTATTCTCTGTCCAGAATCGGGGCAGCAACTTTTTCTACATTTGGGATCAAATCACGTTCTCGCCGTTACACTGGCTGCAAGTAGGCCTCGTGTCGCAAAGAACCCGGGTCTATCAAACAGGCCTCGATGTGCAGCGCGGCGTGCTGGCGGGCGTCACCTACAAGAAAGTGAACTTCACAACCAACGTGTTCAATTTCTGGTGGACCACGCCACCCGAGGTTCTAGCGCTGGGCTTCAATTTTTGAGTAGCGCTCAAGCAAAAGATCAGTTGTCCAAATCAGAGTGAATGGGTTCCGTTGAGGTGTGCCATAAGTGTGCCGTACGCTCCGATCCCGTGTGCGCTAACTCGCTTCTTTTCAATACCAGACCAAATTGCTCCCGTGCGGGCTTGGTTGTGGGTAAGTTATTGACTCTTAAAGGTGCTAAAACGCGGGAGTCTCTGCCCAACTTCACTACTCTTAATCAGTAGGTT
>Ga0181523_10004171_pt1 | contig 12657 bp, 14 predicted proteins | sample PEATcosm2014_Bin_43_FD_119752 | JGI IMG/M metagenome (GOLD analysis project Ga0181523, IMG submission 119752) | Peatland microbial communities from MTU Mesocosm Facility, Houghton, MI, USA - PEATcosm2014_Bin05_30_metaG | ecosystem: Environmental > Terrestrial > Soil > Wetlands > Peat | place... | reverse complement strand
CCCTGCTACGTCAGGTCGACGACACCGTGCTTTGGCTGTTCGTGGCAAATCCGCAGGCGCGCAAGAACATCCTTGCCGAAGCGCAGCTTCGGGGAATTGATCCTGGCCGTCTGTTCTGGGCCAGCGGATTGCCGCTCGCGGACCACCTGGCGCGCATCCAGGCCGCCGATCTTTTCCTCGATACCCTGCCGGTGAACGCGCATACCACCGCGAGTGACGCTCTCTGGGCCGGGCTACCCGTGCTTACGGTCCTGGGCGAGAGCTTCGCCTCGCGCGTCGCCGCCAGCCTGCTTATTGCTGCGGGGCTTCCGGAGCTGGTGGCCGCGGACCTGGACAACTATGAGCGCATCGCGCTGGAACTGGCTCGCGAGCGGGGCCGCCTGCTCGAACTGCGCGAGCGTCTTGCAGCAAGCCGTGAAACCTGCGCACTGTTCGACAGCGCCCGTTACACACGGGACTTCGAAGCACTGATTGCGCGCATGGTTGAACGCCATGACCTGCGGCTGCGCCCCGAGCATCTCCTCTCGGTTACACCCGGATTGCCGGCGCTGCGCTGAGCGCGCAATCCGACGCGGATCAAGCCACGAAGTGGCCCGATAGCGGTTCGCTTATCCCGCAAACCGAAGGCGCGCTCGCCGCTACAGTTTGGAGCACTTTGACCGAAGGCCTCCCGAGATGACCCCTCTCGCCCAGCGATCCGTCCATTTATGCGTAGTCCAGCCCGCCGGATACGTCCACTCGATGGGTCTACTGGATGCCGCCCTGTACTTCCGGCACCAGTTTGCGCAGCTCGGTGGAGATGTAAGCATCGCCAAAAACCGTCTGCGGCACGACGCCCCGAACTTGGTCTTCGGTGCCCATCTCGGTTTTGACCCGGCCCTGACGCGCACTTTTTGCTGCATCTTCGTCAACCTGGAGCAACTCGGCCCCGACGGCAGTCGCTTGCCACCGGCATACCTGGATCTGTTGCGGAGATCCCGCGTGATCGACTACGACGCAGGCAATCCCCGAGCCTACGAACAGCGCGGAGACGACGTGCCGCTGGTCTCCTTCGGCTATGCGCCTTACCTCGGACCCGTCAAGTCCGCTGCGCCATTGGACAAGCGGCCATTCGACTTGCTGTTCTTCGGCTCTATGAACGCGCGTCGCAGCCAGCTGATCGAGCGGATCGAGCGGACCGGGCGAACGGTCGTGACCTTCGACGCGCCGGTATATGGTCCGGAGCGCGATGCCTTCATCGTTCAGGCGCGCGCCGTGCTGAACTGCCATCATTACGACAGCGCCCTCTTCGAGCAGGTACGCGCCTTTCAGGTTCTTTCACTGGGCACGCCACTGGTTTCCGAGCGCGCCCAACGCACGCGCCCCGGCAACTCGTACCAAGCCAGCGTCAGTTGGTTCTCCAATGACACCCTCGAGGCATTTTTCACCAAGGAATACCCCAGCCCCGATTTCGCGGCTCGAGCCGCAAGTCAACTGCAGGTCTTCCAAGGCCTCAACCCCACGCACGAGTACGCACACGCGCTCGAATTCGCTCGCTCCGCGTTCGGCGCCGCCCGCAGCATCAGCCAAACGCCGCCGAACCCTCAGCGCCTGCTGCATATTGGCTCCGGCAAGGATTACCGACCGGGGTGGCTCAACGTCGACATCCTGGAAAGTGCGCAACCCGACATTCGCATCGATCTCAGTCAACCGCAGGTCTGGCCGTCAACCTTTCTGTCGCCCTTTTGGGGGACCGTCCAATTAAGAGCCGGCGAAAGCGAACTCATCTACGCCAACAATGTCCTCGAGCACGTCTCGGATCTGCCGACGCTAATGGGGAATTGCCTGACATTGCTGCGCGTCGGCGGTCTAATGGTCATCGAGGTCCCGCACGAGGCAAGCCTCGGTGCCTGGCAGGATCCGACCCACGTGCGCGCGATGAATGAGAATTCGTGGATCTATTACACGGACTGGTTCTGGTACCTGGGATGGCTCGATCATCGGTTCAAGATTCGCCAGTTCAAATGGCTCGACAGCAAGCTCGCGCAATGCGAAAAATCCGCCGCGGCGTTCATGAGCGTGACGCTGGAAAAGGTTCCCACCACCGTAGCCGAGCGCATGACGGCGCGCACGATGCGGCCGGATTTCGGCGGCTTGCTGGATCCGATACCCGTGCCGTGCCAGACGGCCCCCTTGCCAGCACCCGATCTCGCCCAATCGCAAAATCCAAATCCGGTGTCGACAGCACATGCGCACGCTCGGATTTCCGCGAACTGAGAGCGTTGCAATCCGCGGCCGTCCGTGTCCGGGCGCTCAGACCAAAAATCGCCTGCGAGCCACTGGACGCGAAGCGCCAGCGTGGCCAAGCAGTTTGTGCGACGTGTTATGCGGCTTGCGTCGATGGTCTCCCCAATCCTGCGAGCGCTTACGCTAGATGGGAAGACCGGTCCGGACCTATCAAATAGGTCCAGCAAACGCCATCGTGATCAATTCGGGCTTGGTGCGTCCGGGCGTTTTGCGCCTCTGAGCCTTTGATTCAATTCACTTAATACCTGAACACTTGGGCTTGAAGACAATACCTTCGCAAAAATGTGACCAAATGGAAAAGTCGTTGCCCAATCCATCCTGGCCATAGGTAAACCGCCCAATATTGATTTTGCTATTACCAATTACTGTCTCTATTTCCTGCGTGCTTGGCATGCTGGCCTCAACTCGGACTTTGACCGTCAGACTTGCTGGAATTTTGCGGCCGCTCTAAATCTTGATCCACTTTCGCGAACTGATTTCACCGTTGAACTGTGTGCGAGCCGCGCCAATATTCGATCAACGGGCTTCAATTGGTCCGCCAAATATCAGGACAAATCAACCCCAGACGTCGCAGGGCCCTCATCGGCAAGGCGAGTCTGAAGTCATCTCTCGTCAGTGAATTTGCGGACCCCCGTCCCATGCGAAGGTCGCAACGAGGCCAATCCGCAAGAAGCAAGCGCGGAACTAGCCGATAAAGTCGCTGTTTCTGGGTCGACCGGGTCAAACCGCCCGTGCCTAGTATCGACAGGTAGCAATGAAGCTCCCATGGAGTCCAGCGCGGCGGCGCGATACATAAGCGAATACCGGCCCCGGGCGTCGCTGAGACGGCGACCCGGCGGTCAAACCGCCTTGCGTTCCTTGCCTCTTTATCCTCGCTGTGCCTGCCAAATAAGCTCTGCCCCACGTTGCGAGAGATGAGGCAGTTTCTGGGTGAGCAGAACGTCGCTCTGCCCAACGTTTGGAGTTGGAATGAACCATATCGCCCGCCTTGCCGAGCTTTATCTCAACCTGATGGAGCGCGTGCTGCTTGGCGTCATCTACGAAGATCCGCCGATTGACCAGTGGTCGGGGGGCGTTTACAACCCAGTCCTTCGCGCAAAAGACAGGGATTGGCCGGCCAAGGCCCACACCATGATCGGCTTCGAGCGCTTGCGAAATCTGCGTGTGCTGATGAGCCATGTGATCGGCGACCAGGTACCAGGAGATTTTGTCGAGACTGGCGTATGGCGTGGTGGCGCCTGCATCTACATGCGTGCGATGCTAAAGGCGCTTGGCATCGTCGACAGAAAAATCTGGGTCGCTGATTCGTTTGCCGGCTTACCCACGCCCGATTCTGTACGCTACCCGTCGCAGGATCAGGGCGATCTTCACCACACCTTCAAGGCGTTGGCGGTTTCTCTGGAGACGGTGCAAGAGAATTTCCGGAAATACGATTTGCTCGACGAGCAGGTTAGGTTCTTGAAGGGTTGGTTCAAGGACACCTTGCCCGATGCGCCCATTGACCGCATCGCGATTCTGCGCCTGGATGGCGACATGTACTCTTCAACCATGGATGCCCTGCAAGCCCTGGGGCACAAAGTAAGTCCGGGGGGGTTCATCATCGTCGATGATTTCGGTGCCGTTGAAGGCTGTCGCAGGGCAATTCAGGACTACCGCAGAGAAAAAGGCATCGACGAGCCCATGCAGGATATTGACGGCATCGGTGCCTTTTGGCGCGTATCGGCATCGGCGTGTTCATCGTCGCATGGCGTTGGGATAAATCTTGACGCTCAGCTGCCCGGGCAGGTTCCACGAAGAAGCGTCGAAGGCGAACAAGCTGCGGCGTAAGCAATGGCCGGCGGTGCGACGCGAATTTCGCCGGACACCTCGCCGCCGCTGGCGGGAACCGGGCGGTCGTGCGCGATATCGGAGCCGTCACCGGCGGCTGCAATATGCGCTGGCCGTTCCTGCTGTTCTCAATGACGCACGACGGCTAGCTGCGGTGATCTGAGGCTGCCTTGTCGGCCGCGGCGCCCCTGTTTCGCGGTCTTCGTACCAACAGCGTGAATTACGCCTTCGCCAGGCGCGCCGAGCGGCGCGAACGCGCCGGTTATGCTGGGGTGGTGAATCCGACTTCGGACGGTCGCGCAGATCTCTAGCCCCGCCGCTGCTCCTCGAGTCTGCGGAAAACGTCCGCCGTCTCCCGGTTGCCTAACAAATCATGCAACACGGCCAGGTTGTGCGCGGCGAGGAAGCTACCGCGCCCCTGCACGGAACCCTCGATCTGCGGCGCCTCGCCAAGCTCCAAGCAACGCATCCAGTAGGCCTCCATCATCGGCAGAAACTGCTCAGCCCGCATCGGTTCGAAAAGCGCGAAATCGAGGAGCAGATCGCCGCAGGCAAAGTGAAAGTCCGGCGAATGATGCCAGAACGCGCTCTCGGCCTGTGATTGCGTCAACGCAGCTTCGAACTGCCGCGACCGCTTCAGGCAGTAGATATGGCGCACGACAAGGTCATGCAGCCACGAATATCTCGCCTGCAGCTTGATGGCTGCCGCCGGAGCGCCAGGCGGCCAATGCAGCAGATTCCGGGCGCTCTGGTATGCCGCGCAGGCATCCGCGAACCGACCTTGAATTTCCAGATCCTTGCCCAACTGGAAGTGCAAATACGCATTGCCCGGACTTTCCTGCAGGCGCATGCGCAGCAGCCGTTCATTGCGACCGGCCTTGCCGTCTTGCTGCACACGTCGATAGCCGTCGTGGCCGACAGTGAGCGGCAGGCGGCGGACCGGTAGTCGGTGCGCCACCTGTTCGTGAATTCTTCCTTCGTAGGTAAGCCCCCGCGGCAGAAACCGCGAGATCCAGCTCGGCGCATAACGCACGGCGTCGCCGTCATCGAAGGCGCTCCGGATATTGACCTCCCCGACAAACGACCCGCCCACCTGGTCAGCGACTTCGCGCAGACACGGGCCGCCACTCTCGATCCACTCATCGGCGTCGAGAACCAGACGCCAATCGGCACGGGTTTGCGTCAGCGCGTAGTTGCGCGCGGCCGAGAAATCGTCCTGCCAGGAAAACATTGCAATGCGTGCGCCGCAGGCGACGGCGATTTCCCGGGTGTCGTCCGTCGAACCGGTATCCACCACCAGCATTTCATCAACGAACGGCGCCGCGCTCTTCAGGCAGCGGGCGAGACAGCGGGACTCGTTGCGCGCGATCAAGGTCAGGCAAATCATCGACTCTCGCCGAATCACGACTGCCCACGGGCCGCGGTGCCGACAAGCGCGGGAGCCATTTTCTGCTCCATGCGATAAACCCAAGTGAGCACCTCCGCAACGCCGACATACAGTGCTGGCGGAATGCGCTGGTCGAGATCGAAATTCATGAGAGCCGCCACCAACTCGCGCGACTCGTGCACCGGAATGCCGAATTCGCGTGCACGCGCGATGATTGCCTCGGCGACGGCGCCCTGCCCGTTGGCGACAACCCGGGGCGCTAATCCGCCGAGGGCGTCGCGTTCGTCGTACGAAAGCGCAACCGCTCGCGCCGGGCGCTCCTCGGCTTCGAAACTTTCGGCCATCATTCGGCTCCTGTGTCGGGCGTTGAGGCGGCAAGTTGTGCCGCGTTCAGGCCCCGCGCGCATAGGGCGCTTGCCAGCCGCGGCAGATCCGATCCGAGCGCGGATGCCTGTTCCGACTCGAACCGCACGCCAACGGTATTCTCCATTACGCGTATGCGCGCGCGTAGCCAACCCAGATTGGGTAGGTGCAAGGTTAGCGTGGCCATGAAAAGGCCAGTGGCGTCCCCTACGTTGGCCGCCTCGCGATGGCGCTCCCGATCGCGTTCAATCTCAATTTGAATCGGCTGCCCCGCCCATGCCTGGCCCGTCACGGTGATGGCCTGGCGCTGTAGGGCGTCCACTTGCCTGGCGCCACGACGGTCGGACGATTGGGCATCCCCGGAAGGCACATCGAGCGGCAAGCGCTGCGTCTCCTCCTCGATTTGCCGAAGCGAGCGCTCGCCCTTAAGCCACTGCGCAAGGTGTGCCTCCAGAAACAGTCCACTCGAATCGATCGCACCTGCCAGGCTCTTTCCGGCGTCGTCGCTGTTCGGGTCCGCCATCAGCGGCGCGGAAAGGACCGTTGCCGGGTGGCGGCTGTCTGCATCTACCAGTGTCGCTTGCGTTGTACCGGCAAGCGAACGCGATTCCTGGACTTGTGCATCGACCACCGCGACGCGTGCGGCAGTGGAAGAATCGAACACACCGGCAGCGCCGGAGCCAGCAGCCCTACTGCTACGGTCCATCGACGAGCCCGGCCCCTGACCTAGCAGGGTCAAAACCGAATCTCGTGCTGCACCAGTTAGCGAGACCCGCCGCCCGTCAACCAAAATCTGCAACAAACCCCGGTCCGCTGCCAGCAACACCTCGGCGCTCGCGCGCGCCGCGGCCAGACCGCGCAGCGCGCCCAGCAGCGCGATCGGAACCGGCAGATCTTCGAGGGCGCGCAACAGCCTGTCGGCAGGCAGCTGGTACCGGGCCATGGGGGCGCTCGTTCCCCAATCCGGGCGTGCCAATCGGTCGGTCTGTAGGGTCGGGATTTCGATCGCCATGATCGTCCGGTCAAGGCATAGGCTTTTGTGCCTGCGGCGCCGATCGAAGGAAATCCTCGAGATCGCGCAGCCAGGGCTCTGCACGCACGCGAATCTGCGCATCGTCGTTAAGGATCGACCGCAGCAGTGCTATGCGGCGCCTTTGCTCCCGATCGCCGAGCGCGTCCCTGGGGGACGCAAGCTTGAGCGCTGCAATCATTTGCTGGCAACGCTCCTCGATCTCCTTGACCTGGCACCAATCGCCCCGATGCGCCGCATCGAGCATGCTGCGACTGGCCGTTGCAATCTCTTCATACTGATGAATCAGGCCGGAGGAATATCCATCGGCCTGCTCCTCCTCACAATGGTTTTTTTTGAAAGCCATTTACGCGGCGCTCCGGTCGAACCGCTCATGCCCCGTAGGCGTGCAACGCTCTCGGGCCGGCGGGCGCCGCGCTACTGTGCGCGGCCCGCTCCTCATATGCACTGGAGCCGTTCGCCCCTGCGGCAGCCGACGGTTCGATCTTGACCCAGGCATCGCGCAAGCCGGAGAGCAGGCCGGCCGCCTCTTCCAGTGCCTTGACATCGTTGCGCAGGTTGGCCTGCAGAAGGCGCATCGTGATGTAGTTGTAGAGGGCAACGAGACGACCCGCGAACGCGGGGTCATGGGACGGATCGACGCTGACCCGCAAGCCCCCGTCGACGATCCGGATTGCCTGGTCAAGAGCTGAACACTTTTCCGCGACGCGTCGTTCCGCAAGAAACCCCTTGGCGCGCTGGACCGCGAGCAGCGCGCCGTCGAATAGGATCAGCACCAGCCGATGCGGATCCGCATTGAGGACATCCGTTTCCAAACTCAGTTTGCTGTAGGCCTTTGCACCGAACCCGCTCAAGTTCTGCTCCCGTTTGCTGCACCGAAGTCTCCAGGAATATCGGCATGGGTGAAAGGAGGTTGAGCGCGCTCAAGGCCGGAATTGCGGCGCCGCCACTCCCCTCAACCCGGCAGCGATGCGAGTTCGTTGGTCAGCGATGCCTGCTGTGCCGTTGCACTTGCCACCTCGGCGTTGAGCGCGCTGTATTCCTGTGTCAAGCTCGCCTGTGTCTGGGCTAGCTGCGCCTGCATCAGGGTTTGCTGATTGTTCATATAGGTGATCTGCGACTGCAGCCCCTGTTCGGCAGATCCCAGCGCCCCCGTGGCACCGAGCATTTGCTGCGCGGCATTGTCGACCTGCACGGCAAAACCCTGCTGTGAGCCGGTTCCCGTCGCGCTGGTGAACATCGCCGCAACGGCAGTCGGATTCGCGCTCAGTGCCGACTGGAACTGGGTTGCGTTCAGCGCCAGGGTACCGTCGGCATTCACCGAGACGCCGACCTCCGCCAACCAGGAATTGCTCGAATTTGTGCCCGCCGCGCTCGTTTGGCTGCCCATGATGGACTGGAGCGCACCGGTCATGTCAAAGGTTGTGGGATCGCCGGTCAGCACCGAAGCGGTATTCGTACTCGCGTTGTAGCTCGTCAGGCTGTTGGTCAGCGAGATCAGCGAGTTGTAGGCGGAAATGAAGCTGTTGACGGAGCCGGTGATAGCAGTGGGGTCGGTAGCAATCGAGATCTGCGACTGCAATGGCGCCGCCCCGGACGCCGGCGCCTGTATTAGATTGAGCGTGACGCCGTTGATCGCTGTCGTCACGGAGTTCGATGCGGAAGTCAGCGCCAGTCCGTTGACACTAAAATTGGCGTCGGTCGCGGCCTGCGTTTGCGTCATTGCCTGGCCGCCGGCGGCCGTCGGATCGAAGCCAAACTGGGAAAGTCCCGAGCTTGCCGCAACGCTAAAGCCGTTGGCGGCGCCGGTGTTGCTGGAGCTGAGCACCAGCTGGCTGGTTCCATTTGCATCCGTCACGACCGATGCGTTGACGGCCCCGTTGGCAGCACCGTTGATCGCCGAGGCAATCCCGTTGAGCGTGTTGTCGGTCGAGTCGATGGTGACCGTGATCGGGTTCGATCCCGATTGGGCGGTAAAGCTGTTGCCAGCAGAGTTGTACGTACCCATCTGAATGGTCAGCGTACCCGTGCCGAGGGTAGCCGTTGCGCTGGAGACCGGGGCAGAGGCAATTGACTGGGCTTGCGCGAGGTTCGATACCGTAACCGAGTAGCTTGCATTCGCAGGCGTGCCCGTGACGGTGGCCGACACGCCGGTCCCTGTCACGGTAGCACTGGAGGCCTGGAATGCCGAGGGCAGCGCGAGTGCGGCGGCGGCGCTCTGCAAGGAGGAGAGCGCGCTTTGCTCCTGGCCGTATGCGCTCAGGGTCGATTTAACGCTCGCCTCCTGATTCTGCAGCTGCGTCAGGGGCTGGGACTGTATGGTCATCAGCTCGGAAACGAGCTGGCTGACGTTGAGCTGCCCGGTGGTGATCAGTGGCCCAGAGTTCGATCCGGAGGACGACGTCGAGCTGTTATTCGTCAGGCCCGATAACAGGCTTGAGAGCGCAGAGTTCGTCGTGGAGGAGGTGGTCATCTCGTGCTCTTCTCTTGGTAACGTTATGCCTTCGTGTCCACCAGCGTACCGCTGCTCGATGGTCCAGCGAGCGCGCGCGTTGCGGCAGATTCGGCTTCGGGCAGAACCGGTCGCATGACCTTTTGGGTCTCTATGTCAAGCATTTTGATGCTCATGGCGTGTGTCTGATCGTCGAATACGAGCACCATTTGCGTTCCAATCGGGCTGAGTGCCGGTTCAATGCGCGGCACCGTCGCCGTGACCTGGCCCTTTGCCTCTGGTGCTGCCGGCGTCTCGCCGCCACTCGCGGCTTTGGCAGCGCTCGCCGCCGTCTTGACCTGTCCCCGGCCCAGCGCGAGCCCATCGCCGCCGCTCCCGCCCGGGGTCGGGGCGGCGACGCCCAAGCCTGCGGCTGCGTTGCCCGAGACGCCTGGAATGACCCCGGATAATTGCACACTCGCCATGTTCGCCTCCCTGCGGAAACCCCGCACTTCCCGGATCTCCGGCATACGAAGGGAATAACGGCAGAATGTGGTCCGACTTTAGCGGATTCGCGGATCCGCTCCCCGATGTGCGACGCATGAAAAAAACGGGGTCCAGTGGTCTGCGCCACCGGACCCCGTCGGGGTGGATCGCGAACTACGATAGAGCGTCCAATTACGGGAGCTTGCTCAACAGCGTCAACACGTTCTGTGGAATCATGTTCGCCTGCGAAAGCATCGCGGTACCGGCCTGCTGGACAATCTCCGCCTGGGTGAGGTTTGAAGTCGCCTGGGCGTAGTTCGTATCCATAATCTGCGACTCGGCGGCGGCCGTGTTCTGCGAATTGACCTGCATCGTGGACACGACCTGCTGGAACCGGATTTCATTGGCACCATTGTTCGCGCGTGTCGTATTGACCAGGCTCAGTGCGGTATCAATAGCCGTCATCGCAGTGGTAGCGGCGCTCGCGGTGGTCAGGGCACCGAGATCCGTAGTAGTTAAGACCGCGTTGGTAGCTATGTTCATCCCGGCGACCCCGATCACGTCGGTCGTGTTGGCACCGACCTGGTAGGTCACGGTCCCAGCTTGCGAAAAGATCGATTGGCCGTTGAACTGCGTGTTCGCGAGTGTCTGGCTAATTTGCGTAGCCAGCTGCTGGTATTCCGCGTCCAGATCGGCGTCGCTGGCGGTGCTGTTGGTACCGTTGGCCGCTTCCACGGCCAGGGTACGCATCTGCTGCAGCATGTTGCTGACGGACCCGAGGGCACCGTCCGCGACTTGCGACAGCGAGATCGCGGCGTTGGCGTTGATAACGCCCTGGTTCATGCCGTTCACCTGAGACTGCATGGCCGTGCCGATCGCCAGGCCCGCGGGATCGTCCATGGCGCTATTGATGCGAAGACCGGACGACAGTTGCTCTACAGCAGTGTTCAGCTTGTTGTTCGTGTTCGCCAGATTGGTCTGTGCAATCAGCGACAGAACGTTGGTATTTACGACCATCGACATTTTCGTTTCCTTTCGATTTCTCTATGAGTGGCAGCCAACATTCGAGGCTGGTTCAAGCTATTACCCAAGTGGCTGCCGTGATTCAGAAAGGCGCCTACCGGTTTCTTCGCGCTTCGCATCTACATCACCGCCTTTGCTGCGGCGTTGCGCTTCGCGTTGCGTTAGATCGCTTATCGGTGCATCCGGCGTCGAACTTTAGGGAGACTCGAACTTCGGCTTAGTTTTGCGTGCACAGTAATCGCCGTAATACCGCAGACATTTGTGTGCAATTCCTTATTTAGTAGGCGAGCCTGTTACGACGAGCGCGTTCGTCTTGTAAACGCCGATGACATCGCCTCCCTGCATGCCTTCGTCGCGCACGCCGCAGGCGTCGGCGCGGTGCAGTCGGCGGTGTGACGCATTCGCGCTATCAAGATTTCGCTACCTACACCTTAGTGATAGCCGAATTGGTTTTGACATCGGCGCTGCCCGCACCGAAGTCAACGCGCCGAACAGCTATTTAGATATTCGGGGTCTTCTGCAATTCGAGTGGGTGATTTTCGGTGAGTTTAGATCTCTGGGAGCATGCAAGCACAGATGCGTACGCGGCGAAGCTTGCGGTCGTAGATGCCGTGCGCCAACGTGTCGCAGACCCCGCAGCGGGCTTTTTCTCCCCGTCGCTCCAAGCGAACGACACGAGCCTTCTGGTCACCGAACACTCCTCGCACCGTCGCATGGACGAAAGCCCGGGGATCGATATAAGTCGGTAAGTCGTCGTGAGGTAGCCATGCGCAAATCATGTCAGCTTTTTCCATGCTCACGAATCCCGCAAAGCCTTATTCCATACGGTTCTCAAGCGCATCGCCGGTCTACGATACCCACTTGATCTGCAGAAGACCCGATATTCGCATCGCTAGATCAAATTGCTTCGTCGGAAAAAAATGCGCGCCGGTGACGGGGGTCAGCGCGGCGCGCGAGGCGGGGGAGGAACGTTGTTACTGCCTGCGATTACGGAAATACCGCGAATGTCTTTAGGGTGCGGCGCAGGTTTTTTTCCGCTCGGCACGCGCTAATCCAGTGGCGCCGCGATCTTGTAAGGGAAATTCCTACAACGGATGGGAGTGGTATCTGACGGCCGATTTAGCGCATTCCCGCTACTGCGAAGGCAAGTCAATCGTGAAAATGGCACCACTTCGCAACGCAATCCGGGCTTTCTCGAGCCCAACCAACAGGAGGAAGGCATGAGCAACGCCAGCGTCGTCAATGAGCAACTGCTGCAGGAAGTCCGGGAAGTCAACCTCGCGTACCTCGTTTTGGCGCAACACATGATCCGCGCCGACAAGTCCCAAGCGCGTTACCGCCTCGGGGTCTCGGATGAGGTTGCCAGCATCGTAGAGCAGCTCACGCCAGCACAATTGATGAAAATCGCGGGCAGCAACCAGCTGATCTTGCGCTTCCGTTTCGACGACGACGTCGTCTGGAACCTGCTGACCAGCCATTCGCGCGCCAAGCTGGCTCCGGGAGCCGCCGTCGCCGGATTGCACGCCAACATCGTAATGGCCGGCCAGTTCGCCGAAGCCAACTGAAATCCTTCGGATCGGGGACCGTCATGCGAATAAAGAGCATCGTTACCGAAAGTCGCCAGATTCAACGTGCGATCGCGTTGATCAAGCTCGGCGCCCGCCTGCAGGTATTGGAATCGGAAACGGATCTTTCCTACGAGCGCCTGCTGCGCCTGTACAAGGAGGTCCAGGGCGAGTCGCCGGCGCGGGGCATGCTGCCGTTCTCGACGGACTGGTTCATGACCTGGCAGCCCAATATTCACTCATCGCTTTTCCTGAACAT
>Ga0181523_10004170_pt1 | contig 12660 bp, 6 predicted proteins | sample PEATcosm2014_Bin_43_FD_119752 | JGI IMG/M metagenome (GOLD analysis project Ga0181523, IMG submission 119752) | Peatland microbial communities from MTU Mesocosm Facility, Houghton, MI, USA - PEATcosm2014_Bin05_30_metaG | ecosystem: Environmental > Terrestrial > Soil > Wetlands > Peat | place... | reverse complement strand
TGCTCTTGAACTTCCGGAAATAGCGGTCCTCCGAGACCTTGGAGTTGAAGATAAACCGCTGGCATCCGATCCATTTAGACATGGGTGTTGTCTGCTCCTTGGTCGGATATATCCGGAATTTTCCGGCTTCGTCCACGGGATGTTATACCACCCAAAATACAAAAAGGTATTCGCTAGACCCCCCTTCTGGCCTTCGGCCTAGCAGGGGGGAATGCGCTCACATTTGTTCAAATCCTTGCTCATGGCTTCAGACTCAGGAGTGCTTGAGGGAATATCGGTCATCTTTTTCCACTCGTTCTGAATAGTTTTTCCATTTATGAACTGCCAGATGTAATGGTCAAAGCTTCCAAATTGCTTCTGAACCTGTAAGACAGCCCTGGCGTTAGTGACGATCGCATTGATCTTGAGTCTGTTTCTTATAATTTCCGAATTAACGAGCAATCTGGCAATTTCATTCTCGGAGTATTGGACGATTTTCTGAACATTAAAAAAATGGAAAAGCTTTTCAATACCCTTCCCGCTTTCGAAATATTGTGGACCAACTCAATGCTGCCTGCGCACCCTCTAAAACTAAAAACTCGAACAAGCTTCTGTCGTCGTGATTGCCACTCCCCATTCAGTATCATGATAGGACTGCTCCAACTAGCTCTTATTAGCCCATTCACATCGTTTCATAGCTATCTTCTTCTCAGACATACATCACTTTGCCTATCCCGTAACATCCTTCTTACCCGAAAAACGATAACCTACTCCGTAAATGGTAAGGATAAATTCTGGGTTCCTGGGATCTTCTTCTATCTTGTGGCGAATGTTTTTTATATGGGCGTCTATGCTTCTTTCGTACCCTTCGAATTGGTAACCAAGAGCCTTTTCGCACAGTTCCTCTCTCGTAAATACCCTGCCCGGATGTGTTGCCAGAATATAAAGGACTTTGAACTCGGTCGGGGTGATATTAATCGGTTCTCCACTCTTTTTGACCTCGTAGCTTTGGCCGTCGATTATAAGAGAGCTTTTGTTGAAACTGAGGGGCTCGGCGTGATCGAAGTCTCCTTTTTGCTGCCTCCGCAGCACGGCCTTGATGCGATACACAAGCTCGCGTGGACTGAAGGGCTTGACGACATAATCATCTGCTCCAAGTGCAAAGCCGGCCACCCTCTCCTCTTCCGAGGCCTTAGCTGTGAGCATAATTATCGGGAAGTCGCCTATCTGTCTTAGCTCCTGGCAAACCTCCTCGCCGCTGATGTCAGGCAGCATAAGGTCCAGAACGGCCAGGAGCGGCCGTTCTTTAATAGCTGCTTCTATCCCCTTTTTTCCCGCGTCTGCATAAATAACCCGGTAGCCGGCCCCTTCGAGATAGACCTTCACCACCTTGGCAATTTTGCTGTCATCTTCGATGAGCAGTACCGGCGGCAGCATGGAGTCCTACTTGTTAAGGGCTTTCAAAGCCTTTTTGTCATCGGCTGTCTTTATGACGCAGAGAGGATTCTTGCAGCTGCCCGCAGTGCCGTAAATGTATACGATGTCGATCCCTGCGGCTGCAATCGTCCCGGCAACTTTTTCGATTGCTCCTTTCTTGTTTGGAATCTCCACGGTAATTACATCTTCGACGTTTATCTTGCCACCTAGAGTTGCCAGCGCTTTCTTTCCCTTTGCAGGGTCGTCAATAATCAACATGAAAAAGGCCGTGCCTTCCATCTCGTATGCGCAGAGAGCTTCGATGTTTACCTTAGCTTTTGAAAGTGCGGTACCGACTGCCGCGAGCAAACCTACGCTGTTCGGTATCTCGATGCTCAGCTGCTTAGCCTTCTTCGATGTTGCCATGACGGCCTCCATTGAATCTTTTATTTAGATAACGACTATATTATATTGCATGTAGACGGGACTATTTTCAACTCCACTATGTTGTAAGCCTGCGATAGATCTCTGTAATCTTGTCCGGCAATTTCCTCACCTCGTCGATCACTGTATAGTTCGCCTCGCCATACATGTGCGGCAGATAAGACCGGGCCTCCTTGTCTATGGTAATGCAAAATGGGTGGATGCCCTTCTCCCGCGCCTCTATCAGGGACTTTCGAGTGTCTTCGATGGCGTACTCTCCCTTGTAAGAGTCCCAATCTTCAGGCTTGCCGTCGCTAAGTATGATGCAGAGCCGCGTCCTCGCCTCTACCGATTGAAGTAATGTGATTGAATGCCTGATTGCTGGCCCCATCCTTGTATAATCTTTCGGTTCTATGCCGGCGATCCTCTTTTTTATCGTAGCGGAATAATTTTCGTCGAAGCCCTTGACGCGGTAATAGTCGCATTTTGTCCTCGTCATGCCCGAAAATCCATAGATTGCATAGCTGTCGCCCAGCGCTTCGAGTGCTTCACTCATAAGAACGAGTGCCTCCTTTTCCGCTTCGTTGACCCATCCCTTTGTCGAGCCGCTCATGTCGAGAAGAAAGAGAACGGCGATGTTTCTTTCCTGACGATCAATCCTGATAAAAAGATCTTCTGCCGGAGATAATCCGGCAAGCATGTCGGAAAAGGCCTCGACCACTGCATCGATATCAATATCATCGCCGTCCCTTTGCCGCCTCAGTATCTTAGGTTCCCTTTTGAGCATTTCGAATTTGCTGCGAAGCAGCCCGACGTATGCGCCATAACGTCTCAGCGTCATCTCTACGAATGGCTCGTGTCCGGGATAAACGTCGTGCTCATAAACACTGCACCAATGCTTCTTGTATCCCGAGCGCCTGTAGTCCCACTCGTCATACGGGATGCCGCCGGTCCTAACTTCTTCAACCTCCTCCTCGGCAACAAGATCGGCAAGGGTCACCGGACTCCCGGCCCCGAGGTCGCTGCCTTTGACAAGGATACCGCCCGGAATACCTTGCCGTTCCTCTACAATCTCCCTCAACTCGCTGTTGAGTTCTATTATTTTTCCCTTTATAACCAGATATTTCTCATCAGGCCGCAGTTCCCTCTCTTCAGTTTCCGTTTTGGCAGCTGAAGGCTTCTTGCGGTTCTCCATCTCAGGGGCTGAAAGAAGACGATTAATCATGCCTTCATAGTTCTTCTTTTTTTCTATCCTCTTCGTCCTTAAAAACTTGGATACCTTGTCAGGCCTAATTGTGCCTAGAAAAGACAGATCACGGGCCTCATATTTTCCGCTGATGCAGCATCCAGCGTGATAAATATCGAATAAGAGTTCGAATGTGGAAGACGGGCTCTTCGCCTGCCTTAACGTCTTCAATTTCGGGGATATAATCTTTACTCCGGCAGGCATTGACCCTTTTGACTTGCCGCAAAGATAATACTGAAAGAGTCCCTCAGCCACAGCTGTCATTGCAGAAAGGCTTTCAAGATGAGGCCTTGCTTCGAATATGCTTTTCACCAACTCATCTGCTTTGCGCATCAGTCCTGGCAACTCCGCGACCAGAAATTCCCGACTCCTTATCGATTCAAGGATTACGTACAGGTCCTGGGCAAATTCCCGCTCCTGAAAGTTTCTGAATATCGAGTCGATGTCCGGATGGTTCCTCTGCTTTTTTACAAAGACCTTTACGATTCCATCGTCAGGCACTAGTGAGCCACAGGTAATTCGCGCCCACTGATGCACAACCATGAGTTTGTAGATGAGAAAGTTTTCGTCCTTCGCGGTATGGAGGTTCATCAATGCCGGAAGGTATATTGTAGACGTATCGGTATGAGCCGTCTTCCCCTGCACTATTTTGAGTTCCAGACCCGATATCCCTTGTATATAGGCTTCGAGTCTCGGCAAGATCGACTGGAGACTCAGTCCTTCGGGGCCCTGATATTTTTTGAGTATTTCAGCGTCGTCGGCTTTAGAGATGAACTTTATGAATGGATCTATCCCCTTGGAATCAAGCAGATCAAAGGCGTTGGCAATCCATTTTTCGGTACTTTTCATGGAAAGTATGCGTCGCGCTTTCCTTATCCTGGCCAGTGTGCTTATAACAAATGAAGAGCTGGCGTGAGAAAGCGAAAGAGAAAGGGCCAGTATCTTTTGCATCAAGGATGGATCGAACGACGCGATTTCATCGAAGATGTCCCTGATCTCATCGTCTTCCATAAAATCGAGCTTCAGGTTTATTTCGAGTCCTTCCCTGAGCTGCCCGATCCGTTTGTCGGCGGCATGAGACATCAGAACAAAGAGCTTACGATCTCGGAAAGCGCTAAGTACATCTCGGCATCGTCTGTCAGTGGTGCAGAGATGGCTGCTCCGCATGCTTCCGCTTGCCCTATGCCTGACACGATTAGCTGAGCTGCATGAATCAGGAGGCGAGTGCTCGCGCCTTCAGCAAGTCCGCGGTCTTTCAGGTTCCGGGTCTTTTCGCCGAAGGTCACAAGCCTCACCGCGATTTCTTCGTTGACCCTCGATTCATGCACGATAATTTCGGTCTCAAGTTCTCTGTTCGGATAGCCGAATTCGAGCGCCAGAAAACGCTGCCTCGTGCTCTGTTTCAGGTCTTTAAGAACGCTCTGATATCCCGGATTGTAAGACAGCGCCAGCAGGAACTCGGCTGGCGCCTTGAGTACTTCCCCTCTTTTCTCTATGGGGAGTATTCGCCGGTCATCGGCGAGCGGATGGATCACAACCGTCGTATCTTTTCGCGCCTCGACGATTTCGTCGAGATAGCAAAACCCCCCGACCTTCACAGCCCTGGCAAGCGGACCGTCGACCCAGAGGGTTTCACCGCCTTTCACCAGATACCTTCCGACAAGATCGGATGCGGTAAGATCGTCGTGGCATGAAACGGTGACTAGCGGCCTCTTATGCAGCCAAGCCATATATTGCATGAACCGGGTCTTTCCGGAGCCCGTGGGGCCCTTGAGCAAAACGGGAATTCTGTTCAAGTATGCAGCCGCGAAAAGGGCTATTTCATCGCCGACAGGCCGATAGTACGGCTCCTCCTCCATCATATATTTTTCCGACTTCACAGTCATTGTTTTCATTTTTTTATTGTAGCCGTTTTTTGTCCGACAGACAATCGGGAGCCGGGGTAACAGACTCTACTGCAGAAATAACTTTTCGACCTCCTTTGCAGGCAGGGGATGGCTGAACAAGAAGCCCTGCATCTTATCGCAGTGGCAATTGTTCAGAAAGTTCATCTGTTCCTCGGTCTCGACACCTTCAGCTATAGTATCGAGGTTAAGACTCTTCGCCATGGCAATTACAGCCGTAACGATTGAGGCGTCCTCTTCCATCTTGGTCAGATCATTCATGAAACTTCTGTCGATCTTGATCGTCTGAATAGGAAGGCGCTTCAGATAGTTCAGCGATGAATAGCCCATCCCAAAATCATCGATTGCAAAGCGCACACCCATGTCTGTCAGTTTCGTAAGTTTGGGGACGATTGTATCGAGGCTCTGGAGTGCCACGCTCTCCGTGATCTCAAGCTTGAGAAGTTCAGGGGCAAACGACGTCTTCTTCAACACACTTTCCACTACATCGACAAAATCATGCTGCTGAAGTTGAACAGCAGAAACATTGACCGCGATGTGGATCGATGTGAAACCATTGGTCTCCCATGCCTTTGCCTGGAGACAGGCCATGCGGAGCACCCATTCACCTATGGGAACAATGAGCCCGGTCTTTTCAGCGAGATGGATGAACTGTTTGGGCTGTAGCTGTCCCAGCTCTGGATGGTTCCAACGGAGTAAAGCCTCCACGCCCGAGACTCTTTTTGATAAAATGTCCACCTGGGGCTGATAACAGATCTGCAGTTCATCATTTTCAAGTGCAACACGGAGGTCTGATTCGAGCCGTTCCTGTTCCTTACTGCCTTCGTCAAGCGACAGATCATAGACCCTGAATGCATTGCCGCCCATGGCCTTCACATGATACATTGCCGTATCAGCTTTCCTGATAAGAGTTTCCGCATCATTTCCGTCCTTGGGATAAATGCTGATGCCTACACTGGTAGTAAGGTGAAGCCGGTGACCGTCTAGCACCCATTTCTGGTTGACAGCGGAGAGTATTTTCTGAGCGACATTCAACGCATCCGCGTCCTCGTTTATCTGCGACAGCAAAATAGTGTACTCGTCTCCGCCGAGGCGCGCCACCGTGTCACTCTCTCTCAGGCAGTCGCGAAGCAGCCCCGCAATGCTCTGTAAAAGCATGTCACCTACTGTATGCCCCAGTGTATCGTTGACATTTTTGAAACGGTCGAGATCGAGGAACATTACGGCAATCATTGTCTTGTCCCTGTGCGCCTTAGCAATTGCGGTAACAAGCCGGTCATTGAATAAAATACGGTTGGGGAGGCTCGTCAACGAGTCGTGATATGCCTCATGGCGCATGGCCTCCTCCATGAGCTTACGTTCCGTTATTTCATGCAGCGACCCTGTGACAGCCTTCCCGCTGTCATGATCGGTAATCGTTACGTATGTTTCGACATCAATAATATTGCCGTCCTTCTGCTTCCCGCTGAAGGTAAACTGAATGCTCTTCTGTTCACCATTTGCAATCATCCGAATCTTTTCAGCAACGCTCTTCCGATCGCTTTGAACTACGATTTCCAGTAATGGAAAATTACATATTATCTCTTCCTGGCGGTATCCGAATATCTCTGCCATTTTGGGATTGACATATACAAATTTATCGTCCCTAAGCATGAAAATGCCGACAAGAGATTGCTCGACGAGGTTGCGGTATTTCTCGTCAGAAGCACTTGTGTTTTTTTCTACCGATAACAGCGAATCAGTGCCGTTACCCGGAACGTCAACAGACGCGTTCTCCTGCCGGGCCGCAGCAACCTTGCATCCGATAAGAGCAATCCCTACAACTTGACCGTTGCCGCTACTTACCGGGAAACCGGTAACAGTGAGCGGTATCAAATTGCTGTTCTTCATCCTGCAGGCCAAGCGGATCTCACCTCTATTGAAGCGATTATGCCTGATCTTGATAAATGTTTTTGTGACGAATTCATCGTCGGCGACCAAATCTCCGATATGACTGCCTACCAGGTCGTCCGCTTCATACTCAAACAGATCGAGGACCCTACAGTTCACATGGCTGATCTTTCCGTCATTGTCAGCAATTATAAGAAGATCATTCATGCGATTAATTATATCGTGGGCCGCCAGCAATGGGGACAAGTTAGATGGCTTAGGCCTAGATTCTGCGTACTGGAACAGCATAAACCACGGCATTACAAGGAGCGGTGATATCGATGGAAAAAACTGAAGATTCATGTGAGACTGAGCAACATCAGCTGCAACGGCAAGGGCGAATACAGGTAAAGCACCCAACGACGCCATGCGGGCATAGAGGACTTTATTTCGCGGCAACCTTATATTGAAAGATATGAATAAAAGCAATGCCGATGCAATAATGTACGCTGCAAAATAGAAAGAGAACGACCAGAACCATACGGGATCATTAGCCGGACCGGCGCCCCATGCAAATCCTCCGTTAACAAAAACGGTCGGCGATGATGACTTATCAGCCAATCCCTCATAAATGAAAAGACAGGCAGGCAGATAGGACAAAAAAAAGACCGGCTCCCCTGAACGCAGGGCATCCTTGAGTGACAACGAATAATGGAGCAGAGCTGCCGGCAAAAGAGTCCATCCGGTCGCTGCAATGCAGAACCATAAAAGGCGATAAGTTTCGTCCAAAGGAAAAGAAAGCTCGAAATATGACAACGCCCAAAGGCCGAGAACAATAGAGAAGAATAGAAATATTTTGGAGGATATCGATTTGTAACAAGCCCTGACTGCGTATATTCCGATACTGATATACGCAATAGAAGCGCAAAGCGCCAACAACGAACCAATTGTCATAGACTTCGTTAATCCGTCCCTCTGTAGAAATACCCCCATCCCCGTCACGATATTACATTATAATATCCAATAAATTCAAGGCCATAATTCCTTAATTGACATTCTCCCGCCTGAAATGCAAGGATTCTCAGCTTCCGACAATTCCAAGAGCAGAGCGCTTTATGCAATGAGCCGAGACCTTATTCCCTGCTTCAACAAGCGGTCTGACGGCCCCGTCTCTCTATGCCCTAGGCGAACAACACTCTTTTCAGGACAGGCTACACGTTAGAGTCGCTCCCTTAGTATATTCTTTGCTGCATTGGTATCCGCATTCTCAGTATGCCCGCAGACCTGGCAATGAAACACTGCCTGTGAAGGCCCGTTATCGGCATCTATATGCCTGCACTCAGAGCATTGCTGACTCGTAGACTGCGGTGGCACGAGGACAAGGATCCCTCCACGCCAATGCTGTTTGTAGCTGAGTTGACGCGTTAGCTCTCCCCATCCTTGGTCGACGGTGGTTTTATTGAGTCCCGACTTGGGTTCAAGTTATATTATCAATGAGGATTTACAACTAATACAGTATGGTGCATTGACATTTATCATTAGGTGCACATCTCATATGATTAGTATTTCCGTTTATGCCCGAAATCCCGCATATATGTTCTGGTGGAGTTCATGATAGAGGTGATCGGGATAGGGGACGCCCCTTAGGGCGTTGCCCCTCCCACACTACCCGGCATGCGGGTCCGCACCGGGCGGTTCGAGAAGCTGAGGTTGTCGGTGGGTATGGCCAATCGGCCCAAGCCTTCCTGTTTTATGTCCCGCCGAACGAGCTTCAGTCGAGTCGGGCTTCACCCTTCTCTTCCCAGTCCGCCTCAGTTGCCCGAGCATGCCATGCACGTTTGAGAGACATAACTTCCGGCTTTCCTCCTCGTTCAGCCCTTGGCTCCATGCAGGCAGCTGTAAGGTCGGAAGAGGTTGGCCAACAGCCTCCCTCTGTCCGCTCGAACAAACGGATCATACGGTTTTCCCGTAATCCGCTTTCCCCCAACTGAATGCATTGCTACGATCCTTTTCTGATGTCCGGTATCAACCGAGTAAGATTAACCAGCCCATAGTGGTGATAGAGTACTCGATCGGGGTATTTGCGCCATCCGCAGTTACGCCAGCGTTTAAGCTGATGCGACCGCAGACGGTGCACTATCCATCCCTTAAGACGACTGAAGAGCTTACGCACATTGGCCTTGCGGTAATACATTCTCTAACCCCGGATAGTAGGATTTATCCTGTCGATAATCTCCTTGAGGGTAAGGGGAACTTTGCGCTGTGTCATGAGGGTTCCCGCCGTATGACCTAAAAAACTCAAATTAATACTTTTCGATAGTTCTATTTGACACACAGCGTGTATTTAGCTACCTTCTTACTAAGAACTTTCAAACTTGCGCGGACCGGTAAATGAACAATACTAACGAGATTTGCAGACTCGAATACTTTTACGGCACCCTCGCTACTGCCTATAAAGGCATCATCCCATCTCTTGCGGCAAAAGAATTTTGCATGATAGAGGAGGGCGGCTTCGTCACCCTGAAAGGAACCATCATAGCGATGCCCCAGGGTGATTATGATTCGCGGCTGATGCATGAAGGCAAGGAACTTTCACGATCTGCTCTCAGGAACGGCTCCTTCGATTTCAAGGTGGATGCTATCCGCATACGCGAGGCCAAAAACCTTCAGATCGATGTCGTCCAGAAAGGCAGACATGTTGGCACCTTTCTGCTCAAGAGGGAAAACCCCGATGAATTCTACACTTCTGCCATTGAACTCTCGGATGACCTCAGGGAACTTGCACCTCATAAGCTTGTTGCCTCACTTCGTAATAGGCCCGGACTGCTCAAGCGGGCTGAAGAGATTATTTCGATCATCCTCTCGCTCAAAAGAGATTGGCGAAGACTTTCCGAGGAGTTGAACAGTTTTGCTAAAGACCTTTATTGGGCGGACCGCGCTGCCTTCAACGACTGGTATCGGGTTTTGGTCCAATGGTCCGCCAGGGTATGCGACGCATCTTTGAAGGAATCAACTGGAAGGGCCGCCGCAAACTTTCTCGCTCTGGCAGAGCTTCCACTTGGTAACAGTTCCGAACCGGAAGGAAGTTCTGAAATAAACATATGGCTGGAAGTTCTCCGAAGCACCGGGGTAGATATGGCTTCCCATTTGCAAAAATCTGTAACTATCCTTAAGCGGATTAATGAACGCTTTCCCGGTGCAGATATCAATCCTGCAGCAAACGAGTTGCTCCAATCGCTAAGAGATCACGTTACAAACGCCCCCGTCATAAGCGATACCATGATGGAAAGGCTTCGATCGATCTTGATAGATGAAGATCTCTTGGCGCTTGAGAATTGCAGCGAAAAGAAGAGGTCGGAAACCATGGCCTACCTGGATGCTGCAGAAAAGATGATCGACCGACACGAATATGCCGGTATGTTCCGGGACCTCAAGGAAAGGACAGCCCTGCTCCTAGACGATTCCGGTATGATAGAGCGCCTCTATACCGTTCTTGAACGAAATATAAATCCTCATTCCGGCGCAATCCTGACTGAGGTCTCCATGGCCATTTTTCAGACCTTTCCGCAACTTTCTCCAGATGCCTTGAGAAAAGCTATTTTGAACACTGCTCGCTTTATAAAGATGCTGATACCGCTCAATATGATTGATTTATGTGAAACCATGCTGAACGAAATAGACAGCTGTTCCGCCGAAATAAAAGAGGGCATTTTTCTCAATCCTGAATTGGCAGCTTCAGTGATCTCGCAAGGTGATAGAAGACTTATTCTTCATTACTCAGCCATCCTCAAACAGATTCATATACCCTCACCACGGGTAACCGGCTTTTCCAGCGAGACATGGACGGCGATTGCCAATCCGAGGCATATAGAACGGCTCTCGAAGTTCCTCGCTGTAATGGGGGCCGGGAAGGGACGGTTCGACGATATATTGATCAACTTATTATGCAACCTTTATGTAAGTGGTGTCTTCATCCCTGATGACAGGCTCTTCCAGCGCGATATCTCCGCATATCTAAACTCCGACGCTGTAAAGCATGATTTCCTGATCAACTACATGTTACTAAAAACACTCCCGGTCTATTTCAACGAAGTCGGTGCAACGAACATGATACGAGACGATACGACCGAGATTGATTCATGGGCCGACGACATCGTCCTCTATTTCCTGAGAAAGCAGATACATGTCAATTCAAGCAACTACAACATCCAACTTGTAGAAGAGATCATCAACTCCTGGGTGTATAACGATCGATGTTGCCTGAAGAAAGTCGTGCACCCCGATATTTACAATAATGTAAACACGGAACTTTTAGAGGAATACTCACATGCGATAAGAACTACCTTCAATTCGCTCGGGGTTCTCGATGATAGCGGTCTCAACTTCGACAAGCTCCTTGCGCTGCCGGACGGCGCCATCGAAAGTATTGGTGATTCTGATAAGCAAGCGAATGAGATCACGCGGAAGATTACGCTCATCTGCAGGATCTACCGGGAGATTGTAAAGAAATATACCCTGGTCAACAGGGACAGCATAACGCAAGATACCATCCTTCAGCTGTCCGAAGACATAGATCGAATCAAGACGCTAAAAAAAGTGCTTATCTCATCCGAAACGACCGTTCCTGAAGAAAACCTTTTTTTCAAGAGACATATTGCCTTCGGTATTCCATCAGTCCTCGGCACGTACCACGAAGCCAAATTCGATGCCCTATCAGTCATATTGCAGACTGAGAACAGGATGGCTGTTCTATTTGAAGGAATGATCCAAGAATCCGACCGATTGCAAAATGATGTTACGAATGAGGACTTCCGCCGCTGGATAGAATGCCTCGATATCATGAACGAATTGGCTAAAGTCCATGACATGGAAAACTTTCAGATCACCGAGGTGCTTACGGTTTTGAAATCCAGCGCCCTTCATATCTCGCAATTTATAGATCTGCTGAGGGTCTGGCAGAAGGAACTGACCTGGATGGTCGACTCGGTGACGCGCCGGATACACGCCACTCTGACCGAAATCCTCAAGTCCTTTCCGAGGGATCATGTGCCGGAATACATGCGACGTCTCGACACAGGCGCCAACGACTATATAGACAAGGCCGCCGATGTAATCATTCGCAACATGATCAGCAGTATTGCCGGGTTTACAGAGATGGACCGTTTCATAGAAGTCCTGATAAAGAAATGCCGTTCCCGAATTAAATCGTGGCCCGATACTCTTCTGCGGATGTCGGACAATCCGGACGAAAAACAATGCTCAGATTTTCTGGTACTGGATGAGCTTAGCGATCAGGATGCAATGCGAATGGCGCCTGTAATCGGAGGCAAGGCAAAGAACCTAGTCTATCTGCTGAACAAGAAACTGCCTGTGCCTTCAGCCGTCGTTTTTCAAGCGATGAAGACGCACTATCATATGCAATATACCGCGGACAACGGCTTTATGTCCGTGCTTAAACGCGCCGTGGAGATGATCGAGATCCGCACAGGGCGAAAATTAGGGGATAACCGACGGCCTCTACTTTTATCGATACGCAGCGGATCATACATTTCGATGCCCGGAATACTTTCATCCATTCTTTATTGCGGTATGAATACAGAGACTCAAAAAGCCTTCGCATCTTTAACCGGAGATTCCCTGCTTTCCTGGGATTCGTACAGGAGATTCATAGATCACTACGCAACGGTTGTATTTGGACTAGATGAGAAGATATTCAGCAAAATTAACGCCGAATTTCTCAGACGGACATCAGAGACGCAATTAGACGATCTGAATGCCGCTGAAATGGCAGAAATTGTGCGGCTATATAAGAATGAACTCGCG
>Ga0181523_10004169_pt1 | contig 12663 bp, 9 predicted proteins | sample PEATcosm2014_Bin_43_FD_119752 | JGI IMG/M metagenome (GOLD analysis project Ga0181523, IMG submission 119752) | Peatland microbial communities from MTU Mesocosm Facility, Houghton, MI, USA - PEATcosm2014_Bin05_30_metaG | ecosystem: Environmental > Terrestrial > Soil > Wetlands > Peat | place... | reverse complement strand
TAATCCCCTTGGCACCTGCCTTATGGCCTGCCGAGGCCTCGGCATAAGTTGCATCGGAATGCCCCATGCTGGCTATAATCCCCTTATCCGAAATTCTTTTTATGAGATGCAGTGAGCCGTCGAGTTCGGGTGAGATGGTGATGATTCTGATTATATCTTCGTATCCTTCAATCAATCCATCGAGGTAATGCTCTGTCGGGTCGATAAAGGTCATGGCATTCAGGCTGCCGCATCGTGAGAGGTTGAGAAAAGGTCCTTCCAGGTGAGCGCCTATGATCCTCGCCGGCCTGCAATCTTTGGCATCTCCATATTTTGAGCTGCAGAACTCGGCCTTGAGGACCGGTACGGATTCCTGAATTTCCATAGCTTTCTTTATGAGAGCAAGATTTTCCCTCATTATTTTGATGGTCGAGGGATAGACAGTCGGGATTATTTCGGTAACACCGTAAGAACCATGGATTTCTGCAATCTTAAGGAGATGCTCCACATCGGTTGTCCTCGTGTCGTAACCTCCGATACCATGGGTATGGACGTCGATGATCTTCATGAAAATATCATATCATAGAGGCGCAATCTTGCAAACACGACAGAATTTCCGATATCATGCAGCGATGACCAGCGAATCGATAAATCTCGGTCAATGGACGATTGACAACTTTAACAAGCTTCTGCTGAAAGCGGCTATGACAGGCGGTGCAGGCGAACGCATCGCATTTCTGTCGGGCCACTTTCATGGCATTCCATATCTTGAAAACACACTTGTTGGCGGAGTGAATACTAATGAAGTCTTTGTTGTCAACCTTGCGAGTGTCGATTGTTACACCTTTATCGATTACATTGAGGCGATGAGACTTTCATCATCATTCGATGATTTCATGGAGTTCCTGAAGAAGATCAGATATCGGGGCGGGATCGTGTCATTCCGGGACCGCAACCATTTCTTCACCGATTGGCGTGAATTCAACGGCGAGTTCGTTGAGGATGCCACCGGGAAGATTGGACTTCAAGATACGCGAACTGTTCGTAAGGTCCTCAACCTGAGAGAAGACGGCTCTTTTTTTATTCCGAGAGTTGGATCCGTCGAGCGAGACGTGAGATATATACCATCATCCCTACTGAATGATCAGATCATCAACAGGATCGAGACTGGAGACTACGTCGGCATGTATTCCGACTGCGAAGGACTTGATGTGACCCATGTCGGAATCTTCATCAAGCAGGGTAAGTCATTATTTCTGAGGCATGCCTCCTCGGCACGGGAAAACCGGAAAGTGGTCGATCAGGATTTTATCGAGTATGTGAAAAACAAGCCGGGCATCGTTGTTTTCAGACCGAAGGAATAATCAAGACTTCAATTCAAATGCCTGCCGCTTCATCCTGTTCCTTAAGGGATTCGATAAATGGACGCAGTTTCCAAAGCAATGCGAGCCCTGGAAGCGAAAGGGCAGCACTGATAAGAAAGAAAACAGGCCAGCCGACAGTTTCGGCAACAAAGCCTGAAGTCGGAGCAATGACAATTCCGCCTAGTGCTGCGAGCGATGACAGAAGGGCATACTGGGTCGCACTGAAGCGGTGGTTACACATGGTCATAAGTAGTGCCATAAAGGCTGCGGTACCCATGCCGCTGCCGAAATTCTCAAAGCCAACGGCGAAAATCAGCATTCCGTAACTTTTCCCGATTACTGCCAACGCAGAAAAGGTCAGTATTGTACAGGCCTGCACAATGCCGAAATAAAGCAGCGAACGAAAAATGCCCAGCTTGACCATAAGGCTACCGCCCAGAAGTGCCCCTAATATCGTAGAGATCAACCCGAGCCCCTTATTGATTGTCCCGACATCGGTAGCTGAGAAGCCTATACCTCTGATAAGAAATGCAGACATAAGAGACGATGCATATGCATCTGCCAGCTTATAGAGAATTATCAGAAGCAGAAACATAAGCGCGTATTGTCTGGAGAAGTAGTCTTTAAGAGGACCGATGACCGCTTCCTGAATGGTGCGCGGAGGCGCTGCGTTTTGAGGCGGCTCCGGAGCGAAGAACGTTATGATAAAGGCCATGGCCATGATGGCAGCCATGGAAAGATAAGTATTGCGCCATCCTATCTGGTCGGAAAGTATCAATGTCAGCGAGCTCGAAACGATCAATGCGATGCGGTAACCCATGACTGCTACAGCAGCTCCAGCACCGCGTTCCTGCACATGCAGAATATCGGTACGGTAGGCGTCGATAACGATATCTTGTGAGGCCGAAAAGAATGCTACCGTAAGTGCGATGAGCCCGACGGTCAGGGGAGCTTGTGCCGGTGAACTGAAGGCTATTGCAGCGATACCGGCCACGAGCAATGCCTGGGTTATAAGGATCCAGCCCCGTCGCCTGCCGAACATAGGCGGTATGAACCTGTCCATGAAGGGTGACCAGAGGAACTTGAGAGTGTAAGGCAGCGCAACTACGGAGAATATCCCGATGGTCTTTAGGTCAACTCCCTCAACCGCCATCCAGGCCTGCAGCGTGCTCACAGGAAGTGCGCGGGGAAGACCTGATGCAAACCCCATCAGCAGGACGAAGGCTATCCTCTGATTGGTAAAGGCCTGGACATAGGGTGAACGATCTGACTTTATGGCGCCACCTCAGATATGTGCACAGGCAGTCTTCCTGTAAATGGACTCGCTCCGCACAGACAATTAATGACAGCCTCCTGTGCCTGCAGCGTCGAGTCGTAAGCCGCTATCAGGACATCGGCATCTTTAAAATAGCGAAGCACATATGGACTTCCCAATGATACCACTATTGATTTCTTCGCCTTTGCAATAAGATTCGTCAGCCTGTTCTTTTCTTCATTACTGATGCCGGAAGAACCCCTCCATGCAGCCACACTCGTAAAAATAGCAATCACGATGAACTCATCACTCATCACATTCAAATTTTCGGCTACAATAGATGGAGTTCTGAAACTCGCAAAAGCGGATGTGCTGAAATACTTGTCATCTCCGGCAAAAATAGTGCAGACAGCTTTGGAATCCGCCAGTGGCAAGAGCGCTGAAGTATCTTTGATCAGTGTGACGGCCCTTTGAGAGATCGTTTTCGAAAGGAATGAATTATTTTCGAGATCGATCTCTTCAGGAGCCCTTCTGACAAGATATGCCTTTGTTTCAAGAATTTTTTTCACGGCGGCATCGATAATATCCGGATCAAGCCTTTTTTCTTGCATTGCCGAAAGCAACGCTGACGCCGTGGCATCGGGATCGTCAGGATGCAGCAGTATATCTGCCCCCGCTTTCAGGCATTCAAGGCCTGCATCGCCAAACTCCTTGAGGGCGTGCATGTTCAGTGCATCGGTAAGAACAAGTCCCGTGAACCCAAGCTCTTCTTTCAGTAAGGCGGTTGTTATCCTGTGTGAAAGACTCGCTGGCCTCTCATCGAAAGCCGGTACACTTAGATGGCCCATCATGATACTGCCGACGCCCGCGTCAATAGCGTTTTTGAAAGGTGCTATGTCGGAATCGAAAAGAGCATCTCTCGTCTTTCTAATTTCAGGAAGCGAGATATGGGAGTCCGTCGAGGAATCTCCGTGTCCTGGAAAGTGCTTGGCGCAGCTTATTAGGTCGGCCTCTTTGAGGGTTTGAATATAAATGGAGCCGAATCGTGCGACCATAGCAGGATCATCCGAGAATGCTCGTGTGCAGATGATCGGATTGTCAGGGTTTTTGTTTACATCCAAAACAGGGATGAGGGGCATGTTGATGCCTATATCAGCAGCCTCGCCGGCTATTGCGCGGATTGCTTGAACCAGGAGCTCTGTGTCCGTCTTTTGTGATAGATCAACTCCTGCAGCAAATGCCATTTGGGAAGGGAATGAAGTCAACCCTTCGACCTGCTGCCCAACGCCGCGTTCAATATCAGAGGCAATCAACAACGGGATGCGGGAACGGGCCTGCAGTTCAGAGATAAAACTCTTTAGTTCGGTCCTGCTCCCGCCGAAGAGAATGAATCCGCCTATACCTTTATCGACCAGCGCAAATTGTTTTTTGCGATACGACAACTCACCGATCCGCAAACCATCGAGCCTGCTGATTATAACCTGATAAGCCTTTTGGCTAGATGTGCCGGGCTTCCCGATACTCTTCTTCGTCATGCGGAGAGTGTATCAGATTCACATTCGGTTGGACAACCTTGATGGTGGCTAATTTGCGGCATTTCGCGCTTGCATTCTGACAGACTTTGTCAATGCAGTATCCAACAGTTCCACAGCATTAATCTTGTGGGATGGGGCAAGACAAGTATACCGCAGTGTCATTTTTATGAACGAATAACGAAAATGTCATAACCGCTACTCCCCAAACATATTGCTGTTGTCAACAAACATATCAACAAACATATTGACACACACGCCAGTTGACTCATTGAAAAGTGTTACCGAAGAGAAGAAGATTGACTCATAGAAATTGATGAGATCTTGAAGATCACTTTTCGCTTATCCTCAATTGCCTGTCTGAGGGCAAAAGGATCAAGACTTGTCATCTGACTTTTTAGCTTCTGCTTCACCGACTCTTCCACATGAGGAGATTCGATCACCCTCTGATACGGTGTTTTAGGGATATCATAACGCTTTATGGTTTTGGAGCAATGCGTTGTTTGGCGAGGAGTTTCACGGAAGGACAAAAGAAGTTGTGGAAGAGTCTCCATTCTGTGGTGTAGATGTCATTGAACAACGGGACGACCTTAGGATTGTCTAAGCGCTCGTAGCCGAGCCACTGTCTGACATGGGTCCAGTTCTTCTGCTCAATGTGAGAGTTGTCGTCCTTGTGGTAAGCTCTGCTTCGAGTAAACTGAATCGGCTGTTTTCTCTCCGTGAAGTGTCTACGCAGGTGATGGTTCAAGAACTCAGAGCCGTTGTCCGAATCAAAACCTTTGAGGTCAAAGGGAAGAGTCTTTTCAATATCTTCTATTTGCTTGAGAACATCTGTTTCTCCTTTGCCCCATACGGCTCTTTGCTCAGTCCATCCGGTGGCGATATCAACGCAGTCGATGGTGAATGCAAACATGCCGGCCATAGAGTTGCCGCAGTGAGCAACAGTATCAGCCTCCATAAACCCAGGGCGCGACTCGTCCCACTGATTGGTTTTGACGGGGATATGTTTACGTAGAAGAGTTCCTGGTTTTGTAGTAGATCTGCCACGCCCCTTATAACGTGCCCTGATTGGCTTAAAATGGCGGTCGATGGTGGAAGGGGAAATGCTAAGGAGTGCATTGCTCTCCTCTTCCGACAGAGTGCCATACCGCTTTTGATAACTTGGCAGCCAAAGAGGAATGATCGCTTTGAGTCTTTTGGAGCAAGGGAGGTTTGCCGCATGCCAAATACGCTTCAGAGGCTTAAGGATCGACTCTTTGTCGTAAACAGGAGGCTTACCCTTCTTCTTGTGCTTCGGTTTATGATATCGTCTGAATGTACGAAGCAATCGTATCGCATGCTTTCGGTGATAGTCGCACGCGGCACAGAATTCATCAAGAATATCGGCTTTCTCTTTCCGAGAAGCTTTTTTGTATCGAACATATATGGCTTCGAGATATTCTTTTCTGGATCGCGGACTCATAGTACCTCCTTATCAAGCATGCTTTTTCTCGGTAACATGCATTATGAGTCAACGATACTTCTTCTTTTCACCTCCGGTAACATTTTATGTGAGTCAATTCGCCCAAACATATTGCTGTCAAACAGCGATTCCGTAATAAGACCTATCCGTTCAACCTAAAGGGCTGCAAATCCTGGCAACTGCGGTAGTCACCAGCAGCCGAGCAAAATCGCATTCATATTTTTCTTGACATTAGCCTTCTAATCTGATATGTATATAGATATCAGGTAAAAAGGAGGTTCTATGCTGCACCGTTGTCACCTTCCAACCCAAGAGCGTACTGCCCGCTCTAAGGCAGTTAAGTTCCTGCACGACAAGCCCTTCATCGCGGGTGGCCTAGTAAAAATGGCGAGAACCTGCGGCAAGGCAAACTGTAAATGTACGAGAGGCGAAAAGCACGTGTCATGGTATCTGGCCACTCGACACAAAGGGGGCAGAAAGATGATTTTTATTCCGCAGCAGTGGGAAAAGGACATTTTCGAATGGGTGAATAACTACAAGGAGATAACCAGGCAGATAGACATTATCTCTCAGCAGTGTCTCGATCGGTTCACTAAGTCAAACAAAGAAGAAAGGGACGGAGATTCTTAAGAGACTCCTCAGATACGCTGATAAACTGTACGATTTGAACGGGCAACTGCAAGGCGTTCGAGATGGCCGCATTCGTCCCCGCATTCAAACGCCGGTGGTAGCGGGCAGTGCATTGGTAATGGCGCTGGCACAGCTGGGCAGCCTCAATGCGCTAGAACAGACAGCAGCGAATAGTTTTTGGAGGAAATGGCTTTCGGCTGCTCTGCCAAGTGCGGACGTAATGGGTGCAGTCTTCAGTTCTTTAGACCGTAACACCCTTCGCAAGATACTGCGACACCTCTATAGCCGGTTAAAGCGAAACAAAGTATTACTGCCGCCGTCAAACGATAACTTCTTTGCACTTGTCATTGATGGACATGAGTCCAGCTCAAGCTATCTGCGCTGCTGTGAAAAGTGCCTGCAACGGGAATTAAAGACCTCCAAAAGCAGTAGCATTCAGTATTATCACCGACATGTCATGGCGATCCTTTTGTGCAAAGATTTTCCGCTTCTTCTAGACCTTGAGTTACAAAGGCCTGGTGAGGACGAAGTGGCCGCGGCCACACGGCTTTTGGAACGGATTTTTCTGAACTATCCCCGGGCCTTTGATGTCGTAGTTGCAGATGGCCTGTATGCTCGAGCGTCTTTTTTTAAAACTGTAATCGCACACGGCAGACATGTCATTGCTGTGCTTAAGGATGACCGTAGGGATTTGCTTCAAGATGCCATGGGTATTTTCCATCAGGAGCAGCCTATCGTTTTTCAACAAGACGGCGTCACCAGACAATGCTGGGACATAGAGGGATTCAAATCATGGACATCGTTTGGACAGGAAGCACGTGTTGTGCGTTCCGTAGAGACCACAACAGTCTGCCGACAAAGGACTGGCGAAAAAGAAGATCGTGTCGCAGAGTGGATGTGGGTTACCACGTTGCCCAAACAGTTGGTTCCGACAAAGACATTCATCGGGATTGGCCACCGAAGGTGGGATATCGAAAACAAGGCATTCAATGAATTGACCACCTATTGGCATGCCGATCATGTTTACAAACATACCGTCGGAGCCATTGAAGCGTTCTGGCTGATAACTATGCTGGCTTACAATCTCTTCCACATCTTTATTACATTAAACCTCAAATCAGCCATCAGGCAGCTTTACACGAAGCTCCATCTGGCGCGTGCTGTCGCGATGGAATTGTATGCAATGAATAATCGAGTCACAAACGGCCGCGCTCCGTGATTCTTGACTTCACCTGAACCGGTTTGATACGTCCAACTCCTGCCACAACATGTTGGAATCGATCCGGCAATGGGACAGACTTTTCTTTTGCGCACAAAAATACTCTCTTGGTACCTGAATTGCCCTCAAATCTTACAACCCGAATTTGCTCCCATGATAGAAAGGGCTCTTTCCCCTTGCATCATTGACTCGCGGGCTAGTATTACGGAATCGCTGGCTGTCAAACATATTGCTTGCATTTGACTAAATAAAGATTTATAATTGCTTCTAACAGGTCTCGATAAGGCCAAACCTTTCGTGAGAAGGGGACGGAAAACAACGGGTCTTTCAGGAACAAGACAGCCGGGTTGCCGAAGGAATTAACTTCGTCAGACTCGGCTTTTTTATTATAGGGGGTATCTTAAAAATGAGGGGGGGGTAACATGAGAAGAAGGAGTTTGCTGTTTATCGTCGCTCTATCGGGTTGCTAATGATTCAGCAATCTTGGGGAGACTTGATGTGTGATAAAGGTCAAATAAACGATGCCACATACTAGCACATATAGTTTATCTCTTTATGGAAGATAACATAATATTGATAATAACTCAGAAACGGGGGGGGGAATGTTAATTAATGTATTGAAATTTTCCAATATCAAACTTGCTTTTTTTACCGTTGCCGTCGGATTGTATCTTATTGGAGCCAGCATGGTCGCTAACGCGGACACCGTGGCCTATTTTCAGGATAACAATGGTGAATTCGGTACCATAGACCTGAATAGCGGGCAAACCACTATAATAAACCCCTATAATGCTTTGGAGGCCGGTTACGGTTTGGGCGTAGCCAACAATATACTATACTATACCACCAGTAACAACAGCGGCGTCTATGGCGCGGGCCAACTCTGGTCCATTAACCCCGCGACTGGAGCAGCCACTTTTATTGGAGCATCGGGTCTCAACTACGCTGCTTTCGGCTCGACCTCCAACGGCCTCTTTGCATATGTCATAGGCGGCCCGATTGCTTCGATTAATCCAACTACCGGCGCTGCAACCGAGATAGGCGCGGCTGAGGGTGCTCAGTTTCCTATTCTTTCAACCTCTAAAGACTCAAGTTCACTGTACGAGATCAACGCAGGGTTGGGGGTACTTAACCGTTATTTCTGGGGTATTAATACGGCAAACGGAAGTACTACTATATTTGGTACCTCCCTTTCTTCTAACGATTGGGCAGCGATGGTATATATGAATGGCACACTATATGCCGTCTTGCAAGCAGGGATCTCCAACGCCCCTTTTGCGACGTATACGATCAACACCAGTACGGGAATCACAACGCAATATGGGTCAACTCTACCTGCAACCCAGCCCTATATTATGGGCCTCGCACCGTATCCATTGCCACCAACCCCAGGCACTTGGTATTCTATCCCTGGGGCGATCATCTCTACCCCTGGCCTTGCTTGGAACCCCACCAGCAGCAAAATGCAGATGGTCGTAAGAGGCAGCGGTAACACCATCTGGTCGTCCACATTGGATTCGTCCGGTATTTTCAATAACGACTGGACTCAAATACCCGGGGCTATCATTTCCCCACCGGCACTTGCGTGGAACACTACTGCCGGCAAGATGCAGATGGTTGTCCAGGGCAGCGGTAACACCATCTGGTCGGCTACCTTCAGTTCGACCGGGACTTTCAATAACGACTGGACTCAAATCCCCGGGGCTATTATTTCCCCACCTGCACTTGCGTGGAACACTACTGCCGGCAAGATGCAGATGGTTGTCCAGGGCAGCGGCAACACCATCTGGTCGGCTACCTTCAGTTCGACCGGGACTTTCAATAACGACTGGACACAGATATCAGGCTCCATCATCTCGTCACCAGCCCTTGCGTGGGATTCTGTGAACAATAAGATACAGATGGTTGTCCAAGGCAGCGGCAATACTATCTGGTCATCCACCTTCAGTTCGACCGGGACTTTCAATAACGATTGGACACAGATGGCTGGGACCATCATCGATCGGCCCGCTATCGCATCGGATCCTGTGCTGGGGCGTCTCATGATAGTTGTAAGGGGCACTAATAACAGCATTTGGGCAATGGCGCACTAAGCATACGGTATGATCTAATAATGCACGGGGGGGGACGGAACGTGAGTGGCATAACAGCAAGTTATGGCACTCCAGCAACACCTTTGTAACCGGCTGGTTGTTTATCCCCCCTTTTTTATCCTTGTTTGCCGTGAAGACCCCTTCCGTAAGGGGGGGGATGAATTGGGACTGCCGCTAATGCTGCAGAGAAGAAGGATAAGCAGGTCAACGCTATAGAGAATGTACAGTCAAGCAGAACTTTACAATTGACCCGGAGGACCTGAAGCTCTCCTGCAAGATATTCAATCACATCTTGTCAAAGCATCACAATCCCTCATTCCGCGTGTGAAGATGAGCATAGATAACAAGGTAGAGGTAATTTCAGAGAAAATGTCTGGCAAGGCAAAGGCGTTTGGCTACCGGGTGCGGCTCTCCACTTATGAGAAGGGCAGGCCCGTGTACATGCCTATCGAACCTAACAAGTATTTCGATGGCATCGCCGACGATCTCAAGAAGTTCTACCAAGAAAACCTTAACGAAAAAAACGAGATATCAATAAGCTTCATCAAAGAGTCCCAGATCAAAAGGAGGGGCTACGTCCCAGCAATCACCATAATATGCACTTAGACATTGGACTTGTCGCGGCAATGGCTACTGACAGAGGGGATCTATTTGGCAGGGACTTTATGGATCGACTCCTGTATCATGACAATAGCATCACCCCTCTTGCCGCAAACAGGCAGCGGCAACACATTCAATTTCCACCCCTGAAAGATCAGAAAAAAAACTTCACCTTGAAGTTATACAACACTTGTATGGAAAATAATCAACTCTTAAGATGTTACTCAGGGTCTGAATAAAATGTACTTAAATTTTTATAACCTCGGAAAAGAGCCTTTCCAAATTACTCCAAACCCGGAATTCTTGTTTTTGAGTACTTCCCATAGAGAGGCTTTGACAGCAATAATCTATGGAATCGAGCAGCGGAAGGGGTTCATCGCAATAATCGGTGAGGTCGGTCTGGGCAAGACGACCATAATCCGGTCCTATTTGGAGCAAGCCGATAAACAAGCATTGAAATTGATATGCATATTCAATCCGGATGTCTTGTTCAGAGGACTTCTTAAGGCTATTTACTTGGAGCTTGAGATTGTTGCCCCTGAAACGGATGATTTGTCTGAACTGGTGGATCGCCTGCACCTGTTCTTGATCGATGAATACAAACAGGGCCACACGGTCGTACTTCTAATAGATGAGGTCCAGAATTTGCCAATAGAAACACTGGTAAGTCTCCGTATGCTTTCCAATCTTGAGAAACCTAAAGACAGGCTCATTCAGATAGTGCTTGTCGGCCAGTCAGAATTCGAGGAAACCCTGAAGCTGAATGAATTAAGGCAGCTCAATCAGAGTATTGTCATGCGTGTCCATATCACACCATTTTCAAGTATAGAGAGCTTGGCATACATTCGCTATCGACTATCAAAGGCAGGCCAGCAGGACATCACCATCTTCACGAAATCAGCTCTCAAACACATTATAAGGCATGCCCGGGGTATCCCTAGAATACTCAATATCCTCTGTGGAAATGCTCTTGTCACCGGATTCGGTTATCAGGAAAAACAGATTACTGCACGCACAGTAAGGGAGGTGATCGCCGATTTTGAAGGGAGGCAAAAAAAAATTAATCTTTTCAAATGGCTGCTTGTTTCTCTCTCATTCGCGGTGATAATAAGCGCCGTTGTTGTGATATCCCAGTATGAAGATCAAGTGTTATCAGTAGTTGGCGAAATATTCACTTCACAGAGCCGCGAGCCAAAGATAACCAAGAACGAAACTGTAGTAGTTAAGGAGTCACCAAATAAAATAGAAGTTCCTCATGCAGTTGAAAAGGAACCGTCCAAGAGTGAAGAAGATACGTCAACAGCTGCAAAAAGTGCTTTCCCGGTTAAGATAGTCGTAAAAAAGGAAGACACTCTCTACAATCTAATTCAAGAGGTCTATGGGACAATTAATGAAGGGCTGATCACACAAGTAAAACGGCAGAATAAAAGGATTGGGAAAAATGGTAAGATCCGGATCGGAGAAATATTAATTTTCCCTGAGCCTGAAAATGGACGATAGTTTGGAGGAACAGTGAGCAGGACTTTGATAGCTTTAGTGCGCGGGAATCCTCGGGCATTTCAATACCGAGATGAAAGCGTGTCTTAACTGTATCTTGCCGTTGTGGTGAACCATTGTTCACCTTTCATGGTATAATATCTATATGGAGAGTAGGGTTTGTAACTAACTCATCTGGTCCGTATTCAGCCGTTACAATCTTCTATGGCAACGCTATGGCAGACTTCGTGCATCTGCAAGGATGTCTGGAACAGGAGTTTAAGGGATAACTCGTTCTTTTCAGTCTAAGTAATTGAAATTTCAGTCACTTCTGATTGCAGTTTCGTAAGACCCCTCCGCATCATCTTAAAAGTCTAATTAATAAGCCATTAACAGCATTTTATTCTTGACATGTAAGACCCTACTTGATATAATATCCACATGGCTCACTTCCATGTTAAGACGAAGAAAGGAAGACCCTACCTCTACGTCCGTGAGATCGCAAGGGTGGAAGGCAAACCCAAGGTTGTCTCCCAGATCTATATCGGATCCCCGGAGCGTGTCGCGAGTCTTGCGGCAGGGTTGGGCGATGGCGCGGTGAAACTCAAGGTGGAAGAGTATGGCGCCTTGTGGCTGGCTGCTCAGATTGATCGAGATGTGGACCTCGTGCGCATTGTAGACGAAGTGGTCCCTCGGGGTGATCGTGAGGAAGGGCCGTCGGTGGGGGAATATTTCTTGTATTGCATCTGGAACCGGATGTGCGAGTCAACCAGCAAGAACAGACTCTCTCAATGGTATGAACGGACAGCGGTACAACAGATTCGTCCCGTTGATATTGGAGAACTCACAAGCCAGAAGTATTGGGAGAAGTGGGACAGGGTAACTGAAGAGGACCTTGTGAAGATGTCTAAAAGGTTCTTTGAACGGATTTGGACTGTTGAGTCCCCGGAGAGCGATTGTATGCTTTTCGACACGACGAACTACTACACCTTTATGGCGAGCGATACGCCATCGGAGCTTGCCCGAAGGGGAAAGAACAAAGAGGGACGGCAT
>Ga0181523_10004168_pt1 | contig 12664 bp, 10 predicted proteins | sample PEATcosm2014_Bin_43_FD_119752 | JGI IMG/M metagenome (GOLD analysis project Ga0181523, IMG submission 119752) | Peatland microbial communities from MTU Mesocosm Facility, Houghton, MI, USA - PEATcosm2014_Bin05_30_metaG | ecosystem: Environmental > Terrestrial > Soil > Wetlands > Peat | place... | reverse complement strand
GAGATCAAAATGCATGGACATCAGGATGAACTTGGTGTGCAGACCCATTTTCTTAGTCGCTGTCAACGCGTCCAGGCCGTTCAGGATGGGCATGGAGACGTCACTCAGGATCATGTTTGGCTTGTGTTTAGCTGCCAGGTCAACTAACTCGCGTCCATTCGTGGCAACCCCGACGACCTGATATGTTGGGCTCAAAAGGGAGCGCAGGCTTTCGGCAAGCAGTTGGTGATCGTCTGCTATCAGAATCGAGGGCATCGTGACCTCAAGTGGGTGACCAGTGGCTCCATCGAAAACTTCCAGCTTGAATCCAGAAAGTGGGCGGCAGGGAATCAGACTAGGGTGGTCTGTAATGGAGACTTTACTACCGCAGTAATCTACAGTAGTTATACGGAGACGGGAACTGGTAGTTCTTACAGATATTCTTGTACCCCGCGAGGAGTACTGGGACTTCGCCGTCCCCCCTTTTTGAGCAGAGCCCCCGTGCATGTGGGTCAGGCTAGACCGCGTTAGGTGGCAGATCTTCAGCCCTCATTCAGTAATTTCCCGGATACTCCTTTGAAGAGATTCGGTCTACTGTGCCGGATGATGGAGAAGTTGTCAGACAGTGTCGTGAATCTGCCGGATACATCAGAGACTTGCAGGAACTCTTCGGTGTGCAGCCTGCCCCCGAACAGACGATGACAATGACAAAGTACTGAAAGGAACCGCAATGGCGAACATGGGAAAACTTCAGGTTGGGGCCATTCTGACTGTATGTACCGCGGCCCTCCTCCTTGCTGGGTGCGGAACAAAGGTGGAGGAGGCGAACGCGGCCATGCCATCCTCGGCGGCGGCCAAGACAGCGGCTGAAATCCCCTCCAATCCGCTAAAGGAAGCCTATTTCGGCGAACAGCACGTGCACACCGCGTACTCTCTCGATGCCTATATCGGTGGCGCTCGACTCCTGCCTTCGGACTCCTATCGATTTGCCAAAGGCGAAGAGCTCGAAGTCGGTGGGGTCAAGGTCAAACTTCACCATCCACTTGACTGGGCCGCAGTGACCGACCACGCCGAGTACATCGGCGAAATGTATTCCACTATGATCGACGGGGCCCCAGGCCATGATCAGGACCTGCTGAAGCAGTTGCGCGGCCTCCAGGGTATAGAAGAACGTGAGAAGTGGTTTATGGAATACGTAGTGAAAAGCAATCGCTCCACCACTCCACAGCATCCACCCTTTTATCAAGGCGACGCAACCGCAGTGAGCGGCTGGAAGAAAATCCTGGCGGCCACGGAGGAAGCCTACGAACCCGGAAAGTTCACTACCATCCCTGCCTTCGAATGGAGTTGCGCCTGGAAGGGTGCAAATCTCCATCGCAATGTTTTCTTTCGGGACATCCGGCACGTGCCCGAACGGCCGATGAGTTATATCGACATCAACCACGAGGAGGATTTGTGGAAGTGGCTCGCGAGTCTCGAACAGCAGGGAATGAAAGTCATTGCCATTCCTCACAACTCCAACGCCAGCAAAGGAATGATGTTCGGGGACACAAACTCGGCAGGGGATCCCATCGACCTTGAGTATGCCGAGATGCGCAGTCGCTTCGAGCCGCTCGTCGAAATGATGCAGATCAAGGGCAATTCGGAGGTGCATAGGAGCTTCTGGGCGGCTGATGAGTTTGCCAATTTCGAGAACGCCGATTCCATCGGCGATTACAGCGATCGCACCTATGCGAAATACGGGAAGAAGAACTGGGTGCGGTACGCCATCTCCAAGGGCCTGGCCTACGAGAAGACACTCGGGGCCAATCCTTATCACTATGGTTTCGTTGGCGGCACAGACAACCACGACGGGTTGATGGCCAACGTCGCTGAAGATAACTTCTCCGTCGGGAGCCACGGGGAAGCGGACAACAACGTCGAAAAGCGCCGCACCGGAGAAGTTGGCGGCTGGATCAAGGGCAAGGATTTGAATCCTGGCGCGATCACAGGCGTTTGGGCACAGCAAAACACGCGCGAAGCGATCTGGGATGGGCTGAAGAACCGCGAGACGTTTGCCACCAGCGGTCCTCGGATCAAGGTGCGCCTCTTCGGCAAACTGGGCAAAATCGATAACCCCGCCGATGCCAAAAGCCTTGTTGAGGCCGGATATGCGCAAGGGGTACCGATGGGCGGGACTTTGAAACCGGGCGGCGGAGCGCCCAGCTTCACGATGTGGGCGATCAAGGAAGCCGATGGCGCGAACATTGACCGCATTCAAATCGTCAAATGCTTTCTCGACGCCCAGGGAGAGCCTCGGGATCAGGTGTTTGATGTAGTTTGGTCGGATAAGAGAAAGCCCGGAGCAAATGGCAAGTTGCCTGCAGTCGGTAACACGGTCGACCTGTCCAAGGGCACCTACACAAACGCGATCGGCAGTCCCGAGTTGATGGGCACTTGGACTGACAAGAACTTTGACCCGAAATCCCCTGCGGCGTACTACGTTCGCGTCATTCTGATTCCTACGCCGCGGTGGAGCACCTACGATGCTGTGCGTGCGGGGCTACCCCTTCTGAAGGACGTGCCGGCGACAGTCCAGGAGCGGGCGTGGAGCTCGCCCATCTGGTACACACCGGCGAAATGACTGATTCGCTGAAGTAACTGCAGTTGTCCAAGGACTCGCCCGAAACTCCTAGACGGGACCAGCCAAAGAAATGAAGCAGAAGAACTTACCCGAAACCCCAAAAAAGGGGGACCGTACCTATATTCGGACTCACTCAGTAGTTTTCCGGGTATCGCTTTCGCTGCGGGCAAAACTACAATCCCAGGCAGGACAGCATCTCGAGGAACCGTTGGAGGTGCGAGGCGGACGAAGGAGTCCACGATGACGAGGAAGAGAAGCAACAAGTCCCGGTGGTGGGGGAAAGTTTTGGCCATGGGTATTGGGCTGGCTTTGGCGTTCATCACCGCTTGCCATACCACTCCGACGAATCAGGCAGGCAATCCACCGATGGTCGGCCAGGCCGAAGTCGCGGCGAAAGAAGCGGTGCAGTCGGATGAGATCGCGGCGAATGTGGCTGACCCGAACGCGAAAGTGGACTGGAACCGCGACTATTCGCCCTACGCAAATCACAAATACCCGGACCACGTCTATTTTGGGGATACCCACCACCACACGGCGAACTCCGGGGACGCTTTTATGGGAGGTGACCGACTGGGCCCAGAGGACTCGTACCGTTTCGCGCGCGGGGAGCAGGTGACCTCTTCGTCAGGAGTGCCAGTTAAGCTTTCCCGGCCATTGGATTTCCTGGTGGTGTCGGACCATGCCGAGGGATTGGGCCTCATGTACCAGGTCTACCAAGGAAACCCTGCATTGGTGTCGGACCCAACCGTCGCGAAATGGGCGGCAGCTCTGAAAGCCGGCGGAGAAGAAGCACGCGATGTTGCGAACGAAATTGTTTCTGAACAGGCACAAAACAGACTTCCCCCGATTGTGAAGGATCCAAAGGTCGTCGGACCGCTCATGATGTCGGTTTGGCAAGCGTACTTGGCGACGGCGGAGAACTATAACGAGCCGGGGCGATTTACGGCAATGATTGGCTACGAGTGGACTTCCGTACCTGGCGGCAACAACTTGCACAGGAACGTCCTGTTCCGCGACAACAAAGATAAGGCGGAGCAGATCTTCCCCTTTTCTTCTTGGAATAGTGAAGACCCCGAAAAGCTTTGGGAATGGATGGCCAAGTACGAAGAAAAGACCGGTGGCAAGGTACTAGCGATTCCGCACAACGGGAACCTGTCCAATGGGCGGATGTTTGCACTGACGGATTTTGAGGGCAATCCGATGACGGCGGATTATGCCAGGCGTAGAGCGCGCTGGGAGCCGCTCCACGAGGCCATGCAGACCAAGGGCAGCAGCGAAACGCACCCGACGCTTTCGCCGAATGACGAATTTGCGGACTTTGGCATCAAAGGCTGGGAATACGGAAACTTGACGCTCGAAGGTGAACCGGAAACCCCTGAAATGCGGCCCTATATGTTCATTCGCGGGGCGCTACTGAATGGTCTCGCGCTCGAACAAAAGCTCGGCACCAACCCGTTCAAGATTGGTTTCATCGGCGGGACTGACGTGCACAATTCGCTGACCTCCATTGAAGAGGACAATTTCTTCGGCAAGCACGTAGCGCAGGAACCGCACCCGACTCGTTGGAGCCAGGTTGCCAAGAAGGGCCTGGGCTTTACCCGCTATGACTGGATGTACGAGGCGGCGGGCTACGCGGCAGTGTGGGCCACGGAGAACACGCGGACGGCGTTGTGGGACTCGCTGATGCGCAAGGAGTGTTACGCAACATCAGGGACGCGCATGACCGTGCGCTTCTTCGGTGGCTGGGATTTCAACCCGGAAGATGCGCGTACTCGTTATCTGGCAGAAATCGGCTACCGAAAAGGCGTGCCGATGGGCGGCGACCTCGCTCCGCCACCTGGCGGTTCCAAGGCTCCGACGTTCCTCGTCGGAGCAATGAAAGACCCGATCGGTGCCAATCTCGATCGAATACAGGTGATCAAGGGATGGCTGGACAAAGATGGCAAGACCCATGAGAAGATCTATGACGTGGTGTGGGGCAATGCCGACCGCCGCAAGCGCGGTGCAAACGGAAAAATTCCTCCCGTCGGCGATACAGTAGATGTTTCGCGCGCCACCTGGACCAACACCATTGGCGACCCGGAATTGATGACCGTCTGGAGGGATCCGGACTTCGACCGAGCGCAGCGCGCTTTCTACTATGTTCGCGTCATCGAAATTCCTACGCCGCGATGGACGGACTACGATGCCGTGCGCTTCGGGGTTAAAATGACACCTGATGTGCCGTTGAAGCATCAGGAGAGGGCATGGACGTCACCAATCTGGTACACACCGACACATTGAAGGAGTCGACGGCCGGCGGATTTGCACGGGCAATCCGCCGGCCATTCTCAGGCACTTTCCTGGAATCCGTTCTTCGCGAACCTCTTGTACATTTTCTTGTTCTTGGCGGGCTCCTTTTTCTCTTCTTCCAATGGAAGGGAGCGGGATCGGGTCCAGGCTCGAATCGAATTGTTGTTACCCACGCGCAGATCGAACAACTTGCCGTCGGTTTTGCGCGCACCTGGCAGAAGCCCCCAACCGAACAGGAACTGAAAGGGCTGATCGACGAATACGTCAAGGATGAGATTGCCACGCGAGAAGCTGTGGCCATGGGGCTCGATCGCGACGACGTTATCATTCGCCGCCGTCTCCGCCAGAAGCTGGAATTTATTGCGGAAGACACAGTCACATCCGTCCCCCCGAGCGACGTCGAGCTTGCCGCATGGATGGTCAAGCATCCGACTGCTTTTCAATCCGAACCGAAGCTGGCTTTCCGCCAGGTATATTTGAATCCGGACCGTCACGGGACCGCGCTGCAGGCCGATGCCGAGAAATTGCTCGCCCGGTTGCAGGCAGGTGGCGCGAAGATCTCGACGGAGCATTTGGGCGATACAACCATGCTGCCAGCCGCGCAGCCACTCGCGCCGCTTTTTGATACGGCACGTTCGTTTGGTGATGACTTCGCAAACGAATTGATGAAGCTGCAACCGGGCCAATGGGTCGGCCCGCTCGAATCGCCCTTTGGCTTGCATCTTGTACTGGTTTCGGAGAAGGTACCCGCTTCTCAGCAGCAACTCGCTGCAGTCAGGCCGCAGGTTGAGAGAGAAGTGCTGCTCGAGCACAAAAGGAAGGAACTCCAGAATCTGTACGACCGGCTGCTCGAAAAGTACACGGTGAAGGTGGAGCAGCTGCCGGCGGAACCGGGTGCGGCTGGTCCGAGCGGCGGAGCAACAAAATGAAGTACCGCTTCCTCATTCTGGTGGCGGCGCTGTTGATCCTGGTTGATCGGCCGGTCGTGGCACACGAGGCGCGCCCCGGCTACCTTGAACTGCGCGAACTTGGACCTGAGACCTACTCGTTCTTATGGAAGAGGCCTTCAGGCGGTGAAGTGGAGCTTTCCTTATCCCCGGTTGTCCCAAAGGGGTGCACTTTAACCACGCCAGCCCAGCAGCAACTGACAGTCGGTGCAGTTGTGGTTCGGGGCACACTCACTTGTCCTGGGGGACTGGCGGGGAAGACCATCGTCATCGAGGGACTCGAAGGCACGATCACCGATGTTTTAGTCCGGCTTCACCACTCAGATGGACGCCTCGAGAGCTACCTCCTGCGACCGGTCTCGCCTGCGGTTACCTTCGGCGGTGTGACGACTCTCACCAGCAGAGCATGGAGTTATGTCCAGCTCGGCATTCAGCACATCCTGCTCGGCGCGGACCATCTCCTGTTTGTGCTGGGCTTGTTGCTGATCGTCAAGGACCGGTGGGCGCTTATCAAGACAATTTCCGCGTTTACTGTGGCCCACAGCATCACTCTGGCAATCGCCACACTGGGATACGCGAGCGCCCCCCTTCCACCCCTCAACGCGGCGATCGCTCTTAGCATTCTCTTTCTAGGGCCAGAGATTGTGCGCACCTGGAAGGGGGAGACCAGTTTCACGATCCGTCATCCTTGGGTCGTCGCATTCGCCTTCGGGCTATTGCACGGGTTTGGATTCGCTAGCGGCCTCACGGCAATGGGACTGCCGAAAGCAGAAATTCCACTGGCACTGCTGCTGTTCAACGTGGGGGTCGAATTGGGCCAATTGGGATTCGTGGTCCTCATCCTCCTGCTCGAGCGGTCGTTTCGAATTCTGGAAGTGCACTGGCCCAGGATTGCGGAGCGTTTGCCTGGCTACACCGTGGGCACGCTCGGGGCTTACTGGTTCATTCAGCGGACACTCATTCTTGTTGGAGGCATGCGATGAAATTGCGCCGTGCTGCTTTGCTCCTGGCGGCCATGTTGTGGCCGGCTATGGCCTGGGCTCATGCGGAGAACGGCCGGGCGGAAGGATTTCTCGCCGGCCTGCATCACCCGATCTCCGGCCTCGATCACATTCTCGCAATGGTTTCGGTCGGCCTGTGGGGTGCGCAACTCGGCGCACCCGCGATCTGGCTTCTGCCTGTCACTTTTCCAGTGGTTATGGCCTTTGGCGGAATGCTGGGATTGATGGGAGTGCCCTTACCCGGTGTGGAAGTCGGCATTGCTTTTTCAGGAATTCTACTCGGACTGGCTGTTCTCGCAGAGTGGCGACCCCCTCTCTGGGCCGCCGCGGTGGTCGTCGGCATGTTTGCGATCTTTCACGGTCATGCGCACGGTACGGAACTGCCCGCCGGTGCCAGCGGAATGCTCTACAGCATCGGCTTCGTCATGGCGACAGGGTTACTCCATGCTGCGGGTATCACTGCCGGATTGGTGCACCGTTGGAATTGGGGGCGTTGGGCACTGCGTGCCTCTGGAGCCGTCGTCGCGGTGGCCGGTGCCCGATTTCTTTGGTTGGCGCTCGCGACATGACTCACACCGTTCACAAGTCGTTCCTTATCGTGCTCGGTTTGCTGGCGCTTCCAGCCGCCGCAGAAGCCCATCTCACCGGGACCGGGCTTGGGCCATTTTATGATGGCGTAACGCACTTCTTCCTCTCTCCTGAGCAAATTATTCCGGTGATTGCGTTGAGTCTGTATGCTGGGCTGCGTGGTAAACAGAGTGGAAGGATCGTTCTTTTTCTTCTGCCCGGCGCTTGGCTGATGGGAGGATTGCTCGGCCTCGACCATCCCGTGACCGGACAGTTCACGCTGCTTGCCTGCTTCTCCTTTCTGGTTCTAGGCACCTTGGTAGCCTCCGATGTGCAGCTCGGACCGCGATTTGTCGCGATCCTGGCATTGGGATTTGGTTTTCCACTTGGATTTGTCAATGGGTCGGACCTGTCGACAACCAATGTGGGAGGCCTCGGTGTTATCGGGACGGCAACGTCCATATTTGTACTCGTTTCACTGGTGGCAGCTCTGGTCGCTTCGTTGCACGTACCTTGGACCCGGATTGTCGTCCGCGTTGCCGGAAGTTGGATTGTGGCTGCCGGTTTGCTCTTGCTCGGTTGGACTTTTCATCTCCATACCTCGAAGCTGCGATCAGGTTTGCCAGGATCAGAGCAGAGCGTTTCTCTTGCACTCTCCCTGACCACCAGGCATCGTCTGTATCTTCTCTAAAAATCAGATGGTTAGGGCGCACCGGAGTCTTTCCGGGGGGCGGCCCAAGTAGTCTTCCGTATACCCAATTGGCCGCACAAAAAGTATGGTCTAACAGCCGGGAAAGGGTGGGCGAGACAGGTCCATCGCAGACCGGCAGACTCCAGATCTGCCCGGCGCCGGTTTGCGATTAGTCGAGAGATCGACAGCATACTTGCGGAGCTTTCTGAGAGATGTGGACCAAACACAAGGGGAACCTGCCGTTCAATGCTTTTGTTAGCGCAGCTTCGCCGGTTCTGGGCCGTGAGTCCTTAAACAAGAGTCCGTAGTTTTCATGAGGCCGTCCCAGTAGTTATGCGGGTATCTCTTGCGCTACACCAACAATATGATGCCGACCTTGGTAAAACGCAGCATACCCAGGAGTCGGTTCGGCCGCAGGCCGTGGTACAACGAGGCAGAGAAGATGAAGATTCGTGGTAGTGGGAGGCGGTTATAGCCCTCTGCATCGGGCCGGTCTAGCGCAGACCGCGGGGAGCAGATAAAGCTCGCGGGAGTGGTTTGCGAACTGCAGTAGAGACGAAAAGAGGAAGAGGACATATGAAGAAAATCATGCTTGCGCTTGTCGTTGTGCTCTTTGCCAGATCGGTCAGCACGCCAGCGCAGACCAAACCGAACATTCTCGTAATTTTCGGCGATGACATCGGCATCACCAACATCAGCGCGTATGGTCATGGCGTGGTTGGTTATCAAACCCCGAATATCGACCGGATTGCCAGGGAAGGAGCGCTGTTCACCGACTACTACGGCCAGCAGAGTTGCACGGCGGGCCGCGCTGCTTTTATCACTGGCCAGGTGCCCTTCCGAACAGGACTAACAAAGGTAGGATTGCCGGGAGCGGCGCAAGGACTTCAGAAAGAAGATGCCACAATTGCTGAAATTCTGAAGCCCCTCGGCTACACGACCGGCCAATTCGGAAAGAACCATCTCGGCGATCGCGACGAGTTTCTGCCCACTGTTCATGGCTTCGATGAGTTCTTCGGCAATCTCTATCACCTCAACTCAGAAGAAGAGCCCGAGAACGAAGACTATCCAAAGAATCCTGATTTTCGGAAGAAGTTTGGGCCTAGGGGCGTGCTCCATTCCTTCGCGAATACGGACGGTACCCAGCGCATTGAGGACACTGGGCCCTTGACCAAAAAACGGATGGAAACAGTAGACGACGAATTTTATGTCGCTGCCATTGATTTCATGAGCCGTGCAAAGAACGCCCAGAAGCCTTTCTTTGTGTGGTTCAACACCACGCGCATGCACAATTTCACCCACGTGCGGGCCGAACACAGGACTTCTGGTCTCGGCGAGTATGCCGATGGCATGATCGAGCACGATGCACAGATTGGGCAGGTTCTGAAGTATCTAGATGATAACGGACTGGCTGCCAACACGATTGTCATCTACACGAGCGACAACGGTCCAATGGTCTGCATGTGGCCCGATGCCGCGATCACACCGTTCCGCGGAGAGAAAAACACCAACTGGGAGGGCGGTTGGCGCGTGCCGGCAGTCATTCGCTGGCCGGGCGTGGTCAAACCTGGCACGGTCATTACAGATATGGTTTCGGGCGAAGACTGGTTTCCGACTTTGGTTGCCGCGGCTGGAGCGCCCGGGATCGTCGAAAAGCTGCTCAACGGCTATCAAGTCGGAAGCAAAACGTTCAAAGTGCATCTCGACGGTTACGACCAGACGGAATTATTGGCTGGACGAGGGCCAAGCAAACGCAAAGAGTTCTTCTACTTCAGTGACGATGGGGACCTTCTGGCGTTTCGCTACGACCGGTACAAATTTACATTCATGGTGCAGAACGCCACTGGCATAGATGTTTGGCGCGTGCCTTTCGAGACACTACGTGCCCCGATCTTCTTCGATCTGCGCTCTGACCCTTACGAGCGAGGGATGGAAGGCGAGGGCTACAACGAATGGTGGTATCGCCGCTCCTTCGCTGCCGTTCCGGTGCAAAATATGGTGGGGCAATTCCTGATGAGTTTTCAGAAGTTCCCACCTCGGCAAAAACCAGGGAGTTTCACGGTAGATGAGGCGCTCGAAGCGCTCAGCAAATCCAGTCCTGGAAGCGAGTAGCAACGAGTCTTGACCGTCCGCACTATTCGGGTCGAATGTGCCTCGGCACCGTAATTCTCCGGGGTCAATTTGAGTAGTTTTCCCACTAACGGTCCAGGGGCTGTGAGGCTATGCTCAGTCGGCCTGTAGCTATAGATGAAAGGAAAAATGATATGAGAATCGCTCGTTTGACTCTTCCAGTAATGGCCCTCATGCTTGTGGCCGCGCTTTTTTCCACCACCCTGGTGCATGCGCAGATCGGCAAACTCGAAATCGTCAAAGCGATCTACGGCAAAAACGGTAAGGGGAATGACGTCACCAGGCACCTGAACAGGATGATTGAGAACAATGCCCTGAATGTGAAGGTCAACAACGACAACATGGGCGGTGATCCCAATGTTGGCGCGGACAAATCCTTAAAGGTTGATTATACTTACCGTGGACAGACCCTTCACAAGGTGGTCAAAGAAGGTGATCGGCTCAAACTGCCCTGAGACATGATCCCCTGCGATGTTCAGCAATTCCCGAAGACCATCACTGAAGAAGTCTAGAACGCTGTTTTAGAACGGGTCTTCGGAAGCATACTGGGGCATAGTATAACTGCGTGCGTTCAAGAATTCCGAGATCGCTTCAAAGGAATAAAGGAGCTTTATGATAAGAATGTTGTTTTGCGTTGGTATGGTAGCGGTGCTTGCTGGACCAGCGATGGCTCAGAAAAAGGAACAAGATCGTGTCGAAAACTCCGGGCAGGTGATGCAGGAGATCCTGAACGCGCCGGATAGCATTCCGCAAAGCGTGCTGGATAAAGCGGACTGCGTTGTGGTGCTGCCGTCAGTCGTAAAACTGGCGGTCGGAATTGGCGGAAGCTACGGTCGCGGTGTTATGAGCTGCCGGGGCGGGAAAGATTTTCAAGGCAAGTGGGGCGCTCCGACGATGATGGCTCTCGAAGGCGGAAGCGCGGGGTTGCAATTGGGTGGACAGGCAACGGACTTTGTCCTGCTGCTCATGAATTCGCGGTCTGCCTCCAGCATCCTGAGCAGCAAAGTCAAACTCGGCGCGGATGCGTCGGCCGCCGCAGGGCCGGTCGGAAGAACCGCTTCAGCCGATACTGACGTGACTATGCGTGCGGAAATCTTGAGTTATTCACGAGCCCGCGGACTTTTCGCCGGAGTCTCTCTCGAGGGCTCGACCCTTCGCGCCGACAACGATGCCAACAAGAACCTGTACGGCAAGAAAATAGATGCTAAGGATATCGTGTTTGATGGCACAGTGCAGGCGCCTCCAAGTGCGGCTAAGTTGATTGCCACGCTGGACAAGGCTTCTCCGGTGAACAAGTCGAAGAATTAAAGAACGTCGAAAGGGGCAGAACTGCCACCCCGGCAGTACTGCCCCTTTTTCATTTTCCGTGTTTTGAGGGATTGCCTGCCAGGCCAGGCTTAATCTGAGTCGTCATGTAATCAGAATCTCGTTACCCCTTCCTGTTGAGGTCCACCGACGCTTGCCCCAATGCGGATACGGCGAAGAGAGCAGCGCACCAAATAATCCCAACCAAGAATGCTCGTTCCCTCGCCGCCTCATGTGAGCTAATCGCAAAAGCTGGCCTCAGAAACGCTCGTTGTGTTTCGCCTTATGTGGGCCCACAAATGCTTCCCACCCCACGAATTCATACCCCACTCTAGGGTATCCGGCACTCAGGTTCACCACGTTTGCCTCAACCATAGGAGGTGCAAACTGATTCTCAATCGATTGTCGCCAGTAGGCTATAAGCGACCGGCTCCTCCGTTCCAACGACAACATCCAATACTCTCAACTGCAGGCGATAGCATTGAAATTGCAAGGATCAATACCCCTGTGGATCTATCATATTCCGCGGTTAAAGCAGTCACAGTTGATCGAAAAGCAAACCGTAAGTCTATCCCACCCGGGACTTAGCCAAGATAGACGCTAGTCCGTCTTCGGTCCTTCATCGATGTCGAACACAATGCTCACACCGTTCGACGAGGCAATTCGCTCCGAGGCGGGCGTCACCGTGGCAGATGGATGTCCATGCTCCGAGAGTAGTCGTTTGAGAACGGCAGTGGCGCGCGTCAGCTTAGTCTGGTCGAATCGGCTTCCCACGGACAGCGCAATAAGAGAGACAGTTCTCGCTCGTCTAGATGGCTCTGAAGAATTGAATTGCGCCCATGAGAATGCAGATGAGCGCGCACCACATCAGCACAAATCTCATCCACAGCATGAACCGGTACCAAGCTAGGTGTCCCTCATTAATTTCTTTCATCGGAATAATTCCGATCACCGTAGGAAAAATCGCTCCGACCCACCACCGCAAAGCCCAGCTCACGGCGTTTTTTCGCGTGGGTTCAAGCCCCAGCGTCAGAAGTGTCACCCCGGCGACAATCGCAAAGCTGAGGAAGATCAGAATCTGCGAAGCCGTGTTGTTCAATTCCGTAAGCCGGGTCGCCATAAGATCGAG
>Ga0181523_10004167_pt1 | contig 12665 bp, 11 predicted proteins | sample PEATcosm2014_Bin_43_FD_119752 | JGI IMG/M metagenome (GOLD analysis project Ga0181523, IMG submission 119752) | Peatland microbial communities from MTU Mesocosm Facility, Houghton, MI, USA - PEATcosm2014_Bin05_30_metaG | ecosystem: Environmental > Terrestrial > Soil > Wetlands > Peat | place... | reverse complement strand
GGGGTTGCGGTCGGCGTAGGAGTCGCGGTCCGCGTAGGAGTTGCGGTCGGCGTAGGAGTTGCGGTCGGGAATGAGACGTTGGATATTTCGAATACCGTCCCTAAGCCGTAACCGTAAATCCCGCCGTATGCGGTCGTGCCATAAAGATTGCCGCTCGCATCTATAAGCAGGCCAGCTACGGGTACGCTGCCATCGCCGGTGACACTGCCAAAGTTCCAGAGGATTGACTCGGTCCAATTCCCCCCGATGGTCGAGGGAGGGGTCAGCGCGAACACCGTCCCCGCCGCGGAAATCCCGCCAGAAGTGGTCGTGCCGTAGAGATCGCCGGCCCTATCCATGATAACGCCCGCAAGGGGGGATTTGCCGTCCGTGCCGTTGCCAAAGCTCCACAGAATTAATTCGGTCCAATTTCCCCCAATGGTCGAGGGTGGTGTCAGCTCGAACACTGTTCCGGAGCCGTAAGCTCCACCGTCGGAGGTCGTGCCGTAGAGGTTGCCGTTCGTATCCGCGATCACTCCGGCGCGGGGTGCTACGCCGTCGGCGCCGTTGCCCAAACTCCAGAGGATTGACTCGGTCCAGCTCGAACCGCTAATCAACGGGGGTGTCAGCTTGAACACCGTTCCCCCGCCGTAAGCGCCGCCTTTGTTGGTAGTGCCGTAGACATTGCCGCTCTGGTCCATGATAAGGTTCGCATCCGGGTGGCGGCCGTCGGCGCCTTTGCCAAAGTTCCAGAGGATTGACTCGTTTCCTACCGAGGTCAGCTCGAACAACGTTCCAAAGCCTCTGCCGCTGGTCCCGCTGCCACCGTAAGTCCCACCGGCGACGGTCGTGCCATAGAAGTTGCCGCTTGTATCCATGATCAAGCCGCCTGCGGGATCCTGGCCGTCGGTGCCCTCGCCAAAATTCCAGAGGATTGACTCGTCCCAATTTCCGCCGCTGACCGACGGCGGTGTCAGCTTGAACATCGTCCCCAAGCCCAAGCCGTTAGACCCAATGTAAGACCCGCCTAGGGAGGTCGTGCCATAGAAATTGCCGTTCGCATCCATGACCAGGCCGCTCGAGGGAGTTTCGCCGTCGGCGCCGTTGTCAAAGTCCCAGAGGATTGACTCAGCCCAATTCCCTCCGCTGGTGGAGGGAGGAGTCAGCATGAAGACGGTCCCAGATCCCGTACCGTAAGGCCCAGCGTAAGGCCCACCCTGGGAGGTCGTACCGTATAGATTGCCGCTCGCATCCATGATCAGGCCGGCTGCGGGGTATTGGCCGTCGGTGCCATTACCAAAGTTCCAGAGGATGCTCTCGCTAGGGGTTGGGGTCGCTGTTGGGGTCGCCCGACCCGTGACGGCCTCGTCACCACCGAATGCTTGGGGGTGAGCACTCAAGCTGATGATAGCCACCGTGAGGAGACCGAAGACAGCCCGCACGAATCCCGGTTTTGTTGCTCGCATGATTGATCCCCATGAAGTCATTGCAAACCACCGTGTCATCAGCTGGAAGGGCGTATATAATGCGCAAGAGCTGTGGATCCAAGATCGACTTTGCTTTAATAGCACCTGAAATAGCATTTTGTGTTTCCTCATCTTGTTTGACCTTTCTTGTAGGCCTCGTCCGGGTTGCGTGGACACGCGCAGGAGCACGAAAGTGGATTGGCTAAGCTTGTCGTCAATGTCAGGGACGCCAAGAATGTACCGGGACGCAAGACCGATCTAAACGACGGCGGTGGTTGCAATAGCTTCTCCAGGACAGAACTGTTGCGCGTCAGCTTCAAAGGGGGCGAATCGAAATGAAACGGGTATTGTTCAGTCTTCTGGCTCTGGCGGGTTGTTTCTTTTCTCTGAGCTTGTGGTGGAATGCTCCGCACCGGGCAAGAGCGGGAGCTTCCATCACCTACGTCCTCAACGGCGCGAGCGAGGCGGTCGCCGAGGCCGCTGCGGCGCCGGTGCTGTCGGGCGCGGTAATATCCGGGCCGGCGAGCGTACCAACAAACCAATGTACACGGTATACGGTTACAGCGATCAACCAGAACGGATCGCCATTCACGCTTGCGCAGAATGAATTGGTTGTCTTGCATTTGTCCAGCGCAGCCTCGGTAATGTTCTCGACGAATTCTTCCTGTTCCAACCCGCAGAAAGGGTTCACGATGAGAGCGGGCACCAACTCGAAAACCTTCTTTGCTTCGGATTCCGTCGTGGAGTCGTTTCTGGTGCAGCCGATCCTGAATCCACGTTCTCAACCCATTTACGGGACCGCGTTCGCGATGAACTTCCTGGGCGTAACCCAGACACCGACGCCATCACCGACGGCAACCTCGACGCCATCGGGTTTAAACCTCACCTACGAAGGGTGTTGGTATGAGACCGGCGGCAACGAGTACCAGGCATTGGATTTCCAACTGGCCAGTCCGGCGACCCTGATTCTCCAGGGCGAGCTGTATACCGGAAGCGGCTGCCTTCCGGCCAATCAGAATGACCAGCTCAACGACTCCGACACCCCCGAGTCGTTCAGTACGCTTGGCTATATCTTCTGGTTCACTCATCGCGCCAACATGACCGACGTGTCCGTGATCTGGTCGTTTAGCGATACGAATAACAACCTTCTGTGGAGCTCGGCCTGCGTGGATTACAGCACAGCCCCGAACTGTTGATCGGTGGCCGTTCGTAGGTACGCGCCATCGCGCCGCTCAGTCCGTCTTGTTGCTGGCTTGCCGGGCGGTGGGCGGTGGTCCCTTGGCGAGCTCTTCGTCCATCACCTCGGCAAATTTATCCGGAGGTTGAGCGCCTGATAGCTGCCGTCCATTGATGTAGAAGGTCGGGGTGCCGGTTATCCCGAGCGCTTGCCCCTGAGCCTGATCGGCCTTGATAGCCGCATCGGGCGCTCGTTTGTCGAAGCAGGTCGCGAATTCATGGCTATCGAGCCCGAGCTTGGCCGCTTTGGCCTTCAGGTCCGCGACCGCCAGCTTGGATTGATCCTCGAACAGCGCGTCGTGGTATTGCCAGAACTTGTCCTGTTCGCCGGCGCAGCGGGCGGCGCGCGCTGCATCCATTGCGTGTTCGTGGAATCCCAGTGGGAAATCCTCGTAGACAAATTTCACACGGTCGCCGTACTTGGCGCGAACCTGCTTGACGCTGCCCTCCGCAGCGCGACAGTAGGGACATTGAAAGTCTGAGAACTCGATCACCGTGACGGTGGCATCCTTACCGCCGCTCCACGGATGGTTATCGCTGGCAACTTTAAAGCGCGGGGCTTCGAGCATCACCGTGACATTGTTTTGGTTGCGCAGCTTGGCCATGAGGTCTTCTTGATTCTTCCGCGCGAGATTGTGCTCGAGCCCCGCCACTATGCGGCTCCTCAGTTGCTCAAAGCTCTGGCCCTTGGCTTTCGCGTCGATCTCGGCCTTATGGTCGTCATAGAACTTCCGCGCGTCGGCGTCAGTGATTTTACTCAGAGCGCCTTGTGCGGCCAGATACTGCTGGGTCGACAGACCCGCCTTCTTCGCGGCCTGATCGACCAAATAGTCGTTGACCAATTTATCGAGCGCGCGCTTGCGCAGGTCGTAGAGTTGGGCGGGGCTGACGCCGCGCATAATAGCGTCATCGACGTCCTTCTCTGTGATCTGGTGGTCGCCAACGGTCGCGAACACGGCATTGTCGTCGTCGCGCTGGTCCGCCCGTGCAATACCTGTTAGCCCCGCCAGCGCGGCGGCCATCGCGACGAGACTCGCCGCACGCAGAATCGAGCTGAGCCATGCGCGCCCTGAATAACCTCGGAGTTTCATCAAGTACCCTCGCTCGCCCTTGTCGGGCGGGTTTTAGAGAACCGCGTCAGCCAACTACTGCGGCCTTAATCGCAAAGCCGCGCCAGGGAGTGACAACGCACGTCCCGTATTGTCTACTGAAAGCGAAAAGAAGGTCCGATCTTCACTTCCGAAGATTCAGCTTGAGTTATTTTTCGCCGTATACCCAAACCATCCCGCGCTCGCCTTTACGCTCCGGCGCAGCGTCTTCCGATCAACTCTGTTTCTCGGGAACGATAAGTGGAACCTGAGACTTTTAGGCTCGCAAGGCGCCGCTTTCATCTACGGCCGACGCTCCCCTGGGCTCAACGGCGTTCTCTTGTGCGCACTGCCGCGCTTTGGCTTGACTGCCATCGATCGATTATCTCAGCATCGAAGCGCCAGTTGTTCCCAATCTTGAATGCTGGAATCGCGCCGACCCTGACCAGCCGATAGATCGTTGTGGGGTGCACCTTTAGGTAATCAGCCAGTTCCGCGACCTTCATCAGCCTGCCTGGGGTATTCACCGGAGCCGCCTATTCGAGCCGATCGCTTTTGCCTTTGCCGCCCTGCTGCCGGTCTATCCTAAGAGAATTCGAGGTTCATGAAAGTTGGTTTTGCGTTTGGGCTCCGCAATCTACGTTCGCCCGCTACCCCTATCAGGGGCTTTGGCACTTGGAGGCGTGAGTTGGGACCCTCCCGGGCCCAACTCAGCGCCCCATCTCATGGCCTAGTCTCCAGTACCGCAGGTGCAGATGCCTGTGCCGCTACCGACCAGGATGACTGCTGAGCACTCCGCTGCCAGGTTGCTCTCAGCTGTACTAGACAACGCCTCACCGGTGAACGGAGTCTCCGTCAGCCAGCCGTTGCCCTGATCGTGAGTCGACCACGCGGCAAGCGACCCAGATGCCACCGGCTTGGTATCGCTGCTGCTCGACGCCGAGATAAGCGCGATGTTGCCGTTTGCCGTCGCTTCGCCGTTGGCCGGGTTGGCCGTTAGATCCCCATCCACTGCGAGTGTCCGGCATGCGCCGTTGGTGAACTCACAGGAGCAACATTCCTTCAATTCCTGGTCTTGATCGGTCACGTAAAACAAACCCCACTCTGTCGCGCCTGAAACGTTGCAGACGCGAACTGACGCAGGAATGCCTGAGTCGCTTCCTGCATTGGAGTAGTAGTCGACCGAGAACGCGGCCGTCGCTGCCGCCTTTGGGGTCGGGGTTGCGGTCGGGGACGCGGCCAGCGCGACTCCCGACATCGTAAAGGCCGTCACTGCCAGCGCGGCGACCAAGGTTAGAAGCGCTCTTTTGCCCATAGTGTTAGAACTCCTCCCAGAAAGTTATTCGAGTGCGGAGCCCAATCCGCAAGGGCATAGTGGCATCGTTAAGAAAAAAAGCAACAGTTTAGGCACAGCTAAACGATCTTTCTCTTATTAAAGATCAGAGAAACATCAATTAGCGATGGTACTAAAGAAGTCAGAGAGCGGCACATAGGTCGAAAGGTGTACTTATAATTAAGATAAGAGCGATATTCACTCAACTTAGGCTGCGGTATTAGTACAGCTTGCGGATACGTTGAAAGCTTTACTTATGGGTGATATAAGAGATAAGTGTGATTATTCTACGTCGTAGTATCATCAATTAGCATAGAAGCCACCGATTCAGAGTAAATAGATCGATCCTTGATGAACCTAGGATAATATGAGTTTAATAAGGTGAGTCAGTTGTTAATGGATGTTATATGAAGCTATGCGGACAGCTGAACTGGCGCCAAATCGAACAAAAACTCAACGATATGGCCGATCGCGGTCGCAGAAGGCCCCTTTCAGTTAGCGAGACTAGTGCACTTAATCAACGAGTAGCATTATCTGTCCACTTGGTAACATTGCTGACTCGTCATTGGAGTTGCGGCGATCCGAACGTTACGGCTCGCCACGGAGACTACCTCCGTGCCGGTGAGAGCATGGTGCTGTGGCTCTGACTCAATACAATCAGTCGGAGGCGGGGCACGACAAAAGGATACGATTTAAGGCATTCGCAACGCAGGATTCTGCTAGCCGTGTTTGCTATCGGTGACGACGGGCGTCGGACGGGGCGCGGTCGCTGAGGCACGCGGAACGGGCTTGGGCTTGCGCCCGAGTTCGGTCAAAGCCCGGCGCACGCCGAAATGTCCGGGCGCGAGCTCGTAGGCACGTTCCAGGTAGATGATCGCGCTGGCGGTCCGTTCCAACTGCAACGAGGTTTGCCCGAGCGCATAGAGGAGCGCGGCGTCCTCCGGCCCAGTCTCACGCGCCCGCTTGAGCATCGCGAGCGCCTCGGGAAGGCGCTCGAGTTCGGCGAAGAGCAGTCCCAGCTCGGCCGCGGCCGTGTGATTCAGGGGATCGAGTTCGAGCGCCTGCCGGAAGAGCTCGAGCGCGTTGCGCGGCGCACCCTTGTTCTTCAGATCCCGGGCAGTCGCCACCAGGCGGTCCGCCTCCTCGCTCAAGGCCTGCACCGCGACCTCGACCTCCGCGCGCTCCGCCATCAGTTCGACTTTCAACACGCGGACGCGCCGGCCCAGATAAGTGCGCAGGAGGCCGATGGTCCAGTCTTCTTTGTCGAGCGAAGGTTCAAGGAAGATGGCGCCTAACGGGTCGCCGATATGATCGTCCCGCAAGATACTGATTCGCCGTCGTTGGGCCAGCCGCTTCATTGGTCGCCTCCGCGTGCGATGCTCAAACCCGCTCGTCGGGATCGAACAGCTTGCGATACTCGTCGAGCGCGAAGCGATCGGTCATCCCCGCGATATAATCGGCGACCACGCGCGCCAGCGCCTCACCCTCGCGCGTGGCGCGTCCCAGCACGTGGTCCGGCATCTGGCGCGGCTCGCTCATGTAGGCCTCGAACAATTGGCCCAGCACGCGCCCCGCCTTTTCGGTCATCCGGGTTACGCGATAGTGGTGGTACAGATGATCGCGCATCAGCCGTTTGAGTTCCGCGACGCGTGTGTCCATCGCCGGGCTGAAACTCGCGAGCGCGCGGCCCGCCTGCCGCACCTGGTCGACACTGGCAACGTCGGCCGCGCCAAGTTCGTGATCGATATTGGCAACCAGGTCGGTCACCATCAGATCGATCATCCGGTTGACGATCTGGTAACGCGCCAGGCGCGGGTCGCTATCGAGCGCCGTGATCGAACTGCGCGCGTCGCGATAGATCTGCGTGGTTTCGAGATTGGCCACCGTGAGCATGCCGGCCTTCACCCCGTCGTCGGCGTCATGCGCGAGATAGGCAATTTCGTCCGCGAGATCGACAATCTGCGCTTCGAGGCACGGATAGAGCGCCGGATCAAATTCACGCGCTGCGGCGCGGCCTTTGAAGGCCGAATGCTTGATGATGCCCTCGCGTACTTCGTAACTTAGATTGAGTCCGCGAAAGCCCGGATAGCGCACCTCGATCCAATCCACCGTGCGGAGACTCTGCGCATTATGGTCGAACCCGCCGTGCGGTCTCATCAGGTCATTCAGGATCCGCTCGCCCGCATGACCAAACGGCGGATGGCCAAGGTCGTGGGCCAGCGCGACCGCCTCGGCCAGATCGCGGTTGAGGCCGAGCGCCTGGGCCACGGTCCGGGTTATCTGGGCGGCTTCGATCGTATGGGTCAGGCGCGTGCGATAGTAATCGCCCTCATGGTTGACGAAGACCTGCGTCTTGTATTCGAGTCGGCGGAACGCCGCGCAATGGATAATCCGATCGCGATCACGCTGAAAGCAGGTGCGCATCGGATGCGGCAGCTCAGGGACCTGCCGTCCCTGGCTCGCGCGCGAAGGCATCGCGTAGGATGCGAGAGTCCGCGCTTCCAAATCTTCAAGGTCGGCTCTCGTGCGTAACATCGGTAATGTACTGATGCTATCACGGCCACTTGACAACGCCGAACTCGCCGCCCGTGGTCTATGCACAGGCGCAAGGCCGATGGTGTATAATCGCCCCGGTTGAGGGAGCTGGTGGTGGAGACAACGCGGATCGCATTCCGTTCGGTCTCGCTGATGGTGTTCGTGAGCACTTTCGCGGCATGCTCGACGCCGCGCCCGGTCAGTCCCCCTGCCCTGCCCGTTTCGTCCGGGGCTTCGGTAGTGGGTGTCGCGTCGTGGTACGGGCCGGGTTTCGACGGCCGTCGCACGTCGAGCGGGGCTACTTACAATCGGGAGGGCTTGACGGCGGCGTCGACGCGCTTTCCGCTTGGCACCCAGCTTCGCGTAACGAATCTCGACAACGGCCGTGCGGTCAACGTCGTCGTCAACGATCATGGACCCTACGTGAAGGGTCGCGGAATCGACCTGTCACATAAGGCCGCGGTCAAATTGGCGATGATCGGCCGCGGTACCGCCCCGGTGCGCATGGACGTTCTCGCCACTCCGGCCGGCGGCCCGGCGCTCGGCCAGCGCTACTTCGTTCAAGTGGGGTCTTTCGCGAACGCTGCGAACGCACGCCAGCTCGGCAATCGCCTGGCGGCCAGCTACCCTGAGGTCCGGGTAATGGAGACCGGGATTGACGGTGACCGGCGCTATCGGGTCAGGCTGGGCGCCTATATGGACCGGCATCAGGCGGAGCTGCGCGCCACGAGTCTCGTCCGGATGGGGTATCACGCCAAGATTGTAACCGAGTAGATATTCTGCGTTAATAAAGACTGCGCATGGGGACGATGGGGACTGTCATCAGGCGTAGATGCTCATTGCTGAGATGCTTGGCAATCGCGGCGGGCTTCGCCGCGGCGGGATGCAGCGGTGCGATCGACCAAAGTTCGGCGAACGACGTCGAAAATGGCCTCGAACAATTGCGTCATCTCAGTTTCACCCAGAAGGTGCCGTTCGTGGTCAAAAGCACGGACGAGGCCCAGCAGATGATGCTCGGGAAGCTGATGCGCGACAACACCAACGAAGAGTTGCGCATAGGTGGACAGACGGGCGTGATGACCGGCCTTTTTCCGCCGGGTACCGACCTCAAAGACGAAGAGCTCAAGCTGATGCGCCAGCAGGTCGCCGGCTTCTATGACCCGGGCGACAAGGTGATGGTCGAGGTGCGCGGCAAGAGCGTTCTGGGGAGCACGCTGGCTGGCCGCTCGGTATTCTCGACGGAACTGCTGCAGGCGCATGAATTGACCCACGCGCTCCAGGATCAGCATTTTGGGCTCAACCGCCTGTTGAACGGCGTCAAGCACAACGACGACCAGGAGATCGCGATCCATTCGGTGATCGAGGGTGACGCGACCCTCGCCGGTCTGGCCTATGTCGGCGGAGGAATGTCGGCCGAAGAAGAAAAAAATATAGTCGATCACTTTGCCGCGGTGCCCGACAATTTCGAACCCGAAGCGAGCGGCACGCCGCTCGCCCTCAGTATCCCGCTGATGTTCCAGTACACGCACGGGACCCGTTTTGTCGCCGAGGCCTGGGAGCGTGGCGGCTGGGCGGCGGTCGACGCGCTTTACCATGATCCGCCGACCTCCTCGCAGGAGATCATGGAGCCCGCGCTCTATTTCGACCATCGCACGCCGCCGCTCAACGTCGCCGTCAAGGGCTACGAAGGGCCACTCACCGGATGGAAAAAAGTCGACGAAGATACGTTCGGCGAGCTGCTGCTGAAAATTATCTTCGACCGCAACCTGCCGGCCGGTTCGCCCGCGCTGAAAATTCCGGCGACCTGGCGGGGTGATCGGATGATCGCCCTCGATAAAGACGGCGCGATCACATTGATCTGGCTGCTGGCGTTTCACGACAACGCGTCGGCGCACGAGTTCGCGCTGGATTACCTCTCGATTCTGGACGATCAGAAAGGCCCGCGGCACCAGCACTGGATCGAGGCGCGCGGCAACGCGGTGCTCGTGATCATCGGGCCACAGGACGCCAGCTTCAACGCGCTCGCGCCGGCCGTCTGGCAGGCCAGCACAATCACCGCGAGCCCGGCAAAAGGCGGCACGCTCGCGCTGAAGTGACTATTTTCCCGGGCGGCGCGCGTAGGGCGTCGGATCGGGGACGCCGGCGGCCGCAAAGCCCTCCACCCGCTCGGCGTACGCGCAGGCAGCACAGCTAGGGCATTTCGCGCTGTCTGAGCGCAAGCTCCAAGGCTTGGCGGATATAGCGTTGATATGGGATGCCGCGGCGGCGGGCGGCGGTGCGAACGGCCTTGAGCAACTCGTCGGAGAGTCGCAGATTCACCGACTTCTGCTTGGGCCTGTATTCAAACGGAAACGTTTCAAGATTCTCGGCACTGATGTACTTCGACAGATCCTGATCGAGCAGTTCCTCGGCATCCTTATCGTTCCTGAGCGCGGGCAATTTCTTGCTCATATTTCCTGATCTCCCTCTTGTGCATGTAGCGCGCGCTTATCGGCCGCAACCGGATGCCCGCCGCGCCTTGCCGGGGCGTGAAAACGACGAACGTATAGCGCCCGTCTTGCGTGCGACCGATTGCCAGGAAGCGCGGTTCGCGCCCCAATTGCTTGGGATCGGGTGTAATCAAAGTCTCCGCGTGGGTGAGAACGTGCTCAGTTTCGAAGATTGAAACGCCATGCTTCTGACACTTTTGGCGATTGCCTTCATCCCACTCGAACCCTTGGTAGCCGGTCTTTCGCACTGACCCCACAAGGATAGGCAAATGCCTATACAAACGTCAACAATCAACCACTTTTCACCCAATCCCGGCGAATAACGGCTGGCCGCCCGACATGCCGCAGCCTTTATAAGTGGAGGCTGGCTGAGGCCGGATGGCAGGCCAGCACACCATAACCAGGAAGTGACTATTTTCCCGGGCGGCGCGCGTAGGGCGTCGGATCGGGGACGCCGGCGGCCGCAAAGCCCTCGACCCGCTCCGCGCATTTGGTGCATGCCCCACAGTGCAGGTTGCCTTTGGTGGGGCGCGCGCACGAGACCGTCAGCGCCAGCGGCATCCCGGCGCCGCGCTTTACAACATCCGCCTTGGTCAACCCGGCGAAGGGTGTCCGCACCTTGAGCTTGAGTCCCACGCCGATTTCGACCGCCCGGGCGAACGCCCGAAAGAATTCCGGACGCGCATCCGGGAAGGGATTGCTTTCGAGCGGCGCCATCGCAATCTCGCCGATCGCATGCCGCGCGCAGAAGACGGCGGCCTTGCTGAGCAGAGTCAGGTTGCGCCCGAGGATGTAGTTGGAGGAAAGCGCGGCGCGATAGCCCGGCACGTTGCGCCCGGTCATGCTCCAGTGATCGCCGGCCAAATCGCCCATCGGCAATTCAAGCGCGGTCACCGGTTCCACATTGTCCATCCCGAGCGCGCGGACAAAGCGCTTCAGCGTGCGCAGTTCATCCTTTTCCCAGGTGAGTCCCGCGCGAATATAGACGGGAAAAACCCGGCGTCCGGTCTGCGCGACCCAGCCCAGCATCACCGAGCTGTCGAGCCCGCCGCTCGCCAGGATTGCGATCAGGTCCGGATCGGCCTTGATCGCGTAGTCACGGTCCGCGGCTTCTGGATGGGACGCCATACGCATCACGCGGCCACTCAGTTGAGCAGTCGGCCGCCGTCCAGCATCAGGGTCGAGCCGGTCGCGAAGTCCGTACCCTCGCAGAGGTACAGCACCGCGCGCGCTACCTCCTCCGGCGACCCGAGGGTCTTGGTCAAAGTCGCCTGCTTGAGGCGCTCGATCTCGGCTGCGTCGTAATCCTCCGGCGGCATCACGGGACCCAGCGCGACACAGTTGACTTGCACTTGTGGCGCCAGCGCCTTGGCCAGCGCCCGGGTGAGTCCGATGAGCCCGGCCTTGGAAACGGTATACGGCAAATAATTGTTGTACGGCCGGATACCCGCCCAGTCGCCGATATTGACGATCTTGCCCGCGCCCTGACGGCGCATCGCGGCCCCGGCGAACTTCGCAAGAAAAAACGGCGCCTTCAGATTGGTGTCGAGGTTGACGTCCCAGTCATGCTCGGTCAGCTCCTCGAGCGGCTTGCGGTAAAAAACCGACGCGCAATTCACCAGAACGTCGATTCGCCCGAACGCCGCGAGCACCTGGGCGACCATCTGCTCGATTGCCGCGACGTTCTCGAGATCGGCGGCGAAGGCTTGGGCACGGCCGCCCTGCCCGGTTATTCGCGCGACGCCTTCCTCGGCTTCGGTCCGCGAGCTGCGGTAATGAATCGCGATCGTCGCGCCGCGTTCGGCCAGTGCCATCGCGATCGCGCGCCCCACCCGCTTGCCGGCGCCCGTGACGAGCGCGACGCGCCCCTTGAGTTCCATGACGCGGAAGGCTCGCTTATAAAGTTGCCGCAATAGTTCGCAGCAACGCCAGATTGTCCGAGTGCCCGGTTTTCGACGCGGTGATATGACCGACCAGCGGGCGTCCCAAGAGATAGAGATCACCCATCAGGTCGAGGACCTTGTGGCGCGCGAACTCGTCGGGAAAGCGCAACGACGTATTCACCACTTTTTCGTCGTCGACCAGAATCAGATTGTCGAGTCGGCCGCCGCGCGCCAGGCCCATCGCGGCCAGCTTGTGGAATTCGCTGACGAAGCCGAAGGTCCGCGCCGGGGCGACCTCGCGTTCGTAACTCTCAGGCGAGTCCAGTTCAAAGTGAAAGTGCTGAACGCCGATCGGGGCGGGGTAATCGAGCGTATAATCGATGATCAGCCGGTCCGCTGGCTCGATCCGGATAGCCTCGCCGCGGGTGCCGGCATGGAGCGTGCGGGTTACCCTGATCGGCTCGATGCGCGCGAATTGATCCTTGATTCCGGCCTCGCGTAGATGGCGGCAGAACTCGAGGGCTGAACCGTCCAGCGCCGGCACTTCATCATCGGTTTTCACCAGCACGTTGGTGATCCCGAGGCCGTGGAACGCCGACATCAGATGCTCGACGGTGCGAATCGAATGGCCACCGCCGCTCAACGTGGTGTTGTAG
>Ga0181523_10004158_pt1 | contig 12681 bp, 17 predicted proteins | sample PEATcosm2014_Bin_43_FD_119752 | JGI IMG/M metagenome (GOLD analysis project Ga0181523, IMG submission 119752) | Peatland microbial communities from MTU Mesocosm Facility, Houghton, MI, USA - PEATcosm2014_Bin05_30_metaG | ecosystem: Environmental > Terrestrial > Soil > Wetlands > Peat | place... | reverse complement strand
TCCTGGCGGACGCTCGTCTGGATGTCGCAGACCACCTTGCGCTCCGGCTGAAGGCCCTCCACCGAAGGTGTGAAACTCTCGATCTTTTCCTCGAAGTGGTGGCGCTTCTTGGCGAAGGTTTCGGCGAGCTGGCTCCGGGTGGTCGCCGCTTGGGTCTCCAGGTTCGTTTCGGCCGCCAGCAATTCGTGCAGTTTGGTCATAAATTCAGGTTTTGAACTCGTTGGCTGGTAAAATACACGCTTGCCCGGGTGAGCGCAATAAAATTCGTAAACTTTTTTACGTCGGCCTTCGGTGAGTTGATTTGCCGTTCTTAAACTGGCATGGAATTTGATGTTGTGAAAGGGCTTAACGTGCCGCAGGGCCGTTCCCCTCATCCAGGCCGGCTGCGCGAGCTCATCCAGCTGGCCAAAAAATTGGAGGTCGGCAGCGCCGTCCTGCTCCGCCTTTCGGAGGCGCAGACTTTCCGCATTATCCTGACTACCTTGGGCTGGCAGTGCGTGACCGACAGCCGGACCAGTCCCGATCCGATCCGCATCCTGTGCTTCAAGCTCGACCCGGATGCCCCGCTGCCGACGCCGGTCGAGCCTCCGCCCGAGGGCATCCGCTGCGTGTTACCAGTACCGAACCTCCCTCCCATCACCGCTGGTTAAATTGGGATACTTAGTGGCATCCGTTACCAGGTGATGAACGGGTGGCCCATCATCCCGGCGAGGAAATTGATGATTACCAGCGCAGCGATCAGGATGAACAGGCCGTCCCAGACAAGCATCCCTTTGGCGGGCATGCCGAGCTTCGGGAAGAAAAAGTGCCCCAATCCCCAGAGGATCAGGCCGATGAGGATGGCGCAAAAGATGACGAGGATGCCGCGCGCCAGGCCGCCGGAACCCACATTGACGGCGAAATCGGCCAGGACCGGAGACGCGAATAAACGTAACGTATTCATGGTATAACTACGCGGCGCGGTTTGTTCGGAAGAAGAGGTGAAACCCGCGGCCATTTTACAGGCCCTCGGTCGCCGCCTCGATGGCCCAGCTTTTCCACAGCTCCAGCGGCGGCAGCCAGAACCAGCCGCCGGTTTCTTCTCCGGTCCTGACCGCCTTGTTTTCTGCTTCCAGCGCGGCGGTGAGCAGGCAGATCAGCGCTGCGCGCAGTTCGTGGTCGTTTTCGGTGAGCACGCGGCGCCAGACACATTTCGGCAGCCGGAGGTATTTGCGCAGGCACATGAGATTCTCCTTGGCATGGTCGTAGAGCCAGTCGAATTTCTGGCCACGGCGCAGCTTCGGTATGCGGGCGTAATCTTCTTCGCTCACGAGGACGCCCAGGAACAGGTTCGGAAACGCTTCCACCACCACGCTGCCGCCGAAGGTAAATCCGAATTGTTGCCGCGTGGCATGCGCGGCTTCACGGAGCATGAAACCTGTGCCAAAATGACTCAGTCCGGGCTTGCAGCGGCGGCAAAACAGGCCCCGCGAGAAAAACTGTTCGCAAGGTCGCACCGTTTTGATGGGTTGGCCGGCGGGCAGCAGCGGTCCGTCGATGGCGATGACCTGGGGCCGGAAATCGGGCAGTTTTCGCTTTCGGTCCTCCCACGTGGCATCGGCGCGGTAAAGTGTCAGCTCCTCCTCATGGAGGCAGGCGATGCCCGTGCTTTTTTGAATCAGCTAAAATCCGACATCGATACCGAGTAATTCCATGTCGGGAAGAACCGGATGAAAAAAAGTTTACGAAGATGTTGACACGCGGCCAATGGCCGCTGTAAGGTGGTGCCAGATCCTTGAAATATGGCCGCTGCGGGGCAGCAAGAGGCAGTTCGGACTGAAAATCTTGAAATAAACTCAATTTCAAAAATTTAACCAGCGGTGATGGACTGGCGTTCACTCCCAATCCGAAGAAAGAAACGCGCCAGCGGTAGAATGAAAGACGCCATCGAATCCAAACGAGGCATACTTGTTCCGCTGGCGCGAAATTGGTGACCGCTGCCCGGCCTCAGCCACGGCGATTTCCTCGGTCCCCTCGCGCACGGTAAAACCCAGCCATTCCAGGGTGGTCTTGACCATCTGGTGGTAATGCTCCGGGTCGTTGGGGTCGCCTTTAATCAGCGTGGCCTTGCGGTTGTCGAAGTCAAAAAAGTAAACCTGGCCGGTGGCCGGCACCTCCCACTTGCGCGCGCCGGTCATGATCATGTCCTGGAGGTGCTGGACAAACCAGATGAGGTCGCTTTCCGGTGGCTGCCAGCCCGGCCGCCATTCGTGGCGCGCGTCGTGGTCCTCCAGGACGTGCCGGACGATAGCCTCGGTCGGGTTGAACCGGCGGCGATAATCGCGCTCGAAGGGTGAGCCCTTGACGGCTTTCCAGAGGCGCGGATGGTGCCGGTTGTAGCGCGTGGCGTACTCGTGCGCGGTGAACGGCTGGCGCACCGCCTGGTCGAGCTCCGCGTCCGGGTCATCGGCGAACGCGTAGGGGGCCTGGTCAGTTTGATGGAGGAGATCCTCTTTGACCTCGCCGGTATTCTTCGCCACCGCCACGGCGCGGTCATCCCACATCTCCACCATATGCTCGTCCTTGAGGTTGGTCACCTCCAAATCCGGCAGATCGTGATCCTTGAGCCATTTGTGAATGGCGTTGACCGATTTCTCGTCGTCGGCGCGCGCAGTGAAGATCTTCACCTTCTTGCCGTGGCCGACCCACCGGCGGATGCGGTTGACCATGGCCGGGATGGGCTCGCCGATCTTGGTCGGCCCGCGCCATTTGTCGTATCTGGCAAGGCAACCGTCCAAGTCGACTCCGATCCACGCATCCTCTTCGTCGGTTTCGAGTAGCGTCAGCAAGATTGACCCGATGATACCGCGTTCTATCATTTCAGTAAATACGCCGAGCACGTGAAAGTCACCTGTCACCAGTGCGCGAGGCCGTTTGATAAACCGCGATGCCACGTGGAACGCGTGATCTACGTGTTTTGCAGCCGAAAATGCCAGCGCGAGTGGCAGGTAAAAGAAGTTCAAAAAGAATGTCTCGTTTGTGGCAATAAATTCCACGTAAACCCCTCTGCCTCAGCGAGGTATTCAACATGCTCTAAAAAATGCCAACGCGAGAATAGAACGCGTCAAATGAACCCCAACTGGCGCGGCGGCATTACTACGCCCAGAAAAGCCGATCTAACCAAGGCCGAAACAGTAGCGTGGCGCAGAGCGGTTTTCCAGCGAGATAAATTCACGTGTAAATTCTGCGGGCACAAGGGAGGCCACCTGCAAGCTGACCACATTAAGCCGTGGTGCTATTTTCCAGAGCTGCGCTACGCCATCGCCAACGGCAGAACCCTGTGCCTGCTGTGCCATCGAACAACTTTCAAGGACGTTTTTCGTTGGAGACAGTTAGAGCCAAAATCTGAAATCGCAGCGCTCGTGTTGGCATCATACGCAAAAGCTGTCCAGATCGTCAAAATTGCGCCACCGGAGCGGTTCTAAAAGCACATGGGTAAAGAAAATCTTGAGCGCGTCTTCAACCAGGCCAGCGCCTGGGACATCGAGGTCGCGCGCAACGCCTGGTTCCGCTACCAGCGCCTATGCGGCGCGATAGCCCAAAAGCACGGATTTCCAATGGAAATAGGGGCGGCGGTCTTCGCGGCGCTCAGCCCAAATTCGGACTACCACGGCAATCTCCGGGACACGGACCGCCTGCTCGCCGCCGCGCGCGCCGGCCAGGGCATCGATACCTTCAGCGTTTCGGCCTACGGGAACAACAAGCACAAAGCCTGGCGCCTCGTTCACGGGGAGGAACCGCTCGAGCTCATCGTCGCGCCCAAAACCCGCAACTTCTTCCTGAACATCAGCGACCCAACCGACCCGTTGCCCGTCACCGTGGATGGCCACATCTTCAACGCCTGGGCGAACGAACGACTGCCGCTCCAATCGGCCGCCCAGCGAGAGCGGTCCAAACATTACCAAGAGGTGGCCGAAGCGATCCGGCAGATCGGTGCCGAGCGCCGTTTACTGCCCAACGTCGTACAGGGGCTCATCTGGCATTGCTGGAAGCGCCTCCACCACATCCGGTCGAGCGATCAGCTGGAATTTTGGGGCAGTGATTACCTGGCTGCCGGGCTCGGCTTTGGGCCGGCCTGGTAGTTAAGGCGTGAAAGTCGGCGATTTCGAGATCGAGGTCCAGACGCAGCGCTACAGCGGCGGCTGGATGGCCGTAGCCTACTTGCCCGACGGCAGGCAGGTCGCCTCGGCGCCGTGGGACACGGCCGAGAAAGCGGAGCACGACGTTTACGAGCAAGCGCTCATGCGGCTCATGCCGGCGCCCAAATTCGATCCGAGCCGAAAATACGAAACCGAAATCACCCGCCGGCGCGCCAACGGCTTGCTGGAACACTGCGGCCACTGCCCGGACGATAAGCCGGGCGACGTGACCAAGGCCAAATGCCCGGCCTGCGGCGGCCCGGGCGTGCTGGAAGACCGCGACGGCCAGGTCCACTTCCACTGCCGCGATTGTGGCGCCAGTTTCAGCGAAAAACGCGGCATCATGTCGGAGACAGCGGACGAACCGGGCGGCGGGCAGGAGCCAAAAATCCGCATTCGGCTGGGCGGGAGCCACGAAAAACTGCGCAGGCAGCTCGCCAAGCTCGACGCTGCTGGCGTTGCGTGGAAGGATCTTGGCGTCACGTCGCTTCATGCCCACGCCAGCAACCATCTGTTTGAAGTACCCAATACACCCGAAATAATCCAACTCATCCGCCAAATCGGAGGCAGTATTCCCAACAGACCGAATAAGTCGCTGCCCCCGCCCAAAAGCTCCTTCTACCCGAGCGACGGTGGCTCCGGGGGTGGTGGCGGTGGCATAACTTCCGTGTGATATGCCTGAAGAATACGGGTTACCCTACGCTTTCCGGCCCTACTACTGCACGAGCTGCGGCAACGAGGAGATGGTGCAGACGAACCATACCGGTCTGGTTTTTGCCCGTTGCGGCGACTGCTCCTGGCGCGGCGGTTGGGACCTGGAGAGGCAAGCCTGGCAGCATCCGGGTACCCGCCTTTTTCGGTATGGTCACAGCCCTTACCCGCCGCGCGCGGAGGGCGAGGAACCCAGGCCCGAGGAACCGACAGACAAGGAACTGGGCACGGACATCAACTTCGAGGAATCCATCTCCTCCCAGGCCGACCGCCTTCTGGAGCGGCCGGGAACACCGAGCGGCAAACGGCGCCGGCACCGCTTGCCCCCGCCCAAGGCAGCCGAGATGCAAGTCTCCTTCACCTGAAATCCATCATCCATCATCCACCGGCGTGGCCTTGAAAACTTTTTGTTTACAATCTTTTTCCGCTGTGGTACTTAACCAGGTGATGGATCGAGCTCGCCCGGCCGGCGGCCGTGGTATTTAACCAGCGGCGATAGAGTGATGGGAATGAACACGACAGAACCAACGCCGGAGGCGCCGATGCAGAGCGTGTGCGCCTGGTGCGAACGTGAACACGGCGTCCCTCGGCGGCGTATGGGCGAGGGACCCCGGGTGACGCACGGCATGTGCCGGCGGCACTTCCTTCAGCAGATGAGCGCCCTGGGCATGTCACCTGACGCCGAAGGCACACTGGCTTCAATGTCCGACGCGTCTTTCTGCCCGGATCTGGGACCGGTGCCGGCCAAGGCATGCGGTGTTCTTAGCGGCCGTAGGATTTAACCAGCGGCGATGGTCGAAATGGATCGGTGAGCCATTTACCGGGGGCCGGTGCCGCCCAAGAGCGCCATTTTTGAATTTAACCAGCGGTTATGGAAAGCCTGGCCCTGCGTCTGCTTGAGAAATTCACGGCGGACCGGCAGAAGATTGAGCGGTATTCAGCCATCGCTGAAACCTGCCCGTTGCCCGCCTTCGTGTCCGGGTCAGACGGCCGCACCATCCTCTACGTCAACCCGGCTTACACCGCCATGACCGGCCTGCAGCTCGCGGATGTCCAGGACGGCAACTGGATTAAGTCCATCCACCCGGATGATCGAGCCGAGGCCCAGGCTTCCTGGGATACGTTTACGAAAACACGCCAGCCTGCCGCGCGCTACCACCGCTACGTCCACAAAAACGGCACGGTCACCCCGGCCATGCGGATCGTGAGCTGCGTTGAAAACAACGGTTTCGTCGGTTTCATCATTCCGCAATGCGGCGTGCCCACCTGCCCGCTGCGCCAGCTCAACTCCCCGATTTGGCAGCTCGCGGGGCTCATTGACGTGCAGCCCGCTCCCGCGTAAATGGCGCCACGTGGGCCTGCGGCACTACCGGCTTAGAGTATATATGTCGTGAGCATTTCAGCTGCCGAACTTATCGCCGAACGACTGGTCAGTTACCGTGACGAAGTCCACAAACTCAAAGCGGTGCTCCAGCTTTGTCCCATTCCGGTGCTGCTCGCCCACAACGACGGCGACGTAATCCTCTACGTCAACCCGGCCTATACCTTCTTCCTGGGCGGCACCATCCTGACCGTGCAAGACGGGGCGTGGCTTAACCACTGGTGCCCGGAAGACCGCGAAGCCATCAAGAACTACTGGGCGGCCGTCGTCAAAAACCACATCACCAGCTCGCTGCGGGCACGCTACATTTTCCCGCCGGACGGCGGTCTCAAAAACGCCCGGATCACCGCCACCGTCCTGGAAAGCAACGGCATCATCAGCTTCGTCTTCCCTGAAATCTGCTGGGACGTGCAGTTGCCCATCCAGGTCATCGAGGCGCAAAACGATCCGTAAGTAGCTCCGGAAAAAAGTTTACGAAAGAGTTGACACCGATCCGGCGCCCGGGTAGGTTGGTGCCAGTTCATTGAAATGAATAATCACGTGGATTTCCTGAAACCTGAGGAACAGAAAAAATGGCTCAAGCAGCGCGGCTGGATCACCGACGGCGCCTCCTGGCGCGACCCGGACCTGGGCATCTCCTTCGGTTTCGCGGCGGCGCTGGACCGCGCCAAAAAGGCGTGCCGGCTGCCGGCCGACTTCGAGCTGCGGCCCACGGGCTAAAACGGTTGCCGACGCCATAATTATGCGGGCTCATGTTGGTTTTTCAAACACAGAAAATAGTCTAATTCTGTTATTGAATCCGCACAGGATGCCGATGGCGGCCACAAAGATGGCGCCGGCGGGCGGCGCGGGCAGCACGTAATGGATGAGCCCGGCGCGGCCGGCCGGCCGCAGGGCCTCGAAAGCGCGGCAGAGCAGCGCGTTGGGGCTGGGAAAGCAGGCGGCGCCCGGGGCGTATTTCTCCGAGTCGCTCACCGTGTACGGCGGATCGATGAGCACCCCAGCCCAGTACTGGCCGCCGTTAAGCGGCCACGGGTCCCGTGCATCCGCAAGGAAATCCGGGGAGACCTCCGGGTCAAGGTCCATGGTCTTGTCGTTCGGCCCGAAGCCGCGCCGATAAGGGTAAAGCCGGGCGAGGCCCCCGCACGCGTGGAGCACCGACTCGTTGAGCGAGCAGCCGAGGAGCGCCCTGGCCCTTTCAGGAAAGCCGCCCAGGTAACCGCCGTAACGCTTGACGCCACCGGTGTAATGGTCGGCGCGGAGGACGTGCCGTATTTATGGCGATATGGAAATCACTTACGTGCCGAACCCCAACGCGGCCGATGGCGCACCGGTCATCGCTGAGGTGGTGGTCGAGGGGACGACGGTCACGACCTTCGCCGGGCCGCAGCCCGTCATCGTCATGGGCGGGACGGTCCAGACCTCCGTCAGCTTCACCGGCTCCGTCAGCACGGACATCGGCAGCGTCGAGATTAACGACGCCAGCGGTAATTTCGCCGTCATACCATCGGCCGCCTCGGCCAAGCCCTCCTCGACCAAGGCGCTGGTCGTCCAGCACATCGATGACAGCGGCACGCCGGTGCGTGAAGCCACGCAGACCTCTATCCTGGCCGCCGTCACGGCGCTGGGGGCCACGGCCAGCGCCACGCTCAACGCGCAGGGCACGCAATCCACCTCCTCCTCGGCCACCGCCGCCGGACAAGCGGCGGGAAATGCCACGCTCACGGCCATCCTGAACAACCAGGGCACGCAGTCCACGGCGCCGCTGACCGCCATCGCCGCCAATCAATCGACCAGCGCGCTCCAGCTGGTGGCTAACGCCATCGCCACGACGGTGCTCAACGAGATGGGCACGCTGGCCACCTCGGCCAACCAGGTGACGGGCAACGCCTACCTGCTCAGCATCGATACCGCCCAAGCCAACCAGGCCACGGCCGCCAACCAGGTGAGCGGCAACGCGAGCCTGAGCACCATCGCCAGCGAGGTGGCCGCCAGTAACGTCACGCTGAGCGCCATCCTGAGCAACCAGGGCACGGAATCCACCGCCGCGCTGCTCGGTCCGCTGATCGTGACGATGAACGGGCAGGGGACGCTGGCCACGAGCGCGCTGCAAACGACGGGCAACACCCTGGCCAGCCTGACGGTGAACAACCAGGGCACGCTGGCCACGAGCGCGCTGCAAATTAACGGCAACAGCCTCACCACGGCGGTGATGAATAATCAGGGCACACTGGCCACGGCCGTCGCGCAAACGGCCCAGCTGGCCACGGTGACGATGACGATGAACAACCAGGGGACGCTGGCCACGGCGGCCCTGCAGGCCACCGGCAACGCCGCGCTGAGCGCCCAGGCCGCCACGCTGAGCGCCGTGCTCAACGACATGGGCACGCTGGCCACGGCGGCCGGGCAGGCGGCCACCAACAATCTCCTGACCGTCATCATGAACGATCAGGGGACGCAGGGCACGACGCTGGCCTACACGGCGGCGGCAGCGACGGCGACGATGAATAACCAGGGCACGCTGGCCACCTCGGCCAACCAGGCGGCCCAGCTGGTCACGGCGACAGCCATCCTGAACAACCAGGGCACGCAGGCGACCTCGGCCAACCAGGTGACGACCAACGCCTACCTGCCGACGCTGGCCACGGAAGCGCCGCTCCAGGCCACGGCCGCCAATCAATTAGCTCTGCTCAACCAGCAAGCCGCAGTTATCCGCACCTACGGCGCCTCCGGCACGCTGCCGACCAATGTCAGCTCAGTCATCATGGGCCTCGACCCGTCGGCGGTCAGCTCCGACGCCTTTGGGCGCTTGCGGGTCAGCACACCCGATTATCGGTTCGACGGGCAATTGACCTACGGCATCCCGGGCGACGCCTGGGACCAGGCTTGGAACAGCACGGGCACCGTCACCTGGGACAGCACCAATCACATGGCAAAAGTCACCTGCGCGGCCAACGGAACCTCGGTCATGCAGAGTCATCAATGCGGACCCTACTCCCCCGGGCGCAGCCAGTTGATCAGCCTGAGCTTTATCCTCGGATCAACGCCTCCCTATAATACCGCCCGGCGCGTCGGTTACTACGACAGCACCTCGGGAAACGGCGTCTATTTGGAGCAGACACCCTACGTCGTCGATCTCACTTTAGCCAGTTCCACTGGACTCGGAAACCAAGTGGTCAATCAATCGGCATGGAATATTGACCGGCTGGACGGCACCGGCCCCAGCGGCATTACGTTCAATCCGGCCAATGCCCAGATCATGACCATCAGCATGCAGGCCCTCTATTCGGGCCGTGTTCTGGTTGGGTTTGATATTAACGGCATCCTCTGGCCGGTGCATCAATTCACCTGCGCCAACCTGTACGCTTATCCCTACATCGCCAACGCCAACCTGCCCGTACACTTTGAAGCTCGTTCGACCGGCACGAACACCACGAGCGTTTACGGCATCTGCTCGTCCATCGTGAGCGAAGGCGGCGGTTCGCTGTCCCAAATTCCAGCTCGAACTTTCTCGGTGGGCCAGGCTTCGAGCACCGCCGTAACCACGCGCCGGCCGGTTCTCAGCATCCAACCCGTAAAGTCCTTTAACGGCGTCCCCAACACGGCAGTTATCCTGCCCAGCACGTTGAGCTGCTATTCCAACACCGTGGTTTACCTGGAAGTGGTAAGGAATGGCGTGCTGACCGGAGCCTCCTTCAACAGCGTGGACTCGGCAAACAGCGTCGCAAATTACGACACCGCCGCCACGGCGATCAGCGGCGGTTCGACGCTCTTCTCCACGCTGGCAGGGGGCGGCGCACAGGCCAATACGACGCCCATTACCTCGAATCTTCTCGACCGTTTGGTCATCGCCTATTCGCAACTGACCGGAACGGCTGACACGTTGAGCCTCGTGGTCACGTCCACCGCAGGCTCAGCCGCAACTTACGCCTCGCTCACCTGGAAGGAGCTGCGCTGAACCCACTCTCCCCTCCTCAACCCGGGCCGGGCACCCAATCAACGCGGTCATCGGTGTCGTAGCCGGCCAGCTCCATGGCCCGGCAGATGTCGGTCCAAACGAGGGTGCGAATCTCCCGCGTCGGATTGCGCAGGACGTAGGCTGGGTGGAAGGTCGGCACCAGGGGAAGGGAGCCGAACCGGCGCGTATGCCCGCGTTCCTGCGTCATGGCCACCTCGCGGCCCGTCAGACCGAGCATGGCCGTCGCGCCCAGGGCGACAATGACCTTGGGCTCGATAATCTCGATCTGCTCCTTCAGGAAGGGCAGGCAGCGCTGCATCTCCCTGGGTTCGGGCGGCCGGTTGCCGTGGTCGGCGTCCGGCCGGCACTTCAGGACGTTGGCGATAAAGACCTGCTCGCGGGTGAAGCCCATGAGCCGAATGAGCTCGGTGAGGAAACGGCCGGCGCGGCCGACAAAAGGCTGGCCCAGGCGATCTTCGTCCCGTCCGGGCGCCTCACCGACGAAAAGGAACTCGGCGTCCGGGTTGCCGGCGCCGAAAACCGTCTGGGTCCTGGACTCGACCAGCGCCGGGCACAACCGGCAGCGGGCGACGCGAACCATCAGGGCTTGCAGCCGTTCTTGCTTTTCCATTACCGCTCCATCATGGCACGCACTGGGCCACGCCGAGGCTGGTCACGTTAAGGGCGGCCGCCGCGTTTGTACTGAGCACGACCACCGAAGCGAGGCGGATTTTTCTGGCCCCGACCAGCCACGCGTTGGCCACCGCCGCCGCCTGGAAATTGCCAATGACCGTCGTCGGCACGGCATTGGTGACCTGAAAAACCAGGGAGACCACCGGAGCGGTGCTGAAATTCACCCCGTCCACCGTGGTGACAAAATTGAAGATATTCGTCGTTATTCCGTTGGTGGGAGAAGCACCGTAGGCGGTGATGGTCAGGCTCGCGTCCGCGTTCAAAAACAAAATGCAGTCCGTCCAGGCGAGTCCGGTGACGATGTTGGTGTTGACGACGGTGTTGGTCCGATACAGATGCCCGGCCGACTGGCCGACCACGGGCGGCGTCGGCGGAAGATAGGCCGTCGCTGAATTGGTGAAGATCGTCCCGGCCGGGTTGGTATAATACCACACCCAGGTGGGGAACGTATTCGAGGTCGACAGAGAGTAGCTCTGGACACCGTTATGCGTCTGAAAAGGGACGTTGGTCGCTCCGTAAAGGGTCGTCCCGTTCGTCGCCACCAGGTTGGTGGCGCCCGCCAGGAAGGAGTTGAACGTCCACGTGGCGGCGCTCGCCGTCGTTATCGCAGCGAGCACCGCCAGTAATGCACAAATAAGAGACAGTTTTTTCATAGGCTATTTTACCCAATTCGGTTCTTCGCTTAAAATGAAAATCATGGCCATTGGTTCCGCGCTCCTCCTCGCCGGCTGCGCCACGCAGCGCGGCTTCCCGCCCGAGCATCAGATCTCCAACTTTGACCACGTGGACGCCGGCCTCTACCGGGGCGCCCAGCCCACGGCCAGCGGGATCGAATATCTCCAGTCCCTCGGCGTCAAGAGCATCGTCTGCCTGCGGGAGGCCGACGACGTGCCGGCCTACGAGAAGCTCGCCGCTGAGCGCCTGGGCCTGATCTGGACCAACCTGCCCATGAGCGGGCTGTGCGCGCCGACCAAGGCGCAGATGGACAGCATCCTGGCCACCATCGAGGCACTGCCGGCGCCCATCTTCGTCCACTGCCAGTTCGGCTGCGACCGCACCGGGACGGTGGTCGCCTGCTACCGCATCGAACAGGGCTGGTCCAACCAGCAGGCCCTCCAAGAGGCGGAGACCTACGGGATCTCCAAGCTCCTGGTGGGCATGCGCCATTTTATCACGCACTATCAGAACGGCGGCGGCGATTGATTTTTCGCAGGTGTTTCAGCAAATTCTGCCGAACATGCTCCGGCATCGGTTCCAGCTTAACCCTGCCCCGTTTTTTCGCCTTGGTCCACTCGTCGGCCCGCCTTTTTATCTCGGCCAGCCGGTGGCGCAGGTTCAGGTATCCGTCCAGGCGGGCCTGGCTGGCGAGCACTTCGCCGAGGAAGCGCAGTTTTTCCTTTTTGGAGGCTGCCCCAAAGCAGACGCGCAGGGACAATTCAAAGAAAAGTATGTCTTTCATACCTATATGTCCGCGGCAAAGACCACTTTTCTTCGCTAAAAATGGCGGCCCCCTCCCAGGTTAAATTCCACGACCGCTGGGAGGGGGTTTGTCCGCCACCGCTTATTATCCATCACCGCTGGTTAAATTTTTGAAATTGAGTTTATTGGCGGTTCAGAAAGCGGCGCCTGAAAATTCGATTCTCGACAGCGACCATTTCAATGAACTGGCACCAACCTACCCGGGCGCCGGATCGGTGTCAACTCTTTCGTAAACTTTTTTCCGGAGCTACTTACGGATCGTTTTGCGCCTCGATGACCTG
>Ga0181523_10004157_pt1 | contig 12684 bp, 9 predicted proteins | sample PEATcosm2014_Bin_43_FD_119752 | JGI IMG/M metagenome (GOLD analysis project Ga0181523, IMG submission 119752) | Peatland microbial communities from MTU Mesocosm Facility, Houghton, MI, USA - PEATcosm2014_Bin05_30_metaG | ecosystem: Environmental > Terrestrial > Soil > Wetlands > Peat | place... | reverse complement strand
CTCGTCAGCCTGGTTTCCGGCTTGTATCCTGCGGCGCGTGCCGCCCGGCTCGATCCCGTGCAGGCGCTGCGCTACGAGTGATCGGACTCGAGTGAACCGACCGAAAATGATTCGCGCCCTCAGACTTGGCTGCATGTTCCTGATGATGGCGGGCGCGTCGGCGCAGAGCCGCATCGATTGCAGCACGCTGAACAGCCGCATCCTCAAACAGGTCGTTCACTATTGCGTCTACTTGCCCGCGGGCTACGATGCGGTCGCGGCACAGCACCCTCCTCAGCGCTATCCGGTGCTCTACTTCCTGCACGGACTGGGCGACAACGAGCAGACGCTGTTCAACAGCGGGGGCTGGACGTTGCTCGACGATCTGCGCAACCAGCATAAGCTGGGCGACTTTCTTATCGTTGCGCCGGAAGGACGGCGCAGCTTCTACATCAACTCGGCCGACGGTTCGGTCGCCTACAGCGACTTTTTCCTGCAGGAGTTTGTGCCGTACATCGAGAGCACATACCGGATTCGGGCAGGCCGCGCGGGACGCGCCATCAGCGGAATTTCCATGGGCGGCTACGGCGCGTTGCGCTTCGCGTTCGCACATCCGGAACTGTTCTCAGCCGTGAGCGCGCAGAGTGCCGCGCTGATCACGGCTTCACCGCGAGAATTGGACGCCGCTTCGCAGACGGGAGCGCCTCTGGCCGGAGTTCTCGGGGCAGTGTTCGGCAAACCGATCAACGTACCTCACTGGAATGAGAACAGTCCATTTGTACTGGCAAGAAGAAATGCGGCCGCCCTGCGAAAGACGGCCATCTATTTCAACTGTGGCCAGGATGACAACTACGGTTTTGAAAAAGGAGCGGCGGCCTTGCACGTCGAACTGCAAAAAGAAAATGTGAAACACGAGTATCACGCGTATCCCGGCGACCACGGACTGGCGTATTTTATGTCGCACTTCGGCGAGGTCATGGAATTTCATTCAAGAGCGTTCGGCCTGCTGCCACAGCACTAAGAATTGTGGCGCGTGTTGTAAACTAGACGGAAGCGATGGAAGGCAGGTAGCGTTTCGTAACAGCAGGCGCGGCCGGAGAGGTGGCCGAGTGGTTGATGGCTCCGGTCTTGAAAACCGGCATACCCGAAAGGGTATCGGGGGTTCGAATCCCTCCCTCTCCGCCAGAACTTTTGTTATCTGGCACTTACAGGTCGGTGATACAGCGTTGAGGATATTCCAGATTCCACAATAATGCTTTGGTCAGACGCTTTTGCCGATCAAACATTGAGGTTTCAGTCGGTGGACTTGAGTGTTGCCAGTGGGGTTAGATTCACCCTGAGCGATGATCCGAATTATGAAATAAAGGGTGAGAGCGGCACCCGAGGTTACTGCTACAACCTGCCGAACCGATAACGGTTGCAGCCTTGTGTTCCCTACCGGAGGATGGAATCCGAAGCTCGACTTTCTCGACTGCCTGAAGGCAGTTACCGAGCGCGTAAGGCTCGACGGGGACGACTTCTGGCTGCACAAGCGCCGTGCGACGTTCGCGACGCGATGTCTCTGGGCTGGGGTCGATCTCCGCACGGTTCAACAATGGCCAGGCCATTCGGACGTGGAATCGACGATGCGGCACCTGAAACCGTGAGCACGGACAGAATCAGCTCCAGCAAATAGATGCAGCACTCTCGGCGCTGGGCAGCAGCTCCAATGGCGCATCACGCATCATGTCCGCAGCCGGTCGCAGGAAGATCAGCCTAGCGCAGAAGGCGCGATGGGCAAAGCAAAAGGCGGCTGGTCACGCACCGAAGCCTAAGCGCACCATCTCGATAGCGGGCCGCAAGGGTATCGCGGCGGCGCAGCGAGCGCGGTGGGCCAAGTTGAAACGCGAAGCATAAACGGAACCAGAGCGAACCGGGGCGGCAATGCCGCCGCCTTGGTCGCATCTTTATTTCTTCTGTCCATGCACGACACAGCGAATCCCACATAAACCTCCGGGGAGGCCACCGCCCCCAAACCGCGCCCTAAAGGCCTGGCTAGGGCAAAGGTGGCCCAACGCGAATACTGTTTGTTTCGGTGGCTAACGGAAGGTTCGTTTCAGAAGCCGGGATGTTGGTGCCAAAGCCCGGAGAATCCCCCTCCAGATGCATCCGTGTCCGGCCGTTACTTTGCGGGTCGATCACCATGCGGCGCAAGTAGGCCTCGATGACAACGTCCCAGTCGTTGGCGATCTTCTTCAGAAAGTCCGAGGACTTGCCCACGTTGCACGTCAGGAAAACGACCTTGCGTACATCCGTTTGGTCAAACGCTGTGGCGATCTGCCGATACTTATTCCAGTTCACCAAACGCTGCGATTGCGGGTTGTTCTGCAAGTCATAGTCTTTGTCGGACATTCCAGCGGGAGATCCGCTCATGTTCGCATCGTAGAATACCTTCACGAACACATTAGTTGCGTTTGCGCCGCCGAGGGTCAATTTGTGCGCCGGCGCCAAATCAACCGTACCCTCAAGTGTGCTACCCGCCGTTCCTGCACTGCCGTGTCCGACATTGAAGATCACGAGACCATCGGGGGAGGCCTTGGCGGCCTGTACGATCACCTGGATCGCCTGGTCTGCAGTGTTGCCGGGCGCGATCAGGAAATGCGCGGTCGGGGGATGTGCCTTACAGTAAGCGTCACCCCAAGCCTTCGCGTCGGGCGCGACTTCAGAAATCACTGCATCCATTTGGGGACTCCTTTAGGCTGGCTCTTAACTGCGCGGGCAACAGGTCGGGGTCGATTTCTACAAAGCGGAATCCGTCATCATCGCCAACTTTCGCTCGAAGGCGGAAACGGCAGCGATTATACACCGTCCGGCGAGCGTGGCAGTGGGCGAGCTGGTAATGAGGAAGGGGAGTTTCGAATTGAGTCGATCTGAAAGGCTGAGCCAACGGCGCATCACGCAACACGATGTCCGCAGCCGGTCGCAGGAAGATCAGCCTGGCGCAGAAAGAGCGATGGGCGAAGGCGAAGGGTCACGCACCGAAGCCGACGGAGGTTCTCCAGCACGAGTCTGAAGAGTATCGATTTCAGGATAGTAGTTCGCAACCTTATCTGTTCCCGGCTCAGTCGTGATTCCCCCGGCCTCGATATACTGCGACCTTATCGTATTCATCCGAATTGATTTTGATCAGTCCAACGGAGAAGCGAATCTGATGGAGGGTCCGGTCGTTGAGAACTTCCAGAATGTCTTCTTTTTCAGTTGGCATGACCGATTCCTTCCTGTGTTTTGACGGGTCCAACCGGGCTTGCTACAACGGACACTGGGTCCCTGTTTCCTGCGAGCTTGCGATTTTCAGGGAGTTACCGGGCGCGGGGCACTGCCGCTATAAGTTCCCGCCCGCCCTCGGCCCACTCCGTTATTCCTCTGCGACACTCTAGAATTCTCAACTAGGGCAAAGCGCAGGAGTAACCCTCACTTATGCGAACGGGGAAGCCTTTTCCCTGGGACATGTATCAAGGTGAACACTGGCGGTGTTCCAACTGTTATTCAGGTCGTTGATTCTGGTCAGAATATTTGCCTGGTCGGTACCGTCAAAGGCCTCAAAGTTTTTGTCGCCCCAAACTCTTGCCGAGTCCGCTCCCAATCCTTTCGAGCTATGGTCCACAACGTATTGGTGCCGTGCCTCATGAGCGACCAGGCGTGCAAAAGCTATGGCAATATCCTCCCATTGATCCCTTGACCAATCCTTCAACGGCTTATGTTTGCTCAGGTTTTCGGCTTCCTCTAGGTCGCGCGTGGACTGCGAACCCTCTTTTGTCGCGAGCCACTTGGGGTCCTTGTGCTGCCTCCGGTCCTTGCGAATATCGTCGGCGGTTCGCCCGTGCAATGAATTCTCCAAGAATGCTTGCTCGGCGGACTCCAGCGACGCTACGCCAAACGTCATGGTAATTGAGACTTTCGTTCCGCCACCGTCGGGCACGACAGTTTTCCAATGCCCACTGATGCCTCCTGCATCAGGATTACCGTCGAACGACTGCGGTGGCGTATTGAGAGTAATATGCACGCCGGCTTGTTTGATTGAGAATTGAACATTCGTGGTTTCCTGCTTGCGAATGCTGCGCGAAACGGCGTCTACATCAATGTCTTGTTCGACCAGCGATACGACCGAATCAGTGCAGTCAAGAGTTGGGGGAAACTGGTCAGGCCTACGCACTTCCACCTTGAATTGCGGAATAAAGGAGAACAAATTCTTGACCTCGCTGAGCAGCTTCTTTTGAGCTGGTTCAGGAAGACCCTGGAAAACGTCATCGTCAACAATGAACAGCGTCTTAGGCATCTCCGCACCGTTTCTTCTTGGGGGCCGGGCGGAGTGTGTTCGAGCCGAAAGAGACGCAATCGGCGGCAAAGGCCGCCACGAAATAGTCCGTGTTGGTGTCATTGAGTCGATAGATTAGGGCCCAGCAGTAGACCATGGCCGCCTCCTTTAATCGTTGCGCGTGGCCTTCGCTGGGCCGACACTGAGGGATGGTTCGGCGCTCTGACCGCCCTCAATTCACGCGAATGCCAATAGTTAAAGCGTTTGCAAGAAGTTGATGAGATCCTGCTTTTGTTGGTCGGTTAATCCGATCTGAAAGCGCTGGTTGTAGAAATTGACGACTTGAGCCAGACTGGCTGCTACTCCGTCGTGGAAGTAAGGCGCACGTGCGGGCAAACCTCGCAGAATAAGACCCTTCCCTCGGCCGATGTCGCTGCATTGTCCGGTGATCAGCGCTTTGCCGGGATCGGAGGTGTAATACGTATTGCCGGCGAGCGGCCCTTGGGTGCAGACCAACTCGAACACCGGCAAGACCGGCATTTGCAGTTCCTTGAGCCCAGCCAGGATGTTCGGATCGGTTTCATACATCGGCGAACGGCTGGTTCCAATATCGAGCGGCAAGGGGAACGAGTGATTTCCCACGTTAAACGTATCGTGGCAGGTGGTGCAGGTTCCGGTAATCTGCTGAGTGCCGGTAGTGAGTCCGGGGACATTGCTGATGGTCAACGGTTGCGTATTGAAAATTTGCTCGCCGCGGGCAATCGAAGCTTGCTGTGGATTCCGGGAGTTCTGGAAGGCCTGATAGATCGTAAATACCTCGGGCGTGAACGCCTTTCCCTGAGGGTCGGCGCCCAGAGAATCGTTGATTCCCGGATAGTACGGTTGCGTAGACAGGAATTGGGCTCCTCCCTGCGCCTTTGTTGAGAGATCTCCGGCGGCGAAATCGAACAATTGCGCAGAATTGAGAGCCAGTTCGAAATCCACGATATCGCTGAGTTGTGTTGCTGTGGGAGCTTGCCCGCCCTGGGCATGGATCAGAGTTGCGTCAATCGCCTGTTGCGCCAGATCCGCATTCAGATTGGCGGGGAAGGTTTGCCCGTTGTTCAGAGGTAACGCGAGCGATTCCCGGCCATCGAACATGACCGCACTCAGGAAACCTAGATTGGTTGTGGGTAACGGCCGCCGATAAACGGAAACTGTTTGCACTCCCTGGGAATCGGTGGTGAGCGCGCAACCATACGGATCCTGCACAGCCGTGATCGTATATTGCGGTGCGGATGCGTCGGTGCTGTTCGGCGGAACGGTCAGTCCGATGCGAATCAGTCCGTTGTTCAGGACAAGACTGTTGTTGATGGGACCGGTGGGGCAAGTCGAACCATCGATCTGCGCAAATAGCGGATCTTGGCCTCGGGTGATGAAATATCGGATTTGGGCGTCGACCGCACTCAATCCGAATGCGTTGCTGGGTTGGTGGCAAGTTCCACAGGTTCTGCCGTTCGTGCCGAGCCTCTGAAAAAACGGCCCACTTAAATCGACGCTGCCGGTGTTGCTGTATGTGCCCGAGAACCCGGTGAAGTCAAGAAATGGAAACAGATTGCGCAGGTAAACGTCGGCCGTCAAAGAGCCTGCACCTAAAATGACTAAGCCGACCATACACGTTACAATACGCAGCCTGCCGCCAACCGAAACATGAAGGTGCTGACGCACTCTTCGCAAGAAAGACACGGCACGAAACTTCTCAGACATATTCAACTCTCCTTCATCGATTTGTGATTCGCCCACGGGCCGACGCCAAAATTCACGCCTTGTCCACACTTTTGGATTTCTAGCCTTTCAATCCCGGAGTATCGCTTTCCCGTTTGCCACCGCGCCTAAGACGGTTGAGGAATCGCTTTGCCAGCGTCGTTGCGCTAGGCAAAGACCGCAGATAAATCGTGCCGGAGCCGTCCGCGGAACGGGTAAAGTGAGGGGTACCAGAGGATGCCTCGACGCCCTGAAGTGTCCCGGTTTCATCGACTGGGACACTCACCTTATCGGGCTGCGCGAACCCCGCCTCACTCCCACATTCACTGCACCTGGATCGGGTAATTTGTCTTCTCTTGATCACCAGAACCTGATTGGTTTCGATCGTGATTTCCGTGATCACCTTGCGTCGGCTCACCGGTCTTCCTCGTTGCCTGGCGGGGAAATCATGTGGTAGATTGCTTGCCACTTGGGGTATTGCACCGCTTGATCCCCGTCAAACACGGTGCAGCATGCACGAAAGCGTGCGCAGGAGTCTTCAAAACGCCGCTCAAAAGATCTCAAAGGTTTCTCAATGGCAACTAAGCCTAGCCAGATCAAGCACATGTACGAGTTCGGACCTTTTCGTCTGGATCCTCAAAGAAGGCTCTTAACGCGCGGTACAGACCCCGTCCCGCTGACTCCAAAGGTGATTGAAACGCTGGTGGTGCTGATCGAGAATCGAGATCGAGTCGTTTCAAAAGACGATTTGATGAAGATGGTGTGGCCCGACAGCTTCGTCGAAGAGTCCAATCTGAGTCAGAACGTCTTCGTGCTCAGGAAAGCATTGGGCGACTCCTCCCAAGAGAGGCGATACATCGTTAATTTGCCCGGGCGCGGCTATCAGTTCACTGAGGCCGTGCGGGAAGTCGAGGAAGCGCAACTCGGGACAACCCAGGAAGTGGAAGAAACTCTTCGGGTGGAGACCCGCTCGCTGGCGCGGGTGGTAGTTGAACGCGTGGTTCCACGGAAGAGCCCGGCTGGAATACGCACCGGAATAGCGGTGGCCATGGCAGTGCTGCTGGGGGCCGGCGTTCTGGTCTATCGATCTCGGGCTGGTCGGCCCCCGGAGCGAACGGGACCCGTGGTCAGTCTTCCGGCGGTGAAGATGCGGCCCGCGATCGCGGTGCTTGGTTTCCGAAATCTTAGCGGACGCGAGGATACGAAGTGGCTTTCCGTGGCGCTGGCGGAGATGTTGAATACCGAACTCGCGGCGGGAGAACGCCTGCGCATTATCCCAGATGAGCAAGTCGCCCGTGCTAGCCGCGACGTGCCCTGGGGCGAAGCTGACACCCTTGCCAAAGACTCTCTGCAGCGGCTGCGATCGAACCTGGGAACCGATTATGTCGCGCTGGGTTCCTACACCATTCTGGAAGACGGAAACAAGAGGCGGATCCGTCTGGATCTTCGACTGCAAGACGCGGCTGCCGGAGAAACCGTGGCGGAAGACGCGGTCACCGGAAATGAGGCCGATCTGTTTGACTTGATCTCTGAAGCTGGGTCCCGGATGCGAGAGCGCCTGGCGGTTGGCAAGATATCGAGCGAGCAGGCAGGTCAAATACGGTCGTCTCTGCCATCCAATCCTAAGGCAGCGCGGTTGTACGCGGAGGGTCTGGCCAAGCTTGAGAATTTTGACGCGCTCGCCGCTCGAGATCGGTTAGAAGCGGCGACCGCTGCCGATCCCAAGCATGCACTCTCGCACTCTGCACTCGCCGAAGCGTGGGCCGGGCTGGGTTACGACGCGAGAGCGCGGGAAGAAGCGGAGAAAGCCTTTGGCCTCTCGCACAACCTCTCGCGCGAGGAGCAGCTTTCCATCGAAGGCCGGTATCGAGAATTGTCCAACGACCTTCCCGCGGCAATCGAGATCTACCGCACTCTGAGAACCTTCTTTCCCGACGATCTGGGCTATGCCCTTCGATTGGCCAATGCGCAATCACGCTCCGGCCAGGGAAGAGATGCGTTGCAAACCGTCTCTCTGATGCGGAGTCTTCCCCAACCAGCCAACCAAGATGCGCGCATCGACCTGGCCGAAGCCTCAGCGTCCGAATCTCTGAGTGACTTCCGGCGCAGCCAACAAGCCGCCGTCGCCGCCGCTGCGCGAGCCGATGCCGAAGGCAGCCATCTGTTACTGGCCGCAGCTAAATCGAAAGAGGCATGGGCTTCGGTACGCTTGGGAGACCCAGATAGGGCATTCGCAGCTTACTCGAAAGCTCGTGAGCTCTGGACTGCGGGCGGAAATCGGCGAAGCGCCGCCGCTGCTCTGGGGGGAATCGCCAATCTGCTGGGGGACAGGGGCGATTTCGTAGGTGCTCGCAAAGCGTTCGACGAAGCCCTTCTGGAATTCCGCAAAATCGGCGACATGGGCAATCTGGCTTCTTGTTCCCACAATTTTGGAGTGCTCCTGACCCAGCAAGGAGATTTACCACAGGCCAGAAAGCACCTTGAAGAAGCGCTATCCATTCAGCGCGAGCTGAAGATAGAACGGGGAGTAGCCAGCGACCTCGACGATATTGGAAACGTCATGCTCAGTATGGGGGACACGGCGGGCGCACTCCGTGTGAAGGAGCAGGCTCTCGAAATATTTCGCCGCATCGGCAACAGGTTTGGCGAGCAGGTCACAACATTGAATATTGGAGAGGTTCTCTTTGCGCAAGGCCGGCTCACCGAGGCTCGCGTAAAATATGACGAAGCCATGGCAGGGGCCCAGCAGCTTGGCGATAAACGCGGCGTCGGATACTGCCTGGCTGATATAGCCGGCGTTCTGATTGCGCAAGACCGGCTGGATGATGCACGAACGGCTGCACAGCACTCGATCGAAATACGCCAAGAGATCCACGGAGAGGTTCAACTAGAGGAGAGCCGCATCCGGTTGGCCCAGATCCTCTTAGAACAAGGCAAACCCGCCGAAGCAGAACCCCTGGCTCGTTCGGCCGCCGATGTTTTCGAGAAACAGAACGCTTCCGGCGACGCTTCTCTTGCTTACGCTGTTTTAGCTCAAGTGCTTCTGGCTGAGGGAAAGACGCAAGAGGCACAGGCATCGGCCAACCGCGGATTGCAGCTCTCGCCGGCGAGTGGGGACGTCTGGATGCGTTTTGAGGCTGCGCTGGCAGCCGCTCGCGCGGATGAAGCCGCCGGGAAGCTGTCCGAAGCCCGCAAAGGACTGGCCCGGATCTTAGCTCAGGCCGCTAAGTTTGGATCTGCGGGCTATGGGTTGCAGGCTCGTCTGCTGCAAGGAGAGATAGCAGCTAAGTCGGGTCAGTCCTCTGCCGCTGGCGCCGAATTAACCTCGGTCAAGTCCGAGGCTCAGCTTAAGGACTTTCGATTGATTGCCCGCAAAGCAACAGCAAGGCTCGCAGATCTTCCAAGGTAGCGGCTGCCTTTCGCTTCCGCCACAGTCGGAGTGCGTCAGTTATGAACATCTGTTATAGCTTGCAACCCAATTCCGTGGAGCACGCGCCATGCAGCTGATTAGCCCGTGATTCACGATTGCGCCCGGATGACCGGCAAACCGGAAACTGTCCACAAACAGGCTTGTGGGAAGTTGGCATCGTCTCACCCCGCTTCAGAATTGAGACGATAGAGTCTGGGTCTCGAAGTGCCCCGCTTCTAGCCTGTTTTGACTGATACCAGTGATACGGTTTTCGCAGAATCAGGGGCTATATAAGGGAAACTGTAGAAACAGCCTGTCTCAGACGCGGCGCTAATCATTCGGGCAGCCCTCGACGCAGCCCTTCGCCCACCACGGAATGAGACCTCAGCGCACAAGCGACAGTTCGCGGCGCAGTTCTTTTGGATGCTGGCGAATGATGGGGACAGACCGTGTGGGAGCCACATTGTACCGAGGTATCGAGTCTTCGTCACCAGAGGCAGTGTCGAAGTGCTCCTCGAGATCTGCTATCGACAGCGTCATTGCACGATCTGCGTCGTAGTCGCGGATGCGGCACTATGATCCGCGTTCCCCGCGTATGTTACTGTCACGACGTCGCTTCCCCGCGGCAGCGCGCTGGTCGAGAAGACTACCTTTCCTGCAGAAATGGTTGCCGTGCCCAACGGGATTTGGTTGTTGTAGCTGAAGGTCACCTTCTGGTTGTTTGGCAGACTGCCATTGCTTTTCAGCGTCGCCATGAACTTCACCGATTTTCCCAGCGTCGACGGATTTGGGGTCGAACTCAGAGATATCGTGATCTTCGCCGGATTGACGATCTGGGTCAGCGCCGATGACGTACTCGTTCCATTTTCCGGGTCGCCCTCATATTCCGCGGTGAGTGAATCCGATCCAACCGGCAGCGTAAACGTGCCCAGTGTCGCCGTGCCTGTCGCATCCAGAGTGACGGTCCCCAGCGTTGTCGTGCCGTTCATGAATTTCACTTTGCGGCTCGGAATGTTCGAACCCGACGTATTGCTCACCACTGCCGTCAGCTGCACGCTTTCGCCGAAATTCGAGGGATTGGGACTGGTCGAGAGTGTGGTTGTGGTCGTGTAAGGCTCAACTACCTGCACCACAATACCCGAACTCGTTTTGAAGGTGGCGTCGCCGCCATAAGTCGCCTTGATCCCATGTTGCTTGACCGATAACGCCGAGGTAGTCAGCGTCGCCACGCCCGCCGCCGTCATTGCTGTGCCCAGTTGCGTCGTTCCATCGTAGAACGCGACGCTGTCGTTGTTGGGAATCGATCCGAAAGTCGAGCTCACGGTCGCCGTAAAGGTGACCGGCTGGTTGACCAGAGAAGGCGATACCGACGTCGTCACAGTCGTCTTGGTCGCATAACCGACAAACTCGCTGAGCATCGATGACGTGCTGGTCTGGAAGTCGGAAGCGGAATTACCTGTGTAGTTGGCCGTGATGGAATGAGTTCCAACCGCCAGTCTCGCTGTACTGAGAGCTGCGGTCCCACCTGACAAGACCACCGTGCCCAGGAGCGCGGCGCCATCATAGAAGTTCACACTGCCGGCGGGAGCACCCAAAGCCGAGCTGACCGTCGCCGTGAAAACCACATTCTGACGATACGATGCGGGGTTGGCCGAACTGCTCAGCATCGTTGTCGTTGGAGTGATGAAGTTCGGCGTGTCCGTCACGAGGATCACCTCGGGCGCGTTGACAGGGACCGTCATCTGCGGCGGTGGCAGAGGCGAGGTGCTGGTTCCCGAGCCATTCAGCGCAAGCGATTGCACATACATCGATCCGGAACCGGTGCTGGTCAAATTGCTCAACGAAGAATTATCGGTAAGCGCGAATGCACCGGCCGGGGCAGGACCCGTAGGAGCCAGGTAAGAAATGGTGAATACGCAGACATCGGCGGTTAAAAGCGTCGTCGGCAACGAGGACGATCCATTCGAACACTGTACTTGGGTGAGCGAGAACGCGCCTCCGGAGATGGATTCGCCTTTCAGCGACAACTGCCCCTGGCCGATGTTCGACAAAGAGAAAGACTGCGTTGCGGTCTGCCCTGCAGCTACGGTCCCGAATCCAACACTCCCTACCGAGTAGTACGCGACCGGTAATGCAAAAGTCAGCGGTGCGGGCATGGGAACAATGATAGGAGTATCCGTCACCGCAATCGTCTCAGGATCGAACACGTCCGGGAACGCCGGAGAATCTGTCACCAGGATGGTTTCGGTGACGCACACACACACAGGAGCTGTAGAAATCGCGGTGACGGTAACATTCGTGGGGCCGGCGCTGGTCGCCAGATTCGCCGTGCTTTGGAAAGTCGCCATATAAGTGTACGTGCCCCCGGTCGCAGGACCCGTCGCCGCTAAGCTGGCCTGCCCGGAGCCATTCAAATTCAAAGGCACCAGCCCGAGCATCGCCCCGTTGTAGTCATAGAACGCGACGTTGCTGCTCGTAACCGGTGTCCCGTTGTACAGAACTGTGGCGGTCAAGGTGAATGGCTGACTTACCGCGAGGGAGTTCGGCGTCGCGGTCAAGGTGGTCGTAGTGGCGCCAGGATTGATCACGAGCGACTGCGTCAGACCGCCGGTATCTCCCTGAGAGTCGCTGACGTTGACGATGAATGGGAAAGCTCCGCCCTGCGTCGGTGTGCCCGAAAGGATTCCAGCTGGGCTCAGACTCATGCCGGACGGCAGCAATCCGCTCTCCGAGAACGTATACTGCCCGCTCCCTCCTGTCGCCAGGAATGCGACCGGACTATAGGGTACGTTGTAAGTTCCCGTTGTCGCGGCTCCAGTCACTTGAAGCGTGGCCGCTAAGGGGGTGACGGCGTTCAGGTGGATCGTCTGCGCCGTCAATCCAGATGGCCAAGCGCTACAAGAGCCGGCCGTCAGCGGCGGTCCCAGAGAGACTTCGATTTCCGAAAGTGTGCAACTGGTCACGGTCGCATCGCTGCCCGCTGCAGTGAGCGTCAGCGCCAGCTTGCACGAAGTGTTGGGGGAAAGAAGAGTCGAGGAAGTTTGCGAGCATGTGGTTCCGGCTGCGACGCTGAAGTCGGAACTGTCTGCACCGTTCAACAGCGGTGATCCAAACTCCATCTCCACCGAGCCCTGCGTACCGGCCACCGGGTTCGTGACGTAGACGGTCTGAGACTCCCCCGCCGCGGTGAAATCCACAATGCTCTGGGTGACGTCCAGGTAGAGCAGATTATTCCCGTCAAGAATGTAGATGCTATTGG
>Ga0181523_10004155_pt1 | contig 12687 bp, 8 predicted proteins | sample PEATcosm2014_Bin_43_FD_119752 | JGI IMG/M metagenome (GOLD analysis project Ga0181523, IMG submission 119752) | Peatland microbial communities from MTU Mesocosm Facility, Houghton, MI, USA - PEATcosm2014_Bin05_30_metaG | ecosystem: Environmental > Terrestrial > Soil > Wetlands > Peat | place... | reverse complement strand
CTGCGTCGGCGATTCCGCGTCGAGCATGACGTGCTCCCCGGTGTGCACTTGGTCTAGCGTGGAAAGAAGCGGCAAATCGCCCTCCGCGTCGACGGGCGGTCCCTTCTTCTGCGCGAGCCCAGCGCCATGCGGCACGCGCGCTTCGGGAAGCGCGGATTGGGCTGCGAACGTCGACGCAGATGCCGAGGCGACCAGTAGCAGTACGGCCCTTGCGCGCTGACCCACCCATGAAAAGTAGCCTGATTGGCGCCGTCGGCCAGGGCGATTCGTGCCGCGGCACGGGTGGCATGCGGTAGGCTACGAGCCGATGACCACGCGCGGACAAGGGCCCTTTTCGCGAGGGGCCACGCTTGGGCCCGCTCTTTACTCTTACTCCGCCTCGCCGGATGGCGATGCCAAGGCTGTCGTCGGCCTCGTCCACGGGTACGGGGAGTACGGCGGAAGGTATGCGCGCGTCATGGACGCATGGGCCGATCGTGGCATCGCCTCGGTCGCGATCGACCTGCGCGGGCATGGCCGCGCCGAGGGCAGACGCGGCTACTGCGAGCGGTTCGACGACTTTCTGGACGATGTGCGCGAGCTCGAGCGTCTCACCGCGGAAAAGCGCCTCCCCGCGTTCCTGTTCGGCCACAGCTTGGGCGGCCTCGTCGCGACGACCTCCGTGCTGGCGCGCCCGGCCCCGTGGCGTGCTCTGGTGCTGAGCGCTCCGTTCATGGGGCTCGCCATGCATGTGCCTCGCGTCAAACGAATCGCCACCCAGATCGCCTCGCGCATCTGGCCGATGTTCTCGCAGCCGAGCGGGCTTCGGGGCGCCGATGTGACGCACGACATGGCGCTCGCGCGCACGTACGACGAGGACCCACTCGTCTTTCACATCGCGACTGCGCGCTTTTTCACCGAGGCGCAAGCCGCGCAAGCCCGCGCATTCGCGGAGGCTGCGTCGCTCGTCATGCCCATGTACGTCGTCATGGGAACCGCCGACCCAATTTCCCGGTACGAGAGAGCGCGCGCGTTCTTCGATGCCGCGGGCGCCCACGACAAAACGTGGGACGCGCGCGAGGGGCTCTTTCACGAAGTCCTGAGCGAGCCGGAATGGCACTCCGTTGCCGACAAGATTGCGGACTGGATCTCGTCTCGGCTGTGAGTCATCGGGCAACCGAAGCCGCTCCCGCGGCTTTGCTAGTGCCGCTCGCCCCCCAACACCGGGCCGAACTTCTGCCGAGCGGCACTAGTCTGCCGCACGCACGCGCAGTCGCCCGCCGCCCGCCCGGACAAGCACCTGGCACGCCAAGCGGCAGTTTGCGGGATCGTCGCCAAACAGATCGAGCACTTCGAGCTCGTCGTCGCGCGGAGGCTCGAGCAGCTCCGCACCTTCCAGGACGTCTATGCGACAGGTGCCGCAGCTCGCGCTCCGGCACGAGAAGGGGACGGGGGCCCGATGGTCGTCACAGAAGTCGATTAAACGGCCGCCGTCGTGGGCGTCCACCTCGACTGCCACGCCTTCGGACGACTCGAATACGATGAAAGGCATCTCGGCGGCCCCTGGCACTCAGCCCTTCTCGAGCACAATCGCATGCTCTGCCCTGGGAGCATCGCGAAACGCGCGCGCCGTAGGGCCGTGGAAGTGAGGACGCGTCTGGGACGCGCGCGCGAGCAGGGCGAAGCCAGTGCCGGGTGCCACCGCGGCGACGATGGCGTCGGCGCGAAGGGCCTGGTCGCCGGCAGCCGAGTCGGCCAACACGACGGCGACCCGCGCCCCTTTTCGGCATACGCGAGACATGGCCCGAAAGATGGTCGCGAGATCGCGCGTCCACTTTTCACGGGCCACGCCCGGGTCGAGTCCGGCGTACTGCCGGCGTGCACCCATCTCCCCGGCGAGGAGCCCGCGTGCGTCCAGGCCGAGCCAGCGCATGCGCAGCGCGTGATGCGCCACGTAGTCGTAGGTCGAGGCGTAGGGCGGCGACGTGACGATCGCGTCGACGCTGCTCGCCGCGACCGTACGAAGTCGTGACGCGTCGTCGAGGACGACGGTCGCACGGGGCGTCCCGGGTGCCAGGAGCGCGGAGAACTCCGCGAGGCGGCGCACGAGCTCTGCGGCCTTGCGTTTGAACAGGCGCGCAGCATAGCCCGCCGCGATCCGGCGCGACGCGACGTGCTCCGACGTATCGGACGCTCGGCGGCTGATCTTCAAGAGCATCGAGCTGAGGACGAGCTCGAGGGCTTCACGCACGTACGCGTCTTCGCTCGCACGCTGCGCAATAGCGACGCGCAGCGAGTCGAGCTCGAGGAGCACATGGGGCTCGAATGAGGCGACGTCCTCAGGCGCGTAGCGACGCGTCGCGCCCGCGCGGCGCTCGCGACGCTCGTCGGCGAACGCGGCGACGTCGCGCGCCGCCGCGACGATCTCCTCGCGCGAACGCGGATCCCCGGGGCTCGTCTTGACGCGCGCGAGGCGCACCGCGAGCGGGTTCAGATCGACTCCCATGGCGCGGCGCCCCGCAATCATCGCCTCCACCAGCACCGTGCCCGACCCGCAGAAGGGGTCGAGCAACGTCGCGCCTCCCCCGGAGACGGCCTGTATGAGCCGCGAGGCGGTCGTCGGGTGCATGCGCGCCGGATACGTATGAAATCCGTGGACGTGACCGCGGTCGGGATCGTCGGTCGCCGAGTCCCCTTTGCCGGATGGCTCGGGCGCCGCCGACACCTCGAGCGCCTGCGCCAGCGCGGTCGCGACTTCGCCCACGCCCGCCGTTTCCACGGCACCGCCAACATGCGTGAGCGATCGGCGGCGTTTCATCGCAATGCGTGATCAACCCGGCGGACCGAAGCTATCGGCGAAAATCACCGGGGTCCTAGGGACGCACGACGGAGGTACCGGGAGGCGGCGTGAAGGTGAATTGCCCCGGCGCGACAGGTTCGTTGATCCTGGGATTCTCAAAGTCGAAGCGATTGCGATTGCCTTGCCCGTCGATGATCATGACCCGCCGCACCTGCGACGTCCCGGCATCGACGTAGAAGAGGACTTTGGCATAAGCCGGCGTGGGCTGCTTCGGGGTACCGACTAGGACGTAGCCGCCGGGAAACTTCAGCTCTTGCCCCGAGACAAGCTCGAAATCGAACGCGTCGGCGAGCTTTCCCGTGCCCGTGAGAAACGAGAGCGCGGCAGGGTATTGCGACTTGGCGACCGGCTGCTCGTACATCTGTTTGTTCGCGGCTTCGTACACCTTGATCACGCTTCCGTCGGAGACGACCCGGTTGTCCTTCGGATCGAGATATACCCAGTCCATCTTGCCTGGTTTGGCGAAGGTGACGTGGCCGCGCGATGTCTTCTCTTGGCTATATGCCTTGACCCAGAACTTTTGCTCGAAATCGCTCTTGAACGTCTGCGACTTGTCGTAAAACGTCTGCACCGCCGTGACGAGGGGCTCGACACTCGTTGCCGACGCCGACACGGGCGGCGCCGTCGGCGATTGTGCCACGCTCACGTCCGCATACACGGCACAGGCGACGGCAACGGCGGTGACGACCGCGGGGAGGAGCTTTGGCATGATCTCTCGAATCCGCGGCGAAACGTATGCCCTTTGGGCGTACGAAGCACGCCTGTAATGACACTCAACCGCTCGGGCCGCGCTTTATGCCCCCCTCTGGGGATTGCACGCCACGTTCCCGGCCCGCCTGAAGCGTGATTAGGGCCTGCGGACGCTGCAGATGGGTCACGGCGAGCGCGAGCGCGTCAGCTGCGTCCGAAGGTGGAGGGCTCGAAAGGCCGAGCACGACGCGGATCATCTGCGCCACTTGAGCCTTCTCCGCGCGACCGCTGCCCGCGACCGCCCGCTTGACGAGCGCGGGCGCGTATTCATAGACGTCGAGGCCCGCGCGCGCGCACACGAGCAGAACGACGCCCCTCGCATGGCCGAGCTTCGCCGCCGCTTGGGCATCCTTCGCGTAGAAGAGCGCCTCGACGCTCGCCACGATGGGCGCGTGCGCGCGCACCACTTCGACCAGCTCGCACTCGATGGTTACGAGGCGATACGCAATGGCCTGACGCTCATCCGTTTGAATCACGCCGTGCCCCCGATGCACGAACCGCGTACCGCGCCGCTCGACCACGCCCCAGCCGAGACGACGGGTGCCGGGGTCGATTCCGAGGACGATCATGACTTTGCTCGCAGCACCGCGAGCCCTCGCTCACGCCCCCTGGATGCGTAGCAGCTCTTCCTCGGAGATATCGAAGTCAGCGTAGACGTTCTGGACGTCGTCGTGGTCATCGAGCACCTCGACGAGATTGAGCGCCACCTCCGCGTCGCGTCCGGCAACCGGCTTCTTCACTTTCGGCAAGTAGGCCAGCGCGCTCGATTTCGGCTTGATCCCCGCCTTCTCGAGCGCGTCCACGACGGCATTGAGCGCCTCAGGCGGCGTCGTCAGCTGCCATTCGTCGCCGGCGTTTTGATAGTCCTCCGCCCCTGCACCCACGGCGACCTCCATGAGCTGGTCCTCGGTCGCCTCTTTGCCCGCCGTGACCAGGCCCCTTCGGTCAAACGCCCAGCCGGCCGTCCCGGCGCTGCCGAGTAGACCGTTGTGCTTTTCGAAGATCTTGCGAATCTCGGCGACGGTGCGATTGCGATTGTCCGTCATCGCCTCGACGAGAAACAGGGTACCGCACGGGCCCGTGCCCTCGTACATCACCTCTTCGTAGGCAACCCCCTCTAGCTCTCCCGTGCCGCGCTTCACCGCTCGCTGAATCGTGTCGCCGGGCATCGACTGGGCCTTCGCGTCGGCGATGGCCTTGCGCAGACGCGCGTTGCCCCCGAGGTCACCGCCGCCGATGCGGGCCGCTACGGCGATTTCCTTGATGAGCTTCGTGAAGAGCTTGCCGCGTTTGGCATCGAGAGCGCCCTTCTTGTGCTTGATAGTGGCCCACTTGGAATGGCCGCTCATGATTTGCGCCTGCTCATAATTTGCGCCTGGTGTGGTGGTCTCGCGCGCGGAGTGAAGGGGTCACGGTAGTGAAAAGCGCTCGACGCTTCAAGTTTGGCTTCTTTGGCTTTGCGCGCTACGGCATCTTGACCCGCGAGCTCGCCAGAAAACCGTCGTCCGCCAGCCGGACGACGGAGACGAAAGTATCGTAGTCCGTCGCCGCGATAGTGCCCGTCGCGACTCCGAGCACGAAATCATCCTCGATGACGTGACCGCTCTTGTCGACGCCGATGGCGCGCGAGGCTTCGACCAGCTTCGCCCGGACGTCGATTGGCCCCGGCAGGCTTGTCACGCTGGCGCCCTTCGGCAACTCGATGCGTCGATGCACGTGGTATTGGACGGCCGTGCTCAAGGCCAACGCGCTCTCCCGGCCGGCGCGCGTCGCGAAAGTCGCCCCGAGAGTCGACACGCGCGAATGCGGCCACGACGAATGCAGTGTATCGAGCCCGGGCAACAGCCACGTCTTTCCTGCCTCGAGCTGCGCGTAGCCGCTCACGCTCACGTCTGCCCGAAGGCTGACCTGCCAGCTTCCCTCCCTCGAATCCAGCTGCACTTCGTCGACGTTCGCCCACGGCAGCCACGCGAGGACCACGTCGCGAAGGGCGCGCTGCCGCTCGGCCCCCACGACGCGGAAGAACGCCTCCGACAGCTCTTGCGCTTCACGGCCGCGCAGGACGACAGCGAGCGTGCCGCGCGCGTTGCCCTGGGAGTCGAGCCCGAGGCGCACGTCCACCTCGTCGCGCTCGTCGCCGACACCGAGCGCTGGGAGCGGTGCGACTGTCCCGTCCGTGTGCAGGGCAAAGCGCCCGCGCAGTTCTGGCGAGATGCGCCCAGCCGGCAGGGGCGGGCCCTGCACGTCGGCGTCGATCCACACGTCCGTCGCCGCCTGGCCTTGCCGCTCTCCGGCCTCGTTGCTCGGAGCGGCGGGGAGGTGAGCCACGACGAGGGGATGCAAGAAGCGCCCGAAATGAGGCGGGAACGAGGGATCGGCACTGTACGGCTCGTTCTCGACGACGACGACGTCGCACGACACGCCGAGCTCTTTGAGCGCCCGCACCACGAGCCACGACCGGCTGCCGTCGTGCGACGTGAGAAACGTTCGAGCGGTGCGCGCCTGGGCCGGGGCGAGGCCGCCCCCGTAGTCGCTGAGCGTCCCCGGATCGGCCTCGCGTACTGCCTTTCCCGCCGCCGTGACGACGGCGGCCACCGTCGCGCGCGTCGGCGCTCCTCCGCCAGCGGCATCGGCCGCCTCCCGCGCCCAGGCGGCTATCTCGGGATCGTGCTCGCCAAGCGCAGCGATCGTCTCGCGCAGGGCGCGCGCGACTCCTTGCCATTGGGTCGTGGAGAAGCTGACCGCCGCACTCCGGTCCATCTTTGGAACGCCATCTTCCACGCGGCGAGCTGGCTGGTCGGCGACACGCCAGGACAGGACTCGCGCGTCGCCCTCGGCGCGCTCGGTCGGCTTGCCGAGCAAGGGGTGACTCCAGAGCGAGCCGCGCAACCCATGAGGAAGGCGTAGCTCTACGGTCGCCTCGTGAACGGCCGTGCGCGCGGGCAGCAGGTCCGTCGTGTCGATGCCGATATCGCCTGTGTCACCGGGCAAGAGCCAGCCTTCGTAAATCGCCTCGACGACGTCGCCTTGCTCGAGTTGCGTCAAGTCGGCGTGTGCTTGCGACGCTCGCGGCGTGCGTTCCGGCTCGAGCACGCGCCCGTCGCGCTTGAATATGCGCCGGCGCAGCGCGCGCGCCGCGGCACGGCCCCAGAGCTCGGGCGCCGCCGCCTGCGCGTTCTCCTCTACGTCCGTCGTTCCGCTCACACGCCGCACGTCGAAGAGTGTCCAACGCACAAGGCCCGAGGCGCCGACGTCGTAGCGCTCGAGATGGCGGAGAATCGCGGTCGCCGCACCGGGCATGATCGAGCCCGCGCGGTCCTGCGCGGCGAGGCGCTCGGCGACCCCTTCGAACTCGCGCGTCGGATCGTCCCCTGCGGCGCGCAGCAGCGGCGCAATGGAGGCAGGGGCGTCGCGCATCCCGGGGGCCAGGCCCAAGAGGCGCTGGGGAGCATCCGCCGCGAGCTCCTTTGCGAGAAGCGCCGGCGCGAGGAGGCCGAGCGTCCGCTCGCCGGGCAGCAGACGGCTCCAGGCGCTCGCGATCGCCGCGTGATCGCCGGTCGCGACGGCTTCGCGCAGCTCGAGCGTCGCAAACCGTGTCGGGGCACCGAGCAGTTGGCGTAGCCGCGCGAGCTCGTGGGTCGCCGCGGCGTGGTCGCCGCCCGCCTGCAAAGCATCGAAGCAGGCGAGCGTGTCGCGTCGCGCGGAGCGCACGGGACGACAAGCCGCAGCGACTAGCTCGGCGCCGGACCGCGGGGTCGCGGCGTCTTCCACGTCATCGAGAAGGGCGGTACCAGCGAGCGCAGGTTGCGCGCGCTCGAAGGCGGCGTGGGCCCGATCGAAGAGCCGCTCGCGACCGCTCATGAGAGCCTCGAAGGCGTCGAGCAGTGGCGACTTGGCGTCCTGACGTTTGACGCGCAGCGCATCCAGATCGCGCAGCACCTCCAACCCCGCCTCGTCTCGCCCGCGCCGCACTCCGGCAAGAACCGCGTGCGCAATCGAAGCCTCCCAGCTGGCAGGCCACACTTCGAGCGCCCGCTCGTAGGCGCCGCGCGCTCGCTCGGCGCGGGTCGCCGGCGAGAGGTCTTGGGCGGTCTCCACCGCGCGGCCGTATACGAGCGCGAGTTCGGGCGAAGCGTCGGAGCGAGCCGCCGCCGGCCAGAGGATCCGTTCTGCTTCGCGCGCGTCCCCGGCCGCGAGCGCGGCAGCAGATGCCAGAAGCATTTCGTCGACGCGCCGTGGCCGTGGGATCCCGACCACCTCCGCGCCGATCGGGTGCCCGCTCGCTGTGGAGCCCAGCTCGGGGGCACGCGATTCGAGTGGCTCGCCGTCCTCCCCCCAGACGTCGATCTCGACCGAGTCGTCCGCTCGAACCGTGCCGACGCGTGCCACCAGTCTCAGCTCGCCCGCCGTCACGGAGACCCGCGCGAATTGAGCGGCCTCGCCGTCGCCGAGCTCGAACGGCCGCCCCAGTACGGCCGTACCGCCGACGTGCAGAGCCCCCTCCCCGTGAGCGCGCAACGCGACGCCGATCGTCTGCGCATGGGGCACGTTCACGTCGACGACCACCTCGCGGACGCCGGGACGCGCACGCGCCGCGGAAAGATCGATCGCGCACCCGCGATCGCGAACGAGCACCGGCGCGATCGTCGTTCCGAATGCGTCGCCCGTGGCGTACGACGTCAGGATGGGCGCGTCGGAGCGGTCGAGCGGGCCTGGCTCTTCCACGCCCGTCACGGGAGTCCACGTGGTCGGGCCGATGACCAATGCTTCGCGGACGCAGGCTGACGCCGTGCGCCATTTCTTCGCAGCTTCGGCATCGCCCCGCCGTTGTGCCATCGACCCGAGCGCCCGTGCGACGAGGCCCCGCGCAAACGGGCCAGCGGCCTGGCTCGCGACGCGTTCAAGCTCGTGTGCGATGCTGCTCCCGTCGACGGTTCGGTTTGCCAGCGAGCCGTCGAGCGACGCGCCGCCCAACGAAGGCATGACGTGGGTGGCGAGTGCGTCGAGCGACGCTTCCATCGCGGCCAGCTGCCACGGATCTCCGCCCGCCCGGGCCGCTGCCTCGACGACCGCGAGGTGTCCACGAATCGCGTCTTGCGGATCGCCGATCGCGTCCGCACGAAAGGCGTCCTCGAATGCGCGGGCAAGATCCGGCGTCGGCGCCGGAGCCCGTGCGGGCGGGGCTCCACAGGACAGAGCGCAAAAAAGTGGAACGACGGCAAGGTGGAAGGCCTTGAGAAGCAACCTCCCTCCTTTAGTGGCAGCCTTCGATTCTTCTCTCGTCATCGCGCCCCCCCGGTCGGAATGAGACGCACGGCCTTGTGCATCAGCGCGTCCACGCGCTGCACCCATGCGCGCCATTTCGGATAATCCGCAAGCGATATGGCGCTCTCGTCGAAAACGACAGTGCGCGTGGCAACGATCGCCTGCGGGTCATTCGGGTCGCGCGTGACATCGAGATGTGCACGCCCGAAAGGCCCTCCATTCTCGTCGCCGCCGTGCGGCAACGCCTCGAACCCCCAGCCCTTGGGGGCAACCACCCGGATCGTGCGCGACTCCTTCCGCGGCGCCACATGGGACGGCAGCCACACAGGGAGCGTACGCCGGACCAGCGGCGCCAACTGCGACGCGAGAGTCTGCGCCGGCGAGAGGGGCAGGACGAGCTCCGCCCCCTCGTGCCGCGCGAGGCTGTTCGAGCGCGCTCGCCAGCGCGCGGTCGCGCCTCCGCGCGGTAAGTCCCCGCGAAAGTCGACGGTTCTGTCCACTTCGACCGTGGAGAACCAAGAGCCCACGAGACGGTCCTCGACCCACTGCGCGCGCGCGCCCGGCTCCGTCAAGTACGTGCGCATCCAAAACGCGTCATCCCCGGAGGCGCGCTCCACGCCTTCGAGCTCGGCGCTCCCATCCGCCGCGAGCTTGATTGACCACGCGGCCGTCACGCCGTGGTCTTCCGGGGAGCTTGCGGGCAGCTCCACGACGCCCGCCGGCCCGTCCATCCGGAGCGCGACCGCTCGGGCGTCCATCGACGGAAGCGGGCCGAGGCGCGATTGGGGGCTCGTGGCGTCGAGGTAGGTTCCGCCGTTCGGTCCGGGGAGGAAGGCGATCCCATGGTCAAACAGCGGAATCGCTGCACCCGGGGCACGCACAATTGACGGCTCACCGGTCAGTCGCGTCTGGACCATGACCTCTTGTGCTTCGATCCCGACTGCCTTGAGGAGCGTGATGAGCAAGAGCGCCTTGTCGTCGCAATCCCCTTCTCGTCGCGCGAGCAGCTGCTGCGGCCGATTCGGCAGCCACCACTCGCCGCTCACGTAGTTGACGTAGCGAATATCATCCGCGACGAAATCGAAAAGAGCGCGCAGCTTGCCCTCGCGCGTCGTCTTGCCTCTGGTCAAGCTCGATGCGAGCTCGCGAACTTGTGCATCGGGCTCCGTGAACCCCCGCACCGCGTCGCCGTACCAAGCGCGGAAGGCATTCCAGTCCTTGAACGTCGACAGCACGACGGTGGGGATGACCTCGCTCAGCGGCGGTGCAAACGGCTCGTCGGAAACGTTGTTCGGTTTGTCCCACACGAGGCGCGACACGTGCCGTTCGCCCGCGTCCTGTTCGTCGCGACGGTCCGGCTTTCCGTTCACGACGTCGACGTAGATGGGCCGATCGCGCGGCGACTCCACGACGACCTCGTTGTAGAGGACCGGGTGAGTCGAGAGCGCACCAGCGTAGTCCAGCCGATAGAACGGCGGGTCACCACGACCGCCGACCGGTCCGGCCGTCCACGACCGGAAAGCCACTTCGACCACATCGCCGCCGGCGAGATCCGGCCAACGGATACGGGGGTGCCCGTTGTCGCTCGCCTCCTCGACGGGGAATGCGGTGGTGCCGTCCTTGCGGTGCACACGCGCGCGTAGGATCTCGGTCAGATCCCCTTCGGCCGGAATGTCCTCGTAGAGTTCGTCCTCCGTGCGGGGTGGGATCACGATCTCGCGCGCGTAATGGACCATCTCGGAGATGCGCCTATCGGGGTGCATGACCACGGCGCGCAGCCAGTGCAACTCGCGGTCGGCGACGTCGGGAACATCGCTCGAGGGCGGCGAGGTCGGAGGCAGACTCTTCGCGGTGGGGGCGACGGCGGCAGCGGAGTCGAGACTCTGCGACCCTCCGTCCTTCGCGCCGATTGCCGCCAGGGCGCCCTGCCGACGCGCCAGGATCGCCTGCGACGACACGAGGTACTTCTCGTCGTCGCGCGATTCGCCGTCCAGCATCGGCGCACGAGTCCGCAGCGCGAGCTCGGCCCGGTAGCGCGCTTCACCGGGGTCGAGCTCCCGCGCGCGGCGAAGCGACGCCCCGATCACCTCGTCGCGGTCGGCCGCGACACTCGCGCCCATCTCCTGGGCCATTCCGGCCCAAACAGCGGCGCGATTCGGCGCCCAGCTCGCGAGCTGACGATACAGCACCAGCGCGTCGCCGTGCGCCCCGGTGCGCGCGACTGCCTGAACGGCCGCGAGCGCCTCGTCGACATCTTCGACGCCCCCCTCGGCAAAGACTCGCAGCGCCGCGCCCACTGCGTTGTCGCGCCCCTTGGTCGACGCGAGGATACGAACGTGGTCAGCACCGTCGTCGCCGCGGGCCGCGAGGAGCTCACGGGTCAAGAACGCGACGCGCGGGTCGAGCCCTTCGGAGAGCTGCGCGAGCAGGCTGAGCGCCTCAGTCGGCGAACTCTCCGGCGAATCCCTCGTCGTCGCTTCGAGCAGCCGCATCGCCTGGACGCGAAGCGCATCGGTGCCGAGCGCAACGTCGACTTGCGCCTCCAGTATCCGCGCCTCGACATCGCCGTCCGCTTCGACGTTTGCCCCGCGCAAAGTAGCCATCGCCCAGTCCGCCAGCTGCGCATCGAGGTGCCGCTCGACGAGACGCCGATCGATAAAGGCGCGAGTGACGGGGTCTGCCTTTTCGCGCGCCCGGTTGAGCCACGCACCGCGGTTCGCGCCGCTCGGCGCGATCCACGCGACCATCGCGAGCCGATCGGGGTCGAGGCCTCCGTCCGCGAGCGCCGCGAGCGCGCCCGGGGCGCGGGGACTGCGCATGTCGTCGGCGCCGCCGAGCGTGCGCAGGATCGCACCGTCCATGCGGGCGTCCGCGTCTGCCGTGGGTCTTCCGATTGCGCGTGCGAGCGGCGTCGTGGTTGGGCTGACGGCGGACCTCTTCGGCAGAACACTTCCCTTCTTCCATGGGCCGGCGCTGGCCTGAACGCCCGCAGGCCACTGGCCGGCGTCGTCGGTGACGCGCAGCCGGACCCGCCCGTCGTCCTCGAGAGCCCCGGAGCAGACCTTCGCGGCAAGAAGGTGGTCTCCAGAGGCGGCCTCCACTCGTGCGGCGGCGCGATCGAAGCGTGCCGCCACGTTCACGCTCTCGTCGCGCGCTACATCGAGTCCGTCGAACACGAGGCGCACCTGTCCGGTCGCGGCGACACGCAACGTGAGCGTCTGCGCGCTGGCGAGGGTCAGTCGCGTCGAAACCCACGTGCAGCTCTCTTTGCGCGGGAAGACGAAGAGGTCGAGAGGCACGCCCCGTGCGCTTGCAAATGCTCGGGGAACGTTGCGCCACGCCACCTCGTAGCTCCCCCAGGAGTACTGCTCGGGGCGATCGAACGCGGCGCCTGACAGTTCTGGCCCATCGTGAGCGTCGAGGCCCCCGCCGGTGTCGCGAAACGGTCCAAGGATTGCCAGCGCGTCGACCACCCCCAGAGCGCGATCGGCCTTCCCGCCCGAATCCGTTCCCTCGTCACCGGCGAGGCTGCGTGCGAGGAGCGCAGCATCGCCGCGCAACTCGACCCCGACGTCCGGGGCGGCACTGATGCGATCGAGCGCCCGCTTCGCCCCGTCGCTGCGCGCACGTTTGGCAAGGGCAACGATCGTGGCGACGGCCGCGGCCCGAGCAGGCTCTGAACTGCTCTGTGCGAGCGCGCGATCGGTCGCGTCGTTCACCATGGCGTCGGGCGTCCTGTCGGTCCAGCGAGGAAGCACGGACTCGGGGGCGGATCGGGCGGGGGCCCCTGCAAGGAGAGACGCCGAGACGGCGAGGGGTAGCGGGAGCAAGCG
>Ga0181523_10004153_pt1 | contig 12693 bp, 7 predicted proteins | sample PEATcosm2014_Bin_43_FD_119752 | JGI IMG/M metagenome (GOLD analysis project Ga0181523, IMG submission 119752) | Peatland microbial communities from MTU Mesocosm Facility, Houghton, MI, USA - PEATcosm2014_Bin05_30_metaG | ecosystem: Environmental > Terrestrial > Soil > Wetlands > Peat | place... | reverse complement strand
TGGACGCAATTTCTATTTTGGCGCCTACGTGCAGGATAGCTGGCGCATCAAATCGAACCTGACCTTCAACTACGGATTCCGTTACGATGTCAGTGAGCCATGGCATGAAAAATTTAACGAAATTCAGACCCTGATTCCAGGCTTACAGTCGGTCGTCTTCCCGGGTTCTCCGAATGGCTGGGTCTTCCCGGGAGATCCGGGTGTTCCGCGCACCCTTGCTCCCACACGATGGGATAACTTTGCTCCCCGTTTTGGCCTTGCCTATTCCTTTGGCAGCCATGAGGGGATGCTTGGCAAGATCCTCGGGAAGCCGGGAACCACAAGCATCCGTGCGGGCTGGGGAATGTTTTACACTTCCTTTGAAGGGGCCACCGACTACAACGAAATCGGAGATGCTCCATTCGGAAATTATACCGGTCAGAACGAGTCCACTTTCGCGGCACCTTTCACCAATCGCGCCGCAGGAACCTCCATTTCCAACCTTTTCCCGGTCCCGGCTCCGGTCAAGGGATTCTCTCCCTCCAATCCGGCAACGTGTAATTTTCCTGTGGGTCCAGAGGGATGCCCATTTACGAATCTGTCGGCCTTTTTCTCCGCTTACGGAACTATCGGCAGTTCGCCAGCCTTCTACAACAAGAACGTGCTGCCGTATGCAGAAAACTATGAGCTCTCCGTTCAACGCGAGCTCACCACAACGGATCTGCTGACCGTGAGTTATGTCGGAACGCAGGCCCACCACTTGCTCTCTTCGGAGTCAGCGAACCCCGGCAATCCGGCCCTTTGTTTGTCCCTTCATTCCGAAGGTTGCGGTCCGGGAAACGAAAATAACATTTATATCCGCCCGAATGGCACCTATGCGCTTGGGACCCGTACGCCCTTCAGTGGTGTCGCGTTGCCCCCTACTCCAACCAATACTCCCCTTATCGGCAACGGGGGAACTCTGCTTCCCGATGGCAACATTGGGATTATTCCGTTTGGGAATGACTCGTATTTTATTACCGGAGCGTATTCGTCCTACAACTCTGCGCAAATCAACTGGCGTCATACAAGCCATCGGCTCCAAACGCTTGTCGGTTACACGTTCAGCAAGTCACTCGACAATTCGTCTGGTTATGGCGAACAATACAATCCCATCAATCCGCGGCTGAGCCGCGGACTCTCGGCATTCGACTGCACGAACAATTTCGTGGCCAGCTACGCCTACACTCTGCCCATTGACAAACTCGACGGACCTAAAAAGCTCACCAACGGTTGGCAGATTAGTGGAATCACCCGATTTGCTACCGGTCTCCCCGTGACCGTCATCGAAACAGATGACCGGTCACTGCTCGGAACTTCGTTCGGAGGTCCAATTATACTTCCGGTGGATACCCCCAATTTGCTTAGTTCCGTGCAGCTCATGAACCCGAGAAACAACCCAAATCATTACTTTTTTACTACCTCTTCGTTTGGGGCGGACAATTTGGGCCAGGAAGGGACTGCAAACCGGAGATCTTTTCACGGACCGGGCATCAACAACTGGGATTTTGCCCTGCTGAAAAACACACAACTGACCGAGCGGCTCAACCTGCAGTTCCGGGCAGAACTGTTCAATGTGTTCAACCATGCACAGTTCATTACGCCGAGCGGCCTTGTTTCCTTCAGTTGTACAAACGTGACGGAGACCTCCACTTGCACTCAGAATGCCGGTTCCTTCGGCGAAGTCACCCAGGCCCAGCAGCCGCGCATCGGTCAGCTTTCCTTGAAGCTTAATTTTTAGGAGATCGGGGATGTCTTTCATTCTCGGAACCCTTCCGGGGTCATTACGACCTCCCGAAAGATTTGTTTCGGCCTTGCCTGAGATCGCAACAGGCAGCAAACATGGGTTTCCAACTATCGATTGGAGAAACGTAACGTGGGAAAACTAGCAATCACGGGCGGCGAAGCTCTGCGGAAAGAGCCATTTCCGACCTGGCCGACCTCCACCGAGGCAGAAGCACAGGCCCTGAATGAAGTGCTGGCCAGCACAAAATGGGGCGGCCAGCCGTTTCCAGGAAAACATTCGGTTGCTTTTGCGAGAAAATTCGCGGAAGTGCACACGGCGAAATACGCGCAGTGCGTAAACACCGGCACTGTGGCAATTCAAGCGTCCCTGAAAGCAATCGGAATTCTACCCGGCGACGAGGTGATCGTTCCCGCCTATACCTGGGAAGGAACGGTCGGCCCGGTCCTGCTCGTAAACGCTATCCCCATCTTTGTGGACGTCAACCCAGACACTTATTGTCTCGATGCCAAGCTCATCGAGAAAGCCATTACACCCAAGACCAAGGCGATTCTGCCGGTCCATTTGGGCATGCGCTTTGCCGACATGGACGAAATCCTGCGCATCGCTGCAATACACAAACTGAAAGTGATTGAAGATTGCGCTCACGCGCATGGTGGAATGTGGAAAGGAAAGGGCGCCGGATCGATGGGCGATCTTGGTGCATTCAGTTTTCAATCGAGCAAACTGATCACTTCTGGCGAAGGCGGCGCAGTCATCAGCAACAATCTGGAGTACATGGAACGGGTGCAGAGCTACATCAACGCGGGGCGGGCAAGTCTGACCGACCAGTATCACCACCGCATCATCGGATTCAATTACCGGCTCGGTGAATTTCAGGCGGCGGTTCTGGGGCCTCAATTAGATCGTCTTCCCGCGCAATCGGCCTTCCGCGAAAAGAATATGAAGCAGTTCGAAGCTGGACTGCAAAATATACCTGCAATCGGATTGTTGAAACCGGATCCGCGGATCACCCGGCTAGCGCCCTATGGCTACGTCATCAAGTACTTTGCCCAGAAGGCCAAAGACATTCCCCGTGCTTCTTTCGTCGCCGCACTGCAGCTAGAAGGTATTCCCTGCGATGGACTTTTCTATGAACCTGTCTATAAGAGTTCGTTGTTCCCTGTCGCCCCGGCCGACTTTCCGGCGCTGAGCTGGGGCCGAGAAAAGCCGCTCGATCTGCGCACCATGTTCTCCTGCCCGGAATCGGAACGCGCGGCCTATCATGAAGCTGTCTGGTTCCCGCACCAGAATTTCCTCGGCAGCAGTGAAGATACGGAGGCGATCATAAGCGCCATCCACAAGGTGCTGGGGAATCTGGAAGAATTGCGCGGCTTGGACCATAAAGCCATCCGCAACCAGAAACTCGGACGCGCCGACCGCGAGAGCTAAGGCTGTCTTAGCGAATATCCACCGGCTCTCGATTGCGCGAACGAGCCGGGAACTTCACCGGAGATCTTTACATGGCGATGGCAGGAAAGATTGGGTATGCCGTCGTGGGCCTCGGCAATATTGCGCGTAGCTCCGTGCTGCCCGCGTTTGCGAATTGCAAAAAGGCAAAACTTGTGGCGCTGGTGAGTCGCGACGAGAAAAAAGCCACGACCTTGCAAACCAAATTCCATGCCACCATTGCCTGCCGCACGAGAGACTATGAAGCCTGTCTCGAAAATCCGGACATCTCGGCAGTGTACGTCGCAACGCCGCCGGGCGAGCACGAGTGGTTTACAGTTCGCGCTGCAAGGGCAGGCAAGCACGTTCTGTGTGAAAAACCGCTGGCCGCAACCGTGACTCAGTCTGCTCGCATGGTGGAGGCCTGCCGGCGCCACGGTGTCCTTCTGATGACCGCCTACCGCAAGTATTTCGAACCCTCTTCCCTGTACCTTAGGTCGCTGGTGCGCAGCGGCGCGCTTGGCCGGATCGATATGATCCACACCGTATTCAGCGAACTCTACAATCCGGGCATTTCTCCAGCGTGGCTTCTGGAGCCTGACCTTGCCGGCGGCGGACCGATGATGGATCTCGGGGTTTATTGCGTGAACACCAGCCGCTGGCTTGCCGGTGAGGACCCGGTCGAAGCACTCGCACAAGCCTGGTGCCACGACTCTCGGCGATTCCTGCAGGTGGAAGAGGGCATCACGTTTCGCCTGAAGTTTCCAAGCGGCCTTCTCGTTCAAGGCAGCTCAACCTACAGCTCGGCAATGTCCTCGTTTATCTTTGTGCAGGGAAGCAAAGGTTGGGTTTCACTCTCCCCCGCCTATCCTTATGAAGAGGAGCGGCGGGTCACGGGAAAAATCGCGGCACGCACCGTCGACCGGCGTTTCCGGCCGACGGACGAGTTTGCTCTGGAGATCGATGCCTTCGCTGCTGCGATTCAAAAGAAAAAAGCTGTCGAGCCCGATGGGATCGAGGGGCACCTCGACATGATTATTCTCAGGGCAATTTACAGGTCCGCGAGGACGCTGGAGCCGGTGGAGATAAAATATCCCAAGAAGGGGCGGTTTCGTGACCGCTAACTCCGTTTTAGCCGCGACTCTGGTCCAACCGGGCCGTTATGAAGTTCGCGAATATCCGATGCCCGAGCCCGCTCCAGGTTGCGTCCTGCTCAAAATGGAGATGTCCGGGATCTGCGGGACGGACAAACACACCTACCAGGGCTTCCTCACGCAATATGGTGAACGAAAACTGGAATTTCCCCTGATTCAGGGCCACGAAAATGTCGCAACCGTTGCGGCAATCGGCGGCGATGGGAAGTATACGGATTTCGAGGGCATTCCCCTCCAGGTGGGCGACCGCGTCGTAGTCGGTGCCAACGTTGCCTGCGGGTATTGCTACTACTGCCGCCACGATTTCCCCTATTGTTGCTGCGAAAACGCGCTCGATTACGGCAACCTGCTGAGCGCAAGAAATCCTCCGCACCTCTTTGGCGGATGGTCGCAATACATGTATATCGTACCCGGAAGTTTCCTGGTCAAGGTGCCCGATGATTTGCCATCGGAAATCGCGGTCCTGACGGAAATTTTTGCTGTTTCTGTCGGGCTAGACCGCGCCAAGCAGATGTCTGCCTTCCCGAATGAATCCTTCCGCTTTGATGACACCGTCGTCGTTCTCGGTGTAGGTCCTCTCGGCATGTGTTTTCTGATGAAGGCACGAATGCTCGGGGCAGGCACGATTATTGCAGTAGATCTATCGGATTTCCGCCTAAATTTTGCCAAACGGCTCGGCGCAGATCATGTCATCCATGCGGGAAATACTGCGAAATTTGACCGCCTGCAGATTGTGAAGGATCTCACTCACGGCCGTGGTGCCGATATGGTCATCGAATGCGCCGGCGTTCCCCAGGCTGTTCCCGAAGGTCTGGAAATGCTGCGGGTCAGCGGCCTGCTTGTGGAAGCGGGAAATTTTTCGGATTTGGGTGAGGTGCTGCTCAGCCCGCACAAACATCTCTGCGCAAAGAATGTCCGAATCTTGGGCGTGAGCGGAGAAGAACCCGCGGCGTATGGGCCCGGCATGCGGCAGATGGCGCGCTACATGAAACAGTATCCACTGCGAGAGTTTGTCACCCATCGGTTCGGTTTGCGCGACGTCGAAGCAGCTGTGAAGAAATCAATAGAGCCGGAGTCCATGAAAGTGGTGCTGGAGCCTTGGCGCTGATCGCGAAACTGATTTTAATGTCGTCCCATTTCATACAGGAAGAGGAACATGATGAGTGGAATCAAGGAACGTTTTCTATTTGCCTGTGCGCCCGATAGTTGGGGCGTGCTTGATTATCCCGGCCCGTCCTGGGAGCAATCCTACGAGCAGATGCTGGATGAAATGGTGGAAGCGGGCTATGCAGGAACCGAACTCGGCCCTTACGGCTTTTTCCCAACGGATCCCAAGATTCTTCAGCCACAGCTTGAGAAGCGCAAGCTGAAGCTGCTCGGTTCCTTTGTGCCGGTCAAGATGACGGACCCGTCCGTAGGCACGGCGGTCATGGAGCGCATCCGCAAGGTAGGGCACCTCCTCGCGACGTTGAGGGCGCCTTTCCTGGTGATGGCGGACGACCAGTCGATAGAACGCAATGCCTATTCCGGACGCATTTACGATAAAGGCTGCCCCACACTCAGCGCCCACCAATGGAAACATGTGGGTCAGATCGTTGCGGATGCGGAAAGGGTCGCCAGCGAATTTGGCCTTGACTTGGTCTTTCACCCCCACGTGGCCACCTACGTCGAATCGCCGGAGGAATGCGAGCGATTCTATGATGTAACTTCGCATACCAAGGTGGGGCTGTGCCTGGACACTGGCCATTGCCTATATGGTTTTGGCGATCCGGTCACGGAGGCGGAGAAATACAAAGACAAACTGCGCTTCGTTCACGTAAAGGACTGCAACACGAAAATCCTGGCGCTCGCGCGTCGCAACAAGTGGACCTTTGAAGAAGCCATCGAACACAAGGTGTTTACCATCATCGGAAAGGGCGCGATCGATTTTCCGGAGTTCTTCCGCACCTTGCTCAAGAACGGCTACTCGGGTTGGTCGGTCATCGAGCAGGATGTGAAATTTGGAGCCACCGAAATACCGCCGAAAGTCAGTGTGGCAGAGAGCATGAAGTATTTGAATGGCGTGATTGCCGATCTGGCAAAAACGGCGAGTGCTTGATCCGGGTATGTTCTGGAAAAGGGGGGAGGACGACAATCCTCCCTTTTTTTTGGTGACGCTGGCTTCAGGTTTCGCTGAAGTCAAACAGTTTGGGCCGCAACGTGAAGCCGCGCGTTTTGTACGCGGCGTAGGCAATGCCAATCGCCAGCCAGGTCACTCCCACATACATCGTCCAGGTTTGTAGGCTGACCAGTAGGGCAAAACAGAACACGAATCCGAATCCCGGCACAAAGGCATCGACGAAGAATTTCCGCTGACTCACCACGTCCTGTGTAAACCAGAAATGCTTAAGCGCTGCCAGATTGACGCCCATGAAGGCCAGCAACGCTCCGAAGGTGACCAGCTCCGCAGCATGCTCCCAGGGAATGGTCAAGACCCCGAGGTAGGCGAGCCCGCCGACGATCCATACGTTGTAGATTGGATTGCCTTTTTTCACATTCAAGTGCCCGAAGATTTTCTTCGGCAACACGTCGTCGCGCCCCATGCTGTAAAGCAACCGCGCGGCGCCAACGTGACCGGCGAGTCCGCAAGCGATGCTGGATACCAGCAGCATCACTCCGTAAGCCATGAACAGAAGCTGGCCGCTGGCGAGTCGCGCTACGTCCATGAAGGCCGTTTCCGGATTCTGGAACGTGGTATGGTCCGGCCAGACGCGCTGCGCCAGGTAAACCTGCAGGCCGCTGAATAGTCCGGTGAAAACGCAGACGAGGACGGAGGCAAGCAGGACGTTTCGCCGCGGGTTTCTCACTTCTTCCGCCAGGATCGAGACGCCGTCAAATCCAATGAACACCAGTGCCGCCAGGGAAGTGCCTGCGGCCAGTCCCCGCAGATTGAAGGTCTTGGGATTATAGATTGGCTGCAGGGAGATCAGGCCGCGGTAGCTTTCGTGCAGGACCACGTAGCGGAACGCCTGCACAAGAAAGGCCACGGTGACCAGCACCATGAAGCCCAGCAAAATTTCATTGGTCCTCGCGGTAAACTTAATTCCTTGCACCGTCATTAACGTGATAAAACCAACTGCCACCGCAGCCAGAAGCCAGAAAGGGAATTGGGGGACCATTCGCTGAATGGCCAGTACGGCGTAAAGTGCGTTCTGGATCGGCTGGAAAAGATACTCGAGGAACATGGCCCAGCCTACGACGAATCCGAGATGCGGATTTAATCCTTTACTGATGTAGGTGTAGACGGAGCCGGTGGATGGGTATACGTTTGCCATTCGGCCGAAGCTCACCGCAGTCACAGACATCGCGACCATAGCCAACAATAACGTTGTGACCGTGTGGCCGTGTGAGAGCACCTGCCCTTCTCCGAACAGGGGTACGGCCGCTATGGGCGAGGTGAGGATGACTCCATAATAGATAAGGTCCCAGAGGCCTAGAACCCGCTTGAGGTGTGGTTGCTCCCCTGTTCCGGTCTGGACCGCCTGCGTTGTCGTTTCCACCCTGGCCTCTTTCAGAACAGCCCTGCGAACCGTGATGCCACTTGCCACCAGAGCAGTGCGTGTAGAGAAAGGCGCTAAAAGAAGATACGTTCCTTCTTCCGCGCCTCTTCATATTTCCTCCGCGCTTCTCGCACAGGCTCAATCTCGGAGACCTCAGCGATGGCTACATCCCACCAGGATTCGTACCCTGGCACGCGCTGCTCATAGGAAGTCTCGACGACAACCACGCTGGTGCGTGGCTGCTTCCGCGCTTCGGCCAGAGCGGCCGCAAACTCCTCGCGCGTTTTCGCTCGGATGGCCCAGGCACCTAGGCTTGCAGCGTTACTGACGAAATCGACGGGCAGAACATCGCCGTCATATCTGTCGCCGCGGCGATAACGGTAATTCGTCCCCATGCCTTCATTCCCACAGCTGCGGCTCAGCCCGCCGATGCTGGAGAATCCATGGTTATCCAGAAGGACGATGTTCAGCTTGTAGCCCTCCTGCAATGAGGTGACGATTTCTTGCGCCATCATAAGGTACGAACCGTCTCCGACCAGCACGTAGACCTCGCGCTTCGGGTCGGCCATCTTTACGCCCAAGCCGCCGGCGATCTCGTACCCCATGCATGAATACCCGTATTCCATGTGGTAGTTGCCGGGCCTCTTGGTACGCCACAATTTGTGCAAGTCTCCGGGCAAACTTCCCGCGGCATTGACCAGGGTATCTTCTCCTTGAACCATTATGTTTACCAAACCGATTATTTCTCCCTGGCTAATGGGTGGTTCTTTCCGGATGGCATAAATACGATCGACTTCCTTTTCCCAATCCGCGCGGAAATTGGCAATTTTCAGCCGATAGCCGTCTGACACCGCGTAACCAGCGATTGCGCCCTGCAGTTCTTCAAGAGTCGCTCGCGCATCCCCCGTCAGCGGGACGGCTGCATGTTTGTAGGAATCGAACTCCGCTACATTGATATTGATGAAACGCACGTTCGGATTCTGGAAAGCTGTTTTCGATGCACTTGTGAAATCACTGTAGCGGGTGCCAATACCAATGACGAGGTCGGCTTCTCGCGCCAGGATGTTTGCTCCGGGCGTGCCAGTTACGCCGATGGCGCCGACTTCTTGCGGGTGGTTATAGAGTAAGGAACCCTTTCCCGCTTGCGTCTCGCCCACCGGAATGCCAGTGGCATCGGCGAATTTGGCCAGCGCTCCACTGGCTTCGGAGTAAAGCACTCCTCCTCCGGCAATGATCAGCGGCTTCTGGGCCGAGTGAATCCAATTTGCCGCTTGCTTCAGCAGAGCTTGATCCGGCCGGCTGCGCGGAATGACCCAAATGCGCTTGCAGAAGAATTCCTCGGGATAGTCGTAGGCTTCGGTCTGCACGTCCTGAGGGAGGCTGAGCGTGACGGCGCCAGTCTCCACGGGCGAGGTCAGCACGCGCATTACTTCCGGCAGAGCGGTAAGCAACTGCTCCGGGCGCTGCATGCGGTCCCAGTAGCGCGAAACCGGCTTGAAGCAGTCATTCACCGAAATGTCTTGGGAACTGCCGGATTCCAGTTGTTGTAATACCGGGGCAACGTTGCGCCGGGCAAAAATGTCGCCCGGCAGAAGCAGAACGGGGAGGCGATTCACGGTGGCAACCGCCGCGCCGGTCAACATATTTGTCGCGCCTGGACCAATGGAGGTTGTGCAGGCTAGGATTCTCATCCGGAATGTGGCTTTGGCAAACGCAGCGGCCGTATGCACCATGGCCTGTTCGTTCCTGCACAAGTGATATTTCAAGCCCCGGTCCTGTTCGAGTGCCTGACCGAGACCGGCGACGTTTCCGTGGCCAAAAATTCCGAAAATTCCCTCGATGAAGCGGAATTCCTTGCCGTCGCGGACGGAATACTGGTTTTGCAGGTAAGCGACGATCGCTTGAGCCACTGTCAACCGGCGTTTCATGGGGCCATTCTCCTCGCGCACGCCTTGCCCGGGTGCGGACTAGCATGCCGCAAAACCATTTGAAGATACCAGTCCGTTCTGCGCAGCACAACTAAGCGCTTATCCCATCTCGCGCGCCAGTAACAGCTTTTGGCGGATTTCCTGAATTCGCCTACACTACCTTGGGGACTCACGGACTGGGCTACTTGACCAGCGGCAACCGCGGATCCGTTTCCTTCCACGTCGATTTGAGCCACACATGGTTAGGATCTTCCGTTACGGAAAGAATGCGGGACGTTCCGGCTAGAAAATTCAGGTAGTAAACGTTGTAACCGGGGCCGGCCACCACGGGGTGATACCCGGAACGAACCAGCACTGCGTCGCCATCTTCGGCGCGCACAGTGAAATCATGGGACTTGTCTGGAGAATATAAGCGTTGCAGGGCGAATCCTTCATGGGGGCGATCGATCCGGTAATAGTAGATTTCGTCAAGATCGACTTCTGTCGGCGGGTTATGTACGTCATGCTTGTGCGGAGGAAAACTCGACCAGTTTCCCCCCGGCGTATACACCTCGATGACCACCAGTTTGTCCGCGGGAAAGTCCGGCCGGATAATGTCCACGATCTGCCGAGAGGCGTTTCCGCCGCCGCGCAGGCCCGTTACGACGTCTTTCGGGGTGATCAGTCGTGGTTCAAGTTTGGCTTCCGATGGAACTCGGCACTCTGCGATTTCGCACACCGTTTCCGCCTTGAACCTGACGCAATGGCCCGTCGGCAGGTACATGCAGTAGGGCAGTCCATCAAATACATTCTTGCGGCCACCAATGGACTGTTCTCCCTGTCCCCAGTTCGCGGCGCAGCGGCCTCCGAGGATGACAAAAGCAGCTTCTTCACCCTTGGTCGCAGCCTCATAGGATTCGCCCGGATTCAACCGCCGGGTGGACATGCTCATCCACTCCCACTGCACGCCTTCACGCGAGAAATGCAGCAGTTCGCCTGATTGTCCCTCTGGAATATTTCGGGAGTGGATGACGAAGGGCCGAGAACTCATCGAGAGACTCCTTGGAAAACACAACCTGCGAGCATTCGGTTGGAGCCACTTCCGCGCGGGCCATCAAAGCGCTTTGTCATTTCCTACATCTCGAATCGCAATACACCTGAATATCATGGGAATGAGTGGATTCCCAGCACTTTCCCGCAAATAACCGCCTAGATTGTAACTTAAATGCGGACTCGGTTTCAATGCAGTTACCCGGCAAGGACAAGTCTGTGCTAAACAGGCAGTTGCCGTGCTTGCCTGCCCTATGGGGCGAATGGTCTCACTTTACTTGAGGCCATAGAATCGACGCTTCTGCAATTTGCTGGTGCCTACGGAAAGCCCGCAGGCTAGTCGACCGGGCTTTCGTATTCCCAGCCCGGCATAGGAGGAGTTGTTTGCAAAGTTAGAGATCACTGGTAAATCCACTTTGTCGCCGCGTGATTGCATGCGGATTGTTTTTGTTTCTTACAGGGATTTTTGTGCCTGCCCTGTACGCCGAGCCCCGCTTGCCTCATCTCTTCAGTGATCACATGGTCTTGCAGCGAGATTGCTAGCCTGGCTCCTGGCGAATTCGGTATTCTCATGGGAAGCTCTTTCGTGGACAACTAGCTGCAAGGCAAGTATTCTCTCGGCTCCGGAGGGAAGTATCGTTAACACGGTCATGATTGCTGCCCTTGCATTGCTCGATACCCAGAGACTGGTGCATCTTTCCACCATCGACCTGGTCATCATTATTTTCTATTTCGCCCTGGTTCTCGCCATCGGCTTTTATTTGAAGGAGCAGGCCAACACCGGCGAAGACTTTTTCATGGCCGGCCGCGAAATGACCGCCTGGATTGCCGGGCTGAGCTTCCTCTCGGCGAATCTTGGCTCGCTCGAACTGATGGGATGGGCAGGTGCTTCCTACCAGTACGGCATTCTCGCGGCGCATTGGTATTGGATCGGTGCCATCCCCGCGATGCTCTTTCTAGCGCTGGTCATGATGCCGTTTTACTACATCTCCAAAACGCACTCCGTACCCGGGTATCTGAAGCTTCGCTTCGGAGAACCCAGCCGCGCACTCTCCTCCATCAGCTTTGCGTTCATGACCGTTCTCATGAGCGGGATCAATATGTACTCAATGGCGTTGGTCCTGAAGATCGTACTCGGTTGGGACATCAACGTCAGTATCTTGATCTCTTCCGTCACTGTCGCCATTTATGTAGCTCTTGGCGGTTTGCGTTCCGCCATTTTCAACGAAGTACTGCAGTTCATCCTTATCTGGGCAGGCGCGCTGTTGATCCCGATCCTCGGCCTGATTGAAGCGGGCGGATGGAGCAACCTGAAGGCGCGCATCGCCACCAATGCCTCCGCTGAGTACACCCATCTATGGAGCACACTCGGAAAATTCAACGACAATCCCATGGGCATCCATTGGACTGGTATCGTCTTCGGCCTTGGCGCCATCATCTCCATGGGCTACTGGACCACGGATTTCCTCGTCGTCCAGCGCGTGCTCTCCGCCAAAGATCTGCGCGCCGCGAAAATGGCCCCCATCATCGGTGCGGCCTTCAAGATGTTTGTGCCTTTCATCGTCATCCTTCCCGGTCTTCTCGGGCTCGCACTCCTGCCCATGAAGCTCATGCCAGAAGCCCAGGCCATCGCTACCGGCGGCCACAGCTACAATGAAGTTCTTCCACTTATGCTGGCGCGCTACTGTGGGCCTGGCTTGTTGGGACTGGGCATCACGGCGCTGATCGCTGGCTTTATGTCCGGCATGGCCGGCAACGTCAGTGCGTTCACCACCGTCTGGACCTACGACATCTATCGCGCCTTCATCAAGAAAAATGCTTCCGACTCGCACTACGTCAGCATGGGCCGCTGG
>Ga0181523_10004152_pt1 | contig 12698 bp, 11 predicted proteins | sample PEATcosm2014_Bin_43_FD_119752 | JGI IMG/M metagenome (GOLD analysis project Ga0181523, IMG submission 119752) | Peatland microbial communities from MTU Mesocosm Facility, Houghton, MI, USA - PEATcosm2014_Bin05_30_metaG | ecosystem: Environmental > Terrestrial > Soil > Wetlands > Peat | place... | reverse complement strand
GCTAACGATCTTCAGCCGATGCTCAATTCCGTAAAAGCGCATGGGGAGGTCGTATCGAAGCTTCGGGAAATCTACCGGTCAAGTCCTATAACCATTCATCTGTACGGACAACAGTCAGGCCACACCGCTTTCGATGGCCTCATCGATCTTGCCGTTTCTGAAGAGGAGTTCATACGATGCGCACCGCCACAGATTGAAGTATTCGGGAACGCATTAGCCAGCCTCGGGAGCAAGAGCACGGTGGTGGTCGACTTAACCGCGCTGGCAAGCCTGCATCTGCTTGGAATCAGCCGGCAAGTATTGACAAGTACAGCATTCCGCTTCGTGATGACGCCCGCAACCTTTACGGAATTGCAACAGCTGAGGGCAAAGGTGCGCTTTAGCACCGCTCACGGAACAATGTATTTCGAGAAAGGGCAACATTATTTTGCACAGACTACAGAGGAGGAGACCGAAAGGCAAAAAGTCACTTTTGAAGAATACGCAAGGGACGTTGAGAAAAACGTGAGTGTTACTCCAGTACCACAGCTCGCAACTCTGGCAAGCGACCGGCGTGACATTTTGGAAAAGGCGTTGGGGCGCCATGGCTTGGAGTCCACTCTGCTCGCCCTGTCGCCCGGTCACGTCTTATGGACAGACGATTTGGTAGCCGGAGAGATAGCAAAGTCGGAACTTGGAGCTGAGCGAGTATGGACTCAAGCTGTCATCGAACACCTCGGCATCCTTGGAGTGATGGACCGTAATCTCGCCGGCGAGACGCACGCGAAACTCGTGGGTTTCAACTATCAGTCAACCCATTTCACAGGATGGGTAATGGTAGCGGCACTTCGTGTGTCCAACGGGTCGGTAACTGCATTTCCGATGCGACAAATGCTTCGCGCGTTCGAGGGGGTTCCTTCCGGGAACCGAAGTGTTGCGTTCCGGCAGCTCGCCGAATTTATTGTTGGTCTGACGCGGGAGCCAATTCTGCCCGAGACGAGGTGCGTGGCCACAAAGGCGTTACTCGACAAATTTCCGAATGATTCAGATACGAATTCGCAGCTCGCCGCATTCCGGTCACAGTGTGCAGGTCTTATGAGTCTGAATCCGATGGCGCAGGTAGACTTCATCAAGTGTTTTGATGAGTGGAAACGAGAGCGTTTGAACCGGACGTTAATTATAAGTTCCTAAATCGATAGTCAGGTTGTCTTTTGACTGATGCAGAATGGGTTGAAGGCAAAATGAAATCGAAGGCGGCATGACTCACCTGCTTGGACCTGACTGGCCCGTTTTTGACACGCGGAAAGTGCCGCCAAATTGAGGAACTCAATGCGGTGGAGTATTCTCGAAACAACAGATGCGAGAGAGCGCTCCAACAAAATCCACCGGCGGCGGCGGTTATACATTCGCGGACAAAGTCGCAGCGGCATTCCTCGCTCGAATGCTGGCACGGAGCTTGCCGATCGAGCCGCCTCGCGGTCCCATCGTCGCCGTCCATTTCGAGACGCGTGACGCAGGCCAGATCTTGGACGACCTCTCGCTGGATCTGGAGCAGGGCACCCACAGGACCCGCTGCGTCATTTCAGTAAAAAGTAACCGCCAGTTGACGACCTCCGGCTTCAATGCCGAATTCGTGAGGGATGCGTGGGAGCAATGGAGCCGTCCAACGAGTCCGCAGTTTGATCGCGACACCGACCTTCTCGGCCTCGTCGTCGGATCGATCAGCGAGTCCGCAAAAAAAGCCTGGCAGGAGCTCTTGGCCCAGGCTGCCGAGACCACGCCGGACCGCCTGGTCGCGCGGATAGCCAATCCCGGTCAAATGTCGGCAGATCAGAAGGCCATTTTCGCGAGCCTTGTCGACCTAGGCGAACCGGACGAAGTCGAAACAGCGAAGCTTCTTTCACGCATTCGCGTCTTCCCGTTTTCAGCTGACGACGAAGGAGCCCACATCAATCTCTGCGAACAGATTGTAAGCGCAGGAACACTCCAGGAAGCTGTCAAGCTCTGGAATCGACTGCTCGCGCTTGCAGCCGATGGGCGAGCGACGGGAGGGTACTACGACCTCGCAAAGCTGGTCTACGCTCTCCGACCCGCTTTCGCGCTACGCGACTACCCAGATTACGAAGCCGATTGGAAACGGATCGAAGCTGTCTCCAAGGAAAATGCAGACAGCATTGGCAAAACCATCGGCGGTCAAGTGGAGCTGCCGCGCGCGGCCGAGAAGGCGACGCTGTCCGACGCACTTGTGCAGAACAACGTTGTCGTCCTCGTCGGCGAATCTGGCAGCGGAAAATCCTCCGTCGTGGCGCGCGTGCTGGAGAGCTCTCTCGTTTGCAAGCGACTCGTCTGGCTGTCGGCCGAGCAGTACTCGAAGTCCAGTCAAACTGAGATTGCTTACGCCTTCCACCTCCAGCACACGCTCACGGTGCTTATTCAAAACACAACCTCTCGCGGTTGCGTCCTTGTCCTGGATCGCTTCGAGAAATTTGAAGGCGAAGCACGTCGCCGCGCGCTCGAGCTGATCGGGGCACTTAAAAGCCTGGCTTTTGTCGGGTGGAGACTCGTTATCACCTGCCAAGACCAATTCGCAACGACGGTGCAGGATGCGCTGATCGAGGGGGGAGTAACCGGAAGCCATCGTATCTCGTTCGGTAAGCCGACTCGCCAAGACATCTACGACGCGCTTCCCCATCTGCCCCAGGTCCGCGTGCTCCTTTCTCGGAGCCAGCTTGTTCCGCTGCTACGAAATCTTGTGGTGCTTGACTGGGTGCTGCGCGCCGAAATCGACAAGCGCCTTTCCGAAGAGCCAACCGGCTGGATTGGCGAAACAGACCTGATCAATTGGATATGGGATCGCTGGATCGGCACCGATTCGTCTAAGATCTCCCGCGATGCGTTGCTGCGAGCCTTGGGGCGCCTCGAGGGGAAACGTTTAAGCGGCGCGGTCCACGTGGACACCATCAAAGCCGATCACCAAGACCTCAGCCTGCTCGGCGAGCTAGAGCGCCAGAGCCTCCTCCGGGTCAAGCTTCCATCCATCCGCTTCTATCATGATCTGATGGGTGATTGGGCCCGATTCCGCGACATATCCTACGCGGACGATCCTGTCGCCAAGATCAAGGAATTCGCCCCCATTTCCGCGCTGGGTTCGCGCGATCCATCTTTACGCCCAGTCACTTGCCGAGAAACGCGACGGCTCTCAGGCGTGGAGAGTAGTAAGCGAACAGCTTTCTCCGGACAATCTCGCCGCCCAAGTCGCGAGTGACATTTTCCTGGACGGATTGCTGTTTGCTACTAATTCTGAAGTTTTGCTTGAAGAGCTGTGGCCTCACGTGATCGCCGACGACGGCTTGATACTCAAGCGCCTGCTGAAGCGATTGCAATATGCGGCCTCGATAGCCGATCCTCGCGCAACTTTGCTGGTGCCCGAAATGGCTGCGTTGCTCGAAGGATACATGCGAATTCCCCATCCAACCTACTGGGCGCCTGCTCTCGTGGCGTTTAGCCGGCACGCCGGCGATGTGGCCAAGATGTCTCTCCTTTCTGCTGCAGAGGCGTGTGCTTTCTACCTGCGATCAATTCCGGCAGGTCTCCCCGGTCGCGTCGAGGCCTCCGGGTTGGCAATCGAACTCGCCAAAGAGCTCCAGGGAGAGATAGCCGAAGGCCGTCATTTTCGTGGCGCCGCCAAGCCGGTATATGAGGCTCTTCTCTTGGCCGCCACAGAGTTCCCGGAGGATGCTGCACAGATCGCTCTCGAACTCTGCGCCCGCCGCGATTTGCCACGACACGCCATCCTGCGCAGCATTGTGGCAAACGAACAACGACAGCAGCGCGAGCGGCAGTGGCTCGCCCAAAATCCTGAGCCCAAGAGACCTAAGCGCTTTCCTCCGATCTCACTATCCGAGCCCCGTGGGCCACTTCGAGCGCCTGCAGCCGATGGTCCCCAGGAGGAGGTCTCCGAAGGATTTCGTTCGGCCGTTTTGGATACAGTCGCTCTGACGCCCCTTATTTCCACGGGCCCGGAAGCCGCGCGGGAGGTTCTTCTCGCAGTTTGCATCGAAGAGCCTCGCCCCATTGAAATTTATCGTGATCGATTTTCCTTTCGAGAAGACTGGGGCCTCGCACACTGGCCAGACGGGTATCCCGCCGCCTACTGGAAAGGCCCATTCCTAATTTTTTTACAAAAGGCTCCCATCCAAGGTCTCGACGCCATCCTCCGCCTCGTTAACCACGCTACTAGCCGGTCCCTCGAAGGCCACCTCGGCCTTCCGCCGACTGAAGATGATCGAAAGCGCTACGGGTGGGAATTTGTAGTGGACGGCCAACCGCGCACTTGGGTTGGAAACCCCAATACGTTTGCGTGGTTTCGTGGAGCGTCCCTCGACTCCCCCGCCGTCGAATGCGCCCTCATGGCTCTCGAGAAGTGGCTATACGACGAAGTCGAGAGCGGCCGCAGCATTTCCGAACCCCTCAAAACGATTCTTGCCCGCTCTGAATCCCTGGCCTTCGCCGGCGTGCTTGTTTCCGTCGGTCTGAGGCACCCAGCGCTTTTTACGAAAGAACTACAGCCCCTGCTGGGCAACGCCTTCGTTTATGAAGTGCAGCTTAGCTTGGCGCTCGGAGAAGCGAACAACGCTTGGGCGATCCCCTACGCCAATCAAATCGAGCCAATCATCCGGCTCGCGCGTGAGTGGAACCAAATGCCTCACCGTCGCTATGCGCTCCGGTACATGGTCCCACAGCTCATGTTCCAGGACCCCGGCACTCGCGCCTACCTGACCTCGCGCGTCCCAGATTGGAAGAAACTGCTTGCTGAGCATCCGTCGGACACATTTGAGCTGCTCATTCGGCAGCTCGACCCGGCGAGCTACAAAGAAATTCCACAACCCGACGGCAGCGTCCAGTTCGAATTACAGGTGCCCGGTGAACTCGAAGGCAAGCTGCAGCCCGCGCGCAAGCAAACCGATTTCAAGACGCTATCCCTTTCTCTTGGTATCCGAGCACGCCAATACCTATCCAATGCCCCTCTGCCAAAAGAAGAGGTGCCAGCCTTCGCAGCAGATTTGGAACGCCTTGCTGAGTGGCCAGCTCCGGAGGACGATCCGCAGACTCGTCAATATCGCCTTAACTCCATTGCCGGCGGAGTGGCTGTTCTGGTCGTTCAGCACGGCGAGTGGCTATCCGAAAACCCGAAGGCCCGAGATTGGTGCCTGGACTTCCTACAGAAACCGAACACCTCCGAAGGAACTGATCTCGACAGCCCCGTGTCTGGACTCGACCATACAGCCGAGGCCTTCCGTTCGGAAGCAGCCCTCGCTCTGCTGGAGGACAGCCGCGAAGAGTGGATTCTGCGTCTGGTCTTCGATGGCATCACCGATTTCTACTACAAGACTATCTTGCAAACGATGGCGAACGCCTTTTTTCGCCGCAGCCGACTCGGCGAGACGTTCGACGAGCTTGTCAACGTTGTTATTCTGTGGTCCGCGCTACGGCGCGCAGCGGACCGCGATGCTGGGTATTTAGCGAGCCGTGCTTTTCTCAAAAAGTACAAAGCCACACTTTTCCGCCGTTTAATCGCCGGGCGCCTCCGTGGGAAGTTCATATCCGTGCGCAGCGCCCAGCTCCTAGCGCGTGCTCTGGTCGAACGCATCTCCCGCCGCACGATGTCCGAAGGCGAAAAACAAATGCGGCAAGCACGTCAGGAATTTCTCAGGGAGCAAGGACGCGATCGCAAGCTACGTCGCGAATCGCCGCACCTTGACACCGAAGTCCTGCGCAAAGGCTTCGGATTTCTCCCTCTCATGATCACGGAGTCCATAGCTGCAGATCAACAGCGCCTTGCCCGATACATCCCCGAGCTCTTCGAGCTTGAAATGAGCACATTACCTCGCCCCGCGGCCGACCAGCACTACGCCGAGATGGAAGGCACACCTTTCGATTTCGACCGCTGGATCCTCGCTCGGATCGCGGAATTCACCGCTTGCTTCTGCTCTCCTGAAACCGCGCGAAACTACTACCGCCCTATCCTAGAATTGGGGCCTGCAGCGCGGTATTGGGTCGAGGATTTCTTGCAAGCATGGGTCACCCGAGGCCTCATCGTGTCCCCAAACCGCGCGGCGTTTTCGGTCCTCTGGACCGATATGGTCGACTACGGTCTGTCTCTGCCAGTTTGGCAGCCGAGGCAAGGATTCTCTTGGAGTCCGGCAGAGCCCCTCGTCGTCGACCTCATGGGTCTGCGTGACGTGCAAACCGAAGTACTCGGCCAATCCGCGTACACGCCAATCGTCGTAGCAATGAGACCGATGTTTGAGCGCTGGGCGAAGGATTGGCTGGGGTTTGTGTCCGTCGCCGCCCGGTTCTGCAAATTTCTCGTGACCGAGTCGGGTCGCACCCTTCTCCCGTGGGCACTGACACAGCTGGCGGACCGCATTTCCTCGTACGATGAGGGGGAATGGCAACGGCACCAGTTCAGCGATTTCCTGACGGACGTGCTTGCCGCAAGCTGGAAGTTTCTCGCCAACGAAATACAAAACCAAACAGCTCTGCACGAAGCCTTTCTGCGCATTTTAACGAGCCTTTGCGCAAAACAGCATCCCGCCGCTCTTCAGTTAAGGAGTAAAGTCTCCGAAATCCTTATCACGTAGTGGTCAGATGTGCGGCTTTCAAAAAACGGAGTGAGGTCAAAATACTGCTGGCCAATTGCCGGACAATGTCTGCAAACCGCAACTGAGAGCTCGTAACTCTAGAAAAATAAAGCAATATCGATGAGCAAGGACAGGGATGATTAGTTTGGCAACCCGCCGCCTAAAGCAAGCATGGGTCTCTTGCTGGGCAGGATGCCTAGATTCCAACCAGGAGGTCAGCCGTGTAGGAGACTACGTCCCCACGGTTGATTGAACGGAGACAATTGGAGCAGACTTGCCGAAAATCATTGAACTACCATTCCAGCCGATCTACAGCTCTTGCGGATCGTCGGGCGCGCACATCCGCCAGATACCGGTGACGGCGGAGTCGAGCCGCAGCAGGTGTAGCTTTGAGCCGCGAGCATGTCTTACGGCATTGAGCTGAGAGAGTTGCCGGCCGCCGGGTGCTCGGATCGCAAACGGTTTGCATTGCAAACTTGCCTTTCTCCTTCTGCTCGTGCTTCTTGCTTCAAGAAAGGGACTCCAATTCCATTCGAAGTCTCCTGAATTGGTGCCGAATTGCCTCCGAACTCGCTCGAACTCCCAGGGAACTGGTGGGAATGTGGAACACGAAAAAAGAGTTTTGCACGTCGTGGAATCTATTCTTGGGAGTTTTGGCATTTGTTGGGAAGAGGGCGCGCACGGTTCGCGTTGCGCTTCAAATCCAAAATTGCACCCCCCCCTATTCCCTGTGGAGTCTATTACTCACAATTAATTCAGCCAGCACCCTGGACACGACGAAAGCGCCGCATTCTACAGCAGCTATTAAACGTATCAGCCCCAAACGCCCGGTATCTTTCGCCTCTTTCGCCCCCTTTTTCGGCACAAATGCACCTCCAGGTCAGAGTATGTTCGCCCCTTTCGCCCCATCATTTGAGGATTAGATAGCGGTAGTACCGATTGCAAGCGAGCGTGGTGGTTCGCGGGTCGATCCCGCAGGCAAGGCATGCTTGCTCCGCCTCACGAAGCTCTGCCCATGGCTGTTTGGTGAAAATTCTCGAGCGTGCAATCATGATTTCATGGGGTCTTGGATCCCTGCCGTGCCGTGCTCGCCAAGTGGCGACGAAACGCTTGAACCACTTGCGGCCAATCGGGTATTCAGCATCCGGCCAATGGTTATTGCCGTCGCCCGCCCCACACTGCCGAACATACTCCTCCCGCAGTGCTTCGCGCCATTTTTGCAATTCTAATTCAGTGGGGAGTGCTTTGCGGTTTTCAGTACGGTTATTCACTTAGCAGATTGACATAGAGCCTAGTCCTTGGCAATGGTACTGAAGGTTTACTGCCAACGCGAATTTTTCGGGTTCTTGGTCACTTTCTTGTCTTGTTTCGAACCGTCGTAATACTCCCGTGGTCGTCCATACCGCAGCCAGTGAATCATTTTGCCCGCACACTTGCGGTGATAATGTTCGATGGAGATGGGCGTTTCCCGTTTGTGTGGCCCATCCATGTATGGCATGCCGCCCGTACAGGTCTCGACAGCATCTTTGATGACAACAATCCTGCTGCACCATGAACAGCAAGGGCTGACCTTCCCGTCTCCTATTAATAACATTTGTCCTCCTCTCGCTCGCTGCCAGCAAAACTCCGCGCTGGCTCGGAAGCTATTGCGCTGCGATTCCTTCTGTCAGACACCGCTCGATGACCTCTTTGGCCGCGCCCTCAGATATGTTCACCACTACTAGACCGCCGTCCTGGTTTACTCCTCTCTGCGACGAGCAAGTCACCGTTGCTTTCAGGTCGACTGTGATTGCGACCATAGTTCTTTCGACCCTGCGTGCGAACACAGGTGCGGATAAATTCACCAAGTGAACGCATCACATCGATGCCAACCGTCCTGCAGTGTTCTCCTGCTGGGTGCGCCGGGCGAAGAGAACGAGACCGAGTCGCCCCAACGCAGCGACCGCATCACTTACGATGGGATTCTCGATCCCGCGTGCCCTGCGAAGTTTCTGAAGGTTGGAAGGTAGGAAGAGAGCGGACGCTTGCGGCATCTACCCTTACATCTACCCCATACATCAACCCCATCAACCCTAGGTACAACCTACAGGTTGTACTCAGTACGACCCTCAGGTTGTATTCGGGACGCCTTCGGTACAACTTACAGGTTCCACTCGGGTACAACTCGCAGGTTGTATCCATCTATGGGAAGTCCCTGCCGTGTGAGCGTTCTTGAAATCAGCCACCCACTTGTAGGCGTTGGACTGCCAACCGCGAGCCCTGCGCGGTTCATCCGTCATCGCTTGAACGTGCTCGCGATACGCACATTCGATGTCTGCGTCGGTCTTGCCTGTCTTGCGTAGACTGGTCAACAGGTTGGGATGCCAACGAACGTTGCCCTTCGATTCCCTGTGCAGCGCGAGCGCGAGCGGGTCTTTCCGCTCCGTATCCCAGGGCATCGAATCGGGAAGGAAGCAACGCCCCGTAGTGTAATGCTTTGTCCACTCTTCATGCGTGACAATCTGAAGGTCTTTGTGCCCGTTGTTGTCGGCACGCAACCGCCGGGCACTTGTTTTGCATGTCTGCTTTGGCTCGACGTATCGGAGCCATCCTTCATCAATGAGTTCACTGACCGCTCGCTGTGCAGATTGGTGAAGAACGCCGAAGTAGTCGGCGAGGTTCTGAATTGATGAGTGATAGACGCCGTACGCTTGACGTGACTTGACCCACGTCACCGCCGCCATGCGTTGGTATATCGCAAGTTTCAGCCCCGACCGCCAAAGATGCTTCTCGGGACTACATCTGAAGCCGCGCTGTAGTATCTTCATTTTACTGACCGCCTCCCATTCAAGTGCCATAGCACGACTACGTGGAATGAGCGCGCCTCCTGCGGACACCGACGTGTTTCAAGCGCGTCGTGAACTTGTTTGTCATTTCTCCTGCGCCGCCGTGTCGTTGGTTCGTTCTCAACACGGCGGTTGTTGCGCGCCGCTACTTCCTCAATTCCTTGACAGCTTTCGACCGTATTCGGATGTGGCTTCTAGTCTCAGTGATGAGCCTTCCCGATTGTATTTCTCTGCCCGCTCCTTCAGGGTGTTGGCGGACACGCAGGAATAGTGAACGCACGCGATGATGTTCTCCGGTCCGGGGTGACACCGCTTTCGCCTGCAGCACTTGAGGCGAACAACATCAACGTCCGCAAGAGCTACGAGCATCAAATAGCCGTCGAAGTCGGAGAGTTGGTTGTGTTCCTCCGCGAAAAAATGCGGGCACTTCACCAAATATGTCTCGTTATTCTTGTCGAACATTTCGGTGTGGACGTTCGGCAGCTCAACGTCGGGATTGTCGGCGCGCCCGTTGCGCATCTCGTTGTAGGCGTTCTTCAACCAGAACAGCGCATGACCGAACTCTCCGTCGTCGTATGCGAACTCAAAACTGCCGGGTATGCCTTCGACCTTGACGCCGAAGCGCGGAACGTTCTTGTTATAGAAGACCGAGAGAAAACCCGGCAGTAACTCGGCAACCGTTGTGGTTTGTCCCTCATACTGGCCCTGTATTATCTCGGCGTGCCCAAGCCGCATCGCCGGATTGATTTGTTGAAGTTTGGCAGTGAGATTCAGTGTCCTATCAACTTTCTTGTTGGTTTTGTGCTGTCCCATCTTTTCTTCTCCTGAACTGAACCGCCGCACGGTCGTCTGTGTGGTCGGATCTGCGTCGTTTACCTAGCGGACGCTCCCTGTCAACTCCACCAAAACGCGATCACGTCTGGAGCCCTGTGCCGTCTGTTTTAGTTGACGGTCACATCTTCTGCTGAGTCTCTATCCCCTCACCTTATGTACAAAGTGGGGTCAAACTCGCTCCTTCCTGGGTGTACGTTTTCCGTATCTTCTTTAGTAGCCGCTTCTTGCGCTGCTTAACTTTCTTTTGCGACACCTTGAATCCCTTGGAGGCATCCTTTGGTCTTGTCCCATTGGCTACCGATTCCAAGACAGCAAGGTCGAGTCGCTCTTCGGTGGAGAGTTCCTTGGGTCGCGGTCGTTCAATCCACTTGAGCAGGAAGTCCCGCACGAACCACGACGGTGGCATCTCCTCTTTCAGTTGTCCTGCCTGTGTTGTCCTGCGTGTTGGGACGCGGTCAGCATTAGCCGTGATGTTCAGCTCTTCGATGTCTAGCGTGTTGTCGTCGCCCTTGTCGTTGGACCTGCGCCTGAACTTGAACTTGCTGTGAGCCGCCACACGTTCCACGTGCCCAGTCCTTCGACAATAGTTGCGACTGAACTTAACGCCGAGTTCCTTGTCAGGGTCTTCAGCAAGGATGTCTTGCAACGTCTGAACCTTGCCCTGTTTCTCCTTCGACGGAATGTAGGGTGATGGTGTTGGTCGTTCTGACGTGATGGTTTCGCGATATAGCTCAGCGTATTCGATGAACTTGTCGAGCGCGTTGGCAGGGTCCACGAATCGATTCGCCCATGAGACGGTCGTGTGTACTGGCATGAATTGCCGTGGACGGATGAACGGAGTGCACTTCCTGCACGTATATGTCGCATCGGCGTGTGGGTACATTACTGTTTTATCGACCCAATACGGCAAGCCGCAGCCTTTGCACTCGATACGGACGTGGGTTACCGACGTGATAAACGGCGCGAGCATAACCGAAGAAATGAACTCCTGAGGTTGTGCGTGTGCCGTTCGGTTACGGAATGAGCCGCCGACGTTGGTCTGTGCTTCGTCGGCGAAATACTCGTTGCCGCACTCTGCGACGTGGTGACAAGGACCGACACGCCGCACGTCATGTCCACAGTTACGCCGCGTCAGAATGTCCGCGACGGTCTTCGCAGCCTTGCGACGCACTAGCGCACCGCCTGGCGATTGCGAAGCCACTCGGCGTCATTCGCGCTGACGGTCGGCAACGCTTCGAGAAAACCGTCAACGTCTTGCCTCAAGACGATGAGCGATTTTCCGACGCGCTTCGCCGCGAGGCGGCCTTGCCATATCGCCATGCGAACTTGCCAGTGTGTGAGACCGGAGTACGCGGCAGCCTGTGGAATTGTGAAAGACTTTTGGGTTGCGTCTAAAACAGCGGGAGGTTTCTCGAAGGACACGGCACACCCATTCCTTTGTTAAGGAATGAGCCTGCCGCCTCTGGCGGGATTGACTCTCTACGGGTAGGGGCTTATCGCTCTCGCTGGCGTGCCCATCCGACTCTCTAACCTGTGCTGCGGTTCCTCATGCCGACCTGTAAATCGGTCACGCACTGCACAGGAGTCTCGTCGTTTACTTTACGACACCGACGAGTGTGAAGGTCTCGCGCCTGCTCGTACACGAACCGAGCGGGACTTACCGCGACGGACTGGAAAGGATGCCTCCAATCTCAAAATACCTTATCATAGTACCAGTACTATGTCAAGCACTTTTTGAAGCGCCCTGCGCCAGCTCCCTTGATACTCCTGTGCTACTAACTGAGGCTGATTTGACCAGCTCGCGACCCCCTCGCGACCCGCGTCTATTCTGGCGATTTCACGCTCTATCTCAAATCGCATCAATGGCTTGAGAGTAAGTCACGCTGCAAACTCCCGCAAAACGACGCAAGCCCAAAGAGCCGTGGAATGGAATCCCCCCCTCTCCGCCATAATCTTTTGAATCCGTCCGATAGCGTTAAATCAATAGTTCCCTTGTAATCCCTTCCCAACGAGCAAAACTGCCTAGGTGAAGTGAAAATGTAGTAATCGGATGTCCCCGAGAATGGCTGTTCGTTATCCAATCGAGTGAGGGATTGAGGTAATAGAACGAACTTGATTGCATAACAATGTCGGCTCCTCCGATTATCCGACCAGGCTTATCACAAAAATCCCGAATGGGACGATGTAGAATCATGGCCGCACGGAGAAATAAGACCCAACATGTTCCCGCACCTATCCGACGACGACAAGCTATTGTTTGCCTTGCTGCTGGTGGCTCTGTTATGGAAGCATATTGTGGCGGGGATAAAGAGCAACTTGAGCAACAGATCCGAAAAACGGTGCTACACGAACTAGCACACCATCTTGGGATGTCACATCAGAGGATGAAAGAAATTGGGTTGTAATCTCCTTGCGC
>Ga0181523_10004151_pt1 | contig 12700 bp, 14 predicted proteins | sample PEATcosm2014_Bin_43_FD_119752 | JGI IMG/M metagenome (GOLD analysis project Ga0181523, IMG submission 119752) | Peatland microbial communities from MTU Mesocosm Facility, Houghton, MI, USA - PEATcosm2014_Bin05_30_metaG | ecosystem: Environmental > Terrestrial > Soil > Wetlands > Peat | place... | reverse complement strand
CGCACGGCGACATGCTAAAAGCCGTGCCCACGCGCGCCGAGGGACGCACCGCCCTGAGCGCCCGGAAGCCTTCGCCCTGCGCCAGATTGACCACGTGCGTGGCCCGCAGGAAATCGAGCAGGCTCTTGCGGCCGGGAGCGTGCGTGCCTTCGAGATGTCCCAGGTCGACGAAAGCGTCGGGCTCGTTGAAGATCATCCAGTCGCGAACCCGGTCACCCAGGGCCTGCGCGACCAGTTGCACGTAGTCGGCGAAGCGGGATGCAGTGTCGCGGTTCGGCCAGCCTCCCGCATCTTCGAGCGCCTGGGGCAGGTCCCAGTGGTAGAGCGTGACCAGCGGCCGGATGCGCGCCTCGAGCAAAGCGTCCACCAGGCGGCTGTAATAGTCGAGGCCTTTCGCGTTCGCCGCACCCGATCCGGACGGTTGAATCCGCGGCCACGCAATCGAGAACCGGTAGCTGTTGAGATTCATCGCCCGCATCAGAGCGATATCCTCGTGCCAGCGGTGGTAGGAATCGCAAGCCACGTTGCCGGTGTCGCCGTTCTTGATTTTGCCCGGGGTGTGCGCGAAACGGTCCCAGATCGACTCGCCTTTGCCGTCTTCATTCCATGCGCCTTCAATCTGGTAGGCAGCGGTGGCCGTGCCCCAGGAGAATCCTTTCGGAAACACAGTCTCTGAAGGTGCACCGAATTGCCGCAGTGGACTGCTGACGGCGGTGGCGGTGCTCGCCTTGGAAGAGCCGCTGCATGCTGAAAAGACAGCGGGCAGCCCCAAAGCGGCGCTGGCACCGAGAATCGATTGCACAAACTTACGGCGTGTCGGACGCAACGAGACGAGGTCTCCTTCACAAATTTGTGCCGATGCTTGTCCTCAGATTAGTTTCGGGGCACGGGCTGACATTCTAAACCGCGCGGATTGCGGCGGGAATAACTCAGTTGAGCATGAACTCGACTTCGACCAAGACCTTTACCGGCACCGCCTGGGCGCTTCTCATCCCCGGCTCGAATTTCCATGTACGGATCATATCGACAGCTTTCTCGTCGAGCCCCATGCCCAGCGGCGACGCGATTTCAACATCCCGGACCGAGCCGGAGGGGTCGACCACCAAGGTCAGCGTCATCGTGCCATGATACTTCGAGATGCGGGCTGCCTCTGAAAACTCGGGCGCCGGGTTGTAGATTGCGCGGGGCGCTGAGGCCTCGCCCGCAGCCACCGAGTAGACTCTCTCAGTGGAATCGCCAGCGCTTCGGGACTGGCCCTCCGCTTCTTCGAGGTATCCCCGCCAAAACTCGGGCGCGATCTCGCCTACGGATTCGCCAGGCGATAGAAAAATGGCACTCATGGCGGACGACACGTCCTGAACCCCGGGATTCGGCGCGGTGAACACGATCTTGATTTCGACTCGCTCTTCCAGGTAACACGTCCTTAGGTCGTCCCGATTCTTAGCTGCCGATTTTTCGCTGAGGCTCAATAGGTCGCGCAACTGCTTGGTCTTGGGATCGAAATACAGGCAAATGCGACGGCCGCGTATCTGTAACGAACGCTCGGTTAGCCCGATGCCGTCGACTAGAATTTGTCCGTAAACCGTCCACGGACCGATGTCTGCCGAGCCGACGAGGGAGCCGTCAGACTCGAACGCCAGATGATCCCCCTTGTAGAAGTGGCGCAGCGTAAGGGTCTGACCCATGTAGTCCGACTTCAGTTGTTTCTCGACGTTGTCGGCCGCCCGGGCCACTGGCGCTGCGAGCAGAACCGGCACAAGCAAAAGCCCAAGCAGGACAGGCATTTTTCTTTGTGTCACGCGGGGCTTCATGGCGAGCCTCCTCTTACTCCGGATGCAGACTGTCAAACATCTTCCACAGTTTGTCGGCGGTGGGGCGATAAATCACCCAGCCGCTGCCGCCATCGGTGATTTCCCGGAAGAGCAACTCGCCGCGTCCATCGCCGTCGGCGTCGACCGCGTCGATCAGTTCGAGGCGCGCCGTAAGGTCGAGATGGTACTTGTCCGTCACTCCTGTGTAGATCGGATGCAGGTTGTTGTAGGTGTCGGGATAAGCCACCATCAGGACGGAATATTGCATCTCGGAATCGACTTCGGAATGCGGACTGCCCGCGGGTGGCGGCGGCATGTGTGCCTGGGCACTGAACACCAACACCGGCTGGTTGGTGGTCCAGACGTCGAACGTAGTCATCTTGACGTTGTCGAGAATCGGATCCTTCGTTTTCGCGACTGCTTTCGTGGGCGCAGTGTGCCGCGCGCCTGCTGAAGCCGCAGGCGTTGAAGCTGGAGTAATCCTTGCCTTCGCGATGGCCTCGACGTAGGCGCGGACTTTTTGCTTGGCCAGCGCGACCATCTGCTCTCGGCGCTCTCCCTCTTCGTCTTTGAGCCACTCGTACGCGAACGACCGGGGCTGAGGGCCAGTGGCATCGGAAATTGCGGGAACCAAATCGACCGGCCCCGCGTCGGCTTTGGCCGGAGCCGTCTTGGCTGCATCCGCCTTCGCTGCATCCGTTGTCGGGGATGCCGAGGACGTCGCGGAGGAAGCCGCCGCAGACGCACCCGGCTTGCTATAGCCCGGCACGTCATCGTCGGGCACCGGCTCGACGGGTTTGCCGCGCCGCAATCTCGGGCGGTTCTCTTCCGTGGCTCCGCTATCGGATGCGGGCAGGTTCGCATGATTGTCGGCCTTGGCGTCAGGCGGCTTGGAGTCGCTGGACTTGGTGTCGCCGTTCTTCGAATCGCTGGGTTTCGATTCTCCCGTCGTTGCAGGCCCGGATGGTCCGGCCGGCGGCGTGGCCGGGGACGTCGAAGCGCCTTTGGTCAGCCGCGGCGGTTCGTCTCCGGAACCAGACTGCCCCGTGGTTTGGGGAGTGCTGGCAGGTGGCGTGGTGGTCGAAGCCGGCTTGCTGGCGGGCGTCGCCACCTTCGTGGGATCCCGGGTCAGCCGCGGAGGCTCGTCGCTCTTGTCGATTCCTACCGGCGCGGTTTCCGCCTTGAGCTCGGTCTTCGCCGGGTCGCTTCCCCCGGGAACCCACTTGCCGGTGGCGATCCACGGAGCCGAAGAGTTCACGGCTCGGCTGTGCAGCGCGTTATTAACGGTGAACAGGCCCAACGAACTGCCGCCGCGTTCGGCCTCGTAAACCGTGCCCGGATCGAGCGCCATGGGCACCGGATCCGCCTTGTAGGCGGTTGCGTCCCAGAACTTGCCGCCGATCAGAATCGCGATCGGTACCAGCGACACCTTGCCGTTTGCCCCCATCTGCAGCAATGCCACCGCCCGCGGCCCCGATTCTTTCTTCTTGGCTGCTTTCCGTTCTCCGGGCGTGATTTCTGGCCGCTCTTCTTGCGCCCGCGCGGTTGCGGCCCATAACGCGAGACCTGCCAGCAGCGCGATCAGAAACCATCCGCGCCGAAAAATCTGGCGGTGTAAAATCTTAATCTTGAAGAAAGCTGGCGGGCCGCCGGCCGTTTCGGCGGCATTCGCGGCGCTCAACTTCGATGATTCTCTCGGAGACACTCCCATGAATATCAATGATAAGGCTCCCGACTTCACTTTGCAGGACGAGAACGGAAAAGAAATTGCCTTGAAAGACCTGCGCGGCAAGACCGTGGTTCTCTATTTTTATCCCCGCGCCGATACGCCCGGATGCACCATCGAGGCCTGCGAGTTCCGCGATACCTACAAGAAGATGCAGAAGAGCGGCGCGGTGCTGCTCGGCATCTCGCCCGACACGCCCAAAGCGCAAAAGAAATTTCAAGATAAGTTCAGCCTGCCGTTCACCCTGCTGGCCGACGCCGACAAGAAAGTCGCCGAGGCCTTCGGCGTCATGAAGGAAAAAAACATGTATGGCAAGAAAGTCTGGGGAGTCGCGCGCACCACGTTTATCATCGGCCCCGAGGGCAAGATCCAGCATGTCTTCGAGAAGGTGAAGCCCGAGGGCCACGCCGAAGAAGTGCTCGCCTATCTTAAAGAATCCGCCAAAGGTGCGGCGTAGGGAACTATTCGCCCCCGCGCCCCGTATAACATGGCAGGGGCGCTGTGTTTGCGCTCTGTTAGCTTGGGAGGCAACAATGCGTGCTGTTATTACCGCAGTTGGAGTTTCCGCAGTCCTGCTGCTCGCCTTCGCCGCTGCAAAACCGGCCGCTGCTGCCGACGATCGCAACTCCGTCGTGATCGTTTTCAAAGACGGACACCACCAAACCTTCGCCACGGCCGAAATTGCGCGCATCGACTTCAAAGCGCCGGCCGTGATCGTTTACAAGGATGGGCATCGCGAGAAGATATCCGCTGACATCGATCGCATCGAATTCGGAGCAGCGGAAAACGTCATGCTGCCCAGCCGCGCTCACTTCATCGGCAAGTGGGAAGTGGGTGAAGGCAACGGAAACACGTTCTTCATCACCCTCGAATTCGACGGAAACGCCAAGAAGACGCTCGGCGCGGAGCACGGAACCTGGACGCTCGTGGATGGCGAGGCTCACATCGCCTGGGACGACGGCTGGCACGACGCGATCCGCAAAGTGGGCAGCAAACACGAGAAGGTCGCCCACGAACCCGGCAAGTCGTTCGACGACCCGCCCTCCAACGTCACCGCCGCCCGCAACACCGAGGCCAAGCCGATCTAGAAGACCGTTGCGGGCTACGGCTCGGGCGAGGGCTGCGGCTTCGTGCGGGACTGCGGCTTTCTTTCGGGGACTGCGGCTTCGGGCGCGCGGATTTTGGGTGGCGCAGCGCTTTCAGCGCTGCGATCTCTGCTAGCTTGAATCTCGGCTTTAGCCGCTGGGGTAGTACGGCCCAGATCGCACACCTGAACCGCCCTGCATTTAAAATCCCTCCGCATGGCCGACTCGCAAACGCCGTCCGCAAAAATCCGCCCGCTGGATCGTGCTTTTTTTGCCCGCGATCCGCGGAGCGTGGCCCGCGAACTTCTGGGCAAGGTTCTAGTGGGTGGCGCCGGACGAAAACGTCGCACCGCCCGCATTGTCGAAGTTGAAGCCTACCTCGGCGAAAACGATCCCGCCGCTCACTCCGCTGCCGGCAACACGGCCCGCACTTCCGTGCTGTTCGGACCACCCGGCCACGCCTACGTCTATTTCATTTATGGCAATCACTACTGCCTCAACGTCTCCTGCGAACCAGCGGGGCAGGCCGGAGGCGTTCTGTTCCGCGCCCTCGAACCGCTAACCGGCGTGGAGGAAATGGCCCAGGATCGCGGCCTCGAAATTCACACGAGTAAAGACCTGATCAAGCTGACCAGCGGTCCGGGGCGGCTCTGCGAGGCTTTCGCCATCACCCGCGCGCGCGACAACGGGTGCGATCTCACCTCCGCGGCCAGCAGCCTGTGGATCGGCGAGGACGGGACACGCGCCCGCGGTATCCGCACCAGTCGCCGCGTCGGCATCACCAAAGCCGTCGATAAACCCTGGCGCTACTTTCTGGACGGAAATCCCTTCGTCTCGCGAGTCCCCGCTAAGCAGAGGCTGTCTGAGTAGAAGGTTGTGTGGAGTGCGGCGGGTTTGTGTGGGACCGGGTCTCAAACCCGGTCAGCGGCGGCAAGGCCGCTGCCTTCCCCTGTACGACTTGACGGACAGGTGTAGACTTGCCTCCGGGTCGAGCGGCCGAAAGGCCGGAATGGAGGCGGTATTTCGCCGAATGGATGATCTCCCGCAACCTGGCCGCCGCGCGAATCATCTCAACCTTTAGGTGCAAAGAGTAGCGTCTTAGGAGTTGGAGTGTCCCGCTTCGCGCGATTTCCGATTTTTGCCGCGGTGGCGGCAACCCTGGCGGCGGTAACGCCTTTGCTCAGGGCCGCCGACGGAGCCGTCGCCAGCCTGCCTCCGGCAAAAGGCTCTTACATCCTGGTCGGTTTTGCCGGCGGTTTTGTGCGGCACGACAATCCCTACCACGGGCCCGTGCAACTGGCGCACAGAATTCAGCCCGACCTCCCCAAGGATGCCTCGATCCAGGTCTTCGAGAATCGCCACCGCAGGCTGGCGTACCAGGCCATTCTTCGCCGGCTCGACGTCAACCATGACGGTGTGCTCAGCGCGGCGGAAAAAGCGCAGGCGCGCATTATTCTCTTTGGCCATAGTTGGGGAGCGTCGGCCGTCGTGATGCTGGCTCGCGAACTGGACCGTGCGGGAATCCCCGTGCTGCTGACCGTACAGGTCGACAGCATCGCCAAGCCCTGGGAAACGGACAAAGTCATTCCAGACAACGTGGCCGAAGCCGCCAACTTCTATCAGCCCCACGGCTTTCTCCATGGCCGCGCCCAAATCGCAGCCGCGGACGACTCGAAAACAGAAATTCTGGGCAACTACCGTTTCGACTATCTGAAAACGCCGGTGGCTTGTCAGGGAACGTCTTGGTTCCTGCGGACCTTCGCGCCCAGCCACATGCAGAGCCAGTGCGATCCGCGCCTGTGGTCGCAGGTCGAAGGCCTGATCCGTGAGCACATGGTGCCTCGTCCGGTCGCCGCGGCGATCCCAACGCAACCGTAGTGCACGTCGCCGAGATATACGCGGCCGGTCTGTTTCCGTAGAGTTGTCTTGAACGAGCCGTCAGGCTGGTCTTTAAACCTTTACAAACTCTTTACAAAGCGATGAAACGCTGCGTCCGAAGCCGGTTTTCCTTCGATCCATCCGGGCAACTTCCGTGCTGCAATGACATCTAATTGGAGTAAAATAACTGTAGGCGGTTTGCCCTCCCGGGCAGCCCACCTCCGTTTTTGTTGGAGGGAACTGAAATGAGTAAACCCACCTTGCTGTCGGCTCTTCTAACTGGAATCGCTTCTTTTGCTTTGGTCTGCGCATCCACACCGGCCCTCGCCCAACATGGCGGCGGAGGTCACGGGGGCGGGGGCGGTGGGGGGTCCCACGGTGGTGGTGGCTCCTACGGGGGCGGCTCCCACAGCGGAGGCAGTTATGGCGGCGGCTTCCATGGTGGAGGCTATGGCGCCGAGCGCGGCGGTATGTCGGGCAGCGGCCGCGAAGGAAGGGCCGGCGGCTATTCGTCGTCGGGACGCGGCTTCGGCTCAGGCAGTTTCGGCGCCCGCGGCTCCAGCGCCGGACGAGCCTGGTCCTTCGAAGGCCGAGGCGGCGGTGCAGGCATGTCCGCCTCGCGCGGCTCGGGCATTGCCGACGGAAATTGGCATTCGTTTGCCGGCGCCGGAGCTCGCGGCGCGGCCGGATCAGCATCGAGGTCAGGCGTTCGATCCGCAGCGGTTGGTCGTAGTGGCGAAGTGGCGTCCGCCAACTTTGCTGGGCGCGCCGCATTTTACGGCGGCCGCGGCGGTTTCTACGGCGGGCGCGGCTTCTACGGCGGTTGGGGCTGGGGCGGCTGGGGTTGGGGATGCTGCGGCTGGGGAATTGGATTCGGATGGCCCTTCTGGTACTGGCCGTCCTACTGGTATAGCCCGTGGTGGGACTACGGCTATGCGCCCGACTACGTTTACCCGTATTAGCGGCAGATTTTTGCTCAGACTGGAGCGGGTTATTTCGGCGTAACCGGCGGCAGGTTCGCGCTGAGCACGATGTTATCGATCAGCCGCGTGTTCCCTACAAACGCCGCGACGGCCACGAGCGCGCCGCCGTAAACGTCCTCGACGGGATCGAGCGTGTCCGGGTCCACGATCTCGAAATAATCCAGGAGCACTGAACTTTCGGCGGCAAATTCCTCGCGCCCCGCCGCCACTAGCCGCGCTGCACTCCGTTCGCCTGCGCTGGCCAACTGCTGCACCCGCGTCAGCGCGCGATGCAGCACCAGCGCTCGCTTCCTCTGCTCCGAATCCAGGTAAGCATTCCGCGAACTCATGGCCAGGCCGTCGGCCTCGCGCACGATGGGACAAACCACGATCTCCACCGCCAGATTCAGATCGCGCACCATGCGCCGGATGATCGCCACCTGCGCCGCATCCTTCTGCCCGAAAAACGCCGCATCCGGTTCCACCACGTGAAACAACTTGGCCACGACGGTGGTGACTCCGCGAAAATGTCGCGGCCGCGAACGCCCGTCCAGCTTGCCGCTCAGGCCTTCGACCGTCACCCACGTCACTGCGCCTGCCGGATACATCCCTTCCACCGTCGGCGCGAACAGCAGGTCCACGCCTTCCCGCTTCAGCAATTCGCAGTCGCGCTCGAACGAGCGCGGATACTTTGCCAGATCCTCGTTCGGTCCAAACTGCGTCGGGTTGATGAAGATCGACGCCGCCACCACGTCGGAAGACGCCCGCGCCGCCCGCACCAGCGAGAGGTGCCCCTCATGCAGGGCCCCCATGGTGGGAACGAATCCCAGCCGCTTGCCCGCGCGCCGGGCCGCGCGTGACGCAGCCCGCATCTCGTCAATGGTGGTGCAGATTTTCAAAGCAGATTTCGAGAATGGATCGTTTTCAAGAATGGATCGTTCTTAAGAGTAGATCGAGTGCTATCGCGCTTCACGCCGAGGGCACCCACTTGATGGCCACCTGCGCGCCCCGCAGTTCTCCGCCCACAATGCCCCGATTGCGGCGAAGGGCGACGCCGTCCTGACCGGAAGCGCTGGCACCGTCTGCTGTTGCCGCCACCACGCGTCCTAAGGGCCAATTCGAAGCGGGCAGCGCTGCCAGCGCCGCCAGCAACTGGTCTGGCTTCAGTTTGATTTCCGCGCTATCGGCGGCATCCAGCAGCGCGATGCCGTCCGGCCGGACGATCAGGTAAGGGTTGCGCCAGTTCTTCATGTCGTGAATCCGATCGACTTGCGCCAGATCCGCTGCTGGGATGGCCTGCAGCAAGGCTTCTGGGCTGGGCGCTTTCGCAACATCTGGTTGCGTAGAACACGCCACCAGACAAATCCCCATCAGCACAATCGACATCACGCCGATGCACAGAACCTTGCCGGTCACGAGCCCGAAGTCACCTCACCATCGCAGGAACATCGTTCTTCGCCGCCCAGATTAGCGCAATGATCCATCCAATCACGCTCCATCCCAGGAAGAGGTTCAGCAGGAAAATGGCCAGCAGATCCCGCTTGCTCCGGGCAAGCGCAATGATCGACGGCAGAAAATACATGACCAGCCCAATACCGCCGAAGAACGGGAAGAAGAAAAATGTTGAAATCATTGGACCCTCCCTTTCCCTAGCCTAGCACCATCGATGCCTTCGATCCATTCGCTGCGGCTGAGGGCACAACCGCCTTGGTTAACCACAGATTGCTTGCCCATAGGAGGATACGCAAACGAGGGCGCTTTCGTTCCGTCGCTGTAACCGTATGAATCCGTGCAGATCCGTGGCAAAAACGTTGCCCTACCGCCGCATTGCCCGCTTCCGCGCCAGCACCGTCTCCAGACCCGCCTTGGTGTCCTTCGGCAGATGATACGACTCCTCGTCGGCCGGATACTGGTGCGCCCGCACGTCGGACCGATAGGTCTGCACCGCGTTCGAGATCAGCGCTGCCGCATCGGCATAGCGCCGCACAAACTTTGCCGGAGGCCCGAAAGTCAGGTTCAAAATGTCATGAAACACCAGCACCTGCCCGTCGCACTCCGGACCGGCGCCAATGCCAATCGTCGGAGCGCCCACCTCCGCGGTAATCATCGCCGCCACTTCCCGCGGAATGCCTTCAAGGAAAAGGCACGCCACGCCGGCGTGATCGAGTGCCACCGCATCGCGCATGAGTTGCTCAATCCCGCTCAGACTCTTGCCCTGTACTTTGTATCCGCCCATGACATTCACTGACTGCGGCGTCAGGCCGATATGTCCGGCCACGGGAATTTCCGCGTCAATAATCTGCCGGATCAAGTCCGCGCGCTTCTCTCCGCCCTCAACCTTCACCACCTCGGCGCCGCCCTCTTTCATGAAGCGCGCAGCATTGGTCACCGCGTCCTTGGGGTCGACCTGGTATGACCCGTAGGGCATGTCGGCGATCAGCAGCGCGTTCTTTACCCCGCGCCGCACCGCCTTCACATGATGCAGCATCTCGTCCATGGTGACCGAGAGCGTGTTTTCGTAGCCCAGCATGGTTTGCGCCAGCGAATCGCCCACCAGCACCATATCGATGCCGGCCTCATCCACCAGACGAGCGGCGGAGTAGTCGTAAGCGGTGAGGCAAGTGATAGGTTCGTGGCGGAGTTTCTGTTCGCGCAGGGACGCGGTAGTCACTTTATGGCCGGAGCCGTCGAAAGGATGGCCAATTGGGGTAATGCTCATGATGTCCTCCAGTGCCCTTCCGCCTGAGGCGGATAGAGCCTGTGCACGCATCGTGGCGTCTACAGCTTGGATGACGCTAGGGCTATTGTAGCCGCAAAAGCGGGGTTCGTCGACGGTTCCTTCGGCGGTGACGGTCCATGGTTCATGGGCGGGCGATCCGGGATCTAGGGAAGCTCTGATAAGCGTCCCGACAGAACGCGTAAACCACAGAGGACACAGAGGAACCCGCAGGCGTAGTCGGAGCTTCCCTAGCTTTCCGGGGGCGCGAAGAAGACCAGGACGGCCAATTCTTCGGCGATGTCGTAGAAATGGTGCGGAACTTCTGCGGCGACGAAGAGTACGCTGCCGGCGGAAATTGCCTGGTTCTGGTCTCCGGCTTGGAAGCGTGCCTTGCCGTGGACAACGTAGTACATCTCATCTTCGTGATGCGGAGTTTGCGAATCCGTGGCTCCGGCGGCCAGGACGTAGAGTCCCGCGCTCATGGTGGGCACGCGCAGGAATTCGCGATACAGCTTGCCGCTTTGGGCCCGCTGCTGGTCGATCTCGCCTACGTTCCCGAACCATGTCTTCACGCGAGAATCCCTCCGAACAGAAGCTCGGTGAATTGAGGAATCAGGTTCGCCGCCTGCAATTCGCCTTCCGGTTTATACCACTGGTAAATCCAGTTGATCATGCCGAGCAGGGCAAAGGCAGCGGCACGCGGGCTGACGGCGCCCTGGGTCTGGCGAGTGCGTTGAGACTTGGCCTGCGCGTTGCTCTGAACTTCGGCGATCAGGCCTTCGACGAAGTGAATGTATTCCTTCTTGCGCTGGTTGATGCGCTTGCGGAGCGCGGGCGGCAGGGGATGGTTCTCGTGCAGCATGACGGTAATCTCGCGGTCGCGCGGGCTGAGGACGACTTCCATGTGGCGGCGAATCAGGGCCCGCAGGCGTTCTTCGGGATCGGCAATGCCGCGCACGGGACCGAGCACTCGCTCCTGGGTGATCTCCATGGCGTGGTTCATGATCTCGAACAGGATTTCGTCCTTGCTCTGAAAGTGGTGGTAGAGGCCTCCCTTGCTGAGCTTGAGCGAGGCGGCGACGTCGTTCATCGAAGTCGCGTCGTAGCCGCGCTGCTGGAACAGGCGGGCAGCGGTGCGCAGAATTTCCTGCCGGGAATCAACCAGAGTCTCGCGGGGCATCGGGGGACATGGTAAACAGTTGCGGGCCGGAATGCCAATGCGCTGGAGGTCCGTCGTGGCCTAGATTCAAAGTCTTTACCACTAAGGACACGAAGGTTCACGAGGAAAACGGAGACCTTGAAAGCCTTCGTGATACTTCGTGCGCTTCGTAGTTGAGCTCTTCTCTTTCAGCCTGACGAAGGTGGGTGCGCTCTAAGAATCCTATTCGCTGGAGCTGTACTTCTCGGGGACGAAAGTCTGCTCCTGGATGGGCGGTCTGACGTACTTGGTTTTGTCCAGCGGCGGGAGTTTGAGGCGTTCCGGGGTTAGATCCTTGTAAGGGATGAGCGACAGCAAGTGGTGAATCAGGTTCAGCCGGGCGCATTTCTTGTTTTCCGCGTTCACGACGTACCACGGCGCCTGCTTGATGTCGGTGACGGCAAACATCTCGTCTTTCGCGCGGGAATATTCAGCCCAGCGGCGGCGGGATTCGAGATCCATGGGACTCAGCTTCCAGCGCTTGGTGGGGTCGTTCATGCGCTCCTGAAAGCGGCGCTCCTGTTCTTCGTCGCTGACGGAGAACCAGTACTTGATCAGAATAATTCCGGCGCGCACCAGCATGCGCTCAAATTCCGGACAGCTGTGCAGAAATTCCACGTACTCGGCTTCGGTGCAAAAACCCATCACATGCTCGACGCCGGCGCGGTTATACCAGCTGCGGTCGAACAGGACCATCTCGCCGGCGGCCGGCAGATGGGCGGCATAGCGCTGGAAATACCACTGAGTTTTCTCGCGCTCTGTGGGCGTGCCCAGGGCCACCACGCGGCAGATGCGGGGATTCAGCGTCTGAGCGATCCGTTGGATGGCGCCTCCCTTGCCAGCGGCATCGCGGCCTTCGAACAGGATCACCACCTTGAGGCCCTGGTGCTTGATCCACTCTTGCAGTTTGACTAACTCGATCTGCAGGCGTCGCAGCTCCTTCTCGTAATCGCAGTCCTTGCCCAGGCGCATCGGCTTGGCTAGCTTCGAGGCGGGGACAGCCGGCTCTGCCTTTTTAGGTGACGGCGGCGTGTCGGCCTGGACTTTTTCATTGGTTGGAATGCGCTTGTCAGCCATTTTGCTACCTCAGGCAGTTAAACCTATGTTCCCTCACTAGGGTACGCGCCTTGCGCAGGCATGGCGCAAAATCTTCGGCCGGGGACGATTCCCTTCACGGCCGGGTGGTTCCAAGAATGAACGAGATATGGGAGCAACCTTGCCGGCCAGCGCGGGAATAGTAGCTGGGGAGGTTCAGGGTTATCTATTGACACCATCCCAGGGGGCAGGTAAGATTTCAAGATATACCGACCGACCGGTCGGT
>Ga0181523_10004149_pt1 | contig 12707 bp, 13 predicted proteins | sample PEATcosm2014_Bin_43_FD_119752 | JGI IMG/M metagenome (GOLD analysis project Ga0181523, IMG submission 119752) | Peatland microbial communities from MTU Mesocosm Facility, Houghton, MI, USA - PEATcosm2014_Bin05_30_metaG | ecosystem: Environmental > Terrestrial > Soil > Wetlands > Peat | place... | reverse complement strand
ATCCGAAAGCCCACTGGATTGATGCGGCCTGTGTTGATGAGTCCGGGAATCAAGTCAAGCTTGATCTAAGGATGCAGGTGTCGCAGGTTAAGGCTACAGGGCATGGGTCTCGGCAGATGTGTCGCATGGACAGGTTCGACTTCCCACGGACTTCGGCTAAAGCAGCTCATGAGGTTAAGGGTTTTAGGACTGGCAACATGGTTCAGTCCGTAGTCCCTTCAGGTAAAAAGGCTGGCACTCACATAGGCAAGGTAGCAGTGCGGGCTTCGGGGAGTTTTAACGTGTCAACCACGGTCGGAGTGCTGCAGGGTATCAGTCACAAACACTGTTCTGTGCTACACAGGGCGGATGGGTATTCGTATCTATCAAAAACAGGCGCTCCTCTCGGCTTTGAAAAACCGAGTATCCGCGGCCATGAGGTTTCATGAAACCAAAAATATTGCTGAACATCATTCTGTTTTTTGTTACAGCACTTACGGTTGCCATCTCCGTTGCTTACGCATCTGAACCTCTAAACGTCATGGGCCATCCGACCTCAACCGGAACGGCCCCGAAAAGACTCGCTCTCTCCACAGTTAAAGACGTTAAGGATTCTGTGCTGACAGTTACGATATACAACACCGAACATTCTATGACTATCGACGACAAAACCAGATTAACGCGAGACGGCAAGCCGGCCGTCTTGTCCGACATCAAGACTGGAATGAGAGTAAGAATCACCTTTGTTGAACGTTCAGGCCGTAAAATTGCGACTGTTGTAGATATTCGTTCAGATGCGAAACCGGAGGGTATCGAACCTCGGCCAGCCTCACCTGCATCGTCGAACAAGACTATACCTGCATTACATAAATAGCAGCAGCCTGAACCAGCCGCTTAACACGGCTCAGAAATAATAATAATAATATTATTATGGATTTCTTTGATCTTTAGGTCCGATACTCGGCGTTAATCTTCACGTATCCTTCCGTAAGATCACAGGTCAGGACCTTAGCATTGCCCCTGCCGAGGTGAAGGTCGGCGACTATTTTGATCCTCTTGTCTTTCAGCCTTTCATTCGCCTCTTTATCAACGCCGGTCGTCATACCGTTCCTGGCTACCAGGAGTCCGTTCAGATATATGTCTGTCTTCTCTTCTTTTAGCGCGATGCCGGAATATCCAAGTGCCGCTATAAGCCTTCCCCAGTTTGCGTCATTGCCATATATCGCAGTTTTTACAAGCAGGGAATTTGCGATGGCGAAGGCGCCCTTCTCTGCATCCCTTTCGCTCTTTGCATTTCTGACCTCGACTTCCACCAGCTTCGTGGCGCCCTCTCCATCCCTGACGATCAATTCGCTGAGTTCATATGCCAGTTCTGTCAAAGCTCCCTCAAATACCTTATATCCCTTTGACTTCATCTTGATCATTTCGTTGCCTGCCGCGCCGTTCGCCATAATTAGAACAGTGTCGTTCGTCGACATATCGCCGTCTATTGTTATCCTATTGAACGACCTGCCTACAGCCCGCCTCAATGCACCATCGAGCGCCAATTTCTCGACGACGGCGTCGGTTACGATAAAAGAGAGCATGGTCGCCATATTGGGCTGAATCATCCCGGCTCCTTTACAGATGCCCGTCATGGTGATTACCTTGCTGCCGATCTTTTTCCTCTTGGCAACTATCTTTGGAAACGTGTCCGTAGTCATGATGGCGGTTGCCACATCATCAATAGTCGCGTTTCCGAGTCCGCCCACTAATTCGTATATTTTGGGTCTGATCCTGTCCATGGGCATTGGAGTGCCGATAACACCTGTCGAACATACATATACCTCATATGCCTTGATACCCTTTACTTCAGCCGCAAGTTTCCCCATCTCAACAGCATCCTCCATTCCCTGCGCTCCGGTACATGCATTGGCGTTGCCACTGTTTACGATCACGGCACGTCCTGTGCCCTTCCTGATGAGTTTCATACCCAGCTTCACAGGAGCGGCCTTCACACTGTTGGTAGTGAACATGCCAGCCATGACTGATTCATGCTCCGAATATATCATGGCAAGGTCTTTCCGCCCGGGCTTCTTTATCGCCGCCTCCACGGTAGAAAAGAGAAATCCCCTTGGCACCGTAACTGTTTTTTTATCTATGGACATAATGCCAATCCCTCCAATGCAGTCGTTTCCTGGAAGCCCAACATGATATTCATGTTCTGAATCGCCTGTCCCGAAGCCCCTTTCACAAGATTATCGATAGTAGAGATCATGACAAGTGTATTCGTCCTTTCGTTGACTTTGATACCTATGAAGCAGTAATTGCTTCCCCTGACATGTTTAGCGTTGGGATAAAAACCTTCTTCGAGCACTTTAACATAAGGTTCCTTTGAATATTCCTTGTTATACAATTCGATGACTTTGCCGGTACTGATCTTTTGCGTAAGTCTGGCGTAAGCGGTCGTAACTATCCCCCTGTCCATTGGTACAAGATGTGGAGTAAAGTCCACCATTATCGCCTTGCCCGCTATGGCCGACAATATTTGCTCGATTTCGGGCGTATGCCTGTGGACGCCGACACCGTATGCCTTGAAGCCTTCGTTGACTTCGCAGAAAGATACCATAACATCCGCTCTTCTTCCCGCGCCGGAGGCGCCCGATTTCGAATCCACGATAATGCTCTCCGGATCGATAATGCCTCCTTTTAAGGCTGGATTTAGCGCCAGTATAGCGCTTGTAGGATAGCAGCCGGGATTCGCGATGAGGCGTGCCTTCTTTATCTCTCTCCTGTATAACTCAGGAAGCCCGTAAACAGCCTTTTTTAGCGTATTAGGATAGTGATGCGATGTTTTGTACCACTCCTCGTATACAAAAGGGTCCGACAGGCGGAAATCAGCCGAGAGATCGACGACTCTTTTGCCTTTCTGATAGAAAAAATTTACCGCCTCCTGCGACGCTGCATGAGGCAGCGCCATAAAAAAGAGGTCGGCTTTCTGGAGGATCCGGTCCTTTTCCATGGGCTCATAAACCAACCCGCCAAATTTGACCAGATGTGGAAAAAGGTCTATAACCCTTTTTCCTGCAGACTTTTCGGATGTGACCGCCGTCAATTCCACGCCAGGATGCTGGGACAGCATCCTGAGCAGCTCTGACCCTGTGTATCCGCTTCCACCGCAAATCGCCACCTTTACCATATAAGTCCACCTTTCAGTCGTGAAAATAGCATATTACACATTTTACACCAGATCAAAAAAAAAGCCCGCAATAGAGCGGGCTTTTGAAAAGTCTTATTGGTCTTATACGACCTCTTACCTCTTTGAGAACTGGAATCTCGCTCTTGCGCCTTTCTGACCGAATTTCTTTCTTTCGACCTCTCTGGGGTCTCTGGTCATCAGGCCTTCTTTCTTCAGTTTAGTCTTCAGGTCCGCATCGACTACCACGAGTGCACGCGCTATGCCGTGTCTCAAAGCTCCCGCCTGTCCGCTAAGCCCCCCACCGACTATTTTTGCCTTCACATCATATTTACCAATGGTGCTGGTGACATGCAAGGGCTGCCTGATGATCATCCGCAAAGTCTCGCGGGGAAAGTAAGTGTCTACGTCTTTATCGTTTACAACGATCCTGCCCGTCCCGGGGGTCATTACAACCTGCGCGACCGATCTTTTCCTTCTTCCTGTTGCGTTATAGGTTATGGCGGCCATTTCTTTACTTTACTCCTTATTTGGAAAGTTGAATGAGTTCAGGTTTCTGTGCGGCATGTCCGTGATCAGTGCCAGCATAAACTTTGAGCTTCTTTATCATAGCCCTGCCGAGCCTATTCTTCGGGAGCATTCCCCACACCGCTGCCCGTATGACCTCATCAGGCGCGGAAGCGAGTCTGTCCTTGAGGCTCTCCTCTTTAATGTGGCCGATATACCCCGTATGATGATAATACTTTTTATCCTCAAGTTTGTTGCCGGTAACCTTTACCTTGTCGGCATTGATCACGATCACAAAATCCCCTGTATCGACGTTGGGAGTAAAAATAGGCTTGTTCTTGCCTCTTAAACGATCTGCAACCTTGCAGGCCATCCTTCCCAATACAATATCTTTGGCGTCAACGAGGTACCATTTCCTCTGGACTTCATCTTTCTTTGCGAACTTCGTCGTCTTCATTTGTTATTTCACCTTCCTAAATGTGCGCAAAACACGCAATCGTAAATATCGTTACAAGTTAAATAAGATAATCGAAATAGATGCTGTTTGTCAACATTCCATACAGATTGCTATAATAGCACATATGAAGATGGCACTCACGATAGCAGGCTCCGATCCTACCGGAGGGGCTGGGTTACAATCTGATATACGGGTCTTCGGCCGCCTCGGCGTTCACGGACTTTCGGTGGCGACGGCACTCACGGCGCAGAACACTTTGGGAGTGGACGCGATTTACGGTGTAGAGGCGTCTTTCATCGAGGCACAACTCAACTCGCTTCTCAATGACATACGCCCCGATGCTTTAAAAACTGGCATGCTCTACTCAAAAGATGCTATCAAGGTAATTGCACGGGTCATCAAAGGCTTCGAGCTCGAAAACCTAGTCATAGATCCGGTGACAGTATCTTCATCAGGACGGTCCCTCATGGAAGATGGGGTACTCGATCTTATCAGGGCTGAACTTTTCCCGCTTGCAAGGGTCATTACCCCTAACATTTACGAAGCTTCTGCCCTTTCTGGCATAAATGTGACAGACGAAGAAAGCATGGAAAAAGCGGCATTGGCTCTCAAGGATACAGGACCTGAAGCCATTATTATCACTGGCGGCCATCTCGAAGGGGAAACCCTCGATCTAATTCTTTACGGCGGTAAGTTCTACAAATTACGGGCAAAGAAGGTCCCTGGAGAGTTTCACGGCACCGGATGTGCCTTCTCCGCTGCAATTACAGCATATCTTGCCAAGGAGTCGTCTGTGGTCCACGCGGCGGAAAGGGCAAAAGCCTTCATGCACGAAGCGATTATCAAGGCCCACTCTGTAGGCAAGGGGATGAAACTCCTCGATGTCTAAGGTCAAGACCGTCTTTCAGTGCCAATCCTGCGGGTACAGCAGTCCTAAATGGCTCGGGAAATGTCCGGACTGCGGTGCATGGAACAGCTTTTCTGAAGAAAGACAGTCTCCAAAATCCCTTAAGTCCATTGCGGATGGTAATTCCGAACCGATACCGCTGAGTTCAGTTACCGGCGGCAATGAGAAGCGTGTCCCGGTCGGCATTGCAGAGCTCGACAGGGTGCTGGGCGGCGGACTAGTCAAAGGCGCAGTAATCCTGATCGGTGGAGACCCCGGTATCGGAAAATCCACCATTATACTTCAAGCAATATCCCGTATAGCCTCCCTGACGGGAACAGTTCTTTATGTCTCCGGTGAAGAGTCGCCTGAACAGATAAAGTTGCGGGCTGAGAGACTGTCTATAAATTCAGACAGAATCATGCTGCTGCCGGAAACGGTAGTAGAACAGATACTAAGTGTGGCCGATAAGCTTAAACCTGCAGCCATCGTCGTCGATTCAATACAGACAGTCTATACTGAGGAGTTGACCTCGGCCCCCGGATCTGTGGGACAGATTCGAGAGTCGGCTGCCAAGATGATGTTTTATGCCAAGAGATCGGGAACGCCGGTTTTTCTGATCGGCCATGTTACGAAGGAGGGGGCAATCGCAGGACCTCGCGTCCTCGAGCACCTCGTTGACACAGTGCTCTATTTTGAGGGCGACAGGGGTCATCCTTTCCGCATTTTGAGAACTGTCAAGAATCGCTTCGGCTCTACTAATGAGATCGGCGTCTTCGAAATGACCGACTCAGGGCTTAGGGAGATTAGCAATCCGTCCGAGCTTTTCCTTTCCGAAAGGCCCCTTAATACTTCCGGTTCTACCGTGATAGCGAGCATCGAAGGCACCAGGCCTGTACTTGTCGAATTGCAGGCCCTCGTATCGCCGACCACCTTCGGGATGCCACGCAGGACAAGCATGGGTATCGACTTCAACAGGCTTAACCTTCTTATCGCAGTCCTCGAAAAAAAGGGCGGCATTCATCTTGGCGGAATGGACGTTTTTATCAATATCGTCGGCGGGCTAAGGATAGTCGAACCTGCTGCGGACCTCGGAATCATAGCTGCCATAGTTTCATCCTTCAGGGAATTGCCGCTTGACCCGCAGACCTTCGTCTTCGGTGAAGTCGGATTATCGGGTGAAGTGAGGGCCGTTGCACAAGGTGAGGCTAGGATAAAAGAGGCGGCCAAGGTCGGATTCAAAAGGGCGATTGTGCCGGCAGGTAATGCTGAGAGATTGAAAGACAATTTCGGACTAACTATTTCGGGAGTGAGGAATATCGATGAAGCTATTGAACATGTCGGAATATAATAATTTTGCAGGGCCGAGGCGTCGCCTCTCCGGTACCACGCTTTTATTTTGCCTCTTGGCCTCTGTCTTATGTCTCCTTCTTCTAATCTCATGTGCCGCTCCTAAGCTCGCGGAGAAACCATCACACAGAGGGATTTCGCTCAATGACGCGCTCTCACAATACCGCAAGATATCGTCGATAAGTACTGTCGTCGGCCTCGACTACGAAAAGAACGACACTATCATGAGCGGGGATGCCTCCCTGTCCGTATCGCCTGACAAACTCTCACTCAGAATCTATTATCTGGGCTTTCTGCAGGGCGAAGTCTATGAGGAAAACGGCAAGATCAAAAGCAAACCGAAACTTGATAAAAATAAGAGTCTCATACTTGTAGAGGGGCTGAAGAGCAGCCTCTTCTGGTGGAACATAACGGACTACAAAGTATATGAGACAGCGGACGCATATGAACTCCGGAATGGGTATAGGCGGGTGGTCGTAAACAAAGAGAGCCTTTTGCCCGTCGAACAAACTATCGAACTTGAAAACGGTGATACTATTGCAATTTCTTACGACACCCCCTCGCGGATTATTTCGCAAGACGGCAAGGAAACGGCCGATAATTCTCCTTTGTCGTGGTACCAGTCCAGGGTGAAGATACAACTCAAGAACTATATCGTCAGGATCAATGTCAAGTCGTATTCGATAATCAGATAGCATTTACATCATGGCAAAAAAATCACTCGGTCAGAACTTCCTGTTCGATTCGGCAATCCTGGACAGGATTATCGAGGCCGCCGGTATCGGCTCCGACGATACGATTGTCGAGATCGGCCCCGGCCCTGGCAGGCTTACCATCCTGCTCTCGAAAGTTGCCAAAAAAGTCATAGCGATAGAACTTGACAGCGATTTATATATAAAATTACAGGACGAATTGACCGGCCGTGAAAATGTCGAACTCGTCCTCGGCGACGCCCTTAAATATCGCTATGATGATCTCGGTTCTTTCAAAGTGGTTGCCAATATACCCTATTACATAACGACCCCTATAATCTTCAGTCTGATCGCGGCCCGCGGCAAACTTGTATCGATGACTCTTACTATACAGAAGGAGGTTGCTCAAAGGATTGTCGCTAACCCGGGCACCAAGGATTATGGTGTACTCTCTCTTGCAGTGCAGTACCACACAGATCCCGAGATAAAATTCATTATTCCGGCTGGCGCCTTCAGACCGGTGCCAAAGGTCGATTCAGCCGTCATTCACATGTATATTCGAAAAACGCCGAAAGTTATTGTTGCCGACGAGGTCCTCCTCTTCAAGATTATCAGGGCAGCTTTTTCGCAGCGCAGAAAAACACTTTCCAATGCCCTGAAACCGCTCATTCCCGATATCAAGGACGTACTGATAGATACCGGAATAGATCCGGGCAGGCGTGGCGAAACCCTGAGCATGGATGAGTTCGCAAGACTGGCAGATCATATTCATCAGATAACCGCAAAATAAAACGGGCCGGTTCTTTCAATCCGGCCCGTTAATGCATAATAAATTTAGGGCGGGTACGAGACCCGCCCTAAATTTATTTTCCGCCCTTTTCTATGCTCAAGGTCTTTGTGACCTTCTGCCACATCTGGGAGTTACCTTCGTCATCCTTCTTGCCGTACGGCATGTACCAGAGTTCGACATCTACCGTAAAGTCATTGGTAATGATGTCTCTGCTCATCTTCCCATCCTTTGTGGATTCCTTATAGACAGGAATATAGAACTTCTCTGTCACCGTCCTCATCGGCGGAAGGCTGGTGTCACGGAGGATTCCGCTCTTTTCGTAAGGACCTCTGCCCATCTTGTCTCCTATTCCGAACTGCTGGGGTATAGGCATATATATTCTCTGATCCTGATAAAACACATTTCCTTCTTTAGTTTTCGCAGTCACATACAGGACCACCCGGTTCGGCGTAGGTCAGCCATCGGGGATTGCGTGTCCCGCCTTGTTAGTAAGATCAATCTGGACATAGGCAGCCGGAGTCGTTGTAACAACATCGCGCCATTGATAGGCAATCGCATCGACCTTCATGTCGACAGCGAGCTGCCCCATGGCACGATAGCTTTGCATATTGTGGCCAAGCTTCGATTTTTTCATGTGACAGTCCTGACAGGTCTCCGTGCCGCCATCCGCGCGATAGGCAAAATTATAACTGCCGTAAAGTGTTGCACACTGTGTCGGCTCTTCGAGATCGAAGTTCGGGCCCTGACCATGACACTGTCCGCATAAGATAGATTCCTTCATGTAAGGGCTCTTCTTCATCTTCGCAAAATCAGGAGATGCATGCTCCCCGTCCTTACTGCCGTAAACAGCTCCCTTATCGGGAGACCCAAACTTCCACTTATGAATAATAGCGTTTCTCTGATGACAGACTAGGCAGCCGATGTTCAGCTTCTGCAGATTGTGTGCAGCCTGGTCACCCGGCTCTTTGAAATCATAAAGGTTCTTCACGATTTCCTGAGCAACACTATCCTCAGCTTCTATCAGCTGCGGCAGGTGGCATTTTGCGCAGATCATAAGATGCCTGACGCCGACATCCTGCGGCTTCTTTACGCCGGATGAAGGCCAATCCTTCAACCCGTTTTCGATAGTAGTTTTGATAGTAGCTGCAGTTCTGCCAACCTCAGCAGGGCCGAAAATCGACCGGGCATGCAAAGACTTTTCCCATTCGGCATGTACATCCGCATGACAGTCCTTGCATGTACTAGAATCGTACATCTTGGCAAGTTCATCAATGGTCTTCGCCTTCTGCATTCCATCGCCCTGAGCGCCAAAAAGCGCCACGGGAACCAGAACGAGAAGAACAATGACAAGCGGCTTCAACAATTTCATGTATCCTCCTTGTGAATTATGATCACAGAGAAGCTCTGTGCATTAACCTGTATTTTATCCCGTTCAATGTAAATCATTCGATGGTTGAAGGCAAATTAATAGATATTATCTATCGATCATTTTATTTTATAGATTCCTAAGGTGAATACAATTAATCGTTTTTTTATATAACGGGGTTTCACCTCGGTATTCACTTCGCACGTAAGCCGGGCTGACGCCCTATTGTTCAATGAACAAAGGTTTCGTTTATGTACATTTGTTTGAGCTTCTCATAACCCTTTCTATCCCTAATTTTTGGCATTGTAAAATTTCCCGGTAGAGTCCACTTGTCTTTTAGCGGTACCAGCCCGTCCGGCAAAGGATTTGTCTCCGTTCCGGTGGGAAACACTACGCTCAAGCTCTTTTCGTCAGCAACAATGGCATACTTGCCCTCGCCAACATCTTTATAGGAGCCCTCGCTGTACAGTGTCTCTATCTTCTGAGTTGTCGAATCGTGGCAACTTCCGCAGCTTCTCGATTTCCCTGTCGCGTGAGCAACTCTGTCTGCGTTTAGCCATACCATCGTGTCGTGGTCTTTATCATCCAAGTTCTTGACCAAACCAGTAATAGCAAATGCATCATTCGAAAAATATAGCCTGTCGATATGAACATCCGGGCTGTTCCTGAAGATCAATTTCGTCGACAGTACGATTTCGTCGGCATTGATATTACCCGAGGTGTGCGGAACAATATGCACCGGTATCCACGTTCCCTTCGGGTTCTTGACGATGAGTGCATGTACCGCTCCGACGAGATAATCCTGTATCCTGGTCAAGGGGTTTTCCTTACCTTTCGGGCCGATCGCACTCCAGAAGTTGAAGGCATATCCCCCTATAAGTGATGTATGACAAGATGCACAATCCACTTTCCTATGAGGGCCTTTCTTGTACTCTGTTACAACCTTAGCATGGCATTTTGCGCAGTCTGTCTGCCGTTGCAAATCCGCATGGATGCCCGATTTCTTGTTTGTTTCATGACAATCGACACAATAAATGCCTTTCTGCATATGTATGTCCGGGATATTCTTCAGAATCTTTTTCCCCTCATCGGTAGCCTGGGTGAATTCGGCCCGGACAAATCCATCACCTCTCCTGCGTTCAAGAGGCCCTGCATGACAACTGAACGACTTGCCGCCACCGTAGCAGGTGACAGGCCCCGGCTTTTTTTTAAATGTATGCTGTCCCTTGTGCGGATATTTAGTGTCGGGTTTCTGAGGTGAATAGTGGCAGTCGAGGCAGCCGACATGGCACTGATTGCAGCGGCGCTGATTTTCAAACGCGGACTTGTCACTAAGATTCATTGTAGAGTGTTGATTGAAAAGTATAACGTTCTCAGTGGTGAATGATGCCTGCTGCGGCTGAGCGAGTTTTCCAGTCCATAAACCGCAGCTTTGAGGTCCGGCCCCCCCTGTCCATGTTTTATATTGGCTCTGGGTATGAGCGTCTTTGCCGCCACCCATGGGACTCCTGAGATAACTCTTTACAATATCTTCATGACACTTTCCGCAGGTCTTTTCGGCCAGCATAGGATTGAAGGCAAGAGTCTCGTCATTCCGGTCATGCCACATTATCAGCTTAAAGTCGGGGTTATTCCGCAACACGCCGTCGTATGAGAGCTTCGGCAGCAACGTGTCAGCCCGGTTCTCTCCCCTTGGTTCAAGTGTCCGCCAGAAGTTCAATTCAGGACCTTTCATCATGCCTCTGACGACGCCTTCCCAAGTTCTGTCCTTTACCGCCTTTACGGTCAGGAGCCCTTCATGCGCCCGGTCCTTGTCTATGGCAGCCGGATTGCCCATGTGGCAGTCGGTGCAGTCCGCAGACATTTTAGTCTGAGCCTGGACCTCATATACGATCATTGTGAAGTGCGGATATCCGAGTTCTGCCATTTTTGCGGTATTGCCATGACACACGCCACAGCTTTGCTGTGCCGCATAAACAGGAGAAATAAGAAATAAGATGCCGCCAAGTAATAACAGCCTTTTAATATGCATAATCTCTCGACTACTGATTAAGAATGCTTAAGTTGCCCTCAGCATCCGGCAAGCTTTCTGAGGGAAAAAGGAATATTTTTGCCGTCTTTGATTCTATATTTGACATTGACATCGTCGCCGACCTTGATGCGGCCATCCCTGAACTTGCCGATGGTCTCCTGATCTTCGATGGAAAGTTTGAAGTCCTTGCCCTCATAGTCGGTGACAACTACGGTATTTGTAGAAAGATCGATGCTTTTAACCCTTCCATTCAGCAAAATCTGCCCTTGGGCAGCCGTGCTGTCCAGTACAAAAACTGCGCAAAGTAGAAGCGTGATTATAGTAATCGCCAGTCCACGATACTTAATTGTGCTGCTATCTTGCATCATGCAGCCTCCTTAAAGTGAGGCCGGGAGGTCAATCCTCCCGGCCCGTTTTTTAGAAGAGTACTTCGAATGTTAGGTAAACGTCCTGTGCGTGTTTAAGCGCTGGGAAAAATAGAGGGATCGTGCTTGCCGTGGGCGTGGCACTCAGATCGCTAATCTTCTGCGGAGCACCGACCCAGTTGTTGCTGCCTGTGTACTGGAAGTCATAATACTGATAGCCGAGCCTGAAGAAGGCCTTGCCTCTCTTTGAAATCGGTATTTTGTTAAGCTCCTGGATAGCGTATGCTTCATATACATCACCCCGTGCGCCGAGCTTGGCCGTCCACATGTCATCGGACGCTGGTATAAATGTAATCCAGTCCTTGGAACCGTGGTTGTACTCAAGTCCAAGCTTTGTGCCCGTGGACTTGATGTCATACCTCGCACCCAAATAGGCACCGTAACCGGTGGTACTGTGCTCGCCTGTGCCGGTATCCCACATCAAGCCGAACTGTGGAAATCCACCGCCCCCGAGGGCATGACCATTGGGGCTTGTGTGGCTGGCGGCAGCAGAAAGGAAAAGGTTCAAGTCGCCGGGTCCGACGTTGTCGATTTTACCCATAACAACTCCGCCGTATTGAGTGATGGTCCCGAGATTGTCATTCGGGAAGGTGACGGGGCCAGCAAAGGTTTGAAACGTATTCGTATTGGACTCAGGAAAAGCGAAGATATTGTATGCCCTGCTTACCTGCAGCTCCACATGCAGATTATCGGTGTCGTAAGGAACAATATTAATTCCTGCAAAATTAACATCACTCATCGAATTAGTCGTGGACCTGAAGCCGCTGTCGAATCCTTTACCATAGCAGAATTTTGCATATGCACCGGGAAGCACATTGATATCCGGCGCATACCCGAGGGTGGCTCCATCAAATGCATAATCGATAAGAAGACCCGGGGTGCCGGCCGATCCCGATTTTACAGTATTCTGTTTCAAGTTCGTAGGCACACCGCCAGTTGAAGGCCTCCGACCGACCGAAAACCAAACCGGCTGACCCAAGATATTACTCCATGTGGCATAGGCTTGATCGACCCTCAATGCGTTATCGGAAGGAGTGTGAGTGACATT
>Ga0181523_10004148_pt1 | contig 12711 bp, 10 predicted proteins | sample PEATcosm2014_Bin_43_FD_119752 | JGI IMG/M metagenome (GOLD analysis project Ga0181523, IMG submission 119752) | Peatland microbial communities from MTU Mesocosm Facility, Houghton, MI, USA - PEATcosm2014_Bin05_30_metaG | ecosystem: Environmental > Terrestrial > Soil > Wetlands > Peat | place... | reverse complement strand
TCGCTGGCGCCCCGCGGCTCGGCGGTGCTGGGCACCCGGACGGAGACCAAGAACGTCAACTCGCTGCGCTCGGTGGAGCGGGCCGTCCGGTCCGAGATCGAGCGGCAGGCCGCTGTGCTGGACGCGGGCGGAAAGGTCGCCCTGGAGACCCGGCATTTCCGCGAGGACACCGGCATCACCACGCCCGGCCGCAGCAAGGAGGAGGCGGAGGACTACCGCTACTTCCCGGAGCCGGATCTGGTGCCGATCGCGCCCCCGTCCGAATGGGTGGAGCAGATCCGGCGGTCGCTGCCCGAGCTGCCCTCGGCGCGGCGGGAACGGCTCCAGGTCGAGTGGCACCTGTCCGACGCCGATATGGCCGCGCTGCGTAACGCGGACGCGTTCGACCTGGTAGCCGGTACCGTGGCCGCGGGTGCGTCCCCGGCTGACGCCCGGAAGTGGTGGCTGGGCGAGCTGTCCCGTCGCGCGAACGAGACCGGCGCCGCGCTGTCCGCCCTGCCGATTACGCCCGATCAGGTGGCCCGGGTCGCGGGCCTGGTGTCGTCCGGCGCGCTGAACGACCGGCTGGCCCGCCAGGTGATCGACGGAGTGCTGGCCGGCGAGGGCACCCCGGACGATGTGGTCAAGGCGCGCGGCCTGGCCGTGGTCAGTGACGACAGCGCGCTGCAGGCCGCAGTCGACGAGGCCATCGCCGGTAATCCAGATGTCGCGGAGAAGATCCGCAGCGGAAAGGTTGCCGCGGCCGGGGTCCTGGTCGGCGCGGTCATGAAGGCCACCCGCGGCCAAGCCGACGCCGCCAGAGTCCGCCAGCTAATCCTGGCGAGACTGACCTAACCGCCGGGGAGGGCGGAGCGCCGCCAGCCGTCTGGGCTGGGGAACATCGGCGCGCGCAGTTGCCGGGATCTGTCCGAGGATGCCGAACGGCCCCGGCTGGGAGTCGTCCTGGCCGCTGCCGCGATGGCGGAGGCCGCGTCCCGGCGGACGGCCAGGACGGCCAGGATCGCGGCGATCTCCTCGGTGCTGGCGTCACCGCGGATGACGCGCAGGAGCGGCTGGCCTGACTGGTCTGCTGGCACGAGGCCAGTCTACGGGCCAGTCTGAGGGGCCGTGCCCTGCCGGGCCAGGGCCCCAGTGCTGCGGGCCAGTCTGAGCTGGCCCAGCCCTGCCGGGCCAGGGCCCCAGTCCTGCGGGGCCGGTCTGCGGGCGACCAGTATCTGGGTGGCCTAGTCGCGGGAGCGGCCCACGGTGATGCCGAACTCACGATGCACCCGGACCCAGAACGCGTCCCGCAGCCATTCGCGCGCCTCCTGGTAGGCGCGGAGCGACAGGCCGAGCTCCTTCTCCGCCTCGACGAGCAGCTCCTTGTCGATGACCGGCGGCAGGATCGGGCCGGGGAGCAGGTCGCGGATGTTGTCGGTGCCGCGGGTCAGGATCCACTTCTGCGCCACGTGCTCGCCGGCCTCCTCCACCCGCGACCGGTCCGGCCCGAGCCGGGCTGCGGCCAGGGTGGGCTGCCCCGGGCCCGTGCCCACTCCGGGCGCGTGCGGCCCATGTGCCGCCGGGACGCCGCCCCCATGCGCGCCCGCGCCCGCCAGGGGCGCGCTCGGGTACGGAGAGTGAGCGGGCTTGCCAGGCGCGCGTGCCAGTACCCGGTCGCCGAAAAGCTGCGCGGGGGAGGGTACGGTGCTGGCGGGCGGCTCTTCGGGGCGGGCGGTCTCGACCACGCTGACCGGCTGCCGGGTGAAGTAGGGCTTGACGAACGCGCTGTCCAGGATCTCGACCGTGTCAGACTCCCAGACCAGCCGTTCGGCCTGGTTCGTGCCGTAGGGCGGCTCAACGCCCCACAGGTGGACGCGCACGCCGTAGGCCTGCGCGGCCTCCACGGCCGGCACCATGTCCTCGTCGCCGGCGACCAGGACCGCGTCGGTGATCGCGTGATGCCGGGCCAGCGCCTCCATGTCCGCACGGATCTGCGCGTCCACGCCCTTCTGCTGGCCGCGCGCATTGAGGTTGCCGAGTCGAAGTTTGACCAGTGGCATCTGAGCGATGACACGCTGGTCGATGGTGGGCACGCGGTCGCGGGCCGCGTCGTACCAGTACACCCGCAGCAGCTCGCCGCGGACGAGCTCGTCCGCGTGCTTGCTGACCGCCTGGATGAGCGGCACGGCGTCGACCCGGAAGTCGCGGCGTGAGCTCGTGCCGAGCAGCAGTTCCCCGGCGGCAGCGAAAATGTAGCCCACGTCGACCATGACGGCGTAGCGGGCCAACAGCGGGAGTGGGGCTCCGTATTCGCTCATCGTGTTCAAGACTCTAGGGCAGGCCGCCGGGTGGCTATGCCGCCGGCGCATTGCGGGAGTCTGAAAAGACTAGGCTGATCTGCCCAAAGGGCGGGAAAACGGTGACCGCGCGGCGCCGGGGGCCGGCACCTCCGCCTGATCCGCGGCCGCGATGGCGGCCCGGTGCCGGATAGCGCGAACGGAGATCTCCGGTGACGTACGCCGTGGGTCTAGGCTGTTACCCGCTCCAGATGGCAGGCGCCCTTCGTCTCATCGGCTCCGGCCACGTGCTCTTCCGTCACAGCGTGGCGCGGTGGAGAATCGGCATTTTCCGCGTCCTGCGGCAGAGAGGAAGTTGCCGTGCCGGCACGCGCCGCTGGCGTCTGGCTGTCGATCACTGCCCTGGCCCGCCGGGAAGGCGCCGCGGTGGCTGTCCGCCATGTAGTCATCGCCTGCGCGGAGGCACTCGGCGCGGGAGCGGCCCTGTCGGTCGCGGCGGATCACCGGCCGTACGAGCCGCTGTTCGCCACCGATGGCCGCAGTGACGAGCTGGCGGAGCTGCAAACCACCCTTGGTGAGGGGCCCGCCATTGACGCCGGGCAGGGCAACGGGCCGGTGCTGGCCCCTGACCTGGCCCTGCCCGAGGCGCAGGTCCGCTGGCCGGAGTTCGCGCCCATGGCGCTGGCGCGCGGCGTGGCGGGCGTCTTCGCGATCCCGGTGGGCTCGGGCGCGGCCCGGCTGGGGGTGCTGGGCCTGTACCAGGAGCAGCCCCGCGCGCTGGGCCGGGACCAGCTCGATACGGTCCTCCTGTACGCTGACGCGGCAATGATCCTGGCCCTTGACGATCGTGGTGGCATGGCCCCCAGTACCGCTGACCTGGTCGGGTCGGCGTTCTCTGAGCGCAGGGCCGAGGTTCATCAGGCGACCGGAATGATCTCGGTGCAGCTGGGCATCTCCGTGACCGACGCCCTGGTGACGTTGCGGGCCCACGCCTACGCCCAGGCCCAGCCGATCTCACAGGTCGCGGCGGATGTGGTGGGCAGGCGGCTCTCCTTCGCCGGCCAGTTCACCACCTTCCCTCAGACGGCCGCCCGGGGCCAGACTGGGGCGGAAACCAACGGTAACGGCTCGGCGTCGCCGCCTCGCGGCCCGGCCCCACCCCGGCAGCAGGACCAGGGACAAGACCCCGAGGACAAGGACGAGGAGATGGAAGGCGAATGAGTCCCTCGGACAGGCTCGCATGGCGGGCCTTCGTCAAGGTCGCCGATACCCTGGTGGCCGATTTCGACATCATTGAATTCCTGAATACGGTGGCGGAGTACGGTGTCGAGCTGCTCGGCGTCTCCGCGTGCGGGATCCTGCTGGCGGAGCCGGCTGGCAGCCTGGATCTTGTCGCCGCATCGACCGAGCAGGCCCGCGTCCTCGAGCTGTCCCAGCTGCAGAACGCCGAAGGGCCGTGCCTGGACGCGTACCGCACGCTGACCCCGGTGATCTGCCCTGATCTGGCCGCCGAGACCGGCCGGTGGCCGACCTTCGCCCCGGCCGCACTGGCGGCCGGGTTCGCCGCCGTGCACGCCATGCCGATGCGGCTGCGCCAGCAGGCTGTCGGTGCCCTCAACTTCTTTTCCGCCGAGGCCGGGCCACTGAATGCCGAAACCACGGAACTGGGCCAGGCGCTCGCCGATGTGGCCACGATCGGCATCCTGCACGAGCGCGCGATCCGCCGCCATGAGGTGGTCACCGAACAACTGCAGGTCGCCCTGAACAGCCGGATCGTGATCGAGCAGGCCAAGGGCGTGCTCGCGGAGCGCCTGCAGGTGGGCATCGACACGGCCTTTACCGCGCTGCGCGGCTATGCCCGCGACCGCAATTTGAAACTCGCCGAAGTCGCCAGGGCCGTCGCGGTCGGCGACCTCGACATACCGCTGCCCGCGGACTGGGCCGGCCCGCCCCTGCCCGGGCCAAGTCCGGCCGGCTGACCCGCGGCCCGCCGAACCCCGGGCCTCCCCGTCCCGGGCCTCCCCGTCCCGGGCCTCCCCGTCCCGGGCCTCCCCGTCCCGGGCCTCCTAATCCCGGTCTGCGGCCCTGGCGTTACAGCGGCTCGGTAGCCCATGTCCAGCCGTGGGCCTCATCGTGGACCGGCCGGACCAGGAACGCCCCGGACGCGTCCGACAACTGGGCGATGATCCGCATCAGCTGCCGGTGAAAATCGGCCGGCGGGCGGACACCGTGCTGCCGACCCTGGTCGGCGAGGGTCACGGTCGCGCCCTCGCCGTGGCCGAGCCGGGCCGTGATGTTGCCGTTGTAGTCGATGCCTACTCCGACGATCGCGGTAGCGCGGACGATATCGCTCCCGTCGTCCTTGGCTATCCACACATCGGGCGTGTTCATGCGCCCCACCTCCATGGCCTCGTATGCATTGTCCCGCACCGGCGTCCATCTGACCGCTCTGCCCTCACGTGTCCGGCGTCCATCCGACCGCTCTGCCCTCAGTTGTCCGTACCCGTATCGCAAGGAGGTAGGGTCAGAGCAGCCTCGATCGGGGCCACTGGAGTATCCGCGGTGATTCCGGTTCGAGGTTCGCGCATGTCGTCCCAGACCCTGGCGGCGCGCGGTCAGAATGGCCGCGTTCCCGAGCCAAGGAGTCCCGGCGTGCATGTTCCTCCTGCGAATGAGGCCGGGCCCAGCCCTCAGTCCCCGCCCGCGTCCCCGCCCGCGCCCGCGACTGCGTCCTCGCCTCTGCGCGGCAGCGAGTACGCGATGCTGTCGCGGCAGATCCGGCAGGCGCATCTGCTGGACCGGCGGCTGCGCTATTACGCTGCGAAGATCGCGGTCACCGCGGCGGCGCTGGTGGCCGGCTGGGTGGCGTTCGCGCTGATCGGTGATTCGTGGTGGCAGCTGGGGATCGCGGTCTTCCTGGCCGTGATGTTCGGCCAGCTCGGTTTCCTCGGCCATGACGCGGGCCACCAGCAGATCTTCCGCTCCCGGAAGGCCAACTACCTCCTCGGCGTGGCGTGCGGGAATCTCGGCATCGGCCTGAGCTTCGGCTGGTGGACCGGCAAGCATAACCGGCATCACGCCCACCCCAACACCGAGGACGCCGACCCCGACATCATGATCGGTGCGCTGGCGTTCTCGGCCGGCCAGGCGCGGGCTGCCCGGGGGGTGCGGCGGCTGGTCTTCCGCTGTCAGGCGTTCCTGTTGTTCCCCATGATGTTCCTGGAGGCGGCCAGCCTGCACGGCGCCAGCCTTCGTTCGGTGACGCGACGGATCCGCGAGCACCGGGCCGGCCAGCACGGGGCGTGGGAGGCAGCGCTGCTCGCGCTGCATGCCGCCGGTTACCTCACCGCGGTCTTCCTCGTGCTGTCGCCCGTCCGGGCCGTGCTATTCATTCTGGTGCAGCAGGGCCTGTTCGGCTTCTACCTGGCCTGCTCGTTTGCCCCCAACCACAAGGGAATGCCCATGCTGGAGGCGGGAGACCGTACCGATTTCCTCCGCCGCCAGGTGCTGACCTCACGAAACGTCCGCGGCGGTTGGCTGACCGATGCCGCTCTCGGCGGCCTGAATTACCAGATCGAGCATCATCTGTTTCCGTCCATGCCCCGGCCCAGCCTGCGCCGGGCCCAGCCGCTAGTGGCCGCGTTCTGCGCCGACCGCGGCCTGCCCTACTGCCAGACGAGCCTGCTCGGCTCGTACGCCCAGGCGCTGCGCCACCTGAGCTCGGTCGGCAAGCTCACCGGCCCCGCCGCCGACACCGGAACCGACCCGCAGAAAATCGAGACCGGCCCCCAGGAGAAGACGCCGCCGTCAGATCGCCGCCGCGTCGCCTGGCGCCTTGAGAGCCAGTGACAGCACGGGTCCGGTTGCCGGCGGCCACCACGCGCAGCTTACGGCGAGGCGCTCATACCAACGGGAGGGGCTTGCCGGCCGGGCCCTCCCGTGCCACGAGCAAGCAGAACGACCTCCGCCGGATGTCGAACGACTGCGCCCAACCGTCGACCCGGACCGTCACCTCGGGCAGCGCCAGGCATAGCGCGCGGACCCGCTCGACGATGTCCTCCGGGACCTCTACGGGCGCCTGCACGCGAGACATCTGTCGCGCCGCTGACGAACGACCGTCGTTCCGTTGCCGCACCGACGGCCTACCGGCGGAACGCGGCTCGGGTTGCGGCTGCGGTGGAGCTGAAGTACTCGGGTGGTTCGATGAAGCCCCACTCGTTGAATGTCCGGCCGTTGGTAAGGGCGCGTCGGTAGCCGAAACAGACGAGGTAGAGCGTCCGGATGTACATGACCGCCTCGAGCCGGTCGAGTTCGTCGTCGGTCGGCTCGATGTGTCGGCGGTAGGCGCTGACGGCAGCGTCGATCCACTCCTGGTTCGGCCGACGTGGGTTCCACGAACCCGTGCCCCACATCAGGTAAGCGAAGTCGGCGAGGCGCGGTCCGCGCCCGGACGCCTTCCAGTTGATCGCGACTGGCCCTTGCTCGCTCAGGACGGCGTGATCGGGGGCGTGCAGGAGATTTCCGTGCAGCAAGCCCTCCGGAAGGCCGTGACCGTCGTCGGCCGAGCGCACCTGGTCGCGGAGCTGCTCGAATCGCTCGCGCTCGGCGGCCACGACCTTCGTGTCTACGGCATCGAGAAAAGACAGGGCGGCCAGCAGGTCCTGACGCGGCGTGCCCTCACGGCTCGGGTCCTCACCACTCGCCCCACCCGGGCGGCTGACGGAATCGTCGTACGGCAGCGCGTGCAGCCGTCCGAGCAGCTCACCCATCATGGCGAACTTCGCGGCACCGTCGGGGAGCTGGACGCCTCCGACGAACCGCGTCACGAGGACCGCGCTGCCATCGAAGTCAGATACCGCATCGTCGACCGCCAGGCGCTCCGCGGGATAGTCCTGCCGCTCCAGGAATCCCAGGATCGCGGCGTCGCCCTCAACACTGGCACGCGGCCGAGCGGGGGGAAACGCGCGGGCGACCCAAGGGCTGCCGTCATTGCGGTCGATGCGGAACACGTAGGTCTTGTGCACACTGAGCTTCGTCGCCGCGACCGGGTCAACGCCGTAGCGATCCCGGAGATGAACGAGAAGCCGCTCGGCAACCGGCTCGTGGTGCATCCGCGCACCGAGACCCTCGATATCCGTCAGCGCTTCGGGGTAGCGCTGCCCGGTTTCCTCCGCGTGGCGCCGGAGAACCTTTTTGAAGCTGGCGCCCTTGGTCATGGACAAGCCTCCCCATGACACCCTCGTCCCATGTCGCCCATTTGACCGGGGCACTGGGTCGTCCCCCCGGGTCAAAGCGGTATGTTGCCGTGTTTCTTGGGCGGCAGCGTCTGGCGCTTGGTCCGCAGTGCGCGGAGGGCGCGGGTGACCTCCGAGCGGGTCTCGGCCGGCCGGATGACGGCATCGAGATAGCCCCGTTCGGCTGCGACATAGGGGTTCGCCAGCGTGTCCTCGTACTCGGCGACCCGCTGGACCCGCAGCGCGTCCGGGTCGTCGGCGGCGGCCAGCTCGCGGCGGTACAGGATGTTCACCGCGCCCTGCGCGCCCATGACGGCGATCTGCGCCGTCGGCCACGCCAGGCTGACGTCGCCGCCGAGGTGCTTGGAGCCCATGACGTCGTAGGCGCCGCCGTAGGCCTTCCGGGTGATGACGGTGACCTTGGGCACCGTGGCCTCGCAGTAGGCGTAGATGAGCTTGGCGCCGCGGCGGATGATGCCGTTCCACTCCTGGTCAGCGCCGGGCAGGAAGCCGGGCACGTCCACGAAGGTCAGGATCGGGATGCTGAACGCGTCACAGGTGCGGACGAACCGGGAAGCCTTCTCCGATGCGTTGATGTCCAGGCAGCCGGCGAAGTGCATCGGCTGATTGGCCACCACCCCGACCGATGACCCGGCCACCCGGCCGAAGCCGCAGACCATGTTGGGCGCGAACCCCGCGTGCACCTCGAGGAAGTCGCCGTCGTCCAGCACGTTCGTGATGACCGTATGCATGTCGTACGGCTGGTTCGGGGAGTCCGGGATCAGCGTGTCCAGGGCCTCGTCGTGGCTGGTGACCTCGTCCGCCGGGGCCGGGTCGTCGGGCTCGATGACCGGGGGTTCTTCGAGGTTGTTGGACGGCAGGAAGGACAGCAGGTCGCGGGCGAAATCGATGCAGTCCTGCTCGTCCTTGGCCTGGTAGTGGGCCACGCCGGACCGGACGGCATGCGCGTGCGCCCCGCCCAGCTCCTCGAAGGTGACCTCCTCACCGGTCACCGTCTTGATCACGTCCGGGCCGGTGATGAACATGTGCGATGTCCCGTTCACCATGAGCGTGAAGTCGGTGATCGCCGGCGAGTAGACCGCGCCGCCCGCGCACGGCCCCATGATCAGCGAGATCTGCGGGATCACGCCCGAGGCCATCACGTTGCGGTAGAAGACCTCCCCGAACAGGCCGAGCGCGACCACGCCCTCCTGGATCCGGGCCCCGCCGCCGTCGTTGAAGCCGATAATCGGGCAGCCGACCTTCAGCGCGTGGTCCATCACCTTGACGATCTTGGTGCCGTAGACCTCGCCGAGCGACCCGCCGAACACCGTGAAGTCCTGGCTGAACACGCAGACCGGGCGGCCGTCTACCGTGCCGTGCCCGGTGACCACGCCGTCGCCGTACGGCCGGTTCTCTTCGATGCCGAAGTCGGTGGCCCGGTGCCGGGCGAACTCGTCGAACTCCACGAACGAGCCCGGGTCCAGCAGCTTCTCGACCCGCTCCCGCGCGGTCAGCTTTCCCCTCGCGTGCTGCTTCCCCACCGCCTGCGCGGAGCCGGCGTGCACGGCCTCCTGGCGGCGCCGCTCCAGGTCGGCAATCTTCCCGGCGGTCGTGTGCGGGTCCAGATCGTTGCCGCTGGGGCCGGCGTCCGGCTCCGCGGAGGCATCAGTGGTCATGGCCTAATGGTATCGAGGAGGCGAGTGGGCGTTTCGCTACGCTTGCGGCGTGGAGCGGGAGACGATCAGCCGGGCAGATGACCGCTACCGGATGCCGGAGCCGATGCGGCGCGAGGTCCGGCTGCTGGGCAGCTTGCTCGGTGGCGTGCTGAGTGAGGCCGGCGGCCAGGAGCTGCTGGACGACGTGGAGCAGCTCCGGCACGCCGTGATCGAGTCGCGGCGGGCGGATGGCGCGCAGCTGAACGGTGAGCGGCCGGAACCGGGCAGCTCACCGGACGACATCGCCGCCCTTGTCGCCTCGTGGCCACTGGACCGGGCGGAGCAGGTCGCCAGCGCCTTCACCGCGTACTTCCACCTCGCCAACCTGGCCGAAGAGCATCAGCGCATCCGCGCCCTGCGTGAGCGGGACGTGACCGGGCACCCCCTGCCGGAGTCCCTGGACGCCACCGTGCGGGAGATCCGCCGCTCCCAGGGCGGTGACCGGCTCGAGGAGCTGCTCGCCGGGCTGCGCGTGCACCCGGTGTTCACCGCCCACCCCACCGAGGCGCGGCGCCGCGCGGTGGTCGCCTCGCTGCGGCGGATTTCCGTCCTGGTGGACGCGCTCGACGATCCCCGGCTCGCCGCGACCGACCGTACCGAGACCCTCCGCGAGCTGCGCGAGCAGATCGATGTGCTGTGGCGAACTTCACAGCTACGGGTCAACGCCATGGACCCCATTGAGGAGGTCCGCTCGGTGATGGCCGCGTTCGACGAGACCCTGTTCCGGGTCGTGCCCGCGTTCTACCGCTCGATGGACCATGCCGTCGCGGGCTCGGACAGCGGCAGCGTCCCGACGGAGGTCCCCGCGTTCCTCAGGTTCGGAAGCTGGGTCGGGGCCGACCGGGACGGCAACCCCTTCGTGACCGCGCGGGTCACCCGCGAGGCCGTGACCATCCAGGCCGATCATGTGCTGCGCGCGTTTGAGCGGGCCACCTCCCGGATCGGCCGGTCCCTGACTTTGTACGAGGCCACGACGCCGGCGTCGCCGGGGCTGCGGCGCGCGCTCGACGTGGCCGCCGCGGCGCATCCCGAGCTGCTCGCGGAGATCTCGGCCCGCTCTCCGCAGGAGCCCTACCGCACCTACCTGCTGTACATCGCGGCGCGGCTGGAGGCGACCCGCAATCGCCACGCCGACCTGGCCTTCTCCGGACCGGCCGAATTCATCGCCGACCTGCGCCTGGTCCAGGAATCGCTGGCGGCCGCCAGCGCCCCTCAGCAGGCGTACGGCGAAGTCCAGCACCTCATCTGGCAGGCGGAGACGTTCGGCTTCCACCTGGCCGAGCTGGAGATCCGCCAGCACAGCGCGGTGCACGCCCGGGTACTCGCTGAGGTGCGGGCCGCGCCCGCCGGTGAGCCCCTGTCGGCGGCGGCCGAGGAGGTGCTCGCGACCTTGCGCGTGGCCGCCTGGATCCAGCGGCGGTTCGGCCCGGAGGCGTGCCAGCGGTACGTGGTCAGCTTCACCAGGTCGGCCGAGGACATCGCCGCCGTGTACGAGCTGGCGCAGCGCGCCCTGCCCGACGGCAACGCCCCGGTGCTGGACGTGGTACCGCTCTTCGAGAGCGGGGAGGACCTGGCCAACGCGCCCCGCGTGCTGACCGAGATGCTGAAGCTGCCCCCGGTCGCTGAGCGGCTCGCCGCCAACGGCCGGCAGCTGGAGGCGATGCTCGGCTACTCCGACTCGGCCAAGGAGCTCGGGCCTGTCAGCGCGACGCTGCGGCTGTTCGACGCGCAGGCCGAGCTGGCGGGGTGGGCCGAGGCCCACGACGTGCGGCTGACCCTGTTCCACGGCCGCGGCGGCGCGCTCGGCCGCGGCGGCGGCCCCACCGGGCAGGCGGTGCTCGCCCAGGCGCCCGGATCGGTCGCCGACCGGTTCAAGGTCACCGAGCAGGGCGAGGTGATCTTCGCCCGGTACGGCCGGGCCGTCATTGCGAAGCGGCATCTGGAGCAGGTGACGTCGGCCGTGCTGCTGGCCTCCGCACCCGCCCGTACCGGGAGCAGCAGCGAGGTGTCCCTGAGGTTCCGGCGGGTCGCGGACGTGATCGACGAGGCGGCGCGGCGCACCTTCCGCGCCCTGGTGGAGAGCGACAGCTTCGCGGAGTGGTTCGCCCGGATCAGCCCGCTGGAGGAGATCGGCGGCCTGCGGATCGGGTCCCGCCCGGCCCGGCGCGGCCTGTCCCGGTCCGCCGTCAGCCTGGATGATCTGCGCGCCATTCCCTGGGTGTTCGCCTGGTCGCAGACGCGGGTGAACCTGCCCGGCTGGTTCGGCCTGGGCAGCGGGCTGGCCGCGGTGGCGGAGTCCGGCGCGGACGGCGACGGGGCGGGCCTGGCGGAGCTGCGGCGGGCGTACGCGGAGTGGCCGCTGTTCAACGTGCTCATCGACAACGCGGAGATGAGCCTGGCCAAGACCGACCGCTCCATCGCCGAGCGCTATCTGGCGCTGGGTGGCCGGGACGATCTGTCCGCCCAGGTGCTGGCCGAGTACGACCTGACCATGCGGCTTGTCCTGGCCGTCACCCAGCATGGCCGGCTGTTGGCCGACCGGCCGGTCCTCGCGCGCGCCGTCGCGCTCCGGGATCCGTACGTGGACGCGCTATCGCACCTGCAGCTGCGGGCGCTGGCGGCGCTGCGCGGCCCGGCCGCGGACGATCCCGCCGAGCGGGAGCGGCTGGAGCGGCTGCTCCTGCTCACCGTGAACGGCGTCGCCGCGGGCCTGCAGAACACCGGCTGACCCCGGCCCCGTGTAGCTGGCCGTCCCAGGCGGACGGTGGCACGCATCGAGAACCTGCTGGCGTCCCCGGTCGATCGGGCCCCCGACATCATCCGGACGGCCACCGACCTGGTGCCCCCGGAGGTCAAGGACGTCCGGATCGTCGACATCATCGGGCTCGACCAGCAGGCGGACGGTGGCACGCACGTCGCCTCCACCCGGCAAGTGGGCTGGATCGAGGTCGTCAAGGTCGAGAACAAGGCAAAGGTTTCCGTCGGCTCCGTATCCGCGTCGGCAGTTAACTTTCCTGACCAGTAGGGCGTCCGGGACAGATCGGGCCAGGTCAGGGCCCATGTGGACCGAGCCGGGCCTTGTTTAGCGAGCAGGGCCATGGGAACCTGACCCTTGTGCGAAGGATGGGTCATTGTGCGAAGGATGGGTCATCCAACCAGCGACGGAAGAGGGGGCACCCGTGCCTGACTTTAGTGAGTTCACCGACGACGCCAAGAAACTCGCCAGCGAGCACCCGGACCAGGGCGACCAGGCCGTGAACAAGGCTGGCCAGTTCGCCGACCAGGCGACCGGTAACCGCTTCGACAGCCAGATCCAGAAGGGCGAGCAGGCGGGCCAGAACTACCTCGGCGGACAGGGCCAGGGTCAGCAGGGCCAGGACCAGAGCCAGGGCGGTGACCAGGGCCAGGGTGGCTACAACGACCCCAGCCAGGGCGGTGACCAGGGCCAGGGTGGCTACAACGACCCCAGCCAGGGCGGTGACC
>Ga0181523_10004146_pt1 | contig 12713 bp, 12 predicted proteins | sample PEATcosm2014_Bin_43_FD_119752 | JGI IMG/M metagenome (GOLD analysis project Ga0181523, IMG submission 119752) | Peatland microbial communities from MTU Mesocosm Facility, Houghton, MI, USA - PEATcosm2014_Bin05_30_metaG | ecosystem: Environmental > Terrestrial > Soil > Wetlands > Peat | place... | reverse complement strand
TCCAGGTTATTGTCGACATGCCCAACGGAACCACGCTGGAGCAGACGACTCGCGTGGCGCAGGAGTTGGGCCAGTATCTAGGCAAACAACCTGAAGTGCAGAACTACCAGATCTACTCCGGTACTTCCGGCCCGTACAACTTCAACGGTCTGGTGCGTCATTACTTTCTGCGGCGCGGCCCCAATGAGGCCGACATTCAGGTGAACCTGCTGAACCTGCATCAGCGCAGCAGGCAGAGCCACGATATCGCCAAGCGCTTGCGTCCGGGGCTGGTGGAGATCGGCAACCGTCACGGAGCGCGGATCAAGGTAGCGGAGGTGCCACCCGGCCCTCCCGTACTCGAAACTCTCGTTGCCGAGGTTTATGGTCCCGACTACCAGCAGCAGATCGAGTTGGCAAAAAAGATCAAGCAGATCTTTCAGACCACACCCGGAGTGGTTGACGTCGATTGGTATGTCGAAGACCCTCAGGTCAAGTACGACGTAAAAGTTGACCTCGGCAAAGCTGCGCTGCATGGGATTTCCGCTGCGGATGTAACCCGCACGGTGCAGATCGGTTTGGATGGGGCGACGGCCGGCCTGCTGCATTCGCCGGAGTCGCGGGAAGACGTACCCATTCGCGTGCGATTGGCCAGGGCCGACCGTTCCAGCATCGACTCGCTCACCTCGTTGCGTTTGCCGAATGCAAGTGGCGGCCAGGTCTCGATCGGCGAGCTAACCAACGTCGAGAAGAAAAACATCGACACCACTCTCTACGGCAAGAACCTGCGTCCGGTTGTCTACGTGCTCGGCGACGTTGCCGGAGAAGAGGAGAGCCCTGTCTACGCTATCCAGAAGATGGGCAAAGCCATCGACCAGCTCCGCACGCCCGAGGGTTACCGCATCAAGCAGTACAACGTCGCCTTGCCTAGCGAGACCGACCGGTTGGCGATGAAGTGGGACGGGGAGTGGCACATCACTGTCGAAGTGTTTCGTGACTTGGGATTGGCCTTCGCCGCCGTACTGGTGCTGATCTACGTGCTGGTCGTGGGATGGTTCCGCTCGTTCATAGTCCCGCTCGTGATCATGGCGCCGATCCCGCTGACCCTGGTCGGCATTCTTCCGGCACATGCCCTGATGGGAGCATTCTTCACCGCGACTTCGATGATTGGCTTCATCGCCGGCGCCGGCATCATTGTTAGGAACTCGATCATCCTGGTGGATTTCATCGGGCTGCGCCGCGAGCAGGGCATGAGTCTGGAGCATGCTGTTGTCGATGCTGGCGCGGTGCGCTTCCGGCCCATGCTGTTGACGGCTGCGGCGGTAGTGGTGGGCGCAAGCGTAATTCTGTTCGATCCCATCTTTCAGGGACTCGCCATTTCTCTGATGGCCGGCGAGGTGGCTTCCACGCTGTTGTCGCGCATGGCAGTGCCGGTCCTCTATTACATCGTGGAAAAGCATAAGCGACCGGTGCCGGGCAGCGGCTCGGCTCCGGTGCGCCCTCAGGAGGTGCACGCATGACAATCGAACGTGGTTTGCGACTGATGGCGGGCTCTCGCTTGCGCTGGGGTACTGGGTCGATCCTTATTAGTACCTGTTCACAGCATTCGTAGGCCTAAACCTGTTGCAATCGGCATTCACCAACTGGTGTCCGGGAATGTGGATCCTGGCAAAGCTTGGCCTGAAGTCCGCCGACGGCGTCTAATCGAATGGGAGGGTGCTATGCCTGGGTGGCTGGTCCTTGTCTCGGTTGTTGTTGTCTACCTGGTCCTGACGCAGTGGCTTCTGCCGAAGCTTGGTGTTTCCACGTGAAGAATCCGAACCCGCGTCGAGTCTCGACGCGAAACTGCTCACGAGCCGAGTTCACCGGCGAGCGGAGCACCTTCTACGGATAAAGACTGCTCGAGATGATTTCCATCGACCAGCCGCTGTGGAAGGCTCAACGACTCAACCTTCGGCGTTCAACTGTCCCTCTAGAGAAATGATGCCTGTCGTGACCATTACTGCCATTGTGCAAGTCGAATATCGCCAAAGTCTCTTGTTGATCCGTGAAGATATTCTTCAATCGCTCGGGCATCCAGTGGTTTCTGTTTTGGGGTCGCGGTCCGCGCGAAGCCTCGATTTATCCGGTCGTCCAGTGGGAGTCATCATGATCGGACATGGAGCTCCTTGGCAAGAACGAGTCGACCCATTGCCCATTTTCGGGAAGTTCTGCCCGGGATTCCCATCGTGGCGCTCCTGCGTCGCCGTGACGAGGCTTTCGGCATGACGGATTTCAATTGTCGCGCAGACAATCCACCTCAGTGGATAAGAATCATTCGGCAGGCACTCGCCGGTATCCAGTGAGCATGGAGGTTTGTGCTGTAATCATTGAGCCAACGTGTGGGAGGAAAATGACCCATCGCGTTTGCCCATGGTGGCTTGGGTACTGGTTAATTTGTCCAGTGCGGCGATTTTGGCACAGCCCTCACGAACTCCTCGCACCTTACGTTCAAGCGGGTATGACTGCGCTCGAGCCCGGCCCGGGTATGGGCTACTTCACACTGGAGCTCGCGCGGCTCGTGGGACCATCCGGACGAGTGATTGCCGCGGATGTTCAGCCGAAGATGGTCGATCGGCTGCAACGTCGCGCCGCGAAGGCAGGCCTTCTCGGCCGCCTGGAAGCCCGGGTCGCTCCTGCTGAGTCGATGGGCATCCCTGATCTACAAGGTTCTGTGGACTTCACCCTCGCATTTGCCGTAGTGCATGAATTTCCGGATGCGGGGCGATTCTTTGCCGAGGTTGCCACTGCATCGAAGGCCGGCGCTTCCGTTTTACTGGCTGAGCCCAGTGGGCATGTCAAGGCAGATGCATTCGATTCTGAACTGCAGGCCGCGGCCTCAACGGGTCTCAGTCTTGTCGACCGCCCGTCCATCCGCCGCAGCCAAACCGCGCTGTTGAAGAAAGGTTGAGCGTAAGAGCCTCTATGAATAACCTAGTCAGGACTAGCTTCCTAATCATCATCTTCGGACTATCGGCTGCGACAATGTTGCCTGGTCGTCAAGCGCTGGCGAATGGCCAGACTGCTCCCAACGCAGGCTCGGCACCGGAAACCGACGCTGAGGCGGTCGCTCATCTGGCGCCGGGCAGCGCCGAACTTATCAATCCCGAGGACCTGGTTACTATGCTTCAGTCGCCCAAAAGCCCGAAGCCATTGGTGCTGAACATCGGTCCTTATCTTGTATACAAGCAGGCGCATATTCCCGGTGCTGAGTTCATCAGTCCCAGCTCGAATTCGCAAGGTATGGAATCTCTGCGCAGGCGTGTAAAGTCGCTGCCGCATAATACGTTCATCGTTCTCTATTGCGGGTGCTGTCCCTGGGGCCACTGTCCCAATGTGCGCCCTGCCTACTACGAGTTGCACAAGGCGGGCTTCACCAACGTGAAGGTACTGTACATCGCCGATAACTTCGGGGCTGACTGGGTGTAACAGGGCTACCCGACCGTCAAAGGCCAATAGAATCGACAGGGAAGCCATGCGATACCGCGCTGCCGCTAGTGTGAAAACGATATGAGTAATGACAGGAAGACAGCCTTTGATTCGATGGGCCGCGAGGACCTTTTGCGCGCGCTCGAAATGTTTGCCAAGAACTGGCTGGCGCACGACGGCTGCTGGTTCCTGGCAGCCGAAGAGCAGTTGGGGATGGAAGCCGCAATCGAACTGGATGCACGCTCCTGGGAGCGATTTGCTGCGGCTGAAGCACACCGCATCACGACTACGTTTAACATCCCGCAGCAGGGCGGTCTCGACGCGCTGGAAAGGGCGCTGGGATTGCGCATGTACAGCGTCATCAACGCGCAGCGGGTGGAATGGTCGGAGGATAGAAAGCGCCTGCGGTTCTTCATGGACGTTTGCCGTGTTCAGGAAGCCCGGCGGCGCAAGGGGCTTCCTGATTTTCCCTGCAAAAGTGTAGGCGCGGTCGAGTTCGAGACCTTTGCCCGAACCATCGACTCACGCATCCGTACGACGTGCTTGCATTGTCCTCCGGAAGCGCCGGAAGGCCGCTACTGCGGGTGGGAATTCAGCGTGGAGGAATAATGCACTGAATTATCGCACTGCTTGCAAGCACGCAAGGCGCTCAACTATTGCCTGGACTTCATTGCTGTCGATAGTTAGCCACGGCGTTCTTTCCGGATTCCATCCGCTGTCTGCATCACTGAGTTCTTCGTCTACAAAGCAGCGGACCAGATCCTGCTCGACTGCTTCTAGGCGCGTTTCATCGTTGGGAGAGTTGCCGTACAGGCAACTCACGGCATAGCGGGAAGCAACGTGCGTTACCGCAACCTCCACGTTGAGGCGCTCTCTCCCTGAACTCAGCTCGACACGATAGGAGTTAGCCTGTAGGGCCGGATGTCCTCCCGAGTCTTTGCATATGCCGGCATACGAAATGTTTTTAATGGTCCAGATTGGGTCCACAGTCATGCCTCCAGATACCTCTTTTTCTGCCCCTAACAGGCCAAACCAGTACTCAGCCTTTAAGCGTGGGCTAACGCGCTACGCGACTTTGCCGCCCGCTCATGCGCCCACTGTGCGATGTCGGCCATACCCGCAATGGCAGCACCCACTTCCTGGGCTGTGTTGAAAGCGCCGATCGAGAATCGCACGCCACCGTCTCTCTGGAGGGTTCCCAGTTGCGTGTGCACCAGCGGTGCGCAATGCAAGCCGGTGCGGGTGGCGATATTGTGGTCCATGTCGAGCATGACTCCAATATCGCCGGGATCGCCCCCCTCCAGGTTCATGAGAATGGTTGGGAGATGGTCTTTCAGGCTGTCGCAACAGTAAAGCTGGATGCCCGCGATCTGCCGTAGGCCATCAACAAGGCGCTGCGCCAGTTGCATCTCGCGTGCATGTACGTTCTCAACGCCATTCTCCTCCGACCACTCCTGACCGGCCCACAACGATGCCACCCCGACCATGTTCGGAGTGCCGTACTCAAGTCGCCACGGATACTCATCAAGGTGGAACGGGTGGATAGACCGAACACCGGTACCGCCGCTGCGCACTTGCTTGACTTCTACGTGCTTGCGAATGCACAGCCCGCCGATGCCCATGCTTCCCATGAGAGCTTTGTGGCCGGTGAATGCGACAACGTCAATGTTCATCTCCTTCATGTTGATGGGAACGATGCCGGCGGTCTGGGCTGTATCCACGACAAATGTCACACCGCGATCGCGGCAGATTCTGCCGATTTCTGCGATCGGCTGAACTGTGCCAATCACATTTGAACCGTGGTTAACCATCACGAGCTTAGTGTTTGGCCGCATCGCCTTGGCAATATCGTCAGGATCGACAAACCCTGCGCTGTCAAATGGGACAAAGGTTGCTTCGGCGCCATGGTCGCGGACCATATGGTTGACGGGCAGAGTTATGTTCAAGGTTGGTGGTGATGATGTGGTCGCCCGACGAAACTAGTCCATGGATGGACGCACGACAGAGATAAAGTCGCTATCGTCGAAGAAACCACTCCAGCTTAGTCAGCACCGACCAGATGAACAACAGGATTCAGCGCTGACAAAGGAGATTCTTGATACCGGGGCAACTGTTTATCAAAACGGCTTCTCGGTTTTCCGCGTCCGGCATACCCAACACTTAGGCCAAATAAAAGCGAAGTTCGAGTAGGCCTTGGAGACAGCTTCTTCGACAGGGAGAACCGCGACATTTATCCCACTTTTCAATCTGACCGATAATCAGCGCTTCAGGCGCAGTCTTATTTGCACTCGTCCGCTAGACGCTTCACGGTCTTGACTTCAAACACTTCCTGCTCGGTTGCGCTCGACGCACCCCCCGCCAGCGTACTATCGGCCATCCTCATCCCCGGCTTGCCAGTCACCTCAATCTGGCGGTCGACCTGATGGCCAAGCTTGTTAACGGCACCGACAAGTTGATGGGTCGTCCCGTTTTCCTCGGTGAGCGTGTAAGTATTGTGCGAGTTCTGCAAACATCCTTGGAGTGTGGGAACGTCAGACGTCTTGCCGGAAGCTTGGCCGGTATCTTGCGCTTGCAACCAGAACGCAGAGATCAGTATCAACAGGGAAAGCATGTATGTCTTTTTCACAAGAAATCTCCTATACAACGCCGTGCGCAGCATCACGTCATCTTACGTGATATCGCGCGATCAACATAGAACGATGATCCCGCAGTTCCGCCTCATTCTTAGATCTCAAGAACTCTGCGAATTGCCTCAATCATAAGGGCGGGAACTCCCAATACTGACGCATGACCTTAAAGTGGTAGAGCCCACCGAAATTCATCTTTATTGAACTATCTTCCGTATTGTCAATGACTTGCGATGAGCCGGAGGTCGCTTCTGCAACTTTCGTCACATGCACTGTGTGTCCTACGTCACATGTAGCTCTGTCAACTCTCCGTTAATTTTGCTCCGGGCCATTCACCAGGTGGACTTTACGCGGTTACTAATCCCAGCGCCTAGGCTTTCCCACCTGACACAGAAATGTGCCCACTCTTGGAGGCGAAATGATGCGAAACTCCTTCCGGTCAAAGGCAGGGTTCTGGGTTGCCACCGCATGTCTTGTGATGGCCGCAACTGCATTTGCTGCCGATTCCACTAATCCAACAGCAGCGCCAGCCACCACGGCTACGGCAACAGCGGCGACCGCAACAGCGGCGACTACCGCTGGTCCCGGCTCTGCAATCAGTCCCTCTCTCGTCGATCTGCTGGTGAAGAAGGGCATTCTCACGAGCGCAGAGGCCAGCAGCCTGCGCAATGCCTCCGGCTCCGCAGCTATGGAGCAGTTGCTCCTTCTGCTGAAGTCGAAGGGCGTGGTCAGCGACACGGAAGCGGCTGAAGTGAAAACCGCAAGCCCGGACGCTGACACCATGCATTCCCTGGTCGATATCGAACCCGGCATGGCTACTGCAAACTTGACCACCGCTTCGGGACAGACCAAGCCCGCGGAGCCAAGTGGCCCCACGGTGATTCCGGCCATCGCGCCATTACGGGTGCTGCCGCTGAATCCGCCCACCAAAGATGGACTGCTGGGCATCAAGCTCGGCTCGGGCGCAATCATGTCGCCCTACGGGTTCATCAAGGCCACCGCAGCGTACGACTCCTACCAGCCCTATGGTGATGACTTCATCAAGCCGTTGTTCTTGGCGGGCGGCACCAATTCCGGCCCGGGTAGCAATCCGGAATTCCACTTGAAGGCGCGTTCCACACGTATGGGTTCCAAGTTCGAGTGGCCTGATATCTCAAAGAACATCACCATCACCGGACAAGTCGAAGCCGATTTCGAGGGCAACTTCAGCGAATCCGACAACCGCAACGTCTCCAGCATTCGCAGCAGCATGCTGTCTCTGCGTCTGGCCTACGGGCGAATCGACTGGACCGTGGCGCCGAATTCGGACGTCTTCTTCGAAGCTGGACAAGACTGGACGATCTTCGGCTCCAGCGCAATGATGAACCTGTTCGAGACCACGTTCTTCGGCGCCTACTGGGGCAACGTTTACGAGCGCTCGCCACAGATGCGCCTGGGCCTGGTGCAGAAACTGGGCGGCTCGCGTGATTGGAAGCTCTCACCAGAGTTTGCCATCATGATGCCGTCCGAGGGCAATGTTCCGGGAACCAGAATTACTTGCCCTGCCCCACCTCCGGGTGAGGAGGCTGCGGTTTGTACCCTGGCCAACCTCGGGCTCGCCAGCCAAATCGGATACGGCGAACGCCAGGGAGCCGACAATGCTAAACCGAACGTGGAATCCAGGGTAGTATTGCAATTCCAACTGGATAAAGCTCCCGGCGTGGTTCCTGCGCAGATCCTATGGAGCGGCTTCTACAGTGGCCGGCAGATGACTGTGCTCTCCTCAGGCGTTCCGGCGGCCTATGCGTCGGCGTTTCCAAACGGCGTCGACCTCAACAGCAACGGTTATGGCAATCAGATAGCAGTCTCGCTCCCAACCCGCTGGGCGACAGTTGTGGCCAGCGGCTACATGGGAGCTGACCTGAGGTTCATGTTCGGTGGCCAGACTCTGTCGTACTACAACCAGGCGGCTGGGTTGACCAATGTGGCGGACGGCTTCGGCGTCGACTACAATGCTGCGGTTTTTGGCACTAACGCGGCTGGGCATGCCGTCGTTGCGCCGCAACTGCCAGTGCGCGGCTACGGCGGATTCGTTCAAGCCGGATTCCCACTCTCGCGCTGGTTCAACGCTGATCCAAAAGGCAGAAATGCCGGATGGCAAGCTTACTTCGAATACGGTATAGACGCGGACAATGCCAACGACTTCTATCATGCGAAGGACATTGGCGCGGACGGCGGCGGCCCCATCAAGAGCACCATCAAAGCCGCGACCATCTTCTACAAGATGAATCCCTGGGTGCAGTTTGGCTTTGAAGAGAGCGATTACGAGAGCTTTGCTGTGCCCGCAACCACCGGTAAGGATATTGGCGTCTGCAACGCCACCAAGGTCGGCAATAAGCCAACCTGCAACGCAACCGACTGGCGTACGGAGTTCGGTCCAGTATTCACCTTCTAACCCGGAACCACTTGACCAATGGGCGGCCCGCATCAGCGAGCCGCCCTTTTTCTTTGCCTGAACGCCTTAGGGAAGCTCTGATTAAGCTGGGTTTTGAAGGGGACGGCCTTCAGGCCGTCCGTAAAACGCCCCCTATGCGAATGGGCTTTAGCCCCTGAGGGAACACCAACTGGCTTGATCAGAGCTCCCGTAGGTTTATTCGGGCAGGACTTCGCCCCGGGTTTCTACTGCAAAGGGAATGACCAGTAGTCCGATGCCAAATGCAATCGCGGTGAACGCAACCGGTTTGCCCAGTGTCCCCATGTGGTTGACCAGCCCCCCGATTGCAAAGTTGACTCCAGCGGCCAGGAAGCGTCCGAACGAAGTAGTAAATGCAAACGCGGTCGCGCGCACCGTAGTCCCATATTGCTCCGGCAGCCAAAGAGTGAAAACGGCGAAGTTGCCGCCGAAGAACCCCAGAAAGAACAGTACCGCGATAAACGGATGGAGTCCTCCTTGCGGCAGGTGGAATGCCCAGCCGAAACTGAGCAGGATGCAGATTGCCATCCCCAGAAAGTAAAAGGCGAGAGTTCGTTTGCGGCCGAAGCGTTCGGCCAGCAACGGAACTGCCAGGCATCCCAGAATCGTGCCCAGCGACAGTAAGCCCATGCCGAGCGAAGACGTGCGTACAGCTTGCGGCTGCAACATTCCGGCGCGCTTCGCTAAGTAGATAATTGCCGTCGGCGCGTAAACCGCAGCCGCCCAAAGTCCGCAGATGGCCGCAGTCAGCAGCACGGTGTTGACCACCGTCCGTCGCCTGTACACAGGACTGAAAATCTTGCTCAGGGAAGAAAGTCCACCGGCGGTTTTGACCTTGGCTTTTTGTTGCCAGCGTTCGGGCTCCTTTACCCGGAACAGAACCATGAAAGCCACGATGACTGGAGTCATGCCGCACCAGAACATGGCACGCCACCCAAAGTGCGCTCCCACGGTGTAGTTCAGGGCCGAAGCCAGAAAGAAGCCGGCGTAATAGCCAGTCTGCAGATATCCCGCGCCCATCTTGCGACGATCTTCCGGCCACGCTTCGGCAACGTAGGTGCCCGCCAGCGCCCATTCGCCGCCAATCCCAATGCCCGCCAACAGGCGGAACAGTCCCAATTGCCATACCGTTTGCGACATCGCGGCAGCGCCCGTGAAGATCGCATAAACGAAGATGGTCGCAGCGAGCACCCGCGTGCGGCCAAACTTGTCGGCGATCGGGCCCCAGATTAGCGACAGTCCCCATCCCACCAGGAAGAGTGCGAACAGAACCGATCCCGTGTATCCGACCGTCGCAGGAGTGGCTTTTATGCCGGACTTCGGAAGCAGTTCAGTAAGTGCAGGGCTGAGGACGAGGGCATAGATCACCGAATCCATGCCGTCCAATGTCCACCCAGTCCAGGCGCCCCAGAATCCAGTGATCTGCTGGCGTGAAAGCTCGGTGTGAGTTAAAGGTCCGGGAAGCGCGGTTGCGTTGTTCGCCATGATGTCCTCCTCTGCAGGCGAGTAGGCAAAAAAGACATCTAAGCTGCGTGTCATGAGCTGCGAGACAGCTCAGTGATCGAAGCGTGAGGGCTTAGGTCACGATTACAGCTTCATGGGCGCGCGCAGAAGCATACCACGGCATGACAAAAGTGCACGAAAAAGCTGCGCAAAAAGGAAGCGCTCCATCGGCCGGGATGGAGCGCAGCACAACGACTGTCACGGTGCTTAATTCGCATCGCCGGCCTGGACAGTCGCTTCGGATGCGGCGCTGCTATTTGCCGTAGCGCTCGGCGTGGTGTTGGTTGGATTCGGCGCACTCTTGGCCTCGGATTTCGAGATTCGTTTTTGCTGAGGCTGGTAGTAGTCGTTGCATTGGTACTCCGGATACGAGCTGCAGCGCTGCGCGTAGTCGACGGCTTGGTCATAGGTTTTCAGTTGGCAGGCCCTCAGGGCGGCGAGACTTGACCAGCACGCATCGTCCTGCGGGTTGGGCAGACTGGTTTGTGCTGACACGGTTGCCACGGAAACTAACAGCAGAGCACCGATCGTAACAAGCTTCAGGGTTTTCATAATCGTCCTCCTTGCGAGATATAGGATTTCGCTGGCCCGCAATTCGCATGGACAACTTGTCCTCGTTTTAGGCTAACTTTCGAGGAGGATTTTTATTCCCACGGGTGTTGCGCATGTGTCAGGCGCGAGGGGCAGCGGCTAGCGCTTCTACCCTGGAAGCTAGTTCCGAAGTAACCGGGATGGCAATTCCGTACTGTGCCGCGCCACGAAGAACGGGACCGGCGATGCCATCCAGTTCCAGCCGCAGTCCGGCAGCCAGATGCTTCGCCATGGAGCTACGCATGGTAGGCAGCGATTTATCGAAGACAGCCTGTATCTTCGCCATGTCCACTTCTGCCCCGGACGCCTTGGCGACCGCGCACGCTTCAGCAAGGGCAGCATCCAGCTTGGCCTTCCATGCCGGGTCAGCACGGATCTCACCCAGGTTCTTACCCGAAGCTGAAGTTACCAAAGCGAACGGCTCCAGAAAGCAGAGTTTGCCCCACAGCAGGCTCAGCTCGTCCGCGACAAACTTGCAGGTAAATCCTATCTCGCTAAGGCGCTGGACTACGCCTCCCAACACGGGCTTGCCGCTGGCTGCAATGTTCAGGAGAACGGGTGATCGTTGCACAAAGCGACCCAATGCCAGTTGCTCGGCCTCGACGGCTATGGTTGCGGGAACTACGCGATCGCTTCCGAAACGCGCCCGCAAGACCGCAACATGGTCCACTCCATTGAGCAGCGGCACGATCATTTTGGGTGTCGCTTCAACCGTCGCCAGTGCCGCTTCCAATTGGTAAGTCTTGGTTGCTATCCATAGCACATCTGCGGGCTTGGTTAGTTTGTCCACAACCTTTGCTTTTGCAGCGAGCGTACCTGAAGGCCGCTCCAGCGTAAGGGTTTCGGGGTACTCCGACAGCTTCTCTGGGCGCACGATCAGCGTGACATCTTCGCCGAGCGACGCCAGCGCAGTGCCGATGAGCCCGCCAATCGCTCCCGCTCCTAGGATTGCATGAACCATCCTGATTTCCTTTATCAGTGCTATTTCGATTTGATACCGGGACAGTTGAAAGGGCGCAGCGATGGTTCTAACTGTCGGGCTCGCCGCCGGCAGTTCGAAACAGCGTCGCTATCGCAGGCTTTACCGTCTTTCCCATCGCATTGCGTGGAAGCGCATCCAGTACAAGTAATCTCGACGGCAGTTTGTGTGGCGCCAGAAAATCCTTGGCCCAGGCGCGGAGCGATGGCAGATCGAGACCATCCTCACCCTTCAACACCACCGCAGCAGCGACGCGCTCGCCCCACTCCCGATCAGGGACGCCGACCACTGCGCACTCCGCAACCGCGGGATGCGCGCGCAGCGCCTCCTCAATCTCCAGCGCGGAGACCTTGTGGCCGCCGGTCTTCAGGATGTCGACATTGGTCCGGCCAAGAATGCGATAAACACCCTTCTCGATGACCGCAGTATCACCTGTGCGAAACCAGCCATCGCGGAAGGCATCGCTGCTCGCGTCAAGCTTGCCCCAGTATTCCGCAAACACGCTTGGACCACGGACTTCGATCTCGCCCGGTGTTCCTGGCGCAACCGATTTGCCGTTCTCGTCGACAAGCTGCACTTCGACGCTCGGCAGTGGCTTTCCGACGCTGCCCGGCACGCGCTGGCCGCGCAACGGGTTCGACAAAGCCATTCCGATCTCGGTCATGCCGTAACGCTCCAGTAGCGTATGGCCGCTGATTTCCTTCCACCGTTCCAGCGTGCTCACCGGCAGTGCCGCCGATCCCGACACCATCAACCGCAGCTTGCCACATGCTTGAGTGAGGGCCGCGCGTCGCTCCGGAGAAGCTGCTTCCCAGGCCGCGATCAGCTTCACGTAGATCGTTGGGACTGCCATGAAAAGTGACAAGCTGCCGGACGCGATCTGGTCCCACACGGCATTTGCGTCGAAGCGCGACATCATCTCGCACGTTGCGCCCGACCACAACGCACAAGAAACTACATTGATGATTCCGTGCACGTGGTGCAGCGGCAAGAACAGTACGATGCGATCGTCCGCCGACCACTCCCACGCTTCAACCAAGCTCATGACTTGCGCGGTAATGTTGGCGTGGGTTGAGACCACCCCTTTCGGACGGCTCGTGGTGCCGCTGGTGTA